>Ga0073928_10005000_pt1 | contig 18962 bp, 16 predicted proteins | sample PaiPotPPA55metaG_FD_76969 | JGI IMG/M metagenome (GOLD analysis project Ga0073928, IMG submission 76969) | Iron sulfur acid spring bacterial and archeal communities from Banff, Canada, to study Microbial Dark Matter (Phase II) - Paint Pots PPA... ... | reverse complement strand
TGGATTTGCGAATTCCAACACCAGCACCAATTTTGCAGGATACGAGCGCGCCAAATCGACTGGCTACGCGAATTAAATAGCGCCGAACGCTGCCATGCACAGGCCGCAGGCAGGTTCCTTTAGAGGTTAACTAGCTTAAGAGAGTCCTCGGTTGGTATCCGCGATATTTGACCGAGTTTGTGACTCGTCTTGTGCCATCGCCGCGACAACCCAGTTCCTAAAAGCGGCCATGGCTGCTTCTTTCACCTTATTCGGGCGCCAGACCAAGTAGTAACTATAGGTCCCCGGAACGGCGATGTCGAAAAGGCGAACCAAACGCCCCGACTCCAAATGGTCTTTGACCATCAAGTAACGCGCAAGCACAATCCCCTGGCCCGCCAAGGCGGCATGTATCCCATGTGCAACGTCGTTGAAGGTCACAGTATTGCCAGGGCTCTCAACCGGTAAACCCGCCTTCTCGCACCAGTGTCTCCACGAAATCAATGCGTGACGCAGCAGCGGGAGGCTCATCATATTTTGGAGTGAGACATCTGGATGGCCTTTGAGAAAATCAGGGCTGCAGGCTGGGAAGACCAATTCATCACGTAACTTAATTTTTTCGACGCCCGCCCAATGACCGTCGCCATAGCGCATACTAATGTTCGCCGTCTCGTCGTACAGCGATGCGAGGTCAGGAATAGTAGTGATGTTAAGGACAATGTCGGAGTGGAGTTTTTTGAATTCCTTCAACCGCGGCAGCAGCCAGTTTTCAGCGATCGGAGCCATTACTTCCAGGATGAGCGTCTTGTCGCTGGACGGGTGCGATTTCGACTCCACCGGAAAAGCGAGGGCCATACCTTCCAATATCACCACGATCCGGTCGGCCAAGCGCTTGCCTTGTTCGGTCAATAACATTTTGTTGCGCGAACGATAAAACAGGGTGTACCCGACTCGTTTTTCGAGCGTCCGGATCTGCTGGCTGACCGCGCTGTGGGTGACCGATAATTCCTTGGAGGCCGCGGAAAATCCTCTGAGCCGTGCAGCCGCTTCGAAAGCGCGCAGCGTCGAAATCGGGGGTAGCCCTCGGTACATGGCTGCTCAACACAAAAACTCGTGGCCGGATGTTAGTAATGCTTACAACCGTTGTCAAAAGTTATCGTTTGCCTTCGTTTTGCACCGCACCAACACTGTGCGAGTTCGGCCGATTGCGCTGAGCCGATAGCGTGTGCGCTAGCCATTAGCGAAAGGGCCAAAGATGGGTCGGTTCACGGAGATCTGCGCCGTCACTCTGCTCATCTTTACCTGTACCGCCGCCATCGCAGAGGAACGTGTCACCGTTCGCGACAGTTGGACGCCGAGTGGCCTGCAGGCCGGCTGGCATTGGGGTTTGGAAAAGGGGTTGTTCAGCAAGAACGGGGTTACTCTTGCTTATGAAGACGGCAATGGCTCGACCACTACGGTCCAGCTTGTCAGCACAGGCCAAATAGATGTCGGCTTTTGCGACCTGTCTGTCATGGCGGTCGCACATGGAAAAGGCGTGCCGGTTGTATCGATCGGCGGATTGATCAAGAAGACTTCGTTGGGAGTATTTGTTCCGAAGGATTCGGGGATCAAGACGCCGAGGGATTTGGAAGGCAAGGAAGTACTATTTACCGCGACTTCTTTCGAAGGCCCGTTTCTTGACACCTTTCTGCGCGCTGGCGGCACCAGCCGTGAAAAAGTGAATTTGCTGAGCGTCGATGCCGCTGCCAAGATTCCAAATTATGCGAACGGGCAAGGGCAGGCGATGATTACATCAATTCCCTTCGGCTATGCCTATATCTTCAAGGCGAGGCCCTCCAACTACATTCTGTTTGCTGATTACGGTTTGGTCCTGCCTTCCTATGGTTTGGTGGTGAATGACGAAACTTTAAAAAAGCGAGGGCCAATCCTGCGAAAATTGGCCGTTAGCTTTTTTCAGGCGTGGCAGCAAATCATCGATGGAGGCGAGGTAGCTTACGCTGAAGCCGCCGACATTATCATGAAGCGCCGGCCTGATGCCAAACTCGATCGTGAACAGCTTATCGTATCGATCCGCGAGCACATCAAATATTTCCAGACCCCCGATACAGCCGACAAGCCGCTCGGATTCCAGTCCGAACAAGACTGGAAAGCCACGCTCAAATCACTTGAGGACGCCAGATTGGTGCCAGTGGGATCGAAGTCATCTGACTACTTCACCAATGAAATGTTTTCAGGGCTGCACTAGCTGATTGTCTTAGGGAAGCAATGACCAGCATATCCTTGGAGCGTCGCAGGTCGCCCGCGGCGGCTGAAAGCCGGCAAGCCTATATAGAATTGTGCAACGTTTCCAAGACTTATGAGTCCGAGCGCGGCACCGTGGAAGCGCTGCGCGACGTATCGTTGTCGGTCGGGACCGGCGAATTTGTCAGCGTGGTCGGACCTAGCGGCTGCGGAAAGAGTACGCTTCTGCGTTGCGTTTCGGGCCTGGAGGAGCCGTCGGCCGGTACGATCTCGCTCAAGGGGGAAGCGGTAATATCGCCGGCGCCAAGCATGGGGATGGTGTTCCAGCGCGACGTGCTGCTTGATTGGCGCAATATTCTCGAAAATGTCCTCTTCACAGCTGACTTTCGCGGTCTCCCCCGCAAACAATGGATTGGACGCGCGAAAGAGTTGCTCGAACTATTCGGCTTGAGCGAGTTTCAAAACCGATATCCATGGGAATTATCCGGCGGTATGCGCATGCGAGCGGCGATTTGCCGAGCGCTGCTTGATGCGCCAGAACTTTTGCTTATGGACGAGCCCTTCGCGGCGTTGGACGCGTTCACCCGCGATGACCTCAATCTGGAATTGCAGAAGATCAATCAGAAGACGAAGAGCACCACTATTTTCATTACGCATAATATTACTGAAGCGATTTTCCTGGGCGACAAGGTGGTGGTGATGGATCGTCGTCCAGGCCGTATCGCCCATGTACTCGATATTGATTTGGCCAGGCCGCGTGCTTTGTCAGTTCGGGAGACACCGCAATTTGCCGAATACGGCAGCATCATTCGTCAGACATTCGAGAAACTCGGCATTCTACGGAGCCAGGTATGAAGTCCCGTTCGATGATCAAGTTCGGAGCGATGGGCTTTCCCATAGGTGCGCTTCTGATTTGCGTGGCGGTGTGGGAAATGGCCAGCCGCTTCGGCTTGGTGCGGCCTTTCCTGCTGCCGGCGCCGAGCGCGATCCTGGAAGCTATCCTGCAGGAGCCGGGCCTGTTCCTCTACCATGCTGGCTACACCCTCGAGGCGACGTTGCTAGGCTTCGCGATGGCTGTCGTTCTGGGTGTGGCAATGGCGATGGCTATCGTGCAGTTCAGATTCGTCGAACAGACGCTGTATCCGCTACTCGTCTCGTTCAACAGCATCCCGAAGGTCGCGATTGCGCCGCTGTTTATCGTATGGATGGGAACCGGACTGGAGCCGAAGATTGCCATCGCAGCAATGATTGCGATCTTCGCGATCGTGATCGATACGGTGCACGGCTTGCGCTCTGTCGATCCCGAGATGATAGATCTGGGACGTTCGGTCGGTGGCTCCAACCTTAAAATCATCTGGAAGATTCGCTTCCCCCATGCGCTGCCATCCTTATTCGCGGGCATGAAGGTTGCGATATCGTTGGCGCTGATTGGCGCCATTGTAGGTGAATTCGTGGCCGCCAAGCGTGGCCTGGGCTACATGATTCTGTTGGCTCAGGGACAATTCGATGTCGTGCGCATGTTCGCCGCCATGGTGATCCTTTCGGTCTCCGGTCTTCTGCTGTTCTACTTGGTCGGCCAGGCCGAACATTTCATGGTGCCTTGGCGGGTGGCGCGCAGGCGGAATTCTTCGGACCACTAAGTTTCAATATCTAATGACAGGAGTCTAACTATGGCTACACGTCCGGTGCCGCCTTTCGGCGGCTACTTATTGCCCCGTTCGAACGAGGAAGACGCGACGTTGACGAGCGTCACTCGTCTATCTCCTGGAGGAGAATACCTGCGGCGCTTTTGGCATCCGATTGCAATGGCTGAAGAACTCAAAGATATGCCGATGCCGATCAGGGTACTTGGTGAGGACCTCGTACTGTTCCGCGACAAGAGTGGAAACCTTGGTTTGGTGCATCGGCACTGCAGCCACCGCGGTACGTCATTAGAATATGGCATCATCGGCCAGCGAGGGATTCGCTGCGCCTATCATGGCTGGGCTTACGACAATGATGGCACACTATTGGAAACGCCGAGCGAGCCCCCCGGCAGCCGTTTGAAAGAAACCATTTGCCACGGTGCGTACCGGACGCACGAACACCAAGGCCTGATCTTCGCTTACTTGGGACCGCCCGACCAGCTGCCGAAATTTCCGATCTATGACACGCTCGTTTGGCCGGAAAACAACAAGCTCGTACCCTATAAGCTGGACATGCCCTGCAACTGGCTACAAGTCCACGAGAACGCCGCTGACCCGGTTCACACGGCCTATTTGCATTCGATTGTAACAGGGGTGCAATTTACCCCTTCCTTCGCCGCGTTGCCCGCGCTCGAATTCATGGAGACCCCGCTCGGTCTGCTGTCGATTGCAACGAGACGATGCGGCGACAATTTGTGGGTCCGCGCCAGCGACGTGATCCTTCCGAACGTAGCCCAATTTGGCACCGGCTTTGTCGATGGCGAGAAAGAAAAGTTTGCTCTGTGCGCCGCCTTTACGCGCTGGATCACCCCGGTCGATGACACAAATTGCTGGGTGATCGGCTGGCGCCATTTCAACCCCGTTATCGATCCGCGTCGCGAAGGCAAGGAAGAGGATATCGGGCGGAACAAGATCGACCTCATGGGCCAAACTGACGAACGGCCTTATCTCGAACGGCAAAAAAGCCCGGGGGACTGGGATGCCATCGTCGCGCAGGGCCCGATCGTGGCGCGATCCTACGAGCATTTAAGTTCGACCGACAAAGGGGTGGCCTTGATGCGACGCCAGCTCAGGGCCGGTATCAGCGAAGTCCAGGCGGGTAAGCAGCCGCTTCAGCCTCGCGTCTATGGCAAGGGCGTCACTCCAACTTACAACAATGAAACCATACTCAAGGTGCCTCAACGTGACGGTGATGATCAGGCTGTGCTCCGCGCCTTTGGTCACAAAGTTTGCACGGCCGCGTTAAACAGCGAGCATCTTCCCGTCGGCGAACGCCAGACGTTTGTCGAAAAGGCGGTGCGCGAGATGTTAGATAACGGCGCCTTGTACGACGGCCCCTCGTCCCCGAAGCGCAATGCGAAGGTCGCAGCCAATGTCTGAACCAATTTATCACGTTTTTGCAGATGGACCGGAGAAGGTGGCACCGTATAGCCACGCGGTGCAGGACGGTGACCGGCTATTTTTAACCGGGCAGATGCCGATCGCGGCCGACGGGCTGGTACCGGAGGGTATCGAAGCGCAAACGAGGACCGTGATAGGGAACCTGCGCAGTATCATGGAAAAGGCAGGGTTCGGTGACGGTCATGTCCTTCAGATAAGGATCTTCTTGACCAAGTTCGAAAGTCACTACGAACGGATGAACAGAGTCTATGCGTCCCTGTTTCCCGCAGGGCGGTTACCCGCGCGCACCTGTGTTGGCGTGACAGCGTTGGCACGCGACTGCTGCATCGAAATCGACGCAATCGTAAAGAAAAGCGGATAAGACAAAAATCGGAGAGCAAATTGAACGAAGTGTACTGTGCGCTGAAGGCGCACGCACTGGTTGGCGAATGCCCGCGTTGGCATCCGACGGAACAAGTCCTGTATTGGGTCGATATCTATGAACCCTCGCTAAACCGCTTTGATACCGCTACCGGCGAGAGCCGGAAATGGTTGATGCCGGAACGGATCGGTTGTTTTGGCTTTCGCCGGGACGGCGGCATCATCGCGGGCATGCAATCGGGGATTTTCATGATCGATCTGCATCCCGAAGTGAAGCTCTCAAGGGTCTTCGACTTCGAAGTGAACAATCCGGAGATACGCTTTAACGATGGCCGCGTCGATCCGCGCGGCCGCTTCTGGGCTGGCAGCAACATCGAGAGCATGGACAAGCGCGTTAATTCTCTTTTTCGCTATGACCCCGATGGCAGTTGTACCCGAATGGTAGATGGACTGATCTGTTCAAACGGATTGGCATTCAGTCCGGACGGGAAGATTCTTTACCATTCTGACAGCCGTCAGGATTATGTCTGGGCCTGGGAATTTGATCAGGAGAGCGGGAATATCAGCAACCAGCGGGTTTTTCTACAAATCGATAGTCAGGAGGGGCGACCTGACGGAGCCGCGGTCGATGCCGACGGATATTACTGGATCTGCCATGTAGGCGGTTGGCACGTCGCGCGTTACGCGCCGGACGGCAGCATCGACCGGGTGATCGGTGTCAAGGCTCAGCGTCCAACGATGTGCGCTTTCGGCGGTCCCGACCTGAAGACTCTGTACATTACGACAGCTCGCTTTCCGCTTTCGGACCAGGCGCTACGAAAGCAACCGCTTGCCGGTTCTATTCTGGCGATTGACGTTGACACCGGTGGCTTACCCGAGCCGTTTTTTGGGCGCTGAGCAAGCGCGATGACTATCCAGGTCCGAGTCAAAAGCATCACGTGGCAAGCGCCCGGCATCAATTCGTATGAACTGGTGCCGCTGTCGCAAACGCCGCTTCCCGCGTTTAGCGCCGGTGCACATATCGATGTCATCCTGTCAAGCGGAATGACGCGGCAGTATTCTCTCCACAGTTTGCCGGAAGAACGGCACCACTACATGATTACGATCCTGCATCTTCTCCAAGGGCGTGGCGGCTCGGACGCCATCCACGCCAAAACGAGGCCGGGTGATATTCTTTCAATATCCGAACCGCGCAATCATTTTGAACTTGTTGAAGGCGCGTCTCGTTATGTACTGGTGGCCGGCGGTATTGGGGTCACGCCGCTGATTGCAATGGTGGCCCAGCTTACGCAGTCGAAGTCGGATTATGTCCTCCATTATTGCTGTCGCAGCCGCGAGACCGCCGCATTTTCGAATGCTTTGGAAGCGCTGGTGGCAAGCGGCCACGTCGTATTCCACGAGGATGGTGGCGTCCCCGCCAACGGTCTTAACGTGGCAGAGTTGTTCGATCAGCCTCAAGAAGGCGTTCAGGTTTATTGCTGCGGCCCAACGGGACTAATGTCAGCCGTGCGTATGGCTACCAGCCGATGGCCCTCGGGGGCGGTGCATTTTGAGAGCTTCTCGGAACGCTCCACGGCTGGTTCGCCACCGAGCGACAGAACGGATGCCGCCGAATTCGAAGTGGAGTTGGGTTCCACGGGTAGAACCCTGCCCGTATTGCATCACCAGACGATACTCGAAGCGTTGCGGTCGGCAGGTTTAGACGTTGATAGTTCCTGTGAGGCCGGCACCTGCGGTGCTTGCAAAACCCGTTATCTCGAAGGTGAACCTGACCATCAAGATTTTGTGCTCAGCAGCTCCGAACAGGAGGAGTACCTGATGGTGTGTGTGTCTCGATCCAAATCAACCCGGATCAAGCTAGACCTTTAGGTGTCGGATGAAGAAGCGCTCTCCTCTGGTTCCCGACACCGGATTGAGATGTAGCGATGAAGCCGTAGCCCACTTCGCCATCATGCCGCCAGCTGTCTTCTCTTCGGCGTCGATACGCTTGACCACAAGGCGCCGTTCTTCTACGACCAGATGCGCGGCTTCATGAAAGGTGCCGCAATCACACGCGTCACGCTTAAGCGCATGGGACCTGCCCTTATTCCACTCCCGCCCCTTGCCGAGCAGCACCGCATCGTCGCCAAGGTCGATGAACTGATGGCGCTTTGCGATCGGCTGGGGGCGGCACGGGGTAGCCGCGAGGCGGTGCGCGACCGGTTGGCGGCCGTGAGCCTCGCCCGCCTCAACGCACCCGATCCCGAGACGTTTCAGGCCGATACCCGCTTCGCCCTCGACGCCCTGCCGGCGCTCACCACCCGCTCCGACCAGATCAAGGCCCTGCGTCAGACCATTCTCAATCTCGCTGTGCGCGGCAAACTCGTGCCGCAGGATGCGAACGACGAACCCGCCGCTCTTGGGAAGCAACAACGAGCGCCAGTAGCAACCGTAGTTCCGTTTGAAGCCAAACAGAGTTGGCGTTGGGCGGAGTTTGGTGACGTAGCAACATTTGAGAACGGCGATCGAGGCAAGAACTATCCCAACCGCGACGAGTATGTCGAAAAGGGAGTTGCATGGATTAACACTGGCCACATCCGGCCAGACGGATCTTTGTCGTTGGCGACGATGAACTTCATTGCGCGCGAGAAGTTCGAATCGCTGGGAGGCGGAAAAATTAGACCTGGTGACCTGCTCTATTGTTTGCGAGGTGCCACGTTCGGGAAAACAGCTTTCGTAGAGCCTTTTGCCGAAGGGGCGATTGCGTCATCGCTCATGATCGTGCGGCCAAGTGCCGTTCTCGATCGACGTTTCACTTACCTTTATCTGATTTCGCCTTCGGGGCGCTCTCAACTCTTGCGGTTTGACAACGGAACCGCCCAACCAAACCTTTCATCGGGCAACGTCAAGAAATACCTCGTCCCGATCCCACCTGTCGCCGAACAACACCGCATCGTCGCCAGGGTTGATAAGCTGATGGCGCTCTGCGACCGGCTGGAGGCGAGCCTCACCGCCATCGCCGCGACCCGCCGCCGCCTGCTCGATGCGCTGATGGCCGAAGCTCTGGCGCCGGCCGAGGATCGCGAATTGGAAGCCGCGGAATGAGTGTCACCGCGGCCTTCCTGCATTCCCGCCCGCAGCGCGAGATCGCCTCAACTATTCGTAATCGTTTGGCTGGATGCCGGACGGCCGAAATAGTGTCAGGCTTTGCTACACCGGACGGTGTGGATGCGCTGCGCGCCAAGAGCATTGCGAGCAAGATAAAGCGCCTTGTGCTTGGTGCGGGGACGTTCAAGGCGTTCGAGGCTCTGGATGGCCTGATCAGCTCTGGGCTGCCGACCGGCGCAGCACGGGTTCATCTCGGTCACACACGGGCAACCGGAGGCCGCAAGCATCCATTCGCACGCTATCGCCCGATGCTTCATAGCAAGATCTACTTCTTCGAGATGCCGGACGGAACGGCAACGGCCTTCGTCGGCTCGCATAACCTCACGGGTTTTGCTCTACGCGGCCTAAACGGCGAGGCGGGTGTGCTCCTTGAAGGAGCATCGTCCGACCCCGTCTTTGACGAGGTCCGGGCGCACATAGCCGAGAGTTTTCGGCAAGCCGTTCCGTATGACCCGTCACTCAAGGCGGCGTATGCCCAGTGGCTTCGCGACTATCTCGAACAGCTCGGCATTGATGCAACCGACATGCCGCGCGACGACGAAAGCCGGCGCACTGTAATTCTGTTCGCCGAAGCACCCCAGGGAAAAATGCCGTCTCCAGGAGATCGCATATATTTCGAGCTCGATATGCGGATCACTGAAGTCAATTCCATAGACACAGAAGTGCATTTGCATTTGTTCGCGGCTATGCCGACCACACCTGCAGAAGCCTTGTCGCGCTCCGGCCTTTCCGACACGGCCTTGTTGGGCAAGGTCGAAGCGATCGATTCGGCGGCAGGTTCGGCGGAAGTGAAGGCTGATTGGTTCATCGAAGACCCAACGAAACCTCAATTGAAGCCTGTCGTGCACCCATTTAGGCCCATGCTGAGTCCGGGCAAGCAGCAGGTTCGCGCGCTGGTTTTGAAAAGCCTAGAGGCAGGTTTCGATTATCTTTTTGACACAGGGAAGGAAGTTGGAAGCCTACTCTTAGCCAGGTGAAGATTCGCGATGAGGAAACCAATGTTGAGTGGTCCGCGGTAGTTGGGCTTGGCGAGTCAAGCCCCGTTGAAGGGCAGCTTTTGCTTTCCGATCTAAGAGAAATGTCGCCAGAATCCGGCTCGTTCGTCCTCTTCTCCCGAAGGCGCCGTCGACTCGGCGTACGCAAAAGCGTTTAGCCGATTGCTCAACTAGCGCCGGCCGGTGTTTGGTCCAGTAAGAACTTGATTCATGCGAGACTGTATTTCTAGCATCAGTCTGGAAATTCCATAACATCTGATAGGATGGGTCTAAGCGCCACTTTGTCGCGAGCGCTACTGACGCGCGAGCCACGCTATGTCCCGTGATTGTTCGCTCTTGTGGGAGATTAGTACATCCCAAATCCGATCGGATTCTCTAAGCCGAACGTATACTCTTCCAGCGTCGTCCTGGCCGTCGCTCATGTGGCGCTCCCACCAAGCATCCAGACCTTTCAGCTTCTTCCAGGTTGGGGGCAGTCGGCCGTTTACGATTTGTAACTCCGCAAGACCGCGATAAAGGGCGCGCCGGTTGGAAAATTCAGCAGCAATCACGATTAAGCTGTCGCGTATTAATCGCACCCCGGGAAGAAGTGTTTCAAGCACGACCTCAATCTCATTTTTCAGCTTGCCGGGTGGGACAACCGGCCGATCCGCACGGGCTTCATTTGCGTGCTGTGCTGCCGCAAAGACCGCCAAATCGGCCTCTTGGCGTAAACTTCGTTCGAGCTCGATAGCCGCCCTTAGCTCATCGATCTCTGCTTGTGTTCGGCCGCTACTTGTCAGTTCGAGCTTTAGCCAGGCGACCTCGGCCCGTAGGGCAGCTTCGCGCGCCTTTGCTGAGGCGAGTTCCCCTGCAATCAACCGAGCGCGGTATTCGCCAAAAGTCTCATGGCTATGGACACCCATAGCTTGACCTGCGAGGACCTCAGTGAGGAGCACCAAAAGTGATTCAGCCTCATCCTTTGGCTTGGAGATGCGGATGAACCAGTCGGCCTCTAAGCCGTCGACGGGATCGCCGAGATATCTTCCCGTTCTGATAACATCATACCCGGAGGCCTTGAGAGCCCCGGCGGCGGTTTCACAAGATAGGCTCGGTCCAGAGAGCAGCACGTAGGCTTCTTCAACCCCCTCAATCACCGCGAAATTGGTTTGGGGTGCTTGGATGCTGACGTCCCGGTGCAGGCAGTCGCCTGGAGGGAAAGCTTCACCCCCATTTCGATGCGCTGCTCCAGAAGTTCCAATGGATACGCCAGCCCACGCCAGATTGCTCCCTCCCTTCCATCGGGAAGACGGACAAGCGCACACTCCCGGGTTTCGAAGAGTTGGCCGCTATTAAAAATTGATATCATCATAATTGTGCTGCTAAAATAACAGACGTAGTTCGAAAGGTCAGCCAGCATCACGTGTGCTGCCCTGGGAATAGTTGGGGCCTGAATATCAATGGAAATGCAGGTTGCCGCCGAATTCATCTCTCATCGAGAGACGGTTTTCGGCGTAGGCATAGTGCTGGTGGCGTGGGCCTTTGTATCCGGGGTATCATTTTCCCGGGGGGCGAACCGATTAATTAGAGCACTTGGCGACGCAAAAAGCCTAATCGAGAAGACCGGCAACCCAACAGAATTCGCCGAGAATTACGAGGCTATCTCGCCCAAGATTGCGGCCGACCCGGTTCTGGGCTCGCGTTGGCGCGAGTATACTGAATCTCTTGTCTTACCTCAGGAAAGCAATCGACCGATACGTGCCACTACACGTGCAGGAACTTGGTTCGACACAGGCCTTTTGCGGGTTCCAGCAATTAAAGTTGATGCAAGATATCACGCTGCCCTTCCAAATCTCTTGGTTGGAGCAGGCCTGCTGTTCACTTTTCTTGGCTTGGCCGCCGCGCTTGGTACGGCGGGGGGAATCATCAGTGGCGGAGATCAGGCAGGTCGAAATAATGCTCTGAAGGTCTTGCTCGACACAGCATCCTTCAAGTTCATCACGTCGCTTGTTGGGTTGCTCCTCTCAATCCTATACGCGCTATTCCGCAAGAGTTGTTTGAAGCGAATCGAGCGTGCAATCGATGGATTTTTGACGGTCCTCGAAACGAGGGTGCCCCTCCTGACTCCTGCTGCACTGCAGCAGGAAGCTAATGGGCTACTCAAACGGCAGTCGACCCAATTGGAGACATTTTCGACCGACCTCGCGGTCAACCTTGGCGCTGCTTTTGATAACGCCTTCAATGAGCGGTTAGGCGAGCACATCGCGCCCCTCACGAACGCTATGCAACGTCTGGCTGACGGCATGGGCTCAAGAAATGAAGACGCGTTAAAAGCAATGCTGGATACCTTTGTTCAAAAACTCCAGGGCGGTACGGGCGACCGCATGCAGGATGTCGCGCAAAGCCTTGCAGGTCTGAGTGCACGGCTCGAAGGCCTCCAGTCAGGTCTTGGGGATGCCGCCGTCCGAATGGCGCAGTCTGCCGATGCAATGGCAAGTCGAATGGGAGAAGGTGCCGAAGCCGCACTTTCCCGGATAACGAACCAAATAGGCGGATTGGCAAATGGGCTAAAGAACATCGTCGATCAAACCAGCGCGGCAGGAACCAACGCCAGTCGTGACATGTCGGAGAGAATTGAAGCAGCTGCAAAAATGTTCGAGCAGGCGGCTCGAGATATTTCGGAAAGTCTGACTACAGCGGCGCTCGGAATGGAGGCACGCATTGGTGAACAAGCCACGGAGAGTTCCGCTCGCCTTTCCACGCAGCTCGAGAAAGTTGTAGAGGAACTGCGCTTGCTCGCTGAGAATAGCCGAACTTCAGGGACAGAGGCCTTCACCGTCTTGGTTGAGCGCGTTGGCGCTGCAGCGGCGTCGTTCGAATCGACAGCTTCGCGGGTCGCGGGCGAGCTTGGCGATGCCGCTACACATACAAGCAAGACGTGGGAACGAGAGGCTGAGCAATCGGCTCTCCGAATTGCGAGTGCATCAGAAGGTCTCGCGGGTCGCGTATCCGATATAACCGCAGCCACGAATGCAATGGTTAGCAAAATGACCGATCTACAACGCGCGACGCAAGATGCCGTAACTCCCTTGGCCACGACAGCAAACGAAATGAAACTCGCGGGACAAGCTGCAAGGACTGCAGTCGACCCATTGAACCAGGTTGCTCAAATTATTGGTCGCTCAGTTGACCAAATTGCAGGAGTCGCCCAACGGCTTGATACCACGCACGCTGCCGCTGGGCGCCTCATTGAAAGTTTGGCGGCCGCGTCTCAGCGCTTCGAAGGCGTCGATCAAGAGCTTTCCAAGACGCTAGTCGCCTTGCAAAATGGGCTGCAGGGCTTTACGCGCGAGGTCCAAGATTTCGTGACCGGAACCGATGAGAATCTTGCAAGGGCAGCAACGCAACTTGGAAATTTGGTGAAGGGTTTGCAAGACACGCTCGAAGACTTCGATCCAGTTGGCAATAAGATAAGGGCCTGATGTCGGGTTCGGGTGAAATCGACGATACCCCAACCGAGATCTGGCGATAGGGGTTGTATGGCGAACTGCGGAGTACGCAAGTGGCGTTAACGGAAGCGGCCGAGGAAAGTGGCGGAGAGGGCTATTTCGCGTCTGTTAGCGATATGATGGTTGGCATCCTCTTTATCTTTCTGCTGTTGCTGACGGTATTTGCGTTGAACTTTCGAGAGGCCGAGCAAGAACAAAAGATCGAGTATGCCAAATTTGTTGAAGCAAAAAAGCAAGCGATGGAGGCAGAGAGCCGTGCTCGCGAATCTGAGTTAAACGCTCAACGCGAGGCCGCGCTCGCAGAAGCAAGCAAGGCAGAAAATGCTAGATTCAGATCCTTGTTGCTTGATGCTGTAGCTCAACTCGAGAAGGACATAAAAGATCGCGAGACAGCGCGCGGTCAATTGCTGGTTTCGTTGCAGCAGTCTCTCAGCAATAGAGGCGTTACGGTTTCGATAGATCCGGTATCTGGTATCCTCCGTCTTCCCGAAGATCTACTTTTTAAGACGGGCGACGCAGCCATTGGAAAGGAAAACATTTCGCGGCTGCAAACGCTTGGTGAAGTGTTGGCGAGCACATTGCCCTGCTACGTTCATGGAGGAGATACATCGAGATGCGGCAAGGTCGTCGCTCCGATCCTAGAAACTGTTCTGGTGGAAGGGCACACTGATCGACAGGCATACAAGAACACCGTCCCCCCTGTTGCTACGCCAGTGCCAACTGGCGGCTCACTTTTTGCTAAGCCGGCACCGCCAACAGCTAAAGTCATTGTCGCCAAGGACTCCGAACTACGAAATGATCGGCTGTCGACGGATAGAGCTCTCAATGTATTCAAGGAGCTTAGGCAAGCCCAACCATCCCTAGATACATTGCGCAATTCGGATCAACAGCCTCTGTTAGGCTTTTCAGGGTATGGGCCGCGTCGTCCATTGCCGGATGCATTAGGGTCATCGCAAGCCGAGTTTCAAAAAAATCGCCGTATCGATCTTCGCTTCGTCCTATCTTCGCGCACATCCGACGAACTTATGCGATTGCGCGAGCAAATCCAAAAAGCATTGGGCAATAGCCGATGACCCATGCTTGGCAGGCGCTCGATCGGCTAGGTGCTTCCGTAAGGCTCCTCCCTCGTGCATCCAGGCTTCCGGCAAAGTCAGAGAGCACGAAAGCAGTCGACGCCCTAAAGGCATGCGACTCTGCCATTGCGCTTCCAGCCGACGCGGTTCTAGACATTATTCGAAATCGTCTGATCAGCGTGTCTTCCGGAGGTGGTCAATATCTGCGAAGTGACTTACGCGCTTCTGTGTGGCTGCTTTGGACCGAGAGACAACCCCTTTCAGAACTTCCGGGTCTAATGGACGCGGTATTGACGCAAGCGTACAAGTCAAATGCGACTGCACGGGCCCTAATCGAAGCATGGCTGAGGGCGTTTTCACGAAGCGATCCCAGTGTAATGCGGGCCGGCATGTCCATAAGACAGCTACTGATCGCCCGACCAAACGCGCGTTTGGAACTTTGGCGAAAAGCCGATCGAAGGGTTGAGCTATTTAACGCTAAGGAGGGGCCGACAAAACTTGCTAGCCAGCTAATATCGGGACCCGAAAAGATTGATGAAGTTTTGTCTGCATCCGGTTTCGATGATTACCTGCGTGCTTCAGGAGGATATTTACGGGCGGTTCAGCAGGAGATCATTGCGAGAACCTCGGGCTTGCTGACAAGACCCGATGCGGATCAATCGTTGAAGCGTGTCTTAACGTTTCTAGCGCCGGAAGGAACGCTTCGTTTTGCGGAGCCAAAATCTCGCGGTGAAATGGCGCGCGGATTGTTACGACCCTGGCTTGCAGGAGAAAGCGAGCCAGAGGAGATGATCCGATTCCAAATCCAAGACTTTCTGCTCGATCATCTAGGCGATCCTCGCCTGCAGGCGCAACGATGGCAGGAAGCTGGGGAGCAAGCGACCAGCCTTATGCGTCGATGGCTAACCCGCGCGTCGTTGAAGGCGTTCTTTAGTCTTATCTCGGAGCATGCCTTGGATGCCCATTGGCGGTATCGAGAAGCGTTTTGGTCCGCGTGCTTGGAGAAGGACGCGACCGTTGAAGCTTGGCTCGCGTTGGGAAGTCGAATCCACGCTTCCGCGCGCGCGGTAGAAGATTTGAAAGGAGCGTATGCTCTCCTTGATGGAGCGAGCGGAGATCAAGCCGTCTTACTGCTGCGGGTTAAGAATACGATATTTTGCGAATGGAGCCATAATGGGAAGCTGCGCGCTTGGCCGGCGGACTGGCCAAACGCGCCGCGACTTGAACGCAAACGCTATACACGGGCCGAATTGACAAGAAAGGGCCTTCCTTTCCCACCTAACGCCAGGTTTAGGTCTACAGGTTCCGCGGATGGAATGGGCCTAAGCCACATAGGGTCAGATCGCAATCGATGGCAGGGAAGTGCCGCGGAACTCCTCGCGCGACGAACGCAGATAGTGTTATCGCCAAGCGATTGGCGGCCTTGATGAGTTATCGTTTCGAATATCAGGTAACTCCTGAAGCGACTGAGGTGCGCATAAGCGGTCCTCACGGTAATCTTCCCACCGATTCATGGTCGATAGAGGCGCCTTCTTCCCTGCTGCCGGGCGTCGATCTCGCTCAGCGTCTTATTGCCGCTGCTGCTGCAATCGCTGAAGACGATACTGTTCTTGTCGAGCATCGTGCTGTTTCAGGGTTGTCGGCCACCGAAGCGAAAAGCTTGGCTCTGCCACCCATTGCTGATGTTCTTGCTCATCTTGAAACGACAGGAATAATCACCCGTCCCGACTTTCGCGCAAAATTGAGTTGGCGGCGTGTCGGAGGGCAGCCGGTTGTAGGCGCCAGGCGCACGGGCGCTTGGCTGCGGGTCGGCGACGAGTGGCAACGTCTGCCTGATGCGCTTTTTGAGATTGCTGAGGGGGTGGAACGGCTAAATACACTCCCTGATGATGATTTGGGAGGGCGTCTCAAGTCCATCGCCTCGCTACGTGAGGTCCTTCCCGCTGCTATTTCGTCGGCAGCAGTCGAGACGACCGGCCTCATAGGGGAAATAACGATTGCAGTCGCAGATGCGTTTTCATTGGATTTGATTGGCACTGGAAACGACGCTAAGCTTGAGCCCATCCTCCACCGAGCGGGCGGAAATCCTGAAGATTTGCTCTTGCCAGCTGATGAGCAAATAGCTTTTGGCCGAGATCAATTCAATCGATTTGGAACCGCAAGACCCGTCTACACCCTGGGCAATGGCAAGTACCTTGTTCTTTCGCCCCCGCTGCGGAAGGCACTCGCGGAAGTCCGCAGAGTTCAATCTTCGCCGATCGCGACAAAGCGAGCTCTCATTGCGGCTCCAAGGGCATTTCTGCGCGAGGCGTTGGGGGCGGACACTGACGAGACAGTCCTTGAATCAGTTTTCCGCGAGACCTCGAGTTATGCGGAAAGGGTCATTGGACTTGGGCTTTGGCAGCCTCGTGTTCTTCCATGGATAAAACTTGGAACAACAAATTGGTTCGGTCCAGAAATCGACGGCCACAGGGTTACCGAAGGTAACAAGGAAACAAATAGTGCGGCTGGGATAATCGTTGGCGCAGAAACCATCCCACTCTCGGCTAAAGAAGCTGAGCAGCTACGGGAGCGCATTGAAAATGCGATCGGAACCAATAAAAAAAATGTAGCTCTAGATCTTGACGGGCGGACAATCGACGTTCCCGCCTCATACGAAACACTCGCGGCGCTTGAGGCCCTGAGAGCGGCCCGATCGGCGTCGGGTCAGGCAACCGATGACAAGCCACCGCCGGGAAAAGATGGGTCGTCACCTTCTGAACAAGAAATCTTGGTTATCAAGCCGAATGAGCAAGAAATTCAGGTCGAAGGTTTTTTTACGAAACGATCGGCTCCTCCACTCGGGTCGCCGTCCGGTCTTGCCTCACAACTAAAGCATCATCAAGTCCAGGGTCTTGACTGGCTTCAAAAAGCATGGACATCCGGCCGGCCAGGAGTGCTTCTCGCAGATGATATGGGTCTTGGAAAAACTTTCCAAAGTTTAGCGTTTCTGGCTTGGCTGCGGGAAGGAATGGCATCGGGTGCAATTGAACGCGCGCCGATTCTTATCGTGGCACCCACGGGTCTTCTAGAGAACTGGCGTGCAGAACACGATCGTCATCTATCAGCTCCGGGCCTCGGCAAAATTGTTCAGGCCTACGGACGATTGCTTGCAAGCATCCGCAAAGTTTCGCCAGAAGGGCGCCCAAGTATTGATGTTGAGGCGCTTCGACGGGCTGACTGGGTCCTCACGACTTACGAAACACTGCGGGACTATGATCGGGATTTCGGCCAAGTGCGATTTTCGGCGCTGTTGTTTGATGAAGCGCAAAAGATCAAAACGCCCGGCGTTCGGGTTACTGATGCGGCAAAAGCAATGAATGCAGAGTTCCGGCTTGCCTTGACAGGAACGCCTGTTGAGAACCGGTTGGCCGATCTTTGGTGCATTACTGACGCTGTTCATCCAGCCTGTTTAGGAGACCTGAAAACCTTCAGTGCATCGTATGAGAAAGATCCGGATCTCGAGCGACTAAAGCTTCTAAAGGATTCCCTTGATGTTTGGCATGGTGGCCGAGCGCCCCTTCTGTTGCGGCGACTCAAAGAAGACAAGCTTCCCGATTTGCTGCGACCAGTGCAACGCCTCTCCGAGGCAGTTATGGCGGGAGAGCAATTGGTTCAATACGAAGCGGCTATCGAGGATGCACGGAAGATCAAGAAGCCGGGCGCTGTTCTTGAGATGCTCCAGCGTATGAGAGCGATATCCCTTCATCCCGGAGGAAATTTGACATCAGACGGTAATTTTATCGAGGCTTCCGCTAGAATGCGAATTGCATTCGATGCACTTGATTCAATCGCTTCGCGCCGCGAGCGGGCACTCTTATTTCTGGATGATCTCGATTTGCAGGCTCGTTTGGTAGGGGTCATCCAGCGTCGATACGGTATGGCCGTTCCCCCGATGATCATCAACGGTAGTGTCGATGGCGCCGCCCGGCAGGCGAGAGTTGATCGCTTCCAGGTGGGTCCAGATGAGTTCGATGTGATGATACTTTCGCCTCGTGCGGGTGGCGTCGGGCTGACGCTTACCCACGCTAATCACGTGATCCACTTGTCTCGATGGTGGAACCCTGCAGTAGAAGACCAGTGCACGGGTCGAGTTGTACGGATTGGCCAGACGCGCGAGGTGGAAGTGCACATCCCCATTTCGTTGTTGCCACAGGGAAAGGCTTCCTTTGATCAGAATTTGCACGCGCTTTTGGAGAGGAAGCGGCGGCTAATGAGGGACGCGCTCTTGCCCCCCAATGCTACCGAAGCCGATCGGAACGAACTTTTTCAAGCAACCATCAATTGAGGGGTGTAGAAGAATAAGCGATCGCGATGAACGGATATGCGAAAAAGATGATCACGGATCATTATGACTGTCTTTGCAATCTGCCGAACGGTCTCGGTTGAGAAGTTCAAGGCAACGCGTGAAAATCTGTCCGCCGGTACGGCTCGACCATTTTGCGAAGGACGTCAGGCGCCAAAACCTCAACTTGGTCACCCCACATGTAGAGGTGCCAACACATTTCCAGATGCCCCGAAGCGGCAAATCGGACGATTAGGGAGCCATCG
>Ga0073928_10004999_pt1 | contig 18963 bp, 22 predicted proteins | sample PaiPotPPA55metaG_FD_76969 | JGI IMG/M metagenome (GOLD analysis project Ga0073928, IMG submission 76969) | Iron sulfur acid spring bacterial and archeal communities from Banff, Canada, to study Microbial Dark Matter (Phase II) - Paint Pots PPA... ... | reverse complement strand
GGCGGCGAGGGCCTTGGCGGTGGCGCCAAGGTCCAGCTCGACGCCGCGGGGAACACGCACGGCGCGCAGCCGGGGATCGAACTGGACCGCTTGCCAGCCTGGGATGCGGCGCGCGACGAGCTGCAGGGGTAGGCCATCCTGCGGAACGCTGGCGAAATCGCCCTCGTAACCCGAGAGCTTCACTGCCTGGCCGACGGTCGGATCGACCGCGCCGTCCGTGACTCGGGCACCGCGAAGGGCCTCCCCAATCGCCTGAGCAAGGAGCGGGCTGACCCGGACGTCCATCTCGGGCGCGGCGTTGAGACGCGAAAGCTCGCTGTCCTCGCGGAACCGGCTCGCCGCGAGGTCGATCTCGCGGAGGCAGCGGTCGACGGCGGCCTTGGCCCGCGACAGCCGGTCGGGCCGGGTCACGATCACGCGCACCGAGCCCCCGAGCGCCTGGTCGTCGGCGATCGCGAGCGAGCTCATTCCCGAGCGCGCTTCGCGCGCAGGGCCAGGGCGAGGACGGGGCAGCTGGCGACCGCCTTCTGCGCGTGCGTCATCAGGTGCTGGGGTATCGGGCCCGCCGCGATGATCGGATAGCCCCAGTCGTCGAGCCGGATCATCTCGGGCAACAGCTCGGCGCACAACCCGCGACCGTCGCAGCGAATGCGATCCACCACCATCTCCAGCCTTTCGCTCATGAGATTGCCGCGTGGCACAGCTGCGACCCACCCCGCGAAATCGTCGATTTCGCGGGGACGCCGTGCGCGGGGCCACCGCCCCCAAGCGTTGCGGGCCTTGATGAAAAGCCTGGGGGGGGTCCCGCGGGGGGGGCCTGCCCCACCCGCGCTTTCTCGCTCAACCCACTCCCCTCCTGCCGGGCTGGGCCCGCCAGTGCGCCGGATGCGAGGAGAACTCAGGCGCGAACGTGTGCAGGGCAGACTGAAGGAAGACGACGGCGCCGTCCGGGTGGCGGCAGGCGCCGCGTCCGCGCACCTCGCCGGCCCAGCGATGCAGGCGCGCGAGGTCGGTCGGGTTGGTGCCTTTCTCGGCGATGCGCTCGCACGCGTCCGCCAGCGCTCGCAAGCCGAAGAAGCACGGACCGCACTGCGCCGAGCTCTCGCCGGCGAGGTAGCGCATGATCCGCGCCGTCTCGCAGACGCCGCAGCCGCGTGAGGAGATCACACCGACCACGCCGCAGCCGAGGCTGAGGCCGCGCTCGTGGAGACCGGCCGGGTCGAGGGGCAGCTCCTGCGCCACCGCAAAGTCGACCCAGGCGCCGAAATAGCCCCCGATCAGCACGGCGCGCGCCGTGGGATCCGTGGCACCGGCCATCTGCAAGACCTCGCCCACAGTCGTCCCGGCCTCTATCTCCACGACGCCCGGCGAGGGCACCGCCCCCGCGACTGTCACCAGGACCGTCCCGGCACCTCCTCGTCGTCCCGCCGCGCGGAACCAGTCGGCTCCGTACCGGGCGATCAGGGCGACATGGGCGAGGGTCTCGACGTTCTGCACGAGGGTGGGCGCGCCTCCCACTCCCGCAACGTGCGGGTGCGGCGGCTTGGTCGTCGGCGAGGCAATCGAGTTCTCCAGGAGGTTGACCGCAGCGCTGGACTCGCCGGCGACGTAGCGCGCCGGCGCCGCCACCAGCCGCACCCGGTGCATCTCCGGCTCGGGCCGCTCGGCCAGAGCGCCCGAGATCGCCGCCCACGCGGCTTGATGATCCTCGCCGATGTACAGCGCGATCGAAGACGCCTTGAGCGCGCGCGCCGCGAGCAGCGCGCCGTCCAGGACAAGGTGCGGCCGCGTCGTCATGAGCACGCGGTCCTTCAAGCTCTGTGGCTCGCCCTCCGCCCCGTTGACAACGATCGCAGGACCACCGCCTGCGTGCGCCACCGAACGCCACTTTCGCGCCACCGGGAAGGAGGCTCCGCCGCGGCCGGTGAGGCCGCTTTTCGCGAGAACCTCGACAAGGCTCAAGCCGACCACGGGCGTCGGGCCCAGGCGCTGGACGTGGGCATGCAGCCGTTCGGCCCCGGTGGAAAGCTCGGGACCGGCGAGGAGGCGCAGCCCGCTCACGGCTCGGACTTCCTCTCGACGCCCGAGCGGAACGATGCGCGCTGCTCCGCGAGCGGATCGCGCGGGCCGGCGACCAGCCGGTAGACAACGGCGAAGCCGACGGCGGCCACGCAGCCGCATGTCAGGGCGAAGAACCAGGCCGAGAACGCGTCCGTCCCGGTGCCCAGGCCGTGCACGACCCCGATCGGCCAGGACGCGTACGTCAACCAGTGGATCGCCCGCCACGCGGCATGTCCGATGAGTCCGCGCACGAGGCTCGTGAGGACGATGGCCACGAGAAGCTCCGCGGCGATCGTGCCCAACCCCAGCCAGAACGTTCGGTAATAAGAGGAGAAGGGCACGATGGCTGCGAGCCACCCGAGATGGGTGAACGGGTCGACCACCGCGGTCACGATGTGGAGGGCCAGAAAGACCAGCGTCACCAGCGCCACGTTGCGGTGCAGGCCGGTGGTGAGGAAGCCAGGCCAGCCCGCCGCCCTGAAGCGCAGCGCGGACAGCACGCCCAAGATCACGACCGCGCTGAGCAGCACGAGCGACACCGCGCCGGCGGCGCGCGTCGTGTACCAGAGAAGCTGGTCGTTCAAGCGGGCTAGGACCCGCCCGACACGGCCGTCGCCGTGCCCGACGAGGAGCTCACCGAGCCCGACGACGACTGCAGCCCCGACGAGCTGGTCGAGCTGGAACTCGAGGTGGTCGTGGTGCTGGAGGTCGACACGGTCGACGACGACGTCGAGCCCGGTATGGTGGCCGCGCTGACGTAGCCGAGCGCGCCAACTCCGGCCACGGCCGCGACCGCGACGCCGGCGGTGAGGCGGTTCATGAGCTGCTGCGCGCGGTCCCGGGCGGAGATCTTTGACTTCACTGCTTCTGGCTGGTTCATGCGGTCATCGTGTCGGCCGGCTCTGAAACGCTTCTGAGAGTTGGCTGGGAGATTGCTGTGAGAGCCGCTTACCCAGGCGATTCCAAGCGTCCTCACACGGCGCCTTGAGCCTGCGACCTCAGTCTCGTTTCCAGCGTACGCAATCACAACCACATAGATAAGGAGAGAACAACATGAATCGTTACAAGAGGGCGCTGGCAGGGGCCGCGATCGCGGGCTCCATGCTCGTAGGCGGAGTCGCGGGGGCCGTGATCTACGCGGCGACCACGATCACAGCATCGGCAGCGACATCACCATCGCCGGCCCCGGCCACCACCCCGGGCGGCAAGTTCGTATCCAACGAGACCGCGGCCCACGAGGCCGGTGAAAGCGCCGCCCGCGAGGCGCAGGAAAACGCCGGGCAGGTGCCCACGGTCCCGTAGCGAGTAGCCCCATCACCCCCGTGTTCGAGGGAGGTCGGTGAAACGCCGGCCTTCCTCTGTTTTCCCCCAGCGTTGCGTTCAGGCCGGATTTACTCCGGCCGTCCCCAGGCTCTTCAGTTCCGTAGAGAACGAGGCGGGTAGAAACTTTCAACTAATCCCAACAGCGGGAAAGAGAGCAGCAGCGCGCAGCGCTGCGATGCAATCAGCAAGTCCCATCCGACCCGCGCCTGGCGCGCAGAGGGAACCGACAGGTTCCCCCTCATACGTTTATCCGAACATTTGCCTCGCGACGAACAACATGTTCGCGGGGCGCTCCGCCAGGCGGCGGACGTACCATGGGTACCAGGCCGAGCCGTAGGCGATCAGGTCGGCGACGCGGTGGCCTTCGGCCGCGAGCCGGGCCAGCTCCTCCGCCCTGATGCCGTACAGCATGTCCACCTCGATGCTCTGGCGCTCGATGCCAAGCGTCTGTCCAAACTCCGCGATCCGCCGGACCAGGACGACGTCATGCGTGCCCAGCACCAACCTCAGCTTGCCCCGCTTGACCTCCGGCAGCATGAGCACGCTCAGGGCCAGGTAGTTGGCGTCGACGTCCCGCTTGGCCGGGTACGCCCGGTCCGCAGGCTCGGCGTACGCGCCCTTGACGAGGCGGATGGCGGCGCCACCCGGAAGCAACCGCGCGACGTCCTTCACGGTGCGGTGCAGGTAGGCCTGCAGGCAGATCCCGATCTCGCGGTGCTTGGCGCGGACCTTCATGTACAGGTTGATGGTCGGATCGGTGTAAGCGCTGCCCTCCATGTCGATCCACATAAAGCCCTTGGCGTGTGCGGCAGCGGCCGCCAGCCGGTTCAGGTTTGCCAGCGCCGCCGCGGGGTCGATGTCCAGGCCGAGCTGCGTCGGCTTGACGGAGATCTCCGCGTCCACGCCGGCGGCACGGGCGGCCGCGATCACCGACTCGTAGTGCTCGACCGTGGCCGACGCCTCGGCAAGGTCTGTGATGTTCTCGCCCAGACGGGTGAAGAGCGCCCCGATGCCCCGCGACTTGAACTCGACCGCAGCCTTGAGAGCGCTGTCGAAATCGTCCCCGGGCATGAAGCGGCGGACGGCCCTCCGCACGAAGCCCCATTGAGGCACGTGCGCCGCCAGCCACGGGTTCGACGCGCACCACAGCAGCACCTGTCTCATCGCGCCTGAACGTTAGCGCGGCGCGCGGGGGCTCGGGAGACGCGATGCCGTGACGCTGAGAAGAAGCCGCTTTGACGGGTATGACGGCTGGACCTGCGCGCACGATCCTTCCATGAACCGGGAAACCCGCGGACGGCACCTCCTCCTGGTCGAGGACAACCCCGCCATCGCCGAGCTCATGAGCGAGCAGCTTGCGTCGCTCGGCTACAGCGTGGATTGCGCCCTCGACGGCAACCGCGGGGTAACCATGGCCTGCACCGGCGACTACGCCGCGATGCTGCTGGATCTCGACCTGCCGGAGTACGACGGCGTCGAGGTGCTGCACATCCTCCGCAAGCGGATGGTGAAGCGGCGGCTGCCGGTCATCGTTATCACGGGGGACGTCGAGCGGACGCGGCTGCGCGATCTCAACCGCGAAAGCATCGACGGATACCTGATCAAGCCCGTCGACCTGGCGGCGCTGAGCCACGAGCTCGACCGCGCCATTACGGCCGTACAGGTCGCCTGATGGCCGCGATCGACCGCGACCTGCGGCGCAAGTGGTCGGATGAGCCTGTGACGCCGCGGCGGCAACCGGTGCTCGCCGACCCAGCGTCACCCGAGCCCAAACAATGGACGCCCTTCGTGATCGCGGCGGCCGTTGGAGCGATCGCGCTGCTCATATACATCGCCCTGGTGGTTTTCGCGGCTGCAGGGGCAGGCCTCGCCAAAGCGATCGACCCGGTCTTTCAGGCCGCGGCCGCGCTGGCCGCAGGGGCAAGCTGCCTGGTGCTGGCACGAGCTTCGAGCGGCAAGCTCCGCCTGGCCTGGGCGCTCATTGGCACGTCGCCCCTGATCACCCTTAGCGTCGGGGCCGCAACCGCCGGCTTCTACCAGGTGACCACCGGCCGGCCGGTGCCCTTCCCATCACCGGCTGACGCGCTTTACCTCGTCGGGGAGGTGGTCCTGATAGCAGGCCTCCTCAGCCTCCCGTCGTCACCGATGACCGCGGCCAGCCGCGGCCGCGTCATGATCGACGGCCTCGTGATCGGAATTTCACTCCTGTACATCAGCTGGTCCCTCGGGCTCGGAGTCTTTTACACCAATGCACACATTCCGGTTGTTACTGGGGCGGTGGGCCTGGCGTACCCGGTGGCCGACATGGTCATGGTCACAGTCTTGCTCCTGGTGGTCCGCCGAGCGCAGAGCGCGAGGTACGGTCGCCTCAGCTTGCTGCTTGTCGGCCTGGTCGCGAAGTTGATTGCCGACAGCGCCCTGGCGGTGACCTCGGCCAGCACGGGCGTGCAGGTGAACGGCCACTGGATCGACATCGTCTGGATCGGCGGCTACGCATTCATCGCGCTTGCCGCGTGGTGGCCGGTGGGCCCATCGGCCAAGTCGGTTGAGGATGGACCGACCAGCCTGTGGCAGATGCTCCTGCCCTGGCTCGGAATGGTCGGAGTCATGCTGACCAGCCTGACCGTGTCGCTCGCGGGCCGGCCGTTAAGCCCCCTTCTGATCTTTCCGGGCGCCGCCCTGGTCGCCCTTTTGATGGCGAGCCAGCTCCTTTCCTACAAGGACTCCCTGACGTTCTTGAACCAGAGCCGGCGGGCCGAAACAGAGCTTCAGACCAGGACGAACCTGCTCAATCAGGTCATCGCTCATGCGCCGCTCGGGATTGCGCGCATAAGCGCTGAGAACCGATTCATCGACGCCAACCCGCGCCTGGGCTCCCTCCTGCATGCGCCTATGAAGATCCTCCTCGGCGCGGAAGTGACCGAGTTTCGAGATCCTCAACCGCAGCTGGCGGATCAGTACGAAGCGCTGCGCAATGGAGCGGACGACACGCTCGAAGAGGAGGGCCAAGTGAGGCGGGCCGATGGCAGCACCACGTGGCTGCACTGGAGCACGACCGCCGTGCGCAAGGCTGACGGCGGGCTGGATTACTACCTGGCCATGGCCGAGGACGTCACGGCCCGGCACGAGGCTGATGAGGTGGCGACCGAGAACGTCGCCGGGCTCGAGCGCCTCAACACGATGAAGAGCGAGTTCGTCTCGATGGTCAGCCATGAGTTCCGCACCGCGCTCGTCGGCATCCAGGGCTTCAGCGAGATGATCCGCGATGACACGCTCGAGATCCCGGACATGAAGGACCTGGCCGGCGACATCAACAAGGACGCGATGCGCCTCAACCGGATGATCACCGAGATGCTCGACCTGGACCGCATGGAGGCGGGCAAGATCATGCTCGAGCTCAAACCCCTGGACCTGAACGGAATCCTCGTGGACGCGATCGAGCGCGCCCAGATGGGCCAGGAGACGCACCACCTGGTCGCCGAACTCGATGTGGCGCTGCCGGTCGTGAGCGGAGATTCAGACCGCCTGATCCAGGTGGTGTCGAACCTCCTCAGCAACGCGATCAAGTACTCGCCCAACGGCGGTGAGGTCAAGGTCACGAGCCGGCGCGACGGCGAGGCCGTTCATATCGCGATCCAGGACCATGGGCTCGGCATCCCGGCCGAGTTCATCAACCGCATGTTCGGGCGCTACGAGAGGTTCGAAAGCAACCGGAAGGACAACGTGGCAGGGACTGGACTGGGGCTCGCCATCAGCCGCCAGATCGTGGAGCTGCACGGGGGCCGCATCTGGGTCGACAGCGAAGCCGGCAAGGGCTCGAACTTCCACTTCACCATCCCCATCGCGCCCGTCCCAGCAGTCGAATTTGCCGCAGCCGGGGTGTACTAAGCCCGGTTTCGCCGCTCCAGGCGGTAGCCGAAGCCCGGCACCGCGGCGATGTAGCCGCCATCGTCGTCGCCCAGCTTTCCCCTCAGCCGGCGCACGAGCAGGTCTACGCGCTCGGTGCTGATGTCCGCGTCGTAGCCATAGACCTCGTTCATGATCTGGTCCCTGGACACGGCCACTCCCGAGTTCCGGGCCAGGTATTCGAGGAGCTTGAACTCGAGCGGGCCGAGGCGGATGCGCTCTTCGCCCACAGACACCTCATGCGCACCAAAGTCGACGCGCACCTCGCCAAACCTGAGGGCTGAAAGAGCCGCGGTCGCTGGAGGGGAAGCAGCTTGCGCCTGTGCGGCCGCGACCTTGCGGAGATTCGCCTCGAGGCGCGCGATCAACTCGCCCGCACGAATCGGCTTCGGCAGGTAATCGTCCGCACCTGCGTCGAGGCCGCGGACGATGCTGGTCTCGTCGTCGCGCCCGCTGACGAAGATGATCGTCACGGTCGGGTCCTGCGCCCTGATCTCGCGGCACACCTCTGTGCCAGGAGCGTCTGGCAGTACCCAGTCGAGCAGGATCGCGACCGGCCGCTCGCGCGCGAACGCGGCCAGCCCCGCCTCAGCGGTGGCGCACGCGACCACGTGAAAGCCTTCCTGCTCCACCACCGCCGAGGCGAGCTCGGTGGCATCGGCGCTGTCATCGACGACGAGGACCGTCCCCCGATTCCCGGGCATTTGTCTGATGGTACTTCCGGCCCGGCACTCGGGCCCGCTGATGACGGCTCGATGACTTGCGCTGACTCCAATAAGTCCGCCGGCTGCCTCTGAGATCACCGCAAGACGCCGCGGTCGTGACGCCGGCCGGGGCGATCTTGAGGACGTGACAGTTGCCCTGCGGTTGAAGGTCGGCGGATTGCTCGTCCTGGCGCTCGCGGGGTTGTCCATGGGGGCGGCCGCGGGGGTGGGCCTGCTCCCGACGGCTCCGCCGGAGCTCTTGGCCCCGGCGCTGGCCGCCGCCGCGTTGGCGCTGATGGTGGTCAAACTGGCCGCCGTCGTCGGCGGCGTCCTCGCTTTCGCGCGAAAGCGCGACTAACGATCTCCAGGTTCAGGCCTGGTACTGCTTGAGAAGCTCTGCGAGCTGTAGCGCATTCGTGGTGCCGTAGTTGCCCGAGCAGTTGTTCATCAGCGCGTGCACCTGCTTCGCGCTCCGCGCCGCCTCCGCGATGCGCGGCGCCCAGTCGGCCAGCTGATCCTCGTCGTAGAGGTAGCGGAACCGCTCGTTGGGCGGGATGTTCGGCTTCTCCCATAGGTCGGCCCGGCGACCGTGAAACCTGAACACCGCCAGCTCCGGCGAGGTCACGGCAGCGACGGGAGGCACAGAGCTCTTGAAACCCTGCGGCTCGTCGACGATCACGTAAGGGATCTTGTGATCGGTCAGGAAGCGCAGCGTCCGCTCGGCGTTTTTCTCTTTGAACCACGAGGCGTGCCGGAACTCCACGGTCAGCCGCGTGTCGCCAAGGCGCGACGCCGCGGCAAGGATGCGCTCGCGCGCCTCGTTTGACGGGAACACCCAGCGCGGAAACTGCAGGAAGACGGCGCCAAGCTTGTTCGCTTTGCGCAGCGGCTCGATCCCCCGCTTGAACGACTCCCACACCTCATCGTCGAGCTCTTTCGGCAGATCCTTCCCGTAGATGCGAGCCTTGTCCCGGTGCGCCTCAGGCAGGGCTTCGCGAATCTCGCGCGGCAGCCGCTTCACCTCGCTCGGCTGGCCGGTCATCAACGCGTGCGCCTTCACGTCGAAAACGAAATCGTCCGGAGTGCGCTCCACCCAGAGCTTGGAGGCGGATTCGCGCGGAAGGGCGTAATAGGTGGCGTCAACCTCGACCACCGGAAACCTAGTCGCGTAGTAACGCACGCGTTGCTCTGCGGTGGAGGCGCCGTCCGGATAGAAGACGCCCTTGGCGGTCATCGTCGGGTCTGTCCACGACGCAGTGCCAGTGCGCACCTCGCCGCCGCCGGCGATGTGAATGGGGCGGGCCGCGGCGCCGAGCACGGGCTCGGCGAGCGAGCCTGACACCTCGAAGCCCGGATCGTGGGGATCCGCCCGCGCCGTCACGTGATGGGTTCGAACGTGGCGCTGAAATGGCGCAGCGCGCGCGGCTCGGAAACGATCCGGTAGCCACTGATCGATGAGCGCTTTCGCGCCACCGCCTCGACGACCTCGATCACGTAGTCGACATGGCTTTGCGTGTAGACGCGCCGTGGCAGCGCCAGCCGAACGAGGTCGCGCTCGCCAGGGACCTGGCGCCCACTCGCCGGGTCCGTGTGCCCGAACATCACGGTGCCGATCTCCACGGTGCGCACGCCGCCCTCGAGGTACAGCGCACAGCTGAACGCCTGTCCCGGCAACTCCTCCGGCGGAATGTGCGGCAGCGCCCCCCGCGCGTCCACATAGACTGCATGCCCGCCAGGCGGCTCGACGATGGGGATGCCCGCGCTGCGGATGCCTTCGCCCAGGTATTCCGCGCTGCGGAGCCGGTAGCGGAGGTAATCCTCGTGCACCACCTCCTGCAGGCCCTGGGCGATGGCCTCGAGGTCCCGACCGGCGAGCCCGCCGTAAGTGGTGAAGCCCTCGGTGAGGATCAACAGCTGCCGCGCGGCAGCGGACCACTCGTCGCTCTGGAGGGCGAGGAACCCACCGATGTTCGCGATGCCGTCCTTCTTCGCGCTCATCGTGCAGCCGTCGGCATAGGAGAACTGCTCGTGGGCGATCTCCTTCGGCGTGCGCGCCTCGTTGCCGGGCTCGCGCAGCTTCACGAACATCGCGTTCTCGGCGAACCGCGCCGCATCGAGCAGGAGCGGGACACCGTGTCGCTCGAGCAGGCGTCGGGCCTGGCGCAGGTTCGCGAGCGAGACGGGCTGGCCGCCGCCGCTGTTGTCGGTCAAGGTGATGATGCATAGAGGCACGTCGGCCGCCCGCTCCCTGAGCAGGGCCTCGAGGCGATCCAGGTCGATGTTGCCCTTGAAAGGCGCCGGCCGGGAGGCGTCGGCGGCTTCCGCGCAAGGCAGGTCGAGGGCCTCCGCTCCCGTGGCCTCGATGTTCGCGCGGGTCGTGTCGAAATGGTGGTTGCCGGGAATGACCTTGCCCTTCCCGGCAGTGACGGCGAACAGGATTCGTTCCGCGGCCCGGCCCTGGTGAGTCGGGATCACATGCTTGTAGCCCGTCAGGTCCCGGATCACGGACTCGAATCGGGCGAAGCTGCTCGAGCCGGCGTAGGCCTCGTCTCCCCGCATCATCCCCGCCCATTGCTCCGAGCTCATCGCGCCCGTGCCGGAGTCGGTCAGGAGGTCGATCAGGACTTCCTCCGAGGCCAGCTTGAACAGGTTGTACCCGGCGGCTTCGAGGTGCGCCTCCCGCTGCCGGCGGGTGGTCATGCGCAAGGGCTCGACGGACTTGATCTTGAACGGCTCGATGATGGTGCGGAAGCCTTCGCCGGCGCCGTCCCCCCGCCGCGTTTCCATCCGCCGCCCAATGTACGCCCGGAAGGTCTTATCTCAGGAGCGAGGTCGCTAGAAGAAGACGACTCTCACCCCCACCGGGCCTCCCCCTCAAGGGCGCATTGGTGGAGCGCCCGACCCTTGCGAGCCCGGCGCCCCAATCGAGTAAACGCCGTCCCGCGCATCGCTACTCGGGGCGTTGGACCCAGGTGGCCGTTACCTTGATGTGATCGTGCGCCATAATCAAATTCAGCCCGAAAGCCCGGGGGCAGTCGGGCCTGGGGGAGCAATCGAGAGGGGTTTCGGGGAGGATCTGGTGTACACCGGCAGGCAGTTGGCGGTGACACGAACGCTCGCGCCCGCCGGGCTGCGCTTCAGCGGCGAGATCGACGCCGCCAACGTGGAGATCATCACCGACACCTTGAGGTCCAATCAGAACGGCGGGGACCTCCATGTCGATCTGAGTGGGCTCCTCTTCTGCGACGTGAGCGGGATCCGCGCGCTCGTCGCCCACGCCGAGGCGCTCGAAGGCAAGCATCGGCTGGTCCTTCACGGGCTGCCCGAACCGATTGAAAAAGTGCTGAACGTTGTAGGGTGGAGCGAGCTGCCTGGGCTCGCCTTTTGCAACGGCGAGATAGAACAATGAGGACGATTTCACCCCCACCTGCCCTCCCCCTCGGAGGGGGAGGGCAATGATCGAGAACCAATTCCGCCACGAAGCCCTGCTCTACGCGGGCGAAGCCGACTTCCTGCGGGGGACGATGGCCTTCATCCGGCGCGGGCTGGTGCAGGAGGAAGCCGTGCTCGTCGTAGAGTCAGCCCCCAAGATCGCCGCCCTCCGGCGCGAGCTCGGTGAGGACGCGTCCCTGGTGCACTTCGCGGACATGGCCCAGGTGGGAGCCAATCCCGCCCGCATCATCCCCGCCTGGCGCGATTTCGTGTCCGAGCACGGACGCGACGGCAAAGGTTTGAGGGGAATTGGCGAGCCGATCTGGGCAGGCCGCACCGCCGACGAGCTCGTTGAGTGCCAGCGACACGAATCGCTGCTCAACGTGGCCTTCGCCGGGGGCCGGCCATGGCAGCTGCTCTGTCCTTACGACATCACCGCGCTGCCTGGGCAGATCATCGACGAGGCGCGGCGCAGTCACGCCTACGTGACTGAGCGCCACGTCGACCTGCCGAGCCCGCACTACCGCGGCGCGGACGAGGCGGCCGCAATGTTCGACGCCCCCTTGAGGCCGACCCCGGCTGACGCGACCGTGCTGCCCTTCGGCGCCGGCGACCTGGCCAAGGTCCGCTCCCTGGCTGGACAGTATGCGGCCGGTGCCGGCCTCAGCAAGTCGCGAACGGCGGACTTCGTCAGCGCCGTCAACGAGGTCGCCACGAACAGCCTCCGCCACGGCGGCGGGGCCGGCACGTTGTTCGTGTGGGACGACGATGGCGCTCTCACATGCGAGGTACGCGACCGCGGCCGCTTCGACAAGCCGCTGGCCGACCGCGAGCGACCCGCCGGCACGACCGCGTCACGCGGCCTCTGGCTGGCCAACCAGCTGTGCGACCTGGTGCAGATCCGGTCCTACCCGACCGGCACAGTGGTCCGCCTGCTCATGCGGGCGCCTGCGACGACGGTCGCCAACTAAAAGAGCCCTAGAACTCCCACCGCTCCGGCGACCCGGTGAAGTCGCCCTCCTGGATCCATGCCCGCCGTCGCGGGCTTGAGGCCGTATCCCGGCATGTAGAGACGCCGCTGAAGTCGGTTCCACCATTCAACCCTAGACTCAGCGCATGGCACCGACCATCCGGCTGGGCAGCATCTTCGGGATCGAGATCGGGGCCAACTGGAGCCTGCTCTTCATCTTCGCCCTGGTCACGTGGACGCTGGCGACAGGCGTGCTGCCGGCTGACGTCCCGAACCAACCGGCCGGCGCCTACTGGCTGGCAGGCGCCGTCGGAGCGCTCGGCTTTTACGCCTGCCTGCTCGCCCACGAGCTTTCCCACGCCCTGGTGGCCCGGCGCAGCGGGGTGAAGGTCGCCGGAATCACGTTGTGGCTTTTCGGCGGGGTGTCGCAGCTCGACGGTGAGCCCAAGAGCGCCGGTGCGGAGGCGCTGATCGCCGGAATCGGGCCACTCACCAGCTTCGTCATCGCCGGCATCGCCCTTGGCCTGAATCTCGCGACGCCGGCCGGGTTGGTGTCAGATCTCTTCGGCTGGCTCGCCTTCGTCAACGCGGCACTGGGGGTCTTCAACCTCGTGCCCGCCTTTCCCCTGGACGGCGGCAGGCTGCTGAGCTCGATCTTCTGGTGGCGCCTGGGCAGCCGCCGGCAGGGCGTCCACAGCGCCGTCCGGATCGGACGCCTGATCGCCTTTCTGATGATCGCCCTCGGCGTGTTCGAGCTGTTCACCGGCGCTGTGATCGATGGCATCTGGATTGCCTTCCTCGGCTGGTTCCTGCTCTCGGCAGGCTCCTCCGAGGAGGCTGGGACCACTGTCAGGGCGGCTCTGAAGTCGATACCGGTTTCGGCCGCGATGACCTCGCCCGTGGTCACCATCCCCGACTGGCTCACCGTCGACCAGTTCCTGGAGAGCGTGGCGCCTGCCAATCACTTCACGACCTATCCGGTGCACGACCCTTCCGGCAAGCTGACAGGCGTCGTGCGGTTGAGCGACCTGGTCAAGGTCGGCGGCACCCAGCGCTCCGATCGCAGGCTGAGCTCCGTCGCCAGGCCGGTCGCGGACGTGCCGACGACCAGCCCGACCGAGGATCTGGCCGCGCTGATCGAGCGGGTCGGGAGGGCGATCGAGAACAGGGTCCTGGTCTTCGACAACGGCGAGCTCGTGGGCATCGTGTCGCCCGTCGACATCGCCCGGCTCCTGACGGTGCGGCAGACGCTCGGCCGCTCGTAGACTGGTCGCTCCCGGCACGGCCGCGTCCGGAAACCACGCCGAAGTTGGAGATGAGATGAGCCAGAAAGTCAAGAAAACCGAAGCTGAGTGGCGCCGCGAGCTGACCCCCGAGCAGTACCACGTGCTGCGCGAGAAGGGCACCGAGCGCCCGTTCACAGGCGAGTACTGGGACACGAAGACGCCGGGAGCCTACCTGTGCGCCGCGTGCGGGGCGAAGTTGTTCGAGTCGGAGACCAAGTTCGACGCCCACTGCGGCTGGCCGAGCTTCTACGCCCCGGCCGGCGGCGCGCCGATCGACGAGCACGTGGACCGCAGCCTGTTCATGACAAGAACCGAGGTCACCTGCGCCGAGTGCGGCGGCCACCTGGGCCACGTGTTCGATGACGGCCCCGAGCCGACGGGGCTGCGCTACTGCATCAACTCGGTATCGATAAAGCTCGTTCCGGAAAACAAGTCCGGAGATTAAGCTTCCCGGACCGCGAAACATGGCCATCCGGAGTGAGCTGCCCGACCTGACGACCGCAAACGCCCGGCGAGCGCTCTCCGGACTGCCCCCGACCGCCTACGAGGTCGTGATCAAGCCCCTTCGCTACCGAACGGGTCCTCATCTGGCGGCGCTCTGCGACTTCGACGGCCGCCGCATCACCCTGCAGGTCCCGATGCCTTTCCGGCCGTTCAAGGAGGTCGTCCTTTACGGCGCGCGCCGCAAGCGCGGCAAGGGCATGAATTTTTCATGGCTCTCGGAGACCGTGATGTTCCGTTCGCGACGCGATGTGCTGCGCTTCCTCTACTGCCACGAGTGGATGCACTGGTACCTGCACGCGGAGCTGAAAAAGAAGTCGGCGGCGGAAACCGCATGCGACCGGTTCGCGCTGCACAACTTCCGCCGGCAGCGCGTCACGACCGACGACGCCGACACCGCCCTCAGCCGGCGGGCGCGTCCGCGCGTCACCACTTCTTCGCGGCGATCAGCGGCCTGATCGAAGTGATGCGTTGAGAGGATTCCTCATCGGCCTGCTGCTGCTCGTCTTCCTGAGCATCACCATCCTTTCGCTGCGGCCGGGCGGCTTCCGCCGGCAGCTGCGCTTTGCGGCACGGCGGCTGCGCCTCGCCATCGTCCTCGGTGGGATCTACCTGGTGGCCACGACGCTCGTGCGGATCTTTTTTCCCGACGGGGCGCTCGCGGACTGGGGGCTGCCAGCGCTCGCGATCGTCCTGGCAATTGTCTTTGTCGTCCTCGGCCAGGACACCTCACCCAGGCCCGAGCGCGCTAGTCGACTTTGACTTCGGTGCCGTCCTGCGCCCACCGCGTGTGAAACGCGCCGTCGCGGTCGATGCGGTGATATGTGTGCGCGCCGAAGTAGTCGCGCAGGCCCTGGATCAGGTTGGCTGGTCCACGCTGTCGCCGGTAGCCGTCGTAGTACGCGAGCGATGAAGCGAACGCCGGCACCGGCACCCCCGCGTCGATCGCCTTCTTGACCACGCTTCGCCACGCGGGCTGGGCCGAGGCGAGCGCCTGCTGAAAGAACGGGGCAAGCATCAGGTTTTCGAGGTCCGGCTGCTCGGCGTAGGCGTCGCGGATCCGGTTCAAGAACTGCGCGCGGATGATGCAGCCGCCGCGCCAGATGGTCGCCAGCGCGCCGAGGTCTACGTTCCATTTGTACTCGCGAGACCCAGCGGCAAGGTGCTCGAATCCCTGTGCGTAGGCGACGATCTTCGCCGCGTAAAGGGCGTCGCGCACATCGTCGACGAGCGCATCGTTCTCAGACATACCGTCGCCGGACGGACCGGCCAGCACTGACGCAGCCCTAGTGCGCGAGGCCTTCTGGCTCGAGAGGATGCGGGCGAACACCGCCTCGGTGATGCCTGTCAGCGGCACGCCTAGGTCGAGCGCGGACTGGCTGGTCCAGCGACCAGTTCCCTTCTGCTCGGCTTCGTCCTCGATCGAATCGACCAGGGCCGCGTGATTCGCCCCATCGCGCTTGGCCAGCACCTCGGCCGTGATTTCGATGAGATACGACTGCAGCTCTCCGTGGTTCCACGTGCGGAAGATCTGCGCAAGCTCGCTCGCGTCGAGGCCGAGGACCTGCCTCATGAAGTCGTAGCTCTCGGCGATCAGCTGGATATCCGCGTACTCGATCCCGTTGTGAACCATCTTCACGAAATGACCCGCGCCGTCGGGTCCTATGTACGTGCAGCATGGGACACCGTCGACCTTGGCTGAAATGCCGGTGAGCATGCCCTCGACTCGGGCATAAGCCTCGCGTGTCCCGCCGGGCATGATGCTCGGGCCAAGGAGCGCGCCCTCCTCCCCGCCGGATACTCCAGTGCCGAGAAATCCAAGGCCGAGTTTCTCAGCGGCCAAGGCGCGGCGCCGGGTGTCGTGAAACAGCGAGTTGCCTCCGTCGATCAGCGTGTCGCCACGCTGCAGGAGGCGCGACAGCGAGTCGATGGCCTCGTCGACCGGCGCGCCGGCCTTGACCATGATCAGGATGGCCCGGGGCGGTTCGAGCAGGCCGACCAGCTCTTCGAGGGAGCCCGCAGGGTGAAAGTCGCCTTCGGTTCCGAACTGCTCCATGAACTCGTCCGTGCGCTTGCGGGTGCGGTTGTAAACGGCCACCCGGGCGCCGTGCGAAGCGAGATTGCGGGCCAGGTTCATGCCCATAGTCGCCAGGCCAACCACGCCAATCTCGAGCTCAGCCACCCGGTTAGTCTAGGTTCGTCTTCTTTTCCGGACAATGGACCGGCGCCGCGTTCTTATTGGTGTGAGACAACCGATGATCAAGGCCGCCGGAATCACGGCGGGCGCGCTATTCATCGCGATCGGGCTGGCGGCTCAGCTCGGCGGTGGCGATGTGTTCTCCTCCCGATCGCACCCGCCGGTCAGCTCGGTGAGCAACGCACCATCCGTTCGCGGAGCCTTCGGCGGCCCCGCGCCAGCGCAGCCTTCGCCACAAGCCAGCGCGCTATCGCAGCCAAGGCCCGTGCTCCAATCGCTGACCGCCTCGGGCTTCATCTACACGTTCAGGGCGTCGCCGGGCGGCGGCAAGAAGAAGCACAAGGGCTAGGTCGTCTACCCGGCCAGGTCGCTCATGGGATTCGCGGTTGCCGCGTTGGCGAGGCGTGGAAGGCCGAGCAGGACCTCGATGGTCGCCAGCAGCGAGTAGTGGTCGTAAGCGACGCTGCTGACGCTGTGGCCGTGGCCAGGCTTGACCACGATCGTCAGCACGCGATTGTCGCTGCTGCCGTCGTCCTCATCCCACGTGATGAAGAGCACGCTGCCGGCCCGCCATGACGCCGAGGCGGTGATCTGGCCCACGGTGCCACGGAGCCAGTCGTCGCCGGTCGACACGGGGCAGCTGTGCTGGTCATGGCATATGTCCGGAGTGATCCACGAGAACCGCACGTCGCCCTTGCCGAGGTCGGATGTGAGCTGCCTGAAAGGGACGACCTCGCTGGGACAGCCGCCGCCGTAGAACGCGAACGGGTTGTGGCCCGGGTCGTAAGGCAGCGGGCTGTCTACGCAACCGGCGCCGGTCAGTCCCTCCATGTAGGCACGCCACTTGATGCCGGCGTTCGTCAGCTGGTCTCCGAGGTCGGCGCGAGGAAGTGCGTGATAGCTGTCGTCGGTGATCCCCCACGTCTGGCCTGAGGTCAGCGCCAGGTAGTTCGGGACGCTCGGATGCGCCACCGCGTGGTAGTCATTCGCGACTCCGCTCTTCGCAGCCAGCTCCGCGGTGAAGCGTCCCTGGAGCACCTCGTCCGGGCTGTGGTTCTCCATCACGATGACGAATACGCGCGCGGGCGCCGAGGCCGCCGATGTCTGACCGGCGCATGCGCCTCCCGCGATCAGCGCGAGCACAAGAATCGCCGCGGCTCTCAAGCGGAATGCTCGCGACGCAACTCGCCGAAAACTACTTCTTGTATGGCTCTATCAGGCGGGCGAGCTCGTTCAACTTGGTCAAGGCCGGCGCGCGGCCCTCCGCGGGCACGTAAAAGATGCATCGCTCCACCCCGGTCTCTCCAGCGCGCTCGATGTCGGCCGCCGTCTCCCTCGGATAGAAGCTGACCGGGATGTGCCCACGGCTAGCCGCCTGCTCGAGCTCCCGGAGCTCAGCGATGCGCTGCAGGGCCGTGCCGCGGTTCGGCATCCACTCGTCGCCGTACGCGACGACGCGCTTGAGAATGTTCGGACCGTTGCCCCCGAGCAGCACGGGCGGGTGCGGCTTCTGCACCGGCTTGGGCCAGCACCACATCGGCCCGAAGTCGACGAGCTCGCCGTGATATTCGGCCTCGTCCTGTGTCCAGATCGCCTTGACGGCTTCGACGCGCTCGCGCAGCAGCTTCCATCGCGTTGCGAACGCGGTTCCGTGGTCGGCCATCTCCTCGCGGTTCCATCCACCGCCGACGCCGAAGAGGAACCTGCCATTCGAGATCTGGTCGAGGCTCGCCGTCTCCTTCGCGGTGTGGATCGGGTCGCGCTGGATCAGCAGGCAGATGCCGGTGCCGATCTTCAGGCTCTTCGAGGCCAGGGCGGCCGCGGTGAGGGCCACGAAGGGATCCATCGTGTGCATGTACATCCGCGGCAGGTCGCCTCCGGGCGGGTAGGGCGTGGCGCGGTTGGTCGGGATGTGTGAATGCTCGGCCACCCACAGGGATTCGAATCCGGCCTCCTCGACCGCCGGGGCCAGCTCGGTCATGGATATGGCGTAGTCGGTGGGAAAGATGGCGATGCCGAATTTCATGTTGTCAATCGTGAACGATATGAGGGAAACCCCGAAGTAGTTCTCATTGGATCAATCGGGTAGGGGGATCGGGTCACCCGTCCCCCTCCCACACCACCGGACATGCGGGCCCGCATCCGGCGGTTCGTCAGGTCGACCATGAGCGACGACGCCAGCCGTGAGTGAATCCGAGCAGGCCGAGTTGCTGCCAGTAGCCGTTGGGTAGAGCCCGGGCGAGTGGCGGCGAACCGGCCATGCGCCAGCAGCCTTTGGAAGCGCCCGCCCATTGGCGAGCGTTCCGCGGCGTAACACCGAGCGCAAGCAAGTTCCTCCATCGCGTCCTCGGACGCTTCCACTCTTTCCATCTCACCTGCCGAAGGCGGCGCCGCAGCCAGCTATCCAAGTCTCCGAAGACCGAGGGCGTTTCGGCCATTGCGAAATACGAGCACCAGCCGCGGATATAGCGGTTGAGACGCTCGATTCGCTCCGGCATGGATATCCGCCAGCTGCGTCCGGTCAGCGCCTGAATGCGCCTTCGCAATCGCTCCAGCGCTTTGTGCGCCACCCGGATACCGACT
>Ga0073928_10004997_pt1 | contig 18968 bp, 17 predicted proteins | sample PaiPotPPA55metaG_FD_76969 | JGI IMG/M metagenome (GOLD analysis project Ga0073928, IMG submission 76969) | Iron sulfur acid spring bacterial and archeal communities from Banff, Canada, to study Microbial Dark Matter (Phase II) - Paint Pots PPA... ... | reverse complement strand
TCTTCGGCGCGCCGCCCAAGCCGATCCGCATCGGCGTGGTCGGCGCCGGTGCCATCGGCGGGCTGATGGCGGCGAAGCTCGCGCTCGGCGGCAACGAGGTGACGGTGATCGACATGGGGCCGCATCTCGCGGCCATCCAGAAGAACGGGCTGACCCTCGAATGGCATGACGGCAAGGTCGAGACCGCCAAGGTGAAGGGCGTCGACAAGGCTGCCGATGCCGGCAAGCAGGATCTCGTCATCCTCGCGGTCAAGGCGCACTATCTCGATCAGGTAGCGAAGAACATCGACCACCTGCTCGGTCCCGACACAGTGGTGATGACGGTGCAGAACGGTCTGCCCTGGTGGTACTTCCAGAAGCTCGGCGGCCAGTACGACAACCGCAAGCTCGAGAGCCTCGACCCCACCGGCCTCCTCACCGCCAAGATCGAGCCGAACCGCCTCATTGGCTGTGTCGTCTATCCCGCCGCCGCGGTGACGGCGCCCGGTGTCATCCACCATGTCGAGGGCGACCGCTTCCCGATCGGCGAGCTCGACGGCAAGGTGACCGAGCGCGCCAAGCTGATCCATGACGTGCTGGTGAAAGCCGGCCTCAAATCGCGTGTCCTCAAGGACATCCGCTCGGAGATCTGGCTCAAGGCCTGGGGCAATCTCTCCTTCAACCCGATCAGCGCGCTCACCCATGCGACGCTGGTCGACATCTGCCAGTTCCCGGAGACGCGCCACCTCGCCGCGAGGATGATGGGCGAGGCGGAGACGATCGCGAAGAAGCTCGGCGTCACCTTCCGCGTGTCGATCGAGAAGCGCATCGAAGGCGCCGAAAGCGTCGGCGCGCACAAGACCTCGATGCTGCAGGACGTCGAGGCTGGGCGCTCGCTCGAAACCGAGGCGCTGATCGGCTCGATCCTGGAGATGGCGAAGATCACGGAAACGCCGGCGCCGGCGATCGAATCGGTCTACGCGCTGGTGAAGCTGCTCAACAAGGTGATGCTGATCGAGCGCGCTGGGGTGCGCATCGCCAGCGCGGCTTAGGATCTCCGCGGGCTCGGCGCGATCCTCAGCCGAGCGAGGAGGCGATTGATGGCACAGCCGGCGCGGGGAAGCTCGGCAGCGCCCGGCGAGGCAGCGCTCGCGGCGCGGCTGCGGCAGAATCTGCGCGGCGAGGTGCTGTTCGACGCGTTCAGCCGCGGTCGCTACAGCACCGATGCCTCGATCTACCAGATCGAGCCGCTGGGCGTGGTCGTGCCGCGCGACAAGGAGGACGTCGCCGCGGCGCTCGCCATCGCCCGCGAGGAGGGCGTGCCCGTCCTGCCGCGCGGCGGCGGCACCTCGCAATGCGGCCAGACCGTCGGCCGCGCCCTCGTCGTCGATTGCAGCAAGCACATGGACGGCGTCCTGGCCGTCGATGTCGAGCGCCGGCGCGCGCTGGTCCAGCCGGGCGTGGTGCTCGACCGCCTCAACAAGGCGCTGAAGCCGAAAGGTGTGTTCTTCCCGGTCGACGTCTCGACCGGCGATCGCGCCACCATCGGCGGCATGACCGCCAACAACAGCTGCGGCGCGCGCAGCTTGCGCTACGGCAACATGGTGCACAACGTCCGCGCCGTCGACGCGCTCCTGGCCGACGGCACGGCGGCGCGCCTGGGCGAAGTGCCCGGTAATTTCGACGATGGCGTCGCGCCCGAGCGCTACCGCGACCTCGTGCGCGACATGCGCGCGCTGCATCGGCGCGAATCGTCCGAGATCGCCGCACGGTTCCCCAAGCTGCTGCGCCGGGTCGGCGGCTACAACATCGACATGATCGACGATGCCGGCCACAACATGGCGCATCTGCTCGTGGGATCGGAGGGCACGCTCGCCTTCTTCAATGCCATCGAGCTCGAGCTGCAGCCGATCCCGCCGCACCGCGTGCTCGGCATCTGCCATTTCCCGACTTTCTACCAGGCGATGGCATCGACCAGGCACATCGTGGCGCTGGGCCCGACCGCGGTCGAGCTCGTCGACCGCACCATGATCGAGCTGTCGCGCGACATCCCGCTGTTCCGCGCCACCGTCGACCGCTTCGTCCAGGGCGAGCCGGCAGCATTGTTGCTGGTCGAATTCGCCGGCGAGGATGCCGCCGACAACCGGCGGCGCCTGCGGCAACTCGTCGAGCTGATGGGCGATCAGGGCTTCCCCGGCGCCGTGGTCGAGGCCACCGACCCCGCCTTCCAGCAGGCGGTGTGGAACGTGCGCAAGGAAGGCCTCAACATCATGATGTCGATGAAGGGCGACGGGAAGCCGATCTCCTTCATCGAGGACTGCGCCGTGTCGCTCGACGATCTCGCCGACTACACCGCGCGCCTGACATCCGTCTTCGAGAAACACGGCACCTACGGCACCTGGTACGCGCACGCCTCGGTCGGCTGCCTCCATGTGCGGCCCGTGCTCAACCTCAAGCAGGAGATCGACGTCAAGAAGATGCGCGCCATCGCCGAGGAAGCCTTCGCCATGGTGCGCGAATACAAGGGCTCGCATTCCGGCGAGCATGGCGACGGGCTGGTGCGCTCGGAATTCCACGAGCCGATGTTCGGCGCGCGCCTGGTGCGCGCCTTCGCGGAAGTGAAGGACCGCTTCGACCCGCAAGGGCTGATGAACCCGGGCAAGATCGTGCGGCCTTCCAAGATGGACGACCGCTCGCTCTTCCGCTTCAAGCCCGGCTACCGGACGCTGCCGCTCGATACGGCGCTCGACTGGTCGGACTGGGGCGGCTTCGCCGGCGCGGTCGAGATGTGCAACAACAACGGCGCCTGCCGCAAATCCGATCCCGGCGTGATGTGCCCCTCCTATCGCGCCACCGCCGACGAGCAGCACCTGACGCGCGGCCGCGCCAACACGCTGCGCCTCGCCCTCAGCGGGCAGCTCGGCGCCGACGCGCTCGGCGCCGACGCCATGCGCGAGACGATGGAGCTGTGCATCTCCTGCAAGGGCTGCAAGCGCGAATGCCCGACCGGCGTCGACATGGCGCGCATGAAGGTCGAGTACCTGCACCAGCGCCGCAAGCGGCACGGCCTCTCCCTGCGCGATCGGCTCGTGGCCTACCTGCCGCGCTACGCGCCGGCGGCGTCGCGCCTGGCGCCGCTGCTCAATCTGCGCGACCGCGTGCCGGGCATGGCGTGGCTGAGCGAGATGCTGACGGGGTTCAGCGCGCGGCGCGCGCTGCCGCGCTGGCACGGCGAGCCCTACCGCGATCCGCCGCCCGCGGCGCCGGCGGCGGACGGGCGCGAGGCCGTGCTGCTAGTCGACACCTTCAATCGCTGGTTCGAGCCCGAGAATGCGCGCGCCGCTGAGCGCGTGCTGCGCCGCGCCGGCTATGCCGTACGCGCGGCGACGCCGGCGGGCGAGCGGCCCTTATGCTGCGGCCGCACCTTCCTCGCCGCCGGCCTGGTCGAGGAGGCGAAAGTCGAGGCACGCCGGCTGCTCGCGGCGCTCAAGCCCTATGTCGCGCGCGGCGTGCCGATCGTCGGGCTCGAGCCCTCCTGCCTGCTCACCTTGCGCGACGAGCTCGCGGCCCTGCTGCCGGGTGCGGAGGCCGTGGCGCTGGCCAAGCAGGCGCGGCTCTTCGAGGAGTTCGTCGCGGCGGAGAGCGCTGCCGGCCGCTTCGCCCTCGCGCTCAAGCCGGAGGCGCGCAAGGCCGTGCTGCACGGGCACTGCCACCAGAAGGCGTTCAACGTGGTCGGCGACAGCGTCGCCGCGCTCAAGCTGGTGCCGGGGCTCGCGGTCGAGACGTTCGACAGCACCTGCTGCGGCATGGCCGGCGCCTTCGGCTACGAGGCCGAGCATTACGACATGTCGCTGCGCATCGGCGAGCTCGGCGTGCTGCCGAAGATGCGCAATGCCGCGGCGGAGACGCTGCTCGTCGCCGCCGGCACGAGCTGCCGCCAGCAGATCGCGCACGGCGCCGGCCGCGAGGCGCTGCACCCGGCACGCGTGCTCGACCTCGCGACTATTCCTTGACGGCCTGCAGCTCCGGCTTGGCGCCGTCGGGCAGCGGGTAGCGGTCGGTGTTCAGCGCCATCGACACGATGTGGTAATAGCCCATGACGCCGATGAGATCGACGATGCCGCGCTCCCCGAACTTGTCCTTGGCGGCGGCGAACGCGGCGTCGCTCACCGCGCGCGTGTAGAGCAGCTCGTGGCAGAAATCATAGACCGCGGCCTCGTCGGGCTGCATGTCAGCTGGGCGCTTGCCGGCCGCGACCGCGTCGATCAGCGCCGGGCTCAGCCCCGCCGCGAGCCCGTATTTGTGATGGGCGGACCACTCGTATTGCGAGCTCCAGAAGCGGCCGGTGATGAGAATGGCGAGTTCGTTGAGCTTGTGCGGAATCGATGAATCGTAGCGCATGAAGGCGCCGAATTTCTGCGCGAGGTCGCCCATTTCGGGGCTGCGCAGCAGCACATTGTAGGGCCCGTTCATCGAGCCGCGCTTGCCGGCGAGCACGTTCTCCGTCATCGAGCGCTGCGCCGGCGTCATCTCGTCCCAGGTCAACGGCTTGAAACGGTCGCCGCGCAGCTTGAATTGCGGCGCATCCGCGGCGACCGCCGTTGCGACGCCCAGAAGCGTGATGAGCCCGAGAGCGGCGAAGTTGCGGCGCATGATGATTTCTCCCTGATGCAACGAGCCTTCGGCGAGAATAGTATCCTCGCCGGCAGGTCGCCAGCGGCGGCACCGGCGCCGGACCATCAGTGGATGAAGGGCGGATGAGGAGTGGTGGCGCGCGCGGAGAAGGGCCGTTACCCCTCCAGCCCGACCAAGCTTCTTGCGAAGGATTGCGCCTCGAACGGGCGCAGATCCTCGGCGTTCTCGCCGATGCCGATGTAGTGCACGGGGATGCCGTATTTCTCGGCGAGCGAGACGAGCACGCCGCCCTTCGCGGTGCCGTCGAGCTTGGTCATGACGATGCCGGTGACGCCGATCATGTCGCGGAAGGTCTCGGCCTGGGCGTGCGCGTTCTGCCCGACCGTGGCGTCGAGCACTAGCAGCACGGCGTGCGGCGCCTTCGCGTCCATCTTGCGCAGGACGCGCACGATCTTCTGCAGCTCGGCCATGAGATTCGTCTTGTTGTGGAGCCGCCCGGCGGTGTCGATCAGCAGCAAATCGGCGCCCTGGCGCGTCGCCTCGGCGAAGGCGTCGTAGGCGAGGCCGGCGGCATCGGCGCCGGTCTCGCGCGCCATCACCGGCGCGCCGGCGCGCTCGCCCCAGATCTTGAGCTGCTCGACCGCCGCGGCGCGGAAGGTGTCGCCGGCCGCGATCACGACGCTCTTGCCGGCGTCGCGATATTGCTTGGCGAGCTTGCCGATGGTCGTCGTCTTGCCGCTGCCGTTGACGCCGACGACGAGGATCACATTCGGCTTGAGCGCGGGATCGAGCCGGAACGGCCGGTCCACCAGCGACAGCGACTTCGCCACTTCCTCGGCCAGCGCGGCGCGGATCTCCTCGGGCGCGACCTCTTGGTTGAAGCGCGTGCGGCGCAGGCGCTGCGTCACCTCCTCGGCGATGCCGGTCCCCATGTCGGCGGCGATCAGCAATTCCTCGAGCTCGCCCAGCGCCGCGTCGTCGAGCCGGCGGCGGGCGAAGATGCCGCCGATGCCGTCGCTGAGCTTCGACGACGACCGCGCCAGCCCGGATTTGAGCCGCGCGAACCAGCCCTTGCGCTCCTCGCTCATGCCGCCGCGCCGACGAGCGCGTCGGCGGTCGCCGCGGTGATGCGCAGCCGCGCGAGCTCGCCGCGCGCGATGCCGCCGGCGAAGCGCACCGGCGCGAAATGCTCGCTGTGGCCGAAGCCGGCGCCTTCGACCAGCACCGAAGCGGTGCTGCCGATGCGCGCGGTCAGCGAGCGCGCCAGCAGGGCGGCGCCGGCATCGCGCAGACGCGCGGCGCGCTCATGGACGACGCCGCCCGCCACTTGCGGCATGCGCGCCGCCGACGTGCCCGGCCGGGCGCTGTAGGGGAAGACGTGGAGGTAATCGAGCGCGGCCTCTTCGACCAGCAACAGCGTATGCGCGAACATGGCCTCGCTCTCGGTCGGGAATCCCGCGATGAGGTCGGCGCCGAGCGCGATGCCCGGCCGCAAGGCGCGCGCGCGGCGGCAGGCGGCGAGCGCGTCGGCGCGGCTGTGCCGGCGCGCCATGCGCTTCAGCACGAGGTCGTCGCCGGCCTGGATCGAGAGGTGGAGATGCGGCATGAGGCGCGGCTCCTCAGCCACCAGACGCCAGAGATCGTCGTCGATCTCCACCGGATCGAGCGAGGAGAGGCGCAGGCGCTCCAGCGCCGGCACCAGCGCGAGCAGCCGGCGCACGAGCTGCCCCAGGCCCGGCCGCCCCGGCAGGTCGGCGCCGAAGCCGGTGATATCGACGCCGGTCAGCACGATCTCGCGATGGCCCAGCGCCACCAGCGCGCGCACCTGCTGGACGATGTCGCCGATCGGCACCGAGCGGCTGTCGCCGCGCCCCTGCGGGATGATGCAGAAGGTGCAGCGGTGGTCGCAGCCCTGCTGCACCTGGACGATGGCGCGGGCGCGGCGGTCCATGGCGTCGATGAAGGGCGCCGCGGTCGCCTGCATCGCGCGGATGTCGCCGACCCGCACGCGCGGCGCCGCTGCGGCGTAGCTCTCGCGCTTGAGCTTCGCCTCGTTGCCGAGCACCTGGTCGATCTCGGGCATGGCGGCGTAATGCTCGGGACGGATCTGCGCGGCGCAGCCGGTGACGATGATCTGCGCCTGGGGCCGCGCGCGCCTGGCGCGGCGGATCGCCTGGCGCGCCTGGCGCTCCGCCTCGGCCGTCACCGCGCAGGTGTTGACGATCACCGCATCGTCGAGGCCGCAGGATTCGGCATGGGCGCGGATCACTTCGGATTCGAAGGCGTTTAGGCGGCAGCCGAAGGTAATGACCTCGAGCCCGCTCATCGGCTCAAAATCGCCGAGCCGTAGAACACGAAGCGCTGCATGACCAACTTGCGTCCTTCGACAGGCTCAGGATGAGGAAGATCTTTGGTGGCATCATAGAGACGGGGAGAATCCTTGATGACTTAGATTTGGCATAAAAATAGGTCCTCATCCTGAGCCTGTCGAAGGACGCAAATTTGTCGATCCAGCCATCTGCCGCCCGCTCAAGAGGCGAGGGATGGCGTACACGCCTATATAAGCCGCACGTCCACCCCTGTCCATGCAAGCGACTTGATCCTGAAACTGCCGAACGAGGATCGTTCAATGAGCCGTCCGCCGCTTCCTCCCTTCACCGCCGAGACCGCCGCGCAAAAGGCGCGAATGGCCGAGGACGCATGGAACACGCGCGATCCCGCGCGCGTCGCGCTTGCCTACACGGGCGACAGCCGCTGGCGCAATCGCGCGGAGTTTCTCGAGGGCCGCGCGGCCATCGAGGCGTTCCTGACGCGCAAGTGGAACCGCGAGCTCGACTATCGCCTGATCAAGGAGCTCTGGACCTTCCGCGAGAATCGCATCGCCGTACGCTTCGCCTACGAATGGCATGACGACAGCGGCAGCTGGTTCCGCAGCTACGGCAACGAGAACTGGGAGTTCGACGAGCACGGGCTGATGCGCCTGCGCATCGCCAGCATCAACGATCTCCCGATCAAGGAGAGCGAGCGCAAGTACCACTGGCCGCTCGGCCGCCGTCCCGACGGACACCCATCGTTGAGCGAGCTCGGACTCTAGAGTCGCCTTTTTTGGACTGGCTTAGACGGAATGCGCCGCGATGGCAGCCAATGCGGTCAAAGTCAGCATGATCCCCACCGCGCTCCCGCGCTCGGCTACGCTCCAGCGGCGCCAATCCCGGCGCAGGTCACGCAGCCCGGAAACGGTCCTGAGGGGTCTCGGGAGTGCGGTCATGGGGTCGCCTCCAGGAAGGGCGCGGAAGCCGGCGCCTGTTGCGGCGCCGGCCTCACATCGCGGGCATCAGAAGTCGGTGCCGCTGCCGGGGTGGTAGATCTCGACCGCGAGCGCGTCCTGCGCGCCGCCGGCGCCGACGAGGTCGACCTTGCCGCTGATCGTGTGCGACATCGAGGCGAGGCGCGACGGGCTGGCCTGTGGGACGGGCGCCAATTGCGAGGAGCGCGCGCCGCCGAAAGCGTCGTTCTGCCCGACCTTGAAGGCGTTGCTGAGCGTCGCGACCTGGTCGGCGCTGAGCGGCGCCGCCGGCTGCGAGGCCGCGGCCTGGGCGATCACCGCGGCATGGCCGGTGCCGTATTCGTCGTCGGCATAAGCCGCGCCGGCAAAGGGAGCGGCGAGCGCCAGGGAGAGCGTGGCGACCCGTGCGAGAGACGTGAACCGAGAGGTGGCAAGCATGGTGGAGTCCTTCCGTGAATTCGGCGGCGGTGCCGATCACCGCGTCGCCCATGCCACGGAAGATGAGCCTGCGTGCCTCGAGGAATAAGCCGGAAAGTTGCGAACGCACCATTCACCCGAGGTGAATGGTCACGGCGGCGTGATCACCGAGCGGGTGCACTTTAGAAACGCGCCAAGAGGTTACCTGCCGGGTGTACGCAATCGCCTTCGCTCGCTCGCCTCCGACATGGCGCGCTACATTACCGGGGTAACCTTACCGGTCGAGGGCGGCTATCTCGCCTACTGACGCGCGCGTTCCTTTGCAGCGACTTGTGAAAAAGCCGACGCGGGCGGCGTCACAGCGATAGCAGCCGCTCGAAAAGCGCCCGGTCGGATTTGAGCGTAGTGGCAGAGCCGGTGAAGCGTGCGATACCTTTCTCCAGGATGCAGACGCGGTCGGCGAGCGCCAGCGAAAAATCAGCGCTCTGCTCGGCGAGCAGGATGGTAAGCCCCTGCGCCTTCAACTCGCCGATCGTGACAAGGAGCGTCTCGACAACAAGCGGCGCGAGCCCTTCCGACGGTTCGTCGAGCAGCAGGAGCTCGGGGTTGCCCATGAGCGTGCGGGCGATGGTCAGCATCTGCTGCTCGCCGCCCGAAAGGTATCCGCCCTGTCGGTCGCGCAGCTGGGCGAGCCCGGGAAACAGCGCGAACACCGCGTCGATCGTCCAGCGGCCCGGCCGCGCCGCGGCGCGCTGCGCAACGTCGAGGTTCTCCCACACCGAGAGTTCGGCGAAGATGCGGCGGTCCTCCGGCACGAAACCGATGCCGGCGCGGGCGACGCGGTAGGGTGGCCAGCCGGTGATGTCGCGCGACTTGAAGCGGACGCGGCCGGCACTTGGCGGCGTCAGGCCCATCACCGAACGCATGGTCGTGGTCTTACCGACACCGTTGCGGCCGAGAAGGCAGACGCACTCGCCCTCCTTCACTTCGAGCGAGATGCCGAACAGCACCCGGCTCAGCCCGTAGGCAGTGTGAATTTCTTCCAGCTCGAGCAGCGCGCTCACGGCCCCTCGCCGAGGTAGACGCGCCGCACCTCGGGATCGGCGCGCACGGCCGCCGCGCTGCCGTCGGCGATGATGCGTCCCTGATGCATCACCGCGATCTTCTGCGCGATCGAGAACACCACGGCCATGTCGTGTTCGGTGAACAGCAGCGTGAGCCCACGCTCGCGGGCGATAGCCCCGAGCAGCGCGATCGCTTCGTGCGTCTCGCTCGCCGACATGCCCGCGGTCGGCTCGTCGAGCAGCAGGATCTTCGGGTCGCTGGCCAGCGCGATGCCGAGCTCGAGCTGCTTCTGATTGCCGTAGGACATCGTGCCGGCGATCGCCTGCGCTTGGCCGGCAAGGCCGATCGAGGCCAGCAGCTTCTGGCTTTCCTCGCGACAGAGGACCTCCGAACGCGACCAGAAGTTCCGGCCGCTACCGCGATGGGCGAGCAAGGCGGCCTGCACGTTCTCGAACACGGTGAGCTTGGGAAAGATGTTGGTCCGCTGGAACGAGCGCCCCATACCCATAGCGCAGATCCGGTGCGGCGGCACGCCGGTGATGTCGCGCCCGTCCAGCAGCACCCGGCCGGCGGTCGGCCGCAGATGTCCGGTGATGAGATTGAAGAGCGTCGACTTTCCCGCGCCGTTCGGCCCGATGACAGCGGCGATCTGGCCTTCCACGACGGCAAGGTTGACCTCAGCCACGGCGCGGAAGCCGGCGAATGACTTGCTGAGGCCGCGCACCTCAAGCATCGGCGCGCCTCCCGTTCCAGCGGCCGAGGCGCGCGAGGCCGGCCGCGATCCCGCCGACGATGCCGCCGGGGAAGGCGAAGAGCAGCACCAGCAGGATGATTCCGAGCACGAGCGGCCAGTACTCGGTGTAGGAGGTGATCTGCTGGTTGAGCAGGACGAGCGTGGCGGCGCCAACCACCGGTCCCCAGAAATAGTCGATGCCGCCGAGGATGGTCATGATCATGACCTCGGCCGATTTCGGCCAGTAGACATAGTCGGCAAAGACGCCGCGATTGAAGATGCCGAACAGCGCGCCGGCGATTCCGGCGAAACCGCCGGCGACGACGAAGGCGGCGAGCTCGTAGGCGCGGACATCGACGCCGATGAAGGCCGCGCGCTCCGGGTTTTCGCGGATCGTCGTCAGCATGCGGCCGAAAGGCGAGGCGATGATCCGCCTCATCGCCGCCAGGGACAGCGTCACAAGCAGGAGCGTCAGCAGGTAGAACTGGCCGCCGATACGCAAGTCGCCGAAGCCTGGGATGGCGGACATCCAGTCGAGATCGGGATAGGGCACGTCAGGGAGTCCCTGGTCGCCGCCGGTGACGTCGTTCCATTTGAAGCAGATCGCCCAGACGATCTGCGAGAAGGCGAGCGTCAGCATGGCGAAGTAGATCTTCGTGAGGCGCACGCAGAAGAAGCCGAAGACCAGCGCGAAACCGCCGGCGCCCAGCGCCGCAGCCGGCAAGGCGAGCGAGAACGGCACACCATACGTCTTGGTCAGGATGCCGCAGACATAGGCGCCGATGCCGAAATAGGCGACGTGGCCGAAAGACACGAGGCCGGTGGTCCCGAGCAGCAGATTGAGGCTCACGGCGAAGAGGGCGTCGATCGCGATCTGCGTGCCGAGGAAGGTGTCGTAGCGCGATCCGAGCCATGGGATGGAGAACGCCGCGAGGAAGACGACGAGCGTCCAGGGGATCTGCCGGCGGAGAGCGCTGTTGCGCCGGCTCATCGCATCGGCCGGCCGAAGAGGCCCCAGGGGCGGACGATCAAGATCACCGCCATGAGGGCGAAAACCGAGAAGATCGAGAAGCTCGGAAAGACGAGGATGCCGAAGGAGAGCACTTGGCCATAGATTACTGAGCCCCAGAAAGTGCCCCAGAAAGAGCCGAGCCCGCCGATCACCACGACGATGAACGCATCGACGATGATCTCGACGTCCATGCCCGGCACGATGCTCTGAATGGGCGTGACGAGCGCGCCGGACAGGCCGGCGAGGAACGAGCTCACGACGAACATGCCGGTGTAGATGGCGCCGACATCGGCGCCCAGCGCACCCAGCATTTCGCGGTCGAGCGCCGCCGCCCGCACCATGCGCCCGCCGGTCGTGCGCGCCAGCGCAAGCCAGCCCGCGATCGCGATCGCCGGGCCGATCAACATGATCAAGAGATTGTAGGTCGGCAGGGTGGCGCCGAAGATGTCGAGGCCGCCGGCAAGCAGCGGCGGCCGCGACACCGAGAGTTGCTGCGTTCCCCAGGCGGCCTTGGCGGCATCGCCCAGAATCAGCACCAGCGCGTAGGTGAACAAGAGCTGGTAGAGCTCCTCGCGGCCATAGAGGTGGCGTAGCAGCAGGCGTTCGATGATAGCGCCGAGGAGCGCCACGCCAAGCGACGCGGCGAGCACGGCCACCCAGAAGCCGAACAGCGCCGGCGTGAGCCAGTGCACCACCTGCCAGGCGAGATAGGCGCCGATCATGTAGAAGGAGCCGTGCGCGAAGTTTAGCACACGCATCACGCCGAAGACGAGAGACAGGCCCGAGGCGATGAGGAACAAGAACATCGCCGTGGTGAGCCCGCCGAGAAACTGGCCGAACAGGAGCGACGCCTGCACGGTCAGCCTCCTGCGCGGCGGGTTGGCAACGCGCCGCGCAGAACCGTGCCGGATCCCGACAGGCAGCGAGACGCGACGGCGGCGTCCGGCCTGTCGGCGCCGGCGCCTTGCTGAGCCTGCTTCTTCACGCGCCCGGCGTCGCGGTCAGTTCGTGAACGGCCCCTGAGCGACGTATTTGGGCCCCTTCATGAGAGCGAACGGAAAGTGCTCGTCCTTGACCATCTGGCCCCAGAACTCGCCCATCGCCGTCTCGTGGGACTTGGCATTGAAGGTGCGCTTCCCGACCGGCGTATCGAAGGAGAGCCCGAGCAGCGCTGCGGCCACCTTGTCCGAATTGGTGCTGCCGGCCTTCTTGATGCCGTCGGCGAGCGCGACGACGGCGCTGTAGCCCATGATCGCCCAGCCCGAGGCGTACTTTTCCTTGGTGAAGGCCTTCAGCTTCTCGACGAACGCCTTGTGCTCCGGCGGCTCGCCCTCCGGCCAGATGACCGGATCGTAGGCGTCGGCCCAGATCCCGTAGGGATAGTCGGCCCCCAGCGCCTGCGCCACGTCCGTCGTTCCCACTTCGCCGCCATCGACCAAGCGGTTGTTCACCGCCTTGAAATAGCCGAGCGGCCCCGCCTGCTTGGCGAGGGTGACGAAATCGCCGCCGAACACGTCGCAGAAGATGGCGTCCGGCCGGCTCGCCATCTGCGCGGTGATGAAGGCGGTGAAGTCGCTCTGGCCGAGTTTCGGCCATTGCTGGTCGACGATCTCGATGTCAGGCCGCGCCTTCTTCATATAGTCGACGAAGGCGGCGACGGCGTCGCGGCCATAGGCATAGTCCGGCGCGATGGTGGCGACCCGCTTGACGTCCTTCCATTCCGCGATGATCGCCGCACCGCTGCTGCCGTCGATATCGGTATTGGAGGCGAGACGGAAAATGTAGGGGTGCAGGTTCTTCGCCGAGGTGAGCTGCACGGTCTTCGCCGCGGGCGCGATGAAGACGATCTTGTTTTCCTTGGCGATGGTCGACACCGCCGGCGCCTCGGCGGAGGTCAGCGTGCCCACCAGGAAATCGACATTGTCCTTGATGATCAGCTCGCGCGCGACGCGCACCGCCTCGTCGGCGCTGGCCTTGCTGTCGCGCTCCAGCAGCTCGAGCTTGCGGCCGAGCACGCCGCCCTTGGCGTTGATCTCCTGGACGGCCATCTCGGCGCCCTTGGTGATCGGCCCGCCATAGACGGCAGCCGGGCCGGACAACGGCATCGGAAAGCCGATTTTGATCGTGCTTTCGGCGGCGGCGGCGAACGGTACGAGACCAGCCGCAACACAGGCCGCCGCCAAGACGCGGCAAGACGACATTCCTTCCTCCCTGTTCCTTGGCGCTCGCCCGGTCTTTCGCCGAGCCGCTCGAAAACCGCGATGGCCGAGCCATCGCCGGCGGCGCGCCATTTTGCTCGATGGTCGTTCGCCCGGTCGGTCCCTGTCAAGCGCGCCGTTCGCGGCGCCGACCGCAGAGACGATGCCGCCGCGGCGGTCCTCAGCCCAGCAGCGAAGGGTCGAGCGTGCCGGTGAAGGCCATCGCGACCGGCGTCGAGGACACCTTCGGCCTTGCGCCCGATAAGGCCGCGGCGTTCATCCTACCGCGCTTCAGTGCCGTGAAGTATTGACGCTCGGCAAGCCTGTAGGAGCGTCGCGCAGCTAGCGCCGCAATTACCCGTTATAGGGCCACAAACCCGATCTGCAGCGGCGGTACGCCTACGGTACTCCTCGCTCGTTATGCCATAGGTATGAGCAAACAGCGTCGTAACGCGCTCATCGAACACAGGATCCGTCGCACTGAGTCCGTATTGACTCTGCTCATTGACAAGTTGGCCTTGTCGCGGGTGCGAACACCGGGTTTTCGCCACCCCGATCTTTGAACGGGCAAGACAGCCGCGCTCCTTCGCCGGGAGGCAAGGGACGTTGGGTATGTCCGCAGTCTCCGAAAGCAGGACCTCAGCCGAGCAAGCTCGGATCGAGCGTGCCGGTGAAGCTCACCGCCACCGGGCCGGTCATCAGCACGTGGCCGTCGGCGCGCCACTCGATCTCGAGCGTGCCGCCGTCGAGCACCACTTCCGCCTTGCGCCCGGTGAGGCCGCGGCGCGCGGCGCCGACCAGCGCGGCGCAGGCGCCGCTGCCGCAGGCGATGGTGATGCCGGCGCCGCGCTCCCATACGCGGAAGCGCAGGCGCTGCGGCGACAGCACCTGAACGATGCCGATATTGGCGCGCTCGGGGAAGATCGGGTCGTGCTCGAGCCGGGGGCCGAGCGCGGCGAGGTCGATGGCCTCGGCGTCGTCGACGAAGAAGGTCGCGTGCGGGTTGCCCATGCTGGTGCAGACGGGGACGACGAGCGGCCCGAGCGTCAGCGGCACGTTGAGCGTGTCGCAGTCGCGCGCCAGCGGGATCTCGCGCCAGGCGAGGCGCGGCTGCCCCATATCGACGCCGACGCGCTGCTCCCCGGCGGCATTCGCCTCGAGCGGCCCGGCCACCGTCTCGATGGTGATGCTGTCCTTGCCCTTCTCGCGCATGACCAGGTCGGCGACGCAGCGCGCGCCGTTGCCGCACGCCTCGGCCTCGCTGCCGTCGGCGTTGCGGATGCGCATGAACAAATCGGCGCCGCGCGTCTTCGCCTTCTCCAGGATGAGCAGCTGGTCGCAGCCGACGCCCCGGTGCCGGTCGGCGATGGCGCGCACCGACGGCTCATCGAGCGCGAGCTTGCGCCCGCGCGCATCGATCACGACGAAGTCGTTGCCGAGCCCGTGCATCTTGATGAAGGGGATGTCGCGCATGGCGCGGTATATAAGCCCGCCGCCGCGCGCTGTCCACGCGGCGCCTAGACTAGCCGCCATGGCCCTTCATCGTATGGCCGTGCGCGGGAGTGTCGGGCGCGGCGCCGGCGCCGTAGCCGCGCAGCGCGTTGTAGCGGGCGATCTGCGCGGCGCTCAGCACTTCCTTGGTCTCCAGATGCGCGGCGAGGTGGATGGCGCGCAGGCGCGCCTGCAGCGTGCCGATCGCGCTCGTCAATGCGGCCAGCTTGGGCTTGGTGATGCGGCCGGTGGCGAATTGCTCATCGAGCGTGCGCTCGCGGGCGATGATCTCGCTGCCCAGCGGCTTGGCCGCGGCGCTCATCCGATCCTTGATCGCGGCGAGGGCGGCGCGCTGGTCTTGCGTCAGTCCGAGCTCGGCGCCCATGTCGAGCACATGGATCGGGCCGGGATAGCCATTGAGCTCGCCCGCCTTGGCGAGCCCCATGCCGCGGCCGTTGGCGAGGTCGTCGATCTCGCTGTCGGAGAGCGCCTTGATCGCGCGCGATTCCTGCCCGGCATAAGGCGAGGGTTGCGCCGCCATCGCCGTCGCGCCGAACAGGTGAAGGCCAGGACAGGAAGGAGCGTCAGCGCGCGCATCGAAAGCCTCCACGGAAGAAGGATCGCTGTGCGCCATGATAGTCGAGCGCGCCGGACGCGGCGAAAAAAAGCGGCGCGGGGCTTTCGCCACCGCGCCGCCAGGGAGGAAGGGGGCTAGGCTTACTTGCCCGCGTTGCCGCTCGCGGGGGCTGCTTCGGGCTTGACGGGCGCCGGCTTGTGGCCGGTGTCGCTCTTGGCGGTCTTGACCATGCCGTCATGCTTCTTGACGGCGTGGGTCTTGTCCTTCTTGGCCTTCGGCTCGACGGTGCCGGTCTTGGCGACCGGCGCCGTGCTCTGCGTCGCCGGCGCGCTCGGCGCGACGGCGGGCGGGTTGGTCTGGGCGAGCGCGGGCAGGCCGGAGACGGCGAGGATGCCGGCGAGCGCCGCGGCGCGCGAGAGGAGAGAGAGCTTGCTGGTCATGGTGGCGGAACCCGTGTGATTGGTCGTCTCGGGAGGTGAGACACCAGGACAACGGGATCGCGCGCGCCGCTAGTCCGCGGCGAACTGGTGATCTTGGTGTGGCGGAATTGCGGCGGGATCGATCGCGCTCATCAGCCATTGCGGGCCGAGTTGGTTAATGCTCGCGCAGCCCATCTGCATCAGCACGCGCTGGACCTCGTCGCGCAGAATGTCGATCGCGCGCGTCGCGCCGGCGAGGCCGCCGACCACGGCGCCGTAGAGGGTGGCGCGGCCGACGAAGACGAAGTGCGCGCCGAGGCAGCGGGCGATGACGATGTCGGAGCCGCGGCGGATGCCGCTGTCGAGCATCAGCGTCACGCGATCGCCGACCGCCGCCTTGATCGCCGGCAGCATCTCCAGCGGCGCCGGCGCGCGGTCGAGCTGGCGGCCGCCATGGTTCGACACCATGATGCCGTCGATGCCGAGATCGGCGGCGCGGCGCGCGTCATCGGGATGCAGGATGCCCTTCACCACCAGCGTGCGCGGCCACAGGCGCCGATAGGCCTCGAGCTCGCGCCAGGTCTGCGTCGACGGCGTCTGCTCGCCGAGGAGATCGGCGACCTGCTCGGGATTGGCGCCGGGCGGCGCGTAAGCCACCCAATTGTCGAAGGTCGGCATGCCGCCATGGCTGAGATACTCGATCAGCCAGGCCGGGTGCAGCAGCCCGTCGATCACCATCGACAGGCTGATCTTGTAAGGGCGCACGAAGCCGTTGCGGATGTTGCGCTCGCGCTTGGAATTGACCGGGACATCGACGGTGTGGACGAGCGTCGACAAGCCGGCGTCGCGCGCGCGGCGGACGAGATCCTCGGAGATCTTCATGTCGCGCGCGCCGTAGAGCTGGTACCAGGTGTGCTCAGGCGCGAGCCGGGCCGCGTCCTCGATCGAGGCGGTGCTGGCGCCGGACATGATGAAGGGGATGTCCGCCGCCCGCGCCGCCTCGGCCAGCATCAGATCGCCGCCGCGGCGGAACAGGCCGGCGAGGCCGGTGGGCGCGATGCCGAAGGGCTGGGCGTAGAAGCGGCCGAACAGGCTCGCGCGCTGGTCGCAGTGCGACACATCGACGAGATAGCGCGGCACCAGCTGGTGGCGGTCGAACGCCCGCTCGTTGCGCGCGACGCCGAGCTCGTCCTCGAGCCCGCCCTCGATGAAATCGAAGCACAGCCGCGGCAGCCGGCGCTTCGCCATGCGGCGGAGGTCCTCGATGTTGATGGCTTTGTCGGCTTTCATCGCAACGTCTTCTCCTCCCGAAGGCCGTGACGCGGCCCTAGTTTCTTGTGTTTCTTGACTATGGCCGCGCCGCCACGACGTTTGCAACAGGGGCGGCGTCACCCGCTAGCGGCCGGGCATTCGGCTGGATCACGGGCGTTGCGTCCTTCGACAAGCTCAGGATGAGGATTCGGGGAGTCCGCCATCGGCGGAGGGGCCACGAAGAAAAGTACCTCATCCTGAGCTTGTCGAAGGACGCAGGGTGGAATTGCAGCGTAACGCCCGCAAGCGACCAGGGCGGTGCGGCCATAGGTTGACAGCACCCGGCCGCTCCCCCTACCTTCCCGCCGCTTCCGTCGAAGCGTCTGCCATCCGCCCGAGGGGCCGGCCAGTCCGCGAGTTTCGCGCACTGGCCTTGTCGGCATTTGCGAGATCGACATGTTCGAAAGCCTGAGCAACCGCCTGAACGATGTCTTCGACCGGCTGCGCCGCCACGGCGCGCTGTCCGAGGACGACGTCAACGCGGCGCTGCGCGAGATCCGCATCGCGCTGCTCGAGGCCGATGTCGCGCTGCCCGTGGTCAAGGACTTCGTCAACGGCGTGCGCGAGAAGGCGCTGGGCCAGGAGGTGCTGCGCTCGGTGACGCCGGCGCAGATGGTGGTGAAGATCGTCCACGACCATCTCGTCGAGATGCTCGGCGGCGCGGCGGCCGATGGGCTCGACCTCAACGCGGTGCCGCCGGTCGTGGTGATGATGGTCGGGCTGCAGGGCTCGGGCAAGACCACCACTTCGGCCAAGCTCGCGCGCCTGCTGCGCCTGCGCGAGCGCAAGAAGGTGCTGCTCGTGTCGCTCGACGTGCAGCGCCCGGCGGCGCAGGAGCAGCTCGCCGTGCTGGCGCGCCAGGTCGAGGTCGCCTGCCTGCCGATCCGCGCCGGCGAGCGCCCGGTGGCGATCGCCCAGCGCGCCCTCGATGTCGGCCGGCGCGAGGGCTACGACGTGGTGATCCTCGACACCGCGGGCCGCCTCCATATCGACGAGCCGCTGATGCTGGAAGTGGCGGCGGTGCGCGACGCCGCGCGCCCGACCGAGAGCCTGCTCGTCGCCGACGCCATGACCGGCCAGGACTCGGTCAACGTCGCGAAGAGCTTCGCCGAGCGGGTCGGCCTCACCGGCATCGTCCTGACGCGCGTCGACGGCGATGCGCGCGGCGGCGCCGCGCTCTCGATGCGCGCGGTCACCGGGCGGCCGATCAAGTTCATGGGCACCGGCGAGAAGCTCGATGCGCTGGAGCCGTTCCACGCCGAGCGCGTCGCCGGGCGCATCCTCGGCATGGGCGACGTGGTGAGCCTGGTCGAGAAGGCGGCCGAGACCATCGACCGCGAGGAGGCGGAGGAGCTTGCCCGCAAGCTGCAGAAGGGCGGCTTCGACCTCGACGACCTCGCCGCGCAGCTGAAGCAGCTGCGCAAGATGGGCGGCATGGGCGGCGTCATGGGCATGCTGCCCGGAATCAACAAGATCAAGAAGCAGCTCGAAGGCGCCAAGATCGACGACGGCATGATCAAGCGCCAGGAGGCGATCATCTCGTCGATGACCAAGGACGAGCGCAAGAACCCGAAGCTCTTGAACGGCTCGCGCCGGCGCCGCATCGCCACCGGCTCGGGCACCACGGTGCCGGAGATCAACCGGCTGCTGAAGCAGTTCCAGGACATGGCGAGCATGATGAAGAAGATGAACAAGCTCGGGAAGAAGGGGCTCATGCGCCACGGCATCTCGGCGCTGCTGCCGGGCGGCGGCGGCGGCTTCGGGCGATGATCGACCATGTCTCGATCGGCGTCGGCGACCTCGCGCGCAGCCGCGCCTTCTACGACGCGGCGCTGGCGCCCTTGG
>Ga0073928_10004995_pt1 | contig 18969 bp, 16 predicted proteins | sample PaiPotPPA55metaG_FD_76969 | JGI IMG/M metagenome (GOLD analysis project Ga0073928, IMG submission 76969) | Iron sulfur acid spring bacterial and archeal communities from Banff, Canada, to study Microbial Dark Matter (Phase II) - Paint Pots PPA... ... | reverse complement strand
TAGTAGGTAGCACCTTCCGGCACGAAGATGAACTCCACGCGGCGATTTTCTTTCTCCGCGCCCTTCTCCTTGGAGGCCGTCCCGGTGCGAGTGGTGATGCGCGATGCGTCGATGCCCTTTTCGCCCAGGAACTTTCTGGCGAGATCGGCTCGCGTATCGGCGAGTTTGGCCGCTCGTGGCTCACGTGGGTCCGCATAGCCGGTGATCACCAGCTTGGCGTTCGGGTCATTCTTCAGGCGCAGCGAAACGTCGTCGAGTACGCGCTTGCAGACATTGTCTACACGCGAGGCGCCCGGCTTGTCGTAGTTGCAATCGCCTACCTTGGTGGCCTGCGGCGGTGGCGGCGGTTGCTGGACATCGACGGTCGTCGATGCATCGGCATTGCCTCCTCTGCCGTCGCTGACCGAACATTTTACGGTGTAACTGCCAGGCTGCAAGCCCGTGGAGTCAAACTCAGCTTTCGGTCCATCGCCGGTGACCGTTCCACCCGAAGCGCTGTAGCTGTAGGTCAGCGGATCATTATCCGGGTCGCTCGCGGTGGACGTAATTCCAGTACGCTCACCCGGCATAATCGGGCTGCGGTCGGTAGAGCACGAAATTGTCGGCGGGCGGTTGGGCCGGGCTTCCACTTTCACGTCGGCGGAGCAAGTTGCTGTTCCGCCTCTGCCGTCATCGACCTTAACGTTTACCGTATAGCTTCCTTCGTTGAGTCCGTTGGTAGCAAAACGGCCGTCGGGACCCGTGCCTTCGACTGTCCCACCCGTCGCGCTGTAGCTGTAGGTGAGGTTGTCGTTGTCGGGATCGCTGGCACTTACGTGTATCGCCACGTTGTCACCGGAGCCGGCGTACACCGATGTCGGATTTGCCGCGCAAGCGGCCACCGGAGGATGATTTGGCGGCGGAGGCGGGTTCGGAATTCCGAATCGCAGAACAATGCCGGTCGCGGCACGAATGCTATTTTGACGTCCATTGACGTTCAACCCGGGACCTGTGAAGTTGGTCTGCAGGTAATCAATCTGCGCGAAGCGCCACGCCAGACTTTTCCACAAAACGATGTCCACGCCGCCGCCGGCCGCCAACGCAAACGTATACTGGGTACGGTCGCCGGTCATTGCAGAACCTGCGTGCGCGCCGCCGATTAAGATTTCCGCGAACGGCACGAATCGATCTCTGCGAAGATTCAAGCGCGGTCCAAACAGATAGGTGATAAAACCGCCCTCCTGAGAAGGTTGACCGCCGATAGGGGTCAGATCACGACTGAAGTCCGTCCCCCCGACCTCCGCGGTCAGGCCCCAATGTTTCGACACGTTCACCGTGAAGGATCCAGTGCCGCCGTGATTGTTGAAATTGGAAAAAGGATCCTGCGGGCGAAAGTTTATGTATTCATACATGAACGCTAATTCGAATCGCGGGACCAATCTTCCCGGTTCTTCCTCGGGAGCCTGTGCAGCCGGCCCAGGAAAAGGCGTAGCCCTGGGCATCGCCGGCATAGCAAAGAAATCGGGCGCAGGCGCCACGTTCACGGCATTGCTGGCATTGGAAGTCGCTTCCGCGGTCGCCGTGTTGGTTGGAACGCCATCTTCCAGCCCGCTGTTATTGTGCCGGGCAAAACTCGGAAGCGCGAGAAGTGCGCTTACCACTACGGTTAGACACCACTTGGACATCATATTCCTCCCCTGAACTCACCACTGCGCTTATGATGCGGTGCTTTAAAATGCCGGGTACAAATTGCGTTGAATTAATTAAGGCGGAGACGGCGCCGCCCGTCCTGGAATCCACACCCGCTGAAAAAACTATTGTTGATCGCGGCCGCGACTTGCCTTTTATCTAAATGTCCCGAGGGAGCCGTCCGACGCGCGTCAAACAATTGGGTTTCATCGTAGACTAGTACCCCCGGCTGGCGCAAGAGTATTGCTACCCAACGTCGAATGGCGTATCCCCCAACTTCTGTAGGCCTAGCAAATTATTACTGTAGTCGCAGCGATTGGTTATTCCCGTTCGCAAGGATGTAAGTTCCAGTTGTCCCGGGGAGATCATAACTGCGAGTGGCTTGCCGCAGCGTTTTTGTTTCAGGCTTGCGCCGCGTATCCCAGCCACTCCGGGTGCGCCGCAGTCGAATCGAAAATGGGTGTGGTCTTGAAGGGCTCATACTTGCCATCCGCCGCGACGGTAGCGGTCTTCTTCAAAATTCCTTCAATATCGGCTTTGCTGAGCGATGCATACGTTTTCGCGGCCTCAAATGCCTGGTCCAGAATCTGCATGCTATCGATGCCAGTAATTACCACCGAGGTTGGCAAGCTCAAAGCGTATTGCAGGCACTCGAGAGGCGTCACTACGTTGGCTTTCAAGATGTTTTTGTCGCCCATGGACTTCATGCCCAGGACCCCGATTTGTTTTTTCACGAGGACCGGCACCACTTCCTTGCCAAAGCTGCGGAAGTGCGCGTCCATAACGTTCAGCGGCATTTGTGCGGTGTCGAAACTAAAACCGTGTTTGTCGGCCATTTCCAGCATCCGCAAATGCACGCTGGGATCTTTGTGTCCGGTAAAACCCATGAAGCGAATTTTTCCCGCTTTCTTGGCTTCCAGCATCGCTTCCACCGCGCCGCCTTCGGCAAAAAAGCGGTCGGGGTCTTCGAGGCGGATATTTTCGTGAAATTGCCATAAATCGACGTGATCGACTTCCAGACGCTGCAGCGATTCATCAAGTTGTTTCAGCGCCGAACCTTTGGTACGCCCATCAAACTTGGTCATCACAAAAACTTTATCGCGGTAACCATTTTTCAGGGCCTTCCCTACGCGCTTTTCACTTATGCCCTGGTTGTAATCCCAAGAGTTGTCTGAAAAATTTATTCCCCGGTCGACCGCGGAATGAAAAATCTTGATGGCGTCCGGTTCCTCGAGATGCGATTGCCCGAGATGAAATCCGCCCAGACCGATAGCCGAAACTTTGACGCCGGTTTTTCCCAGGGTGCGGTAGGGCATCTCTCCGTTACTACTTTGGCTTTGAGCATGAGCGCCGGGTACTTTGGCCGCCACCGACATGGCCGCCAGCCCGCCGATAAATTCGCGTCTCTTGATATTGTCCGCCGTCATTTCTTTTCCTCTTTCGTCATCCAATATTTTTTCTATCCGGGATATTTCCCTGTCTGGCGAAGATTGCGCGTCGCCGCTGCGATGCCGCTGGACAAACTTGGTGGCTTCGAAGGTAAAAGAGCTATGGAGTCCTGCCCATCAGGTATTCACTTCACGGGTGCTTAGGCTCGGACAAAATTATCATTGCGTCAGGGAGCCAGGCGTGACTCGCCCAACTAGCGATTTGTCTGAACAGTGATGCTCCCGTACCATTCCATAAATGGATTCGACGACGGTACTCGATCTGAACTGGCTGGGCCGGCCGCGCTCGATCGGCGCTGTACTTCTTGAATCGGGCGGCCACAACGCCGTTCTAGATCCCGGCCCGGCATCCACTTTGGAAACTTTGCGCGCGCAGATGTTGTCTCACGGACTTTCGGTCTCTGATCTCAAAGCCATCCTGCTGACGCATATTCATCTCGACCATGCGGGCGCGACTGGGACTCTGCTTCGCGAAAATCCCAATTTGCGAGTCTTCGTTCACAGCAAAGGGGCCGCGCACCTAGCTGATCCCTCGAAACTACTCGCCAGCGCGGGACGCTTGTGGGGCGATGATCTTCCGCGTTTATTCGGCGAAACACTCGCGGTCCCGGAGCAAAATATTCAAATCCTCGAAGGTGGAGAGACTCTTTCCGTAGGAACGCGAAAATTTGATGTTATTTATACTCCGGGCCACGCGTCGCACCACGTGACGTATGTTGATGAGCAAGAAGGCGTGGCGTTCGCCGGAGATACTGCTGGGATTCGCATCGCCAACGGCCCATACATCATGCCGGCAACTCCGCCGCCGGATATTGATCTTGCGGTGTGGGAACAGTCCTTCGCCGCGATCCTGGATCGTCGGCCCTCGAAACTTTTCGTCACACATTTTGGTTATGCCGAAAATCCCGCGAAGCATATCGCCGACTTCCGCAAGCGCCTGCATCTGTGGGCGGATATAACGGAGAAAGCTTTGCGATCAACTTCGGAGCTGGAGGTAGCATTGCAATCGTTCCTGGAAAACACTCAAGCAGAAATGCTGGAATATTTGTCTCAGGAGGACGCCGAGCAGCATACCTTTACGGCCGGACTCCCGCTGTCTTTTCTGGGGCTGGCGCGCCACATCCGCAAGCGCGGCGCGGCTCTGGAATAGCGAAAATCAACAAAATTGTTAGAGGGGATTAAGCGAATTGCCGCGTACGACCTTACTTCGCTATGCGGATGGAACTAGGCGCTTGTTTCTTGGGTGGACATCCCACTTGAGGATTCTTCGTCAGAGTCGGGTGGGTTACTTGAACTATTTTCATCCGTGGATGCGTCCGAGGCCTGTGTGACTGGCGAAGTGGCATCCTCGGTTTCCGGAGCGGCCGAACTTGGGCCACTCGACGATGGACTGGTTCCCGTGGGTTCACTGTCTCCGATCGCTTGCAATCTCGCGGTCAGCGCTTCCACCAGCAGGTCGACAAGTTTTTTTGCACCTGAACCGTCAGGGTCTTTGTCGGGGTTGTACTGCGCCACATCCAGACCTAACAAATTCGGATTTTTTACAAACTCAATGAGCGCGCTCCGTAGATCTGCGAAAGTTAATCCCCCGCTTCCCGGAACATTTACTGCCGGAAATTCTTCCTGCGCAATGACGTCAGTATCCAAGTGCAAGATTACTTGGCGCGCATCCGCGTGCATTTGCGTTAATGTGGACTTGGCGGCTTCGCCCGCGCCTTTGGCTTGTACAACCTCGGCGGATACTCTTCGCATTGGGGATTTATCGAGAAATTCCTGTTCAGGGGCATCCACACGTTCCAAGCCAAAGAGAGTCACGTCAGGCTCGCGCACCAGCGGTGGCTCGCCCCAGAAACGCACCAGTTCCGGGGCGCCCCTGCCGATAATGTGTGCCACGACCATGCCATCGATGCGTCCGGAAGGAGTTGTTGCGGGAGTATTCAAATCCGCATCGCGATCAAACCACAACAAGCTGAGCCGTTTGTAATAGCGGCGCGCGCCGGTCAAAAGTCCAATGACTTGCGCGCAATCTCCGCCAAGAACCAGAACCAGTGCCCCGCTCTTTACCGCAACTTCAGCGCGCAATTTCAAATCATTCAATCCGGTGACAATTTCCTTAAGGTTTCGCGCGCGGCGGTTTTCGTCGTCCTCAGCAAAATGGCGAACCGCACAGTCGCCGTGATCGATGATTTCGTATCCTGCGGTTTGCAAGCGCTGCACCAGACCGGCGGCCCGCAACGCCGCAGGCGCTTTTTCGGCGCCGGCCAAAAATGCGGCAGCACTCGACGGCGCGCCAATTAAGGCAATCTTTTTCGGTTGCCGCGTAATCTTCGCCGCCAAATTTGCTCCTTACGGTTACCGTCAGCGAATCGCTTGCTGTGAATCGCGGGCGAAAACGTCCCCACCAGTTCAAATCTTCTTCCAACTTCAAAAAAAACAACTTCAGCCCGCGAAATTACCTTCGCGGCGCGGCGGCGATGGTCGCCAACTCCGGCGGCAAAGTGAAGCGCACATCTTCACGAATCAAATCAAGGTCGCGCTGATCGGTAAATCCAAACTCTGCCAGTCTCTGGCTCACCTGTTCCACCAGCACTTCCGGCGCGGACGCACCGGCAGTTAATCCCACGCGCGCCACGCCCTCCAGCCAACTCACATCAATATCTGCGGCTGAATCGATCAGTTGGGCGCGGACTCCACTACGCTGTGCGACTTCCACCAGGCGATTCGAATTGGAACTGTTTGGAGAGCCGACTACCAGGATTAAATCTACGTCTTTAGCGACCTGCTCGACCGCCTCTTGCCGATTTTGCGTGGCGTAGCAGATGTCATCGCTAGCGGGTCCTTTAATGGCCGGGAATTTTTGCCGTAGACGGGCCACGATTTCCTGGGTGTCATACAGGCTCAAGGTGGTCTGGGTAAGAAAGGACAGCTTATCCGGGTCATCGACGTGCAACTGATCGACAGCGGCCACAGAGTCCACCACAATAGTGCGATCGGGAGCTTCGCCTGAGGTGCCTACGATTTCCTGGTGGTCGCGGTGGCCAATCAAAATGATAGTACGCTTCTCGCGCGCGAACTTCAGCGCCTCGAGGTGCACTTTGGTAACCAGCGGGCAAGTGGCGTCGATTACCTTAAGCGATCTGGCCTTGGCTTCTTCGCGCACCGTAGGTGGCACTCCGTGGGCGCTAAAGACCAAGACGGCACCATGGGGCACATCGTCGATGGATTCGACAAAAATCGCGCCACGCCGCCGCAACTGCTCTACTACGTATGTGTTATGGACAATTTCATGATGCACGTATACCGGCGCGCCATAGGCTTCCAATGCCAGCTCCACAATGTCCACGGCGCGCACCACGCCCGCGCAAAACCCTCTGGGTCTAACCCGCAGTAGTACTTTTCCGTTAGTTGCAGTGTCCATCGCCATCCTATCTCTAGAATTCGAAGACTCTATCATACCTCACCACTCATCGACCTGCATCGGTTTCCAAGATTACGCTACCTGATCTGGGATTGGGCACGATTCGGCATTCCGCCCGGCAACTTCCCGCAACTATTGCGCCTCTATGGGGTTAAACGTCCATGGATTAGTTTGGACATTGGAGGATTCTGAAATGTGGCATCCGACTTTGATTAAGGCACGAACTTCGCCGCTGTTGCTGGGGGCTTTGGTCGCCTCCGGCCTGTTATTTGCCGGCTGCGACGAGCACGTCGACGTGGTACGCGATCACAGTGTGCGCATCCCGAAACATGCGACCTGGGCATGGCAACCGGCCAATCCGGACAAAGACAGAAAAGACAAAGATGAGGCCGGTCGCGACGTAATATCTCGGGACGTCATTTCTGATGACGGCCGCTCCGAAACCATCTCGCGCGATCCGCGGTCTGATAACGAAACTCTGCGCCTGGCTATCCGCACAGACATCGAGCAGGAATTGCGTTCCAAGGGTTTCAAGCAAGTGGATGATCCCGGGGCTGCTGAATTTCTTGTGGACTACCACTTCGCCATTCGCCGCCACACGGCGGGTGAAGGTGGCTATCGCCAAGGCGGTTATCGCGGCGGGTATCCCGGATTTGTGTGCGGTCCGTTTGGTTGCTGGGCATCGTACACGTGGGGATATTGGGGCGGGCCATATGGCTACCGTGATCCTAACTACCGCGAAGGCACTATCGTATTTGACTTCGTGCAACAAAGGTCCAATAAGGTGGCCTTCCGCGCTGTGGGACAGAAGGAAATGAGCCACGAATCATTTTCGACCGACCATGTTCGCGATGCGGTTCATCGCTTGTTGCGCGATTTAAAACACGGCAAAGATTAACAGCCGATAACGTTCACGGGCGGTTTTCCGCGAGTCCAACATCTGGAAAAGCTGGATGGCGATTGAGCCATCCAGCTTTTTGTTTTAAGACACCACGTAAGTGTCGCTTGCTCTGATATTGTTTCTCTCCATGCCTGAGGCTCCGGCGACAAGTAGCAAAGAAAATTCGCGCTTTCCCCTTTTGGTGCCGATACTTATCGCGGCTATTTATTTTCTTGCCCACATGACTACGGCGACGCGTTACGGATATTTTCGGGATGCACTTTATTACCTGGCCTGTTCCGAACATCTCGCGTGGGGGTACGTGGACCAGCCGCCACTGATCGCGCTTATGGGGTGGGTTACTCGTCACACTTTCGGAGTGTCGCTCCCGGCTCTGTTGTTGTGGCCTGCTTTGGCGGGCGCGGCGCGCATCGTTTTGACGGCGGCCATCGCGCGCGAACTTGGAGCAAACAAATTTGGAACCGCGCTGGCAGCGGCGCTGGTTGCTACGCCTGCGGTTTGGTACGTGAACGACCACCAGTTCGCTATGAATGCCTTTGAGCCTTTGTTCTGGACTGGCTGCGCGTTTGCCATCGCGCGTGTGATTCGTACGGACAATTCTAAATGGTGGATCGCGTTCTGCGCCATCGCCGGGCTTGGACTCGAAAATAAATATTCGATCGCGGCGTTTGCGTTTTTTCTGCTGGCAGGTCTGCTGCTAACTCCGCAGCGCAGATTGCTCTTTACTCCGTGGATTTTCGCGGGCGGCTTCGTAGCGTTACTGTTCTTTCTCCCAAACCTGCTTTGGAATATTCAGCACCATTGGCCTTTTCTGGAGTTGATGCGCAACATTCGCGCGTCCGGCCGCGATGTGGTTTTATCGCCGGGTGCCTTTCTATGGCAACAAATTTTGATGATGACGCCAGCGACCATGCCGTTCTGGCTGGCTGGGTTGTACTTTTATTTTTCAGACGAAGGAAGAAAGTTTCGCGCCTTTGGTTGGGCGTTTATTTTCACCATAGGATTCTTTTTGCTGGCACACGGGAAGAATTATTATTCCGCACCGGTATATCCGTTGGTTTTGGTTGCTGGCGCCTTAGCGACAGAACATTTATTGGAAAAACGTCTTAACAGAAGTCCTCGCGTACAGATTGCATTCAGAATGGCGGTGTTTGCCTGGTTGTTCATCGGGATAGCGTTGCTTTTGCCGGCGGTGCTTCCGGTTTTGCATATCGATGCTTATCTTCGTTATCAGGCGCACCTACCGTTCGGCGTGCCGAAGTCCGAACATAACCAGGACCAAGCTATCCTGCCGCAACATTATGCGGATGAGTTTGGCTGGGAAGACATGGTCGCCCGCGTGGCCGCCGTCTATCATTCGCTCACGCCCGAAGAACAATCACGGGCGGCGATTTTCGCCAACAATTACGGAGAAGCCAGCGCCGTGGATTTTTTTGGCAGCCGTTACGGTTTGCCGAAAGCGATATGCACGCACCAGAACTATTTTCTATGGGGACCGCGCAATTACACGGGCGACATCGTCATCCGCATTGGAACAAAACCGGAAGATGCGCGCGATTATTATGAGAGTGTCAGCGTAGCAGCTACTCTCGACAATGCTTACGCTATGCCCTACGAACGAAACCCGATTTTGCTTTGCCGCCATCGCAAGAAGAATCTTCAGACCGATTGGCCTGAGATTAAAAATTGGGATTAGACCAAGCCCTAAGGCGCCAGTGGCACTTGCATGGTTTGCCAGCTACTTCTATTCTCCTTCCCTATGATTCTCCAGGGACAATGTGCATTGATCACCGGGTCGGGACGCGGTATCGGCCGCGCTATTGCGCTGCTTTTCGCAAAAGAAGGTGCGTCGGTTTTTCTGTGCGCTCGCTCGCACGATCAGCTTGCTTCCACCGCGGCACAGATTTCGAATGGCGGTGGTCAGGTTTCATTCGCGACCGCCGATGTAACGCGTGAAGACGATTGCCGCCGGATCGTTGACGCCGCGCGAGAAAAATTTGGTCCGGTCACCATTCTGGTAAACAATGCCGGTCATTACGGACCGGTTGTTCCGGTTGAAGAATATTTGTTGACCGATTTCGATGAGGTGATTGCGGTGCATCTTCGCGCTGCTTTTCTGCTCTCGCAATTGGTGCTGCCGGAAATGTATGAGCATGAGCGCGGAGTCATTCTCAACATTTCCAGTTTGTCGGCTAAGTCGGCTTTTTCGTGGGGTTCAGCTTACGCAGCCGCAAAAGCCGGCATGCTGGGATTGACGCGTGTAACCGCGGCGGAAGCCGCGCGCAAAGGTGTTCGCGTGAATGCCATCTGTCCCGGCCCGGTAACCGAGACGATCATGTCCCAGGAACTAGGCGCAACACTGGCGAAAAAAATTGGTGTAAGTTCAGAAGAACAGCTTGCCGGGTTCCTGCAATCCATTTTGCAGGGTCGCGGGCAAACCGCCGACGAAATCGCGCACGCGGCGCTATTTTTGTGCTCCAACGCTTCGAGCGCGATGACCGGCTAATCGATCAACGTCGACGGCGGCGCGGCATTTTTCTAATTGGTAGACTGGCTGCGCTGAGGTGGCACAGCAGGCCGACGATCAATGTACCTCGCCTTTGTAAACTACCCCACCCTTCATCACAAATTTCACGTGGGACAATTCTGAAATATCCTTCAGCGGATCACCGCTCACGGCAACAAGATCGGCCCATCTGCCTGCCTCAATCGTTCCTACCTTATCTTTCCAGCCCAACAGCTCACTAGCCATTGAAGTAGCGGAGCGAATGGCCTGCATGGGAGTCATCCCATACTGGACATAATATTCGAACTCCTTGGCTTGATTTAATTCTTTCCAATCGAAGCCGCCGGCATCCGTTCCAAAAACAATTTTCACATTTTTCTTCAAGGCCTTCTGAAAGGCGACGCGCTCCAGGTCCACCATCCTGGTCCAGTTTCCGCCGCGTCCAGGCGCGACATACGCACCAACGGTTATCGTCGGAACCCAGTAAACGCCTTTCCTGGCTATTTCATCGATTAATGCATCGGTAAGCCCATCGCCGTGCTCGACGGTATCGACGCCGGCACGCAACGCCGCTGCTATGCCGTCCGAGCCAATCGCATGGGCCGCAACCCGTTTGCCGAGACGGTGCGCTTCGTCCACGATGGCTTTTGCTTCTTCATCGGTGAAATTCACCATGCTGTGCAGTACGCCGTCGGCTTCAAAGTGATATTTGCGATCCGAATAATATTTGATCCAGTCGGCGCCATACATCACCTGCTCGCGCACAGCTTTGCGTGCACCTTCGACGCCATCGACATATTGCACTCCAGTTGGCACTTTCAGTTCCCACGAATATCCCAACAACGGATACATGCCGGTGGGAGTCATTGCGCGGGTGGCCACTTGCATGCGCGGCCCAGGCACTTCGCCATTGGCGATGGCGGTCTTCACATCGACGTCGGCATACATCGCGCCTTCTGTTTCCAGATCCCGAAGTGTAGTGAATCCGTGTTCCAGAGCTATGCGCGCGTTGCGTGCGCCTAAAATCGCGCGATACGGAATAGATTGCTTCAATAACTGCACGTCGTAATCTTCTGCCGTTATATCGCCGTTCAAGATCACATGGGTGTGCGTGTCCATGAATCCGGGCAACACCGTGTATTGCGAAAGATCGAGCACTTCGACGCCGGCTGGCGGCTGTCCGCCTGAGGCGACGGACGTAATAGTGTCTCCTTCGATCAAAATGAGCGCATTGTCGACAACTTTGTCGTTGCGCCCATCAATCAAATGGCCGGCGCGCACGGCAATCTTTTTCGAAGGCGGCGACACCTTTTCCTGTGCATACGCGGCAGAAAGAGTGACACCCATGAAAACAAACACCACCCTTACCATCAGGTGAAAACATTTACGCATCAGATTCCCCTCCGTAAAAGTGCAGAGCCTATCACTAAACAGGTTTGCGTCGACTGATTATCGAAATCCCATACGCAACCAAGGCGTACTGGCCGGCGTCTGACTCAAATGAAAAAACAAGAAGGGTTTGGCGAGAAGTGGAGAGAGTTTATCGGCCTCCCAAGCGCAAGCTTGCGGTCGCATATACAACGGCAATAGAGTTAAGCTTGCCGACATCCTCTTGCCCGGGAGCACTTCCCGATAGTTGTGGAGGTAACATGGAATTGGTTAAACCAAAGAACGAAGAGAGCCGCGTGGCCGCTCTTGAGAAATACGCCATTCTCGATACAGATCCGGAATTAGCGTTTGACGATCTCACTTTACTGGCGTCCTATGTTTGCAAAACCCCCATCGCACTAATCTCGCTGATCGACGGCGAACGCCAGTGGTTCAAATCGCGGGTAGGACTTACTGTCGCGGAAACTTCGCGAGAGGTCGCGCTGTGCTCGACGGCAATTCTGCAGCCGGACGTATTTGTGGTGCCGGACGCCTTGGCGGATGAACGCTTTCGAGATAATCCATTGGTAGCGGCTGAGCCACATATACGCTTCTATGCGGGCGCACCCTTAGTTACCGAGGATGGATATGCGTTGGGAACTTTGTGCGTGATCGATCAGAAGCCGCGCGATATGGCTCCCGACGAGAAGGATGCGTTGAGGGCACTGAGCCGATTGGTTCTGGCGCAACTGGAGTTCCGACGAAACTTGATACTTTTAAAGGAAGCGCTCAACGACCGCACAAAAGATGAACACGAACGGCAGTTGGAGTGCCAGAAACTGCAAGCCACGTTGATGCGCGTGTTGCACTTGGAACGCGAAACAAATCAAACAGGTTCAAACCGCATTTGACGCGGACCCGGATTTTTCAGGCGACGGCCACCTTTGACCCTTGTTCAATTTTCCTGGCGGCTTGCCATAAATCCAGATAAGGACGCAGGTCCTGCATCATTTTTCGAAACTGAGGCAGATCCAACGATTGTGCACCGTCGCTGATGGCCTTTTCCGGAGCAGGATGAACTTCCACGATCAAACCGTCCGCGCCGATCGCTACTGCCGCCCGCGATAAGGCGGGCACGAGACTGCGTTTTCCGGTCGCGTGGCTGGGGTCCAGGATCACCGGCAAATGAGTCAGTTCATTCAAAACCGGGATGGCGGCAATGTCGCAGGTATTGCGGGTGGCGGTCTCAAAGGTGCGGATACCGCGTTCGCATAGAATTACGTCGGAGTTGCCGTGCGCGACGATGTATTCGGCTGACATCAATAGTTCCTTAATTGTGCTGCTCAGGCCGCGCTTTAGGAGCACCGGGCGTCGACATTTGCCGAGAGCCTTGAGCAGAATAAAATTTTGCATGTTGCGGGCGCCTACCTGCATCACGTCCGCGTACTGAGCAATCAGACCGACGTCACGGTCGCTCATCACTTCCGTGATAATGGCCAGCCCGGTTTCCTTGCTGGCTTTCTGCAAAAGCTTCAGACCTTCTTGTTCCATCCCTTGAAAGTCATAGGGGGAAGTTCGCGGCTTGAACGCCCCGCCGCGCAGCATTTTGGCACCGGCTTTGGCGACACCTTCGGCGGCTTGCATGATTTGTTTTTCGGACTCGACGGAGCAAGGCCCAGCCGCGATGATGAATTCATCGCCGCCAATCTCGAAGCCCTTAATTTTTATGCTTGTCTTGCCAGCGCGAAATTCTTTGCTGACAAATTTATAGGGCGCGGAAATTGGCACCACTTTTTCGACCTGCGGCATGGCTTCGACGGATTCCAGACAGGCGGTGACGTCGCCCACGCCGACAACACCGATTACGACGCGCTCCTCGCCCTCGATGGAATGCACTTTGTAGCCGAAATGCTCAACAATCTTGCGAACTGCGGCGATTTCTTCAGGAGTGGAATGCAGTCTCATGGAGATAATCATCGGGATTTCCTTTCGCTAAAAATAAAAAACCCACTCTTGCGAGTGGGCCAAATCTCTTTTTGCGTGCTTGCTAGAGAAAACGCCCCTCGCCCTAGTTGGGTGGCTTATTAAATCGAAACCAATAATAGCGGCTCATGGCGTGGCGCCAGTGTATTTTGTCTGCCATCGAAAAACAACAATTTGTTGCATGGCCTACTGATGGGAAGTCCGCGGAAAGATGTTTCCTCTCAGCGCACCTTGGTGAGTCAAGCGAGGAATTCTTTACAACCGGTCGCCCTATACTGGTACTTCCCGCATATGGTGATTACAGAGACTCTCGCTCCAGTATCTTCCGCGACGCAACTGCGTATGTCGGATTTGATCTCTGCGCTCTCTTACGCCCTGGATTTGACGGAAGGGCAGCCAATGGGCCATGCAGTCAAGTGCTGCCTGTTGAGCATGCGCCTAGCGGACATCTTGAACCTTTCTGGGGAACAGAAGTGCGACCTTTATTATGCAACGCTGTTGAAAGATGCAGGGTGCAGTAGCAACGCGGCGCGCATGTACGAGATTCTGGGAGGCGACGAGCGCAAAGCCAAGCAGGAGGTCAAAGCGACCGACTGGACCAAGGTGAGTTTCGAGGGCTTGGAATATTTACTGCGCAACGTGATGCCCGGCCGGTCGCGGCTGGAGCGCGTGTTCGCCATTGCCAGCGCGGCTACCAACCGGGACGCGCAAACCAGTGAACTGATCAATCTGCGCTGCGATCGAGGCGCGCAAATCGCCAAGAAAATTGGATTCTGCGAATCCGTCACAACCGCGATTTACAGCCTTGACGAACACTGGAATGGAAAAGGATTCCCCGCCGGGCGCAAGGCACAGGACATTCCACTTTTCTCGCGGATCATGAATTTGTGTCAAACGCTCGAGGTGTTCATCACTTTGAACGGAGTCTCCGACGGTTTCCAGGTGCTTCGCGAGAGAAGTGGATCATGGTTTGACCCTGAGTTGGTACGCGCCGCGGGCGAGTTAGAGAAAGATACGGAGCTCTGGAAGCTGATCGAACAAGATCGCGTGCGCGAAGCAGTAATGGACAGGGAGCCGATCAGTGTTTCGCTTTATGCCGATGAAACCAAGCTCGACAACGTTTGCGAAGCCTTTGCAAACATTATCGACATCAAATCGCCGTACACGCATTCGCACTCACGGGGAGTAACGAGCATTGCGGTGGCAATTTGCCAACGATTGGCGCTGCCCGAAGATCAGGTAACCCTGGTGCGACGCGCCGCTCTGCTGCACGACATCGGTAAACTCAGCGTGCCTAACAATATTCTCGACAAACCAGGAAAATTGACCGCCGCGGAATGGGAGACGGTGCGGCTGCATCCTTATTACACGCAGCGGATACTAGAGCGCATACGAGGCTTCCAGGATTTGGCGTTTTTGGCCAGCTCACATCACGAACGGTTAGACGGTTCAGGTTATTTCCGCAATCTGCGCGCCTCGCAGATTGCAACGGGTTCCCGAGCGATTGCCGTGGCGGACGTTTACGATGCGCTTTCTTCGAAACGCCCTTACCGTGGCGCTTTAACGAAGGCAGAAGTATTCAAGATTATGGCTGCAGATGTGCCGCACGCGCTGGACGGAGATTGCTTCGCGGCGTTGAAATCCCTGGATCTAACGACTAGCAACTAAATTTAGAAAAGCTCGACGACCAGCTTGAAGTGCGTGAAGCCGGCGGAGCTGCCACCTTCACAAGCTCCGACGGACGCGGAGTGATAACGCCCGGAGCGAAGTTTCTGTTCCAAATCAAATGGCAGTTTCGTCAAGTCGGCGGTTTCGAAGCGGGTGACAGATAGCGGACGGTTGCCTGAGAAACCGCGGTCCAGTTCACAGGTCTTCCGGGCGTCGTTGGTGGCCCGAGTCGCAGACATGCCGTGGATATTCAGATTGGCGATCACTTGCTGTTCCTGTTGCTTGAAATTTAGGTTGGCCACCGTTTGAGAGAAATCCTGCACGGCGAACAGTCCATCAGTGCCTTTCACTACGCCAATGCCAACCCCGTTGAGTTCCGGATCAAGAATATTTTCGCGATGATGCGGTGATTGCATCCAGGCTGAATGAATGGTTGCCGAGTTCGGAGCCACCGCAATATTTTCGGCGATGGTGGTGAACCGCGCACCAGCCTGTGTGGCGCGGACTTGAATCTGCGGTTCGCCTGGGAGTTGATGCGACAGAACGTTGTCCTGGGCCATACGCGAGGCGTGTTCGCGGGCAGCGACTGCGAGTGCGGCGTCCCAGTGCAGAGCGGGCAAGCCTTTGGAGGCGCGCTCGCGGTTAAGAGCGTCAAACAAGGCGCGTTCGGCGTTGGATACTTCGGCTTGCGCGTAAACGGAGTAAGAGGTCACGAGGAGCGCAATAAGAGCCAGCGCGATGATTCGAAACGCCACGCGGAAAGTTGTGCGCGTGGGCACGGATGCAGAAAACGGGACAGTGAGGGGCATGGGCCCTCCTGATCCATTGAACCTGTGAGGGCATGGCGCGGAAGAAAACGCGAGGGTCAGGTGCGAACGAGTCGTAAGCTGACCGGCTGAGCAGCTTGATCAGATATGAGGGACAGGTAGGCCAAGACTATGGATTTGCTTGGGTTAGCCGTTATTTGCAGTTGGGAAGCTGATTCGGGAGCTGTTTATCCGCGAACGTGAACGGCGCTGAAGCTCAAAATCACGTGGCCACCGGCAGTTGGACGTCCAAAGCTGAGCATGGGACTAAAGCGTGAGAACATCAGCATCTGGTCGAGCTGGTGGCGCATATCCGTGCTATGCGGCCCCGACAGAATCTGGTAGCCAGTCATTCCACCTTGCGCGTCGACTGTAACGTCAACCAATAGGCCGTGAGGCAAGGCCAACTCCAGATCATGTTCGGGCGCCCAGGAAGGTGGATATTCCGAGAGCGAAATCAATTCTGCCGGACGCATCAAATTAATAGGCACATCGTTTTCTACAGCGCGCACGGTGATACCCGGCGCCAGAATCTGAAAAACCAGCACGAAAACCAAGATGGCCGACACGAAGCCGCCGGTGGCCGGCAACGTAAGCGGACGAAAAACGTTGTCGAGCAGTATCTCGGCGCGGTTACCAATTTGTCGCGCGCGGGCACGCCAGCCTCGAGAAGCCTGAGCTTTTGCCGCAGCCACCTTAATACGCACGGAGAGGTCGGGCGGAGGCGCATGCTTGGTCACAGTCGATAGCATTACGCCCAACTTGCGAAAACGCTGAAGGTCCTCACGGCAATCGGCGCAGAATTCCAAATGCTCACGGACGCTCGCGCGCTCTTGCATGCGGTTAGAGCCAGTAAGTCCGTCATCAAGATAACCGGCCAACCTGGCGCGTACTGAATTACAGTTCATCGGACACCTCACCAGCGGGGCTGCCGGCCAACGAAACACCGTTGACCGGAACAGCTCGGGCGACAGGCCATGCGGCTGCGTAGGAGTCTTCAAAAGGTGAGTGCTGGGCACGTTTTACGGGGCGGGAAGATTTTTCCGGATCAGAGTGAACAGTTGCATGCTCACTCGCCCTGTGGGATTCCGGGCCGGACAAAAGGGGCTGAAGAATTTCCTTGAGGGCCCGTCGTCCCCGCAAAATACGCGATTTTACAGTTCCGATGCTGCATTCCAAAATCTCAGCAACTTCCTCGTAACTAAAACCCTCCAGGTCACGCAATATAACGGCGACGCGAAAAACGTGAGGGACGTTGAGTAAGGCACGTTGCACGACGAGCTGCATTTCCCGCGCGGCCAATTGTTCGAATGGTGTGGCGCAAAGGTCTTCGATTTCAAGATGCTCCCGACCTTCTTCCAGGTCGGCATCGATGGACACGGTTTTTTGAAGGTGGCGTTTAAACCAGCGCTTATGGTTGAGCGCTTCGCGAATGGCGATGCGGTATAGCCAAGTCTTCAAAGAACTGCCGTGACGGAAACCACGAATTCCGCGAAAGGCTTTCAGAAAAACTTCCTGCGTACCATCGGCGGCATCGGAAGCATCTCCGAGCATACCGAGAATCAGATTGTAGACCGGGGCGTGGTAATGGGTAACAAGCCAATCGAACGCAGTTTCAGAGCCGGCTTGCAGCTCGGTGAGGAGTTCGGATTCGTCGCGCCCCCAAGGGAGCGCACTGGCCCAATCAGACACTCTGGCCTTTCCTCGCCCTACTCCGAGTCCAAAATGAAACTCGCGGGCTGATCGAGGGTTGGAGCCTTCGTCGGTGGGATTCTCGATGTAACCGTCACCGGTAATGGCATTACATTACTTAGACACCACAGGCCGCTGACTTGTTTCCCGCACAGACCAACCGCGAGACAGATTCTGGCATCTTGTTTCGCCCGGCGCAATAAGCGGTCCGGCCTAGTACCAGAAAAGATGGGATGCCTTTAATGGCCTGATGGATGGTCGTCCTAGGTAGTTTCGATATTGGCAACGCGACGCGGAGACCACTGGCATTGAGTTTTTTCTGTGCCATCATTGTCATACACTACGGTCATAACGGGTATCCGGGCGTTACAAGACTAAAGACATCGCTGAGAGCCGTTCGCCGAATACGAGTGCGACAGCCGGAATGAAGCGGAACGAAGCATCACTTCTGTTCTCGGGGGATACGGATGAGCAAAGAGCAACGCCGGCGAAATCCACGGTACGCGTTTATCGCTAACGCCGAACTGTTCGAACCGGTTACCAGAATGCAGATCGCCACTCGGGTTAGCGAACTCAGCGCGCAGGGCTGTTATCTGGATATGCTAAACCCATTCCCAGAAGACACTGTCGCGCTGGTAAAGATTTCGGTGGGTAAAACCGTCTTCGAAAGCAAGGTGCGGGTCGTTTACGCACATTCAAATTTGGGCGTGGGATTGGTATTTCTGGACCCGGATCCTAAAAATGTGGAAGTGCTGAAGTCCTGGATCGACGAAGCGAAAAAAGATCCCGCGCGATTGATTCCCTAGGTTCGCAGATTGAACTGAAAATTGCATTATTCTTGATGCAATCCGTAATTCGACTCCGCAAATGATCATATTGGGGATCGCCTTCAAAGCTAGAGTTGAGCATGGAGGGCGGGAATTGCGCAGTTAAGCCTCTAGGGGCTCACCGGCATGAGACTTTATTTTGGATTTCTTTTTTTGGTCGGCCGGAGCGTGATTGTGATTATTATTATGATTGTTCAGATGGTCCCGAATTACGCGAACTTCTTCCGCTAGAGCTTTTTCCACGACAGCGGACTTTCGCTCGCCCCGTGCGACGCGGCTTACATAAGAAGGATCTACTCCCAGGCGCTTCGCGACGCGGTTATATATGCCGCGAAAAAGTGAGACGGCAGGGATAGAATTCATGTTACTATCCACTTTGTCACCATTCATGACGAGCCTTTCGGAGAAGACGAGACAAGCGCGGTGCAGAGCAAGACTAACATAAATGGTAGTTGAACGGGCATTATTAGAAATCGTAGCGCAATGAGAACCAGAAGAACTTCAAATCCGGAATGGGCGCGCAAAATTTTAAGTTTGCGGCGACGGATGGGACTAACCCAAGCGGCCTTCGCCTCGCGGCTCCATTACTCCGCTATGGCTTTATCAAGGTGGGAACGGGGCACGCATGAACCGCCGGCGCAAGCGTACATCCAGATCGGAAATCTGATCGGCGAGCCTGACTCG
>Ga0073928_10004994_pt1 | contig 18973 bp, 13 predicted proteins | sample PaiPotPPA55metaG_FD_76969 | JGI IMG/M metagenome (GOLD analysis project Ga0073928, IMG submission 76969) | Iron sulfur acid spring bacterial and archeal communities from Banff, Canada, to study Microbial Dark Matter (Phase II) - Paint Pots PPA... ... | reverse complement strand
TCCGCGCGCTCAGCTTTCAGTTGCATCAATTCCGGCTTGAGCTGTGCTAACGCGATATTTTGTTCCGAGCGGGTTTCCTTGTTGATCTGGAGCGGCGTTTCCTTCAACTCGGTTTCTAATGAGGTCACCTGCTCGCGGGCCGCAGCCGCGCCTGTATTTGCTCGCGCTGCGTCGATCTGGAGATCCGACAGACGAGTCACCAGCGCCTGTTTTTGAGCTCGGACGTCGGTGATGCCGGTTTGCACCTCGAATTTGCGGAGCTTGTCCTCAGAGGCATCAAGCTCCTGCCGCAGCAAGTCGGCCTGTTGATTGAAAAACTTCTCGGCTTCGGGATCGTGGGAAATGCGGGCGTGATACGTGAGGTACTCGTTCAGCAGGCGCTGCAGAAAGGCGTGCGACCATTGAGCGTCGTGCGATCTAAAATTCACTTCAAGGACATTTGACAGCTTTACCGGCTCGGCCGTTACGTGCCGGCTGAGCTTAAGCGCCCAAATGTCCTGCGGTGTAACCGCCGGCGCATGATGCAAGCTGTCATAGCCGAGCACCGGCAGATTAAGCGTCAGATTCACCACGCTCATGACCTTCGAGCTAACTCCCTCGTCGCTGCGCGTTTGCGCCAGTCCAGCGAGTGCCTCTCTGACCAGGTAAACGCTGGTCACTAACTCAGCCTCCGAGTTAAGATCAGACTCGGTGATTGGCTGAACTCCCAAGGCCGGGTTGCTCCCCGCACTGCCCTGCAGTTCGGGTGACACCAGGTATTGAGCACGGTTGCTCTGCACCAGGATCTTTGCGCTCGAGCTATACGTTGGAGGGCATAAGAGCGTAATCAGCACGACCAGACCGAACACTGCACAACCAACCTCCAGCGCGATAATGCGCCGGCGCACAAGCAGATCAGCCCAGTAGCTGAAGTTGCGTTCTTGCATCGGGTTTCCCCATTACATGGCTGGGATAGCCAAGTATGGCGGGATTGGCAGAATGTCCTGCATGTACTGCTTCACGAACAGGTCAATGTTGGCAATTTTGCTGCGCGGGACTACCAGGATATCGCGCGGCATCAGCGCCACGTCCTCACCGGTGCCGACCTTGCCCTGCGCATTGGAAATATCGACTTTCACCCCATGGGGCTGCCCACATACGTCGCGCCGAATCAACACGGCATTGCGAGCGGCCTCGGGCGTGACCCCACCGGCCTCACTCACCGCTTGCAGGGCGGTCATGCCTGGCTCCAGCGCAAATGAGCCCGGCTTGCTCACCTGGCCTTGCACGAAAATCTTGCGGCTCGGTGTACTCTTGAGGTGCACCGCCGCATCTGGTGAACGCAGCTCGCTCAGATAAGCCCTGTCGAGACTGGCGGCGAATTGCCTGGGCGTCAGACCGGCAGCCTGAATATCGCCGATCAGCCTCATGGTGACTTTGCCGTCAGGCCGCACCGCTGGCTCATCGTTGAATTCCGGGTTAAGGTAAAAATCCACTGACAGCACATCCCCCGATTGAATTACATAGCCTTCATCGTCGGAGCGCATTGCGGCTCGCTGAATTTCGCCGCCCGCCATGCACTGTTCCGGCGTAAGCTTGTTTGAAGAAAGCTGTGCCGGCGCCACGTCGTCGCGCATTGCCTCATTGGCTCCGCTGGAGCAGGCCCACGCACCGGCCGCCAGGCACAAAGCGCCAAGGGCGGCGCTCCGGCGTGCGGATAGAATCCAACGCGCAGTCGGCGTTCGGGGGCGGCATCGGAATTTGACTTTCATGCCCTTCCCTCCAACCTTCTGATAATGCGCGCAAGAACCGCTCACCTTGATCTGCATGCCTGCTATTGGGCAATGTGATCGCGATAACTTCAACAAAGAGCCGTATGACCAGATGGCAAGCGCTGTGCCACTGAGTACCGAAAAGAAAAAAGATGGTTTTACTGGCTAAAGCGAATGAGTACCGCGTTGCGCGCGCGTTTTGGCCCGAGCAACAATTACAAATTACAGGCTGCCGGTCTTTCGTCTAAACGAAGGCAATGAGCGGAAAACGTCTGACTGTTATACAAGGAACAAGAGTCCAGAAAGACTGCACATTCGCAGCCTAATCGTCCGTGCCTGCGTCAGCCGCGATTTGCGCCAAATCGCCTCAAAGGCCGCCTTAGGCGATTCGCGACCTGTTTTGATGGCCTTTTGGCGCCCGAACGATGCACAGACCTCCCTACTCCCTATCTCAGATGGCGACGCTTACGAAATCATCTCGGGGCTCAATTAGATAGCCTATGATGTAATAACTATTGGATTACCTATTCTCTGTTTGGACCGAGCCGCCAAAAGCAGCTTATAGCTGCCATCAAGCACCTAAGACCAAGCGCCACGGGAAAGCTGCCCCAGGGTGTCCACAGGAAAAAGCGGTAGTTCGGGCGCAATCACTCTCAATAAGGAGGTGTGCGTCATCGCCCTGCCGCGCAGCCGCGATACCATTTAGCAAGGGTGAGAGCCGCAGGGCTTGTCGAAGTGCTTAAGTTGTTGGAGGTGCCACGACACCGCGCCCCGCACGTGATAATCTCTCCAAGGCTCGGCGGTCCTAACGACATTAATAAGCCGCGACCGCCGGAGACCGGACCGTCGGGTAGGATATGGGGTTTCAGGAAGGTGATGATTCTGATGAAGCGTTCAACAGAAAAACCCGGCCGCGACGCCTTGTATCTCGCGGTATTGGTAGCGATTGCGGCGCTGTTTTTTTGGCCGCCGCAGGGTGCGGCCTATACTAAAGGAGCATCAACGGCGACCGCGTCATCTGGCGGCAGCGGACCGAAGACGGTTCTCGCAACGATCGGCGATTACCCCGTTACGCAAGCCGAGGTCGACAGTAAAGTCGCGGCGCAGCTCTATGATTTGCGCAAACAGGCGCTCGATCAGATTATCGACAACTACCTTGTGCAAAGGGCAGCGAAGTCGGCTGGACTCAAGCCTGACGAGTACATCGACCGGCAAATCAAATTGAGCACCCCACGCGTTACGGCCCGCGAGGCGGAGCAATTCTACGGCCAGCATAAGGCGCAGCTCGACGCCCAGACGGGAGGCCAATCGTTCAGCCAGATCAAGCCAAGGCTTATCGACGCTCTGCAGCATCAGCGGGATCAGGAAGGCAAAGAGCAGCTGATCGAGAAATTGCGTGCTGACAATCATGTTTCCGTGCTGCTCAAGGCGCCGCGTGTGAGCGTCGCCAGTGCCGGTCATCCGAGTTCAGGTGCTTCGTCCGCGCCAGTGACGATCATTGAATTTTCAGACTTTCAGTGTCCTTTCTGCCGCGCGGCCGAAAACTCGCTTAAGCAAGTGGAGCAGAAATATGGCGGTCAGGTCAGGCTGGTGTATATGGATTTTCCGCTCACCTTTCATCCGCATGCAATGGATGCGGCGCGGGCGGCCCGCTGCGCCGCGGACCAGGATAAGTTCTGGCAATTTCACGATGCGCTGTTTCTTGATCAGAAAAAACTTGACCCTGACAACCTCAAGCAGACGGCCGCAAAAGTTGGGCTTGACCGCGGGAAGTTCAATGCCTGCTTTTCGAGCGATAGGCAGGATGCCGGTATTCGGAAGGATATGGCAGAAGGAAATTCACTCGGCGTGACCGGAACGCCAACCTTCTTTATCAATGGCCGCGAATTAGTCGGCGCGCAGCCGGCGCCAAAGTTCAACGAGGTGATCAACGAGGAGCTTGCGCGCGCCAAAGCATCTAATTCGCGCCAGGCGATGAGATAGGGCGCAAGCGAAACCAAGCGCCATTAATTGCAGACCTTAAGGCAGAATCCAAATCAACGACCAATGTCTCAGACTTTCGATTTCGACTTGTTCACGATTGGTGCTGGTTCCGGCGGCGTTCGTGCCAGCCGTATCGCCGCCGGCTACGGCGCAAAGGTCGGGGTGGCCGAAGAGCGCTATCTCGGTGGCACCTGCGTAAACGTGGGATGCATTCCCAAAAAGTTGATGGTTTATGCCGCAGACTTCAGCGAGGCGTTTGAAGACGCGGCCGGCTTCGGATGGAGTCACGACCGGTCTTCGTTTGACTGGCGCACGCTGGTCGCAAATAAGGACCGCGAAATCGAACGGCTAAATGGAGTGTACGAACGCTTGTTGACCGGCGCCGGCGCGCAGATCATGCGGCATCGGGCTCAACTGATCGACCCGCACACCGTCGTCGTCGATGGCAAACGGTTGACGGCACGCTACATTCTGGTGGCGACGGGAAGCTGGCCGACGATGCCGCCGATTTCCGGGGCGGAAATCGCAATAAGTTCCAACGAAGTATTTCACTTGCCCGCGCTTCCGCCCCGCATTCTCATCATCGGCGGCGGCTATATCGGGGTCGAATTCGCCGGGATCTTCTACGGGCTCGGCGCGCAAGTGACCCAGGTCCATCGAGGACCGCTCTTCTTGCGCGGGTTCGATGATGATTTGCGCGCAGCGCTGGCAGGTGAAATGCGCAAGCGGGGCATAGACTTGCATTTCGGCACACTGGTCACTCGTCTGGAGCGTACTGCGGAGGGAATTGTGGCGATGCTCTCGAGCGGTACGCGGCTCGAAGTTGACCTGGTCATGTGCGCTACCGGCCGGCATCCAAATTCTGCCGGCCTGGGCATGGAAAAAGCCACGGTTAGACTGGATCGCAATAGCGCAATCGTAGTTAATGAGTATTCGCAAACTTCAGTCGAAAATATTTATGCAGTTGGTGATGTGACTAATCGCAGAAACCTGACGCCGGTCGCGATCGCCGAAGGGCAAGCGGTCGCTGACCTGCTATTTGGCAGCCACAGCAGAATCGTTGATCACAAGAGCGTACCATCGGCGGTTTTCAGCCAGCCGCCGATCGCTACGGTGGGTTTAACCGAAACCGAGGCTCGCTCCCGCTATGGTACTGTCGAGATTTACAAATCCGTTTTCCGGCCTTTGAAACATACCTTGAGCGGACGCGACGAACGGGCCTTGATGAAACTCGTGGTGGAACCGAAGAGCGGACGCGTGATTGGCGCGCATATGCTTGGGCCGGATGCGGCAGAAATTATCCAGGGGCTCGCGATCGCGCTCAAATGCGGGGCCACCAAGGCTCAGTTTGACGCTACTATAGGAATCCATCCAACTGCCGCCGAAGAGTTCGTCACCATGCGCGAGAAATCTTGAGAATAATGCCAACTGCCAGTGTTAATTGGGTCTGGCTGAGCGGCTGATAGCGTTGATTATGTAATCGATGAGGCGCGCCGGCTCCAAGGGTTTGTTCATGCACGCCTCAAAACCCGCCTCCAATGCAAGCCGCTGATGCTGCGGCGCACTTAGCCCAGTCACCGCGATTGTGACTATTCTGTGATCCCCGGATGCGATGTGCTGGCTGAGCTGACGCACTAAACTGATGCCGTCCTCGCCGGGCATTGCAATATCACTCACCAGCACATCCGGAACGGATTCCGCTATTTCGGCCATCGCCTCACGCACCGAAGAAGCTACGGCCACTTCGGCCCCGTGGCCACTGAGGATCTCGCTGAGGATCTCACGGGTGTCCGGATCGTCATCAACGATCAAGATCTTCACACCACTCAATGACTCGTTTTCAAAATGCGCTGTCGGCGTTTCCTCGTGATGAGTGTCGACCTCGGGCGGCAGCAGAGGCAGAGTCACCGTGAAGCTGGCGCCTTGATTCGGACCGCCACTTTCCGCACTCACCTGACCTCCGTGCAATTCGATCAACCGTCTTGAGATCGCGAGCCCCAACCCGAGACCGCCATGCTGCCGAGTAGTAGTGCTCTCAGCCTGGCGGAACGCATCGAAGACATGGGGAAGAAATTCCGTGCTGATGCCGATCCCGGTGTCACTAACGGTAAGCCTGGCATCATGTTGGTCATGGGTCAGGGCAATGGTGACGCGGCCATCCCTGGGCGTGAACTTGATCGCATTCGAAACCAGGTTGCTGATGACTTGCTGCAACCGCTCGGGATCACCGCTGACGAAGACCGATGGGTCGGCGGGCTGCCACTCAAGATAGAGCCCCTTGTCTTCGGCTGCGGGGCGGAGGGCGTTTAGCGAGCTTTGCACACTCGATACCAGTTCGATTGGCCGGTAGACCAAGCGCACCTTGTTGCGCACGATCCGCGATAAATCGAGTATCTCATCAATCAGGGAAACTTGAAGATTAACGTTGCGCTCGATGGTTTCGACCGCGCGGCGGGTCTTAGTCTCGTCGAGTCCGCCGCTGCGCAGCAAATGCACCCAGCCGATGATCGCATTCAGCGGATTCCGGAGTTCGTGCGAGACCACCGCCATAAACTCGTCTTTGATGCGGTTAGCTGTCTCCGCATTAGCGAGTGCCTGATGTTGATCTTCAATGTCGGTCGCGGTCAGGATCCAGCCGGTGATTGCGTGATTTTCATCGACTTGCGGCACCCCGCGTCCGAGATGCCATCGATAGCTGCCGTCGCTGCGGCGGAGCCGGAATTTGAGTTCGAACTGGCGCCTGCCATGTTCCGCAATGGTCCATTCGGCGGCCAAATGTCCGAAGTCATCGGGATGCACTGATTCAAACAACGGTCCGGCCAGATTCAAATGCTCGGTGGTCACGCCGGTGTAGCGCAGCGCGCTCTGATTCCGATAGAAGGGGCGCCGCGCCGAATCGGTTACGACCACACAGATCGGTACCGCGTCGAGTAGTTGATGAAAGCGTGCTTCACTCCGGTGCTCGAAAGCTTCGCGCTCCTGCAGACGAATTCGCGCGGCCTGACGGCGAACCATTTGTTCTTTTTTGTACAGATCGACGAAAACCGCGACTTTCGAACGCAGGATTTCCGGTTCGAAGGGTTTCATCAGAAAATCCACCGCGCCACGCTCGTAGCCGCGCAGAATATCCGCGGGATCGGTATCGGCTGCGGTAAGAAAGATTATCGGTGCGGGAGCTTTGGACGGTTGATTGCGTATCAGCTCGGCGGTACGAAAACCGTCAAGCCCCGGCATCCGGACATCCAACAGCACTACTGCGAACTCCTCTTCGACCAGCCATCGTAGCGCGTCACGGCCCGACGCCGCCCCGATCAGCCGCTGCCCCAACGGTCCCAGGATTGCTTCGAGGGCGAGCAGGTTCGGCGGATGGTCGTCAACCAGCAGGATGTTCGTGACGATTTGGTCAGGCATATCGAGCCGCTCCGCACTATGATGCGCCGCATAGTTCCTGATTGAACGAGCCGCTTTTGTCACTGCTATCGCTCCCGGCTGGTATTGTCATCAGCCCGGGGTACCCCGGACACTCGCAACTTGTGGAGCCAAATGACTCTGGCGGCTCTGCCTTCTGCGGCGCCGAACCTAACGTTCGTGCAACCTAATCTTAAGGTCCAGGCCGACGTGCGGTACGACATGATCATCGGGGAGTCTCTTCGATTTGCGGCCGATGTGTGCCACCGAGCCACGACCGGATAACATCTATAAGCTCGTTTTCGTCGACCGGCTTCGCGATGTAGTCGCAGGCACCAGCCTCGATACAACGCTCGCGGTCCTCTTTAAACGCCTTGGCGGTGACCGCGATCACCGGAATAGCTTGACGTTGCACGCTACTGCGAATCCGCTCGATAGTTTCGTAGCCGTCCATCTCAGGCATCATTATATCCATCAGCACGAGCGCCAGGTCCGGGTGTTGATTGACCAGCGCAATAGCGTCAATCCCATTGTCCGCTTCGATCACTGTCATACCATAGCTTTCGAGCAACACCCGGGTAGCGAAAATGTTGCGCATGTCGTCGTCGACGATTAGGACCTTCTTGCCAGATAGTTCCGCTAGCCGCGATTCAGCTCCATTCCCGCCGCTCGTCGCGCCATTTTCAAGCCGCAACAACCGGCCGCGTGTCTCGGTTCTCGCGCTGCTTACAGCCAGGCTGGGGTCGGCCCCGGTGGAGCTGTCGCCAGGATCGCCAGGCCGCTGGACAGGTGCGTATGTGAGCGGCAGATAAAGCGTAAAGCTACTACCGTCGCCGGGGGTAGAACTCACTTCGATGGTGCCGTTGAGGGCGCGCGCGATTTCGCGGCTGATTGACAAACCCAAACCAGTCCCGCCGTATTTGCGGCTGGTGCCGCCTTCGGCTTGCTGGAAAGCCTCAAAGATTATCTTCTGCTTGTCTTTGGCAATACCGATGCCGGTATCGATGACGGAGAAGGCGATGCCGTGTTCGGCCTCACGCAGGCCGTCGCCATCGATCGTGATCGGCGGCTGCACCAACGCTAATTTGAGCTTGACCCAACCGGTCTCGGTGAACTTGAGCGCATTTGCCAGCAGATTGCGCAGAATCTGTTCGAGCCGCTGGCGGTCGGTGTGTATCACGCGCGGCAGATCGGGGGCCATTTCGATAAAGAAATCGAGCGCCTTTTCTTCCGCGAGCGGCTGGAAGTTTTTTTCCAGCAAGCCGGTAATCTCCGAAATCTCGAAATCGCGCGGCTCAATCTGGAATTTGCCCGCCTCCAGCTTGGAGAGGTCGAGCACCTCGTTGATCAGCCGCAGGAGGTCAGTACCCGAGGTGTAAATCGTACGAGCGTATTCGAGTTGCCGGTCACTCAGCTTCTCGTCCTTGTTTTCGCTCAATACCTTCGCCAGCACCAGCAGGCTGTTAAGTGGCGTGCGCAACTCGTGGGACATGTTGGCCAGGAAGTCCGACTTGTACTTGGAAACCATCGCCAATTGCTCGGCCTTTTCCTCCAATGAGCGGCGCGCCTGCTCAACTTCGCGATTTTTCTCTTCGACCTTCGCATTCTGTTCTTCGAGCAGATTGGCCTTATCCTCCAGTTCGAGCGCCTGCCGCTCCAGCGCCGCATTGGTCGTTCGCAGTGCCTGCTGCTGCTCCGTCAGCTCGGTCGATTGATTTTGCAACTCCTGTGCGAGCTTCTGCGATTGAGCCAGCAGCTCACCGGTGCGCATGTTGGCGGTTATCATGTTGAGAACGACCCCGATGCTCTCGCTCAATTGATCGAGAAATAACTGATGGATGGTGCTGAAAGCCTGGAAGGAGGCAAGCTCGATTACCGCCCGCACCTCATCCTCGAACAGGATCGGCAACGCGATAATATTGAACGGCGCCGCCTCACCCAAACCCGAGCTAATGGTGATGTAATCAGACGGCACCTTGGTGATCAGGATGGTTTTCTTTTCAAGCGCGCATTGGCCGATCAGCGATTCGCCCAGCTTAAAACGGTTGGGGATGCCTTTGCGTTCGCGGTAGGCGTAGGTGTTGGCAAGCTTCAACCAGCGCTCATCGCCTTCGCCTTCCATCAGGAAAAACGCGCCATAGTGGGCCCCCACCAGCGGCGTCAACTCCGACATAATCAGCCGCGAGACCGTATCGAGATCCTTCTGCCCCTGCATCATGCTCGAGAAACGCGCCAGGTTGGTTTTGAGCCAATCCTGCTCCATGTTCTTTTGCGTAGTCTCTCGCAGGTTGACGATCATCTGGTTGATAGTGTCGGAGAGGGCGGCGACTTCACCCGCCGCCTCAATCTTGATCGAGCGGGTGAGGTCACCCTTGGTCACTGCGGTCGCCACTTCCGAGATCGCGCGCACCTGGTTGGTAAGGTTGCCGGCGAGCTGATTGACGTTATCGGTGAGGTCGCGCCAGGTCCCGGAAGCGCCGGGGACTTTGGATTGGCCGCCCAACTTGCCTTCGATGCCGACTTCGCGCGCTACCGTACTGACTTGCTCGGCGAAGATCCGCAGAGTATCGGTCATGCTGTTGATGGTGTCAGCGAGGGCCGCGATTTCGCCCTTCGCTTCGACGCCGATCAATTTTTGAGAAAGGTCGCCATTAGCTACCGCGGTGACAACCTTGACGATGCCGCGCACCTGGGTGGTGAGGTTCGAGGCCATGAAATTGACGTTGTCAGTCAAACCCTTCCAGGTCCCGGCGACGCCCGGTACGCGTGCCTGACCGCCCAGCTTGCCTTCCACGCCCACTTCCCGTGCCACGGTACTGACCTGTTCAGCGAAGGTGTTGAGCGTGTCGGTCATGTTATTAATCGTCTCGGCCAGCGCCGCAATTTCGCCTCGCGCATCTACCGCCAGCTTCTGCTTGAGGTCGCCGTTGGCGACGGCCGTAACGACCTTGACGATGCCACGCACCTGGGCGGTCAAGTTGCGCGCCATGAAGTTGACGTTGTCGGTCAGGTCCTTCCATACGCCCGAAACACCTTGCACCACCGCCTGACCACCCAACTCCCCTTCGGTGCCAACCTCGCGCGCGACACGGGTCACTTCCGAGGCGAACGAATTGAGCTGATCGACCATCGTGTTGATGGTGTTCTTCAACTCCAGGATTTCACCTTTGACGTCGACCGTGATCTTCTTGGACAAGTCACCATTCGCGACGGCAGTGGTCACTTGGGCAATGTTGCGCACTTGGCCGGTGAGATTCGAGGCCATCGAATTGACGTTATCTGTGAGGTCTTTCCACGTCCCTGAGACTCCCGGCACCGCGGCTTGGCCGCCGAGCCGGCCCTCACTGCCCACTTCGCGCGCGACGCGAGTCACTTCGGCGGCGAAGGAGCGGAGTTGATCGACCATCGTGTTGATAGTGTTCTTCAGCTCCAGGATCTCGCCTTTGACGTCGACTGTGATTTTCTGCGACAGGTCACCGTTGGCAACTGCGGTGGTGACTTTGGCGATGTTGCGCACCTGGTCGGTGAGGTTGAGCGCGAGCACGTTCACGTTATCGGTAAGATCTTTCCACGTGCCCGAAACCCCCGGCACCACCGCCTGCCCGCCGAGACGCCCTTCGGTGCCAACCTCGCGCGCGACGCGGGTCACTTCGGCGGCGAAGGAGCGGAGTTGATCGACCATCGTGTTGATGGTGTTTTTTAGTTCGTTGAGCTCGCCTTCAGCGTTGACGGTAATTTTCTTCGAGAGGTCGCCCTTGGCGACGGCGGTGGTGACTTCGGCAATATTGCGGACTTGCACGGTCAGATTGTTGGCGAGCAAATTGACGTTATCCGTCAGGTCTTTCCAAGTACCGGCCGCATTAGGCACCTGCGCCTGCGCGCCGAGCTTGCCCTGCACCCCAACCGTTCTGGCGACACTGGTAACCTGCTCGGCGAAGGTTGCCAAAGTCTTGGTCATGCTGTTGAGGGTATCTGCCAGCGCTGCAATTTCGCCTTTGGCAGCGACTTCCAACTTGGGCGATAGGTCGCCGTTGGCGACCGCCGTAACCACACGCACGATACCCCGTACTTGAGTGGTGAGGTTCGACGCCATGAGATTGACGTTGTCGGTAAGATCTTTCCAGACCCCCGAAACCCCCTTGACCACGGCTTGGCCGCCCAGTTTGCCTTCCGTGCCGACCTCGCGCGCCACACGCGCAACTTCGGCGGCGAAGGAATTGAGCTGATCGACCATCGTGTTGATGGTATTTTTGAGTTCGAGCACTTCGCCCTTGACGTCAACCGTGATCTTCTGTGACAGGTCGCCGTTGGCGACGGCGGTGGTCACCGTAGCGATATTTCGCACCTGGTCAGTCAGATTTCGTGCGAGCACGTTGACGTTATCGGTCAGGTCCTTCCAGATGCCCGAAACACCTTTGACCTGAGCCTGGCCGCCGAGCTTGCCATCGGTGCCGACTTCTCGCGCGACACGAGTAACCTCCGCGGCGAACGAACTCAATTGGTCCACCATCGCGTTTACCGTGGTGCCAATGCGGAGGAACTCGCCCTTGACCGGCTGGCCTTCGATTTCGAGCGCCATTTTCTGGGTTAGATCGCCGTCGGCCACCGCGCTGATCACGCGCGCAACTTCCGTGCTCGGTTGCACCAGGCCACTGATGAGAGCGTTAACGGAGTCGGGAATAAGCAACCAACTTCCGGCGGCGCGGGGTAGCGAGGCAATTTCGGTCATGCGCCCCTCGCGGCGGACCGCTTGCTCGACCCGTGTGATTTCGGCAGTCATTGCGCTATTCAATTCGAGCAACCGATTGAAGTTGCCAACGATATCGCGCATGAGACTGCCGCCACTGCTGTCGCTGGGCAGACGTACCGAGAAGTCACCGTCGGCCGCGGCTTTGAGCGCGGTCCGCAAAGCTCGCAGATGCGTGTTCGCCTTGTCGGTGCGCTGCTTGCCGTTTAAGGACGCCGCGAGTTTTCGGTTGGGCGCGCGTTTGCCGCGGCGCTCAGCAATTGGTCCATTTGGTTGCATATACGTGGCTCCTTAACTTGCGGCCAGCAGTCGCGCTAATAGAGCGAAAGTGCAGCTATCGCTGTCATTGGAGCAATTTTGCTTGAAGCGTAAGTTTTTTCCAGCCACCTGACGCCGTGTGCCAAAATGAATCAGCATGAAGATCGATAAGGATTAAATAACCCACTATTGAGAGCTATAGAGCCTGTTGGGCAATTGATCAGCAACTTCGCTGCCGATGGAAAAGCTAGCCGCAATATCCTTGAATTTTTGGCTTCTTCGCCGCCAAGACGCCAAGCTCACAAAGCCTAAAGATTCTGCAAACGGCGGTCAATGAGGTTTGTTCACTTGTTAACCTATAGCGTCTTAGGCTCGACGTTTTGCGTCGCGATGCGCGCCATCGCGTGCCCAATTGCTAAGACTGAAACTGATTTTTCAACGAGTCCAGCTCTTGCTTCAACGCGGATTCACGAGTCGAAGCCGATTATTATGCCTGCTTGCTCATTAAACGACGCCGCCAGGCGCCGCGTCACAGATTCAGCAGCATCTATCCTGAGAGCCGGAGAAGTTCTCAGTTGACGAACCTATTCGTTAGCTGCGGCTCTGAAGGGTGCACTCTCATCCGTCCAGCCCGGATTCTGTCTGCGCTGCTGCCCGGGCTTGCGCTCCTTCTTCTACTGATGATCGGGCTGGTGGTACTTACCAAAGGCATCGGGGAATCTCCGCTGATCGATTGGGACGAAGCGACGTACGCCGAGGTCGCGCACGAAGCGGTGGTGAATCATTCATATGTAGATTTCACCTTCAACGGCCAGAGTTATCTGAGAAAGCCGCCGTTGCTCTTTTGGACGATCGCAGCGTCGTTCAAAGCCTTCGGTGAAAGCGAGTTCTCTGCACGCCTGCCGTCAGTGGTGATGGGAGTTGGCACGCTATTGCTGATGTATGCGATGGCCGCCGCGGAGCTTGGTCTAGTAGCAGGATTGATGGCCGGGTTAGTTCCGCTCGGGTTCTATTTTTTCGTCGCGCGCGGCGGGCGCGAATGCGCCACTGATGCCCCGCTGATCTTCTTCAGCACCCTGGCGATATTTGCACTGGGCCGCGCGCGTTCGCATCGCGGATGGGTGCCAGTTGTGGGCCTGGCATGCGGATTTGCGCTGCTGAGCAAAGGTGCTGCGGGCCTGATTCCCCTGAGCGTTGCGGCGATTGCGGTGCTCGCTGTCCCTGCATTTTCGAAGCTTGGCACCCTCGGTTTGACAACCATCGTTGCCGCAAGCGCTGCGGTCGCCGCGCCATGGTTCGTCTATGAGCTGATTCACAACGGCCCGGTTTTTTGGACGATCTACATCAAACACGAAACCTTGACGCGCATCGCCAAACATCTGGAGGACAAGCCCGCGGCAGCCGGTTTCACCGCGCGCACATTTATTGGGGAGATTCGCTTTTTGTGGCCCCTGTTACTGCCGCTGGCAGGACTTGCCTGTGTCGCCATGCGTCACTGGGGGCGGGGAATGCTGGGGCGCGTCCCCGCTTCAGTCCGAGTCTGGTTGCTATGGCTTGTGGTGGCGTTTACGGCCGCATGCGCGGTCCAGACCAAACTCGGATGGTACGTGTTGCCGGCACTGATTCCGGTCGCTCTGCTCAGTGCCGCCACTCTAGCGGGTGCTCTAAGGCAAGCCGGTCCGCCCCGAACCTATTGTCGTCCGCTGGCGATCGCTGCACTGTTGCTGCTGCCATTTACCGCGGCGCCGCGACTGGCGCAAATTGAATCAGACTTTGCGCTGCAACGCGCGCGCAGCCGGCCCAGTTACGAAATGGCGATGCGCGCGGTGGCGTTCGCTGCCGTGCGCGGCGGCGGCGAGTTGTATTTCGCCGGCGCTCCTCTGCCAACTACAGTGTACTACAGTGGGATGCGCTGTCATTTTGTGTCGCCTTCGGAACCTGAATTCGAGCTGGCCGATCTCGGCGGCAACCCGATCTCCGTCAGCTACAATGAATTAGTCCTGCGCGATCCCGGTGGCATGGTCACGGCAGTAGACAATTTCGACGACGAGTGGAACGCGAGCGGTCCGCTATCGGAACGGGCTCATCCACTCGGCACGCAAGCTCTTGCTACCATGCCGCAGGAGGTGCGGCCCTCACCGGAATAGAATTGGAGTCCTGGTCAAGGAGCGCGCCCGGGAGACTGCCTCGATCCAGACTTCGTCCTCAGACCTCATGCGCAGTTCCCACAATCAGCCGCATCAGCCGCAATTTCGCGAGTTGCTTGGCGATTGAGCGCGCGACCGCGGCTCGTTTCTCATATCGAACAACGCGATGAATGGGTGCTATCGCGCAGGTTCGGCGCCAGCGTCTAATTATTTTCCTTCATTGCACGGACCAGAATTGCCGCGAGTTCCGGACGGGTAAATTCCGGCGGCGGCAATTCGCCCCGCCGCAGCATCTCGCGCACCTTGGTGCCCGACAGCAGCAGACGGTCCGCGTCGGTATGCGGGCAGGTCTTGTACGACGCCATCGACGCACACTTGGTGCAATAGAAGGTATTCTCGAAGGTCAGCGGGGTAATCCCGATTTCCGCCGGCGAGAAACGCTCAAAGATTTTCTGCGCGTCGTAGCTGCCGTAATAGTTGCCAACACCGGCATGGTCGCGGCCTACGATGAAATGTGTACAGCCATAATTGCGCCGCACGATAGCATGCAGGATCGCTTCGCGCGGCCCGCCATAGCGCATATGCGCCGGCATCACCGCCAACATCGCGCGTCCCGGCGGGTAGTAAAGCTTGAGCAGCAACTCGTACGTCTCCATCCGAACGGCTGCTGGTACATCGTCGCCCTTGGTCTCACCGACCAGCGGATGGAGGAGCAGGCCGTCGCAGATTTCGAGTGCCGCCTTCTGGATATACTCGTGGGCGCGATGGGTCGGATTGCGGGTTTGAAAGGCGACGACTTTCTTCCACCCGTTAGCGCGGAATTGCGCTCGTGTTTGGCGAGGCTCACGCGGATACTGAAGGAAGCTGCGTCCGGGAACATCCTCGAATAGCATTACCCGTCCCGCTAAGCACCAAGGTGGCATCGCCAGAACGTTCTTAACCCCCGGATGTGCTTCATCGCCAGTGCCGAAGACCGCTTCAGCCTCGCGCGCGCGATTGACCTGATAAATTTCCGCCAGTTTGAGAAGGGCGATCCGGTTGCCGTCCTCACTTGCCAGCGCGACATCCTGACCCCTGCCGAGACCTCGCGCCGCCGCTTCCTCGACGCCGAGTGTTATGGGAATGGACCACGGGACGCCTGACGCCAGCCGCATGTCGTCCCGGCTGCGCGAATAATCGGCCTCAAGCATATAGCCCGTCAGCGGCGAGAACGCGCCGGTCGCCAGCATCTCAAGGTCGGCAAGATCGCGAGCATTCAGCGTAACAAGCGTTAGTTTTTCGGCGTATGCGCGCAGGCGCGAACGATCCTGCACAGGGACCCTGAGTTCGACTAAGTCGTAGCCGCCATGAGGCGTAATCGGATCGCCGTTTACGGCGCTCATCGGCCGGCTCCCTCGCCCGAAATGAAGCGGGATTGCTTCAAGGTTTGAAGTAAACGCTGAAGGCTTTGGGCGGGTGTTTCGCGATGGCTCTCGATCACGAGCTCGGGGCTGAACGGCTCCTCGTAGGGATCCGAGACCCCGGTGAAATTGCCGATTTCACCATTCAAGGCTTTGCGGTAGAGCCCTTTGACGTCACGTTCCACCAGCGTATCAAGCGGGCATTTGACATAAACCTCGAAGAAGCGGTCATGCTGTGCCCGCACCTCATCACGGATTTCACGATAAGGCGAGATCGCGGCTGAAATCGCGACGACACCGTTGCGCGCGAGCAGCTTGCAGACATAGCCAATCCGGCGAATGTTGGTGTCGCGGTCTTGCTTGGAAAACCCCAAGCCCTTGGACAAATTCGTTCGCACCTCGTCTCCATCGAGCACTTCCACGCGCTGCCCTCGCTGCCGTAGATCTTCGGCGACGAGATTAGCCAACGTTGACTTGCCTGCTCCCGAAAGGCCGGTGAACCAAAGAGTGAAACCTTCGCCCATGTGCTCCAATCATCCCCAATTAAATGAGTTATCAAGCCTGCCAAGTTGTATAAGGCGGTTCGATAAGACTTTATCGGTATGCATAAGCTGAAGCAAGAACTAGCGCTCTGCACATTGTAACGTAGCGTCTCAAAAGAGATTAAAGCGGCACAGGATTTGGCTGCCTCTGGGATCGATCAATTGGTAGGAATGGCGACGGCAACAACTCGCATACGAAAGCCCGTGCTAGGATAGGATCGAACCCGATGGAGTTTTCCCCGTTTGACAAGCGCGGCTATCCAACTGTAGCGGCCCGAATCGGTTATCGTGAATGGGCGGCTCGTTACGAGGCAACGGTCGCCGCAGGGTTGGACGGGCCGCTGCTGGATGACCTCACGTCGATCGACTGGATGAAGCTCGCGACTGCCGTTGATCTAGCGTGCGGTACTGGCCGCACCGGTTTGTGGCTGGCGCAACACGGGATTCGGCATATCGACGGTGTGGACGTCACATCCGAAATGCTGGAAATTGCCAAAATCAAGCATGTGTATCGGCATTTGCAGGTCGCTGACGTGGCGGCGACGGCTCTCCGTTCCTCTGGATACGATCTTTGCTCGATGGTGCTCGCCGACGAGCATCTCGCCGAACTAAAGCCGGTCTATTGTGAGGCAGCCCGCCTGCTGCGTCATCATGGCATTTTCGTTCTGGTCGGATATCATCCGTTCTTCCTGATGAATGGCGTACCAACACACTATCATCGCCCAGGCGGCGAAGCCGTTACGATTGAGAGTCACATCCATTTGTTCAGCGAGCACTTTCAGGCTGGGGGGGAGGCAGGACTAATCCTGGTCGAATTCCGCGAGTGCATCATCGACGAACATTGGTTGTTGACCAAGCCGAAATGGCGAGATTACCTCAATTGGCCGGCCAGCTTCGCCCTTTTGTGGAGGCGCGGTTGATTATTCGTTGCTGTCATTATCGAACGCGTCCCCTTTTATGAAGCGAGCAGCCGGGGTAATTCCGCTGGTCTCTTCACCTTTTTCTAAATTCGTCAGCCGTTCGCGTTGTCGGCGGGTCGCTGGCTTCACTCTCGTCCGCCGCAACCTCTTGCGAACTGATCGGTGCCGTGTCACATGGCGCAATACCGAGCAGCGCCTTGCGTAGGGCTTGGGAGGTTTGGGGCGACAGCCCTCTAGGCAATTTGGGTCTCGCCTGGGGAGCTGCCCCCTCGCGCTCCTCCGCTCGCTGATCCAGCTCATCGGTCCATCGCTGCAACGAGATGGCTGCTTGCGTGAGATGCGCGACTGCATGCGCGAGCCGGGGCATATCGCCTTGCTTGAGTTGATGGATTTCCGCCAGCGCCGAGCACAACTTCTCCTGCGCCAACTGCATCAGCCCTTTCGTCGTCGCACCTGCGCCGCCGGGTAAAGCCTCAGCTATCGCACGCGCTTGCGGGGCGACTAATCGAGTTGTCTCCAGGTCCCGCGCCAGACGAAGGCCAAAACGCTGCAGGCTATTGGTCGAGATTTCATGGCCTTGCTGCCGGAGCCATTGAGCCAAGGTCCCATAATTGTGAAATCCCTGCTCGATCAGCCGCCGCTGCAGCGTGTTGCGAAGCTCCTCCGGCAGCCCCATCACCTTGGATGGCCGACCTCTCGACCGCACTTCACGGCCAGCCGCTGCCCGCGGATTCCTCAGGACAACTGCGCGTTTAAAACGACGAGTTCGTCGCAAATCTAATGTGACCTCAACAATCGCAACCATCCAGAGTAAGTCAAACAGCGACCGGCGGAAACGGATGACAATGTCACCCCGCCTGGAACTTTCAAATCTGGTGGGCTTACGCGTGTTTCGGCCTGGGAGGGAAGAATTCCGCCGTCCCGCACGGAAGGTTACGCTAGCGCCCTTGTAAACTCCGGTGCAAAGCTGACCCGGCTTCGGGTGAACCCCTTAGGATGAGGAGCCTGACAGCACGAGGTTGGTCGAGAGTGTTGGTCTGGTATGTTTCTTCTCGTATGCGGGCCCGTCTGGGTGGCTCCGCTGATGCTCCTGCCGCTTGTCGCGATCGAGTCGCTGGGACTCCAACATTATATGCCTCGCTCGACGGAATATTACGAGTTGCCGAGGCTGCCGGAGCGATCCTGCCGCGAGTCTCGGGCCAGACCTCCCGCGCGGCGGCCCAGAAGCCGAGCGCACCATCGCCCACGGCAAGTACCGATGCGACCATTCCGCGCCGCTTGAGCTCGCGCAGCACCGACTTTCAGCTCTCGGCACTCTCCCGATAACCATCCTCGACTACGAGCAACTCCTTCCCGTCGGGGCGCGCGCCAATTATCACCAGGGTGCAGAGCCGATCATCATCCAGACGGATGTTGAAGTGCACGCCGTCCACCCAGACATAGACATACTCATGCCCGCTCAGGTCGCACTGGCGAAAGTCGGTATATTCTTTCTCCCAGCCAGCGGTCAGCCGCGCGATGTTGGTTGCTGACAAGCCGGCAGCGTCCTCACCCAAAAGCGCTTCGAGGGCGGGGCGGAAATCACCGGTCGATAGCCGCCGCAGGTAGAAGATCGGCAGCACCTCGCTAACTTTGGGCGAACGGCGCATATAGGGCGGCAGGATATGGCTAGTGAAGCGCTGGTGGTGATACATATGTAACTTTTCACTCTGCCGCCTGCAATAGAGTGTTCAGGAAACAATTTATGCGGGGCAAAACGGCAATCCTGGTTGGAAAACTCTCCCTTCTAGTGAGTGACCTGTGGCTCAGAAAAGGAG
>Ga0073928_10004993_pt1 | contig 18974 bp, 11 predicted proteins | sample PaiPotPPA55metaG_FD_76969 | JGI IMG/M metagenome (GOLD analysis project Ga0073928, IMG submission 76969) | Iron sulfur acid spring bacterial and archeal communities from Banff, Canada, to study Microbial Dark Matter (Phase II) - Paint Pots PPA... ... | reverse complement strand
GCGCTCGAATACACATAGCCGTTGCCGGCGCGATGTTGCAGGGGGATGCGCCAGCGCCAGCCGGCACCGTGCGCGGTGGCTTGCGTGTACGGCGATCGGGGGGAGGCCAGCTCGGTCGGCAGGGCCACCGCCCGGTCGCAGGGCAGGACATTGCTCCAATCCAGATAGCCGGTCTTGAGCGCGCCCTCGATCAGCACGCCGCGAAAACCACTGCAGTCGATGTACAAGTCCGCTTGCAATCGCGTGCCGTCGTTGAATATGAGTTCGTCGAGAAACCCGTCCTCGCGCAGTGTGGTGTCCGCGACCGTACGTTCGATTCGCGCCACGCCCAGGCGCTCCGAGTAGACGCGCAGGTATTTCGCCACCAGCCCGGCATCGAAGTGCAGGGCATAGCGCAAGCCGGCCGCGGGTCCCTGTACCGCGGCATCGGGGAAGCGGAACTTGCCGGCATCGCCCAGCGCGGCGCATAAGCTGAAATCGTTGAATCGCGGCGCAAGCCCCTCCGCCTTAGCCTTGGCCCAAGCGTGATGGAAGGGGCGCAGATTGATCGCCGCGCCGAAGGTGCCGAAGGGATGCCAGTAGGTGTGTCCCGCTCGAGGCCAGTTCGTGAACTTGATGCCGAGCTTGTAAGTCGACTGAGTGTGCTTGACGAAATCGCCTTCATTGATGCTGAGAAAGCGCAGCAGATCGATGATGGGCGGAATCGTCGCCTCGCCCACACCCACGGTGCCGATATCCGGCGACTCGATGACGGTGATGACGGTGCCGGTGCCCGGCAGGGCCCGCGCCAAAATACTGGCGGCCATCCAGCCGGCGGTGCCGCCGCCCACGATTGCGATGCGTTTGATCTGCTTGGTGTCGCTCATTGCCTAGGCCTTGAGAATCGCGAAAGAGTCGCGAGGGGAGGATAGGCCGTTCCTCGCATTGCTGCCCGCCGCCGGAAAAAATTGCACCGCCACGCCAGGGGGATCGGCGTGGCGGTGCTCGGGTGCTAAAGCTTGCCTTTCACGCCGAGAAAGTAACGGCGTCCGCTATCGTCATAAGTGAACGGCAGACTGGGCCACTGCAGGTACGTGTGCTGCTTCGCGTCGGTCAAGTTCTGGAACGAGAAGAATATCCCCACATGACGGTTGAAGTCATAGCCGAGCTGACCGTCGAGTTGCCCGTACGGTGCCGCGAACACCTGATAAACCGTCTGCACGCCGGTCGCATTCGGGAAAGTGAAGGTGGCGCCGACCAGAGAATCGTTGACCGCCTTGTCGCGCCATGAATACGAGGTACGCGCCGAGAAGCCGAAGCGCTCGTAGTAGAGCGTACCGGTAGCAGAGTTCCTGGCCACGCCCGGGATGCCTGAATCGTAGGAGAAGCTGGTGGTCGCGCTGTTGGTTTGCGAGGCCGAGAACGTATAGTTCGCCGCTGCGCCGAATCCATTGAGCCACGCGACCGAATCGCCGAACGCGTACTGACCGCCCACTTCCACGCCGTAGATTCGGCCCTTGCCGGCATTGACCGGTTGTTTGACGTTGCCCGTGTCGCCGCCAAAGTCATCTTTCACGAAGGTCGGGATGCTCTGGATCTCGATGAAGTTGTCCACCTGCTTGTAAAAAGTGGCAATCGTGGCGAGGCCGCCCGGCGCGAAATAGTTTTCATACGACAGCAGAAACTGCGACGCCCGGTAGGGATCCAACTTCGGATTACCCGCATCACCGTTGATGAAGTAAAATCCACCCACGGTACCGTTGGGTTGAACTCGGGTGCTGTCACGGGTGAAGTTGTACGAGTTGCCTTTACCCAGCTGGTACAGATCCTGGGGAGCAACCACGCGGGCCGCACCGAACCTAACCTTCTGCGACTCGGTGACGTCGAGCACGAAATTGAACATCGGCAGTACGTCCGTGTAGTTGCGCCGGGTCGTCACGGGAACATTGTTGTTGTTGAGACCGTTCCACGACGCCGTGCCGTAGAAGGTGGGCACGGGAGCCGACTGCGCGCCATCGATGGTCAGATTCGTGTTGACCAGGCGCACGCCGACATTCATGTGAAAGCGGCTGGCCGGTCCGCCCAGATCGATCATGAGATAGGGGGCCGTGACTCGTTCCTTCACGTTGAATGAGCTCAGCGTGTCTTTGAAAAACGTCTCGGTATTGTTGGGCACGCCCGCGCCCGCCCAGATCTGGTTGAGATATGTCGCCGGATGGTTCATGCCGCCGGTCGAGGGATTTTTCACCAGGATGTTGCCGACCGCAAAATTGGAAAACGTCGTGGCCAAGCCAGGGTTGGACGTCGCCGTTGAATAGGGAATATTGGGACAGCCGTATCCCGGATCTTGGTAGTACGTCCAAGGGCCGGTGCCTGCGAGCAGCGTGCCGCACGGTTGTTTGTTATTCACTCCATTGCTGCCCGCGATCTGTCCATTGGCCAAGGTGCCATTGATCAGGTAGCGGCCGAATGTCTGATCGATGTCGCGCCCTGAATAGCGAACGCCCGCCGAAATCGTCGTCCGGACGTCCGTGAAGGTCGGATCCCACTGCGCCTCCGCCTTGAGCGAAAACTGCTTGTTGTTGGTGAATTGCGCCCACGCCCAGTTCGATTTGAACGTGGTGTAAGCCGGATTGTTCAGGATATCGGCGTAAGGGGCGAGATAACCGACCGACGGCAGGCCGGAAGAGCCGCCGTTGGCGTAGGTGAATTCATAGCCGTGAGTGCCGATCGGCGGATTTCCCGGTCCGCAAAACGATGAACCGTTGTTGCAGCCGGGAGCTGCCGGCGAGGTCCGTACGCCGGCCGAGGTGGTGTATAGACCGTGTTCGACGTCCGCTTGCGCGGCCTCGAACTCCGAGGTGGCCTTCGCATAGGCCGCATCGAACACGCCGCGCAGCGGCCCGCCGTTATCGAATTTCGTCAGCCATTGGAAATTATTGGCTTTGGATATGTTCTCCTGAAAGAGAGTTGCCGTTTCCGCGCCGTTCGCGTTGAACGTGGCGTCTTGTACGACGCCGTTGCCGTCGATGGAGTAGGGTCGCGTCGGGTCAATGGCGGGCAGCGCGGTATAGGGGCTGGCCGGAGTGCCCGCCGCGGCACCCTGGCCGTTGAACCAAGCCTTGTCGGTGTAGCTGTAGTTCGTATCGTCTTCGCGCGAGTAGAACCAATTGAAGCTGGTCTTGATGCTGTCCGTCACCACGGCCGAGACGCCGAACGACGCGCCCTTATCTTGACGATAATCAATGATATCCGTGAAGTACGCCAGCTGGGGCTCGATGTAAGTCTGGCCGTTGGGCAGGGTGGTAACGCCGGCGGGCGTCAGAGGACCCACATAGGGCCCCGTCGCCGCATTGGTGATGCGCCACCCGGCACGATTCTCATCCTGGAACTCTTTCGTGTGCGTTTTTTCGTTGTCGACAGTGAAACTGGCCGTGAAGGCCAGTCGATCATTGACTTTGTACGACGCAACTATCGTTCCGTCCGGCGTCTTGCTACTGGTGCCATCGGATCTGGATTCGCGGAAATTGCCGGCAAGGCTCAAACCCTCCGACAGCGACAGCGGATCGCGAGTCTTGAGGTCAATCGTACCGCCCAGACCTCCCTCGGTCATGGACGCCTTGGGATTCTTGATGATATCGATGCCGCCGAGCAACTCGCTGGGTATGCCCTCGAGCGAGCCATATTGAGAGTTGTTGCCGGCGCCACCGCCCGAGGCTTCGCCGGACACGTAGAATTCCCTGCCGGTCAGAAACAAATCGCCGTTGAGAGTGACCAGATTCTGCCGCAATCCATCGATCAACACCGCCGTTCCCTCGCCGGCCTGTCCCCGGTTGATCTGCACTCCGGGCAGCCGCTGCAGCGACTCGGCCACGTTCTGGTCAGGCATTTTGCCGATGTCTTCAGCGGCCACCGACTCGATGGCGAGATCGGACTTGCGCTTGGCGTCCAAGGCGGTTTGCAGCGACTGGCGGAATCCGGTGACCACGATTTCCTGCAAATCGTCCGACTTCGCGGACGATTGGGACGTTGTCTGTGCCTGGTCCGCGAGGGCGGCATGCCCGGTCAGCGAAGCGTCGAATGACACCGCTGTCATTAATGCGAAACGAGCAGCTTGACGGGCTCTCTTTTCCCTACGATGCGACATGGTACTTAGTCTCCCAGTGTTGAACAGCCATCGGCGAGGTTTTGACCAATGCCGGCGTCACGCTAAGGCGTGCTTCTGCAGGCGGTAAGTCCCTCTGCTTCTTCCCCCGTCATTGGGCCACTCCCCAACCTGACGTGACGCGAAGGCTAACTCCGATCCGTCATCGGAGTCAACGATTAAATATTTTCTTTGTCTTTAATCGTCCAGCACGGCAAACATGGTTCGCGGCATCACATATTGCGGCGCGAGGATTTTCGCCCGGACATGCGAAGACGCTCGTTCGTTCGTTCCGGTGCCGCTCCGCGCGCTTCCGGCACCAAGATAAATGCGGCGATGAATTGCGGCACCATCACGCTTGCGAAGAATGCGAACGGCGTGGAATGGAATGCGCAGCGAAGACGGGGAAGATGCCGACGCGCTCAACACGATGAGCAGCGGCAATATGCCGTAAATAATAGGGTCTGCGGCGGTATGGACACTGCGAATGTATCGCCGCGCTTCGGCTCCGGCGATGAGTCGCGCGACGCAAAAATTACTGCCGTGGGCAAGTAATATACCGATGACGATGTTGACTTGGAACAGGCCCACCGGTGCCTGCGCCGATTCGCCGGCGCGATTTCCGCGAAATGCACCTGCGGAGATCACCCGGCGCAGGCCGATGATGCGCAGCATGTGGCGAGCCCTTGCGGTCGTCGGGCCTGCGACGACGAGTGGTCCGGGCAATGTGCCCGCACAAGCCGCTCGAATCCGTCGCTCCGAGACGTGCAGGAGAGAGCGAAAAAAATTTCGCGTAGCGGTGTCGCGACGCCGGCCGTGACGAATGTCGAAGCCAAATAATGTTCGGGTGAGATGCGATACGGACGACTCTGAAGTGTGCCGCGCCACGCATGGATTTCTCCTTGATGTGGCGCCCGGCGCACTCGGACGCCTGTTAGGAATTCATGAAACAAGTTAGTCTAAGGTGGCAGCGATGTCATTACGGCGCGATGCGGCGCGCGGGAAGGCCAGTATGTCCAGAGGTTTTCATAGCGGTCTCACACTTTGCGCGCTGTGGGTCAGCGTTGCCGCTTGGCCTGCGCTGTCACGAGCCGCGCCCGCATTGACGGCGGCTGCATTGGCAGCCACTGCAAATTTCGGCCCGTACAACGTGACCTTCCTCGAAGGCGGTGTGGGTCTTGCTCGACCTTTGTCCGAGGAGGCGGCGCCGATTGCTTCCGGCGCGCCCTGGTCGATCACCGGTTGGCTGCGCAGTGCGCGTCGGCAATCCGGTGAGGTGATCGTGGCCGCCATCGGCGATGTCGCGGGCGGCGAATGGCGTGGGCTCGCGTTGGTGGACGGCGCCTTGTCTTTCGTCGTGGGACCGGCGGCAGTGGTACGCAGTGCCGCCGTGCCCGAGACGGACCGTTGGCATGCAGTGGCCGCGGTCTTTGACGGCGGGGCGGCGCACCTGTACCTCGACGGTCGAGAACTCGATGCCCAACCGGCATCGACGGTGCGCGTGCGCCCAAGCTTGGAACTCGCACCCGCGGCGGCGGAGACGGGTGCTCGCCCGCACTTCGGCGGCTCGCTGGCGCAATGGACTCTCGTGCCGGCGGCGCTGGACGCGGCGGCCGTGCAGTCGCTGGCTCGTGCTCAGCCGGATTTCTCGCTGGTGACGTTCAACTCAGTCGGCGTGGGCTGGCCCTGGCAGGAACATGCATGGCGTGGCCTCCAGGAGCCGCAGGATCCCTGGACCTTGCCGCAGGCGAAGAGTCCGCCGAGTAAACCCCTGGCGGAGCCCGTACCCGCAGCGACCGGCCTGGGCGGGCGCGGCTTCGGTGCGTGGGCGCTCGGCTCCTGGCGGCTCCTTCCCGCCCCGGGCCTTGACGCCGGTGGCGAGCGGCTGTCGCAGCGGGATTACGATGACTCACGTTGGTACCCAGCGGTGGTGCCCGGCACCGTGCTCACCACCTTGATTGCCCGCGGCGTCTATCCCGATCCGGATTACGGGCTCAACAATCTCGCGATCCCGGACTCATTGAGCCGGCAGGACTATTGGTACCGAAGCGTGTTCGATGCACCGGCCGGCCTTCAGGGCAAAGAGCTCACCCTGACTTTCAAAGGCATCAACTACGCCGCGGAAGTTTGGTTGAACGGCGTGCGGTTGGGCACCATCAAGGGCGCTTTCATTCGCGGCGTCTTCGACGTCACGGGAAAGCTCAAGCCCGGCCGCGGCAATGCGCTTGCAGTGCGGGTCTCGCCGCCTCCTCATCCCGGCATCCCGCACGAGCAATCGATGTCCGCCGGCCCCGGGGAAAACGGCGGCAATCTGGCGATCGACGGTCCGACTTTCATCGCCTCCGAGGGTTGGGATTGGATTCCCGGGATTCGCGACCGCAACACGGGCATTTGGCAGGACGTAGAACTCAAGGCGACGGGCCGGTTGCGCCTGCTGGACCCGCACGTAGTGACACGTCTGCCGCTGCCGCGCACGGATGCCGCCGACGTTTCCATCGTCGTTGGCGTGGAGAATCGCGCGGCGTCAGCGATTCAAGCCACCTTGATCGCACACGTCGACACGATCAGGGTGCAAAAGGAGGTGAGCCTCAATCCCGGGATCACGGAGCTGTCGCTCGATCCGCGGGAATTTCCGCAATTGCATCTCGTCGAGCCGCGCCTGTGGTGGCCCAACGGTTACGGCCCGGCGAACCTGTACCGGCTCAAGCTCGAGGCCGTGGCCGACGGCGCGCCTTCCGATTCGGTCGAACTCAAATTCGGCGTTCGCGAATTGACCTATGAATTGTCGCTGTTCGATTCCCAAGGCCGGCTGCGGCGCGTCGAGGTGGATCCCACGGCAGGCGCCGCCTTGGGCCAGCGATTGATAGACGTCCGTCACGAGGCAATCAAGCGCACGCCGAAGGGGTGGGCCGAATCGCTGACGGCGGCGGGTGAGACTTCGACGGCGGTGCGCCCCACGCCAAGCGAATCATTGACGCCCTATCTGGCCATTCGTGTCAACGGCGTACCCATCGCGGCGCGCGGCGGCAGCTGGGGAATGGACGATTCGCGCAAGCGCATTTCGCGTGCGCGTCTGGAGCCGTATTTCCGGCTGCATCGCGCGGCGAATCTCAACATCATTCGCAACTGGCTCGGCCAGAATACCGAGGATGTCTTTTTCGATCTTGCGGACGAATACGGCCTCTTGGTCCTGAACGACTTCTGGGTGTCGACCCAGGACTTCCAGGTCGAGCCGCAGGACCCGGCGCTGTTCCTCGCGAACGCGCGCGATGTCATCAGCCGCTATCGGAATCATCCATCGATTGCGGTTTGGTTCGGCCGCAACGAGGGCGTGCCGCAACCCATCATCAACGAAGGTTTGGCCGACCTTACCGCGTCGCTCGACGGCACCCGTTACTACACGGGCAGCTCGAACTCCGTGAACCTGCAGGGCAGCGGACCCTACAACTACAGGCCGCCGGAACAGTACTTCACCGACCTCGCACAGGGCTTTTCGGTGGAGGTGGGAACGCCTTCCCTGTCGACACTGGAGTCGCTGCGCGCGTCTATCCCTACGGCCGACCGTTGGCCCCTGAGCGACACCTACGCGTATCACGATTGGCATTTCGGCGGCAATGGAGATGTGGCCACGTTCATGGCGGCGCTCGCAGAACAGTATGGTGAAGCGGCGACTCTCGAGGACTTCGAGCGCAAGGCGCAACTGATGGACTATGTGTCATACCGTGCGATATTCGAGGGCTTCCAAGCGCATCTATGGGCCCGCAACAGTGGTCGTCTGCTCTGGATGACGCACCCGTCATGGCCCAGCAACAGCTGGCAGATTTACAGCTCGGACTACGATACGGCCGCCGCTTATTACGCGGTGAAGAAGGCCTGCGAACCGGTACACGCCCAGCTCAATTTGCCTGATTTCAGCTTGGGCGTAGCGAATATATCCCGCGCGGCGCAGCCCGCTTTAAAGCTTCGGACGCGCATCGTCTCGCTCGACAATCGCCTTCTCGCCGAGCGCGTCGATTCGCTCGATGTCGCCGCGAACTCGGTCGCAACTCTGGCGCCGCTCGACCTCAAGCCCCTGCTGGCGCGCGAAGCATTGTTGCTGGTGAAGCTGACCTTGACGGATTCCCGGGGTGCAATATTGTCGGATAACCTGTATTGGCAAGGGCGGGACGCGGCGAGTCAACGTCGGCTCATGGATCTGCGCCCTCAATCGATCGCGGTATCGGCGCAGACGCGCAAAGCCGGCGACGGCACGCGCGTCGACGTGGTGCTGAGCAATCACGGCCGCTCACCGGCGCTCGCCGTGAAAATAACCATGCTCGATGAGCGCGGCGCCCGCGTGCTGCCCGTGTATTACGATGACAACTATGTGGCGCTTATGCCCGGCGAGTCTCGCCGAATCGAGGTGCTGTGCCCGCCCGGCTCCGCGCAATGCGCGAGGGTCGCCCTGCGCGGCTGGAATGCCGAAACGCGAGAGATCGCCGCCGCGCCGGCGGTGCCTTTCCGCACGGACCCGGTACAATGACGCCGGGTTCGAAACGGAGGCTAGATTGGACACGCGTCGCTACGACATCGATTTACGCAGTGATACGGTAACGCGCCCTGCGGCGGGCATGCGTGCCGCCATGGCCGCAGCGGAAGTGGGCGACGACGTGTATGGCGACGATCCCACCGTCAATCGCCTGCAAGCATTCATGGCCGAACGTTTCGGTTTCGAGAGTGCGCTGTTTTTCTGCAGCGGTACGCAAAGCAATCTGGCCGCCTTGATGGCTCATTGCGGTCGCGGCGACGAATACCTGGTCGGGCAGGAAGCCCACACCTATAGCTACGAACAGGGCGGAGCCGCCGTTCTCGGCAGCATCCAGCCGCAGCCGCTGGAGAACGAGCCCGACGGTGGAATTTCCATCGAACGCATCGCCAAGGCCATCAAACCCCGGGATATCCATTTTGCTCCCACACGATTGCTGGCGCTCGAAAATACCATCAATGGCCGCGTGCTCCCGCTGGCCTATCAGCGGCAGGCCACGGAGTTTGCCCACGCGCAGGGGCTCCGCACCCATCTGGACGGCGCGCGAATCTTCAACGCCATCGTGAAACTTCAGATCGACGAGCGAGCCGCCGTGGCGGGCTTCGATTCCGTGTCGGTGTGCCTCTCTAAGGGTCTGGGCGCGCCCGCCGGGTCGGTGTTGCTGGGTTCCCGGGACTTCATTGCACAGGCGCGACGCTGGCGTAAGGTACTGGGCGGCGGCATGCGGCAAGCGGGCGTGCTGGCGGCGGCAGGAATCTATGCCCTGGAGCATCATGTGCGGCTGCTGGCGCAGGATCACGCGAATGCAGGCTTTCTCGCCGACGGATTGCGCGCCTTAGGGCTGCACGTCGAGCCCCCGCAAACCAACATTCTGTATGTCCACATCCCGGTCAAAAACGTAGAGGGTCTCAGGAGCCATCTCGACGAGCGCGGCATCCTCGCGACCGTCGGGACTCGCACGCGTCTGGTCACGCATCTGGATGCACCGCTTCCTAAGATTGAGTCGGTTTTGCAGGCGTTTCGCGACTACCCGCACTGGGACCTCTGAGCCGATCCGCGCCGGGACTCCCGGACCGCTCGTTTACACCGCTTTTACATCGGCGATCGTAAATACTGCCGTGTTTTTCCACCCGCGGGCCTAATTTGCTCGTTTGGCGGAGCGCGTGCCGAGTTAAGTCGCGGGAGATGCGGTGGACATTTTGTTTTTGGCATTGATCGGCGTGTTCTTGCTGCTGACGCTGGCGTTGGTCGCAGGATGCGCGGCCTTGGAGCGCAAAAAATGACCTGGGCGTATGCACTGAGCGGAGCCATTGCCTTGGCGCTCCTCGTCTACCTGGTGGTTGCACTGTTTCGGGCCGAGGACCTGTGATGTCCACCCAGGCCTGGTCAACGCTGCTGCTGTACTTGGGCGTGCTCGCCGTGGTGAGCTATCCCCTCGCCATTTACCTGACGCGCATCGCGGACCCCGCGCCGGTCCCCGGAATTGTCGGCAAGTTGGAGCGGATTATCTATCGCGCGGCCGGCGTCGACGCCGCGCAGGACATGCCTTGGACGCGCTACGCCATGGCGCTCTTGTTGTTCAACGCCTTGGGCGTGGCGGTCGTCTATCTTACGCAGCGGCTGCAAGTCTGGCTGCCGTTGAACCCACAGGCCTTGGCGAACGTCACGCCGGATTCGGCCTTCGACACGGCCGTGAGTTTCGTGACCAACACCAATTGGCAGGGCTATTCCGGCGAATCCACGATGAGTTATTTCACTCAAATGGTTGCGCTGGCCGTGCAGAATTTCTTCTCCGCGGCCACCGGTATAGCGGTGGCGTTTGCGCTGATCCGCGGCTTTGCGCGCCGCTCGGCTCAGGGCATCGGCAATTTCTGGGTCGATCTGACGCGCAGCACTTTGTACATTTTGCTGCCGCTGTCCTTGGCTCTCGCCGTCATTTTCATGGGGCAGGGCGTCATCCAGAATTTTGACACCTATAAAGACGTGAACACGCTGGAGAGCTTGACCTACAGCCAACCCAAGCTCGACGCCGGCGGACTACCGCTCAAGGACGACAAGGGCAATGCCATCACCGAGACTTTGACTACTCATACGCAATCTCTCGCGATGGGCCCCGTGGCCTCGCAAGAGGCGATCAAGATGCTGGGCACCAATGGCGGCGGCTTTTTCAACGCCAATTCCGCGCATCCTTTCGAAAACCCGACACCCCTGACCAACTTCCTGCAGATGATCTCGATGTTGCTGATTCCCGCCGCGCTGTGCTTCACGTTCGGACGAATGGTGGGCGATTCGCGTCAGGGTTGGGCGGTTTTCGCCGGAATGACCGTCATATTCGTCGTGATGGCGGTGATCGCGATGTGGGCCGAGCAGCAGGGCAATCCGCTGTTTACGCCATTGGGCGTGGATCAAACGCAGAGTGCGCTGCAGGCCGGCGGGAATATGGAGGGGAAGGAGACCCGCATAGGCGTCGTTGCCTCGGCGCTCTTCGCCACCATCACCACCGCGGCTTCCTGCGGCGCCACGAATGCCATGCACGACTCCTTCACGCCGCTCGGCGGCATGGTGCCGATGTGGCTGATCGAACTTGGCGAGGTCGTGTTCGGCGGAGTCGGGTCGGGCCTCTACGGCATGCTGGTATTCGCCATCATGGCGGTATTCGTCGCCGGATTGATGATCGGCCGCACGCCCGAATACATCGGCAAGAAAATCGAATCGTTCGAAATGAAAATGACCTCGATCGTGATTCTGGTCACGCCCTTCCTGGTGCTGGTCGGCGCCGCGATCGCGGTGATGACGGAGGCGGGAAGGGCCGGCGTGTTCAACCCCGCGGCGCACGGATTCTCTGAGATTCTTTACGCCTTGTCATCGGCGGCGAACAACAACGGCAGCGCCTTCGCCGGCCTCTCGGCCAACACGCCTTTCTACAATACATTGCTGGCGGTGGCGATGTGGTTCGGGCGATTCGCGTTTATCGTGCCCGTACTTGCCATAGCCGGATCCCTGGCGAAGAAGAAACGCATCGAACCCACCGCCGGCACTCTGCCGACTCATGGACCGCTATTCGTTGCGATGCTCGTCGGCACCGTGGTGTTGGTGGGCGCATTGACCTATGTTCCGGCGCTCGCGCTCGGACCGGTGGTCGAGCATCTGCAGCTGTACGCGATTCACTGAAGGGTTAACATGGTTCGCAAGTCTCTGACGTTGTTCGATTCGGCGCTCTTGGGCCCGGCCGTCGCCGATTCCTTCCGCAAGCTCTCGCCGAGGGTGCAGATACGCAACCCGGTGATGTTCGTCGTGTACATCGGGAGCCTTCTGACCAGCGTCTTGTTCGTGCAGGCGCTGCGTGGCCAAGGCGAAGCGCCGGCCGGCTTCATTTTTGCCGTAACGGCGTGGCTGTGGTTCACCGTGCTGTTCGCGAACTTCGCCGAAGCCCTGGCGGAGGGGCGCAGCAAAGCCCAGGCGGCCTCCTTGCGCGGCTTGAAGCAATCCGTCAGCGCCAAGAAGTTGCGGGCGGCAAAGAATCGAACGGAGTGGCTGGCGACTCCGGCGCCGCAGCTGCGCAAGGGCGATTTTTTTCTGGTGGAAACCGGCGATGTGATTCCGGCGGACGGAGTGGTGGTCGATGGCGTCGCCTCGGTGGATGAGAGTGCCATTACCGGCGAATCGGCGCCGGTGGTTCGCGAATCCGGCGGCGATTTCTCGGCGGTGACCGGCGGCACGCGAGTGTTGTCCGACTGGCTGGTGGTGTGCGTCGCCGTGAATCCCGGCGAGGCGTTCATCGACCGCATGATCGCCATGGTGGAGGGCGCCAAGCGGCAAAAAACGCCGAACGAAATCGCACTGACCATATTGCTCATCGCCCTGACGCTGGTCTTCCTGCTCGCCACCGCCACCTTGCTGCCGTTCTCGCTGTTCAGCGTGGCCGTGGCCAAACTCGGTGCACCGGTGACGATTACCGTGCTGGTGGCCTTGCTGGTCTGTCTCATACCGACGACCATCGGCGGCCTGCTGTCGGCCATCGGCGTCGCCGGCATGAGTCGAATGATGGCGTCCAACGTCATCGCGACATCGGGCCGCGCGGTGGAGGCCGCGGGCGATGTGGACGTACTGCTGCTCGACAAGACCGGCACCATCACTCTGGGAAATCGGCAAGCCGCGGCCTTCATTCCCGCGGAAGGCTATACTGAACAGCAGCTCGCGGATAGCGCGCAGTTGAGCTCGCTCGCGGACGAGACCCCCGAGGGCCGCAGCATCGTCGTGCTGGCGAAGCAACGCTTCAACCTGCGCGAGCGAAACCTGACTCAACTCGAAGCCACCTTCGTCCCGTTCTCCGCGCATACCCGCATGAGCGGCGTCAACCTGGGGTCGAGAGAGGTGCGCAAGGGCGCTGCCGAGTCGATCCGTGTGTACATCGAGGCTGCGGGTTTCATCTTCCCGCTGCGTGTCTCCCAGACCGTCGACGAAGTGGCGCGAAAGGGCAGCACACCCTTGGTGGTCGCCGACGGCGGCCGCGTGCTGGGTGTGATCGAGCTCAAGGACATCGTCAAAGGCGGCATCAAGGAACGATTCGGCGAGCTGCGCCGCATGGGCATCCGAACGGTGATGATCACCGGCGACAATCGCCTCACTGCGGCGGCGATCGCGGCCGAGGCGGGAGTGGATGATTTCCTGGCCGAAGCGACCCCCGAGGCCAAGCTCAAACTGATCCGCCAGTATCAGAGCGAAGGGCGGCTCGTCGCCATGACCGGCGACGGCACGAATGACGCACCCGCTTTGGCCCAGGCAGACGTCGCGGTCGCCATGAACTCCGGCACTCAGGCTGCCAAAGAAGCCGGCAACATGGTGGACCTGGACTCGAATCCGACCAAGCTGATCGAGATCGTCGAAGTCGGCAAGCAGCTCTTGATAACGCGGGGATCGCTCACCACATTTTCCATTGCCAATGATGTTGCCAAGTACTTCGCGATCATTCCGGCCGCATTCGCCACCACGTATCCGCAGTTGGCGACTCTCGACGTGATGCGGCTGACGAGTCCGAACTCCGCGATTTTGTCCGCGGTGATATTCAACGCGCTCATCATCGTCCTGTTGATTCCGCTCGCTCTCCAAGGCGTGAAGTATCGCGCGCTCGGCGCCGCCTCGCTGTTGCGCCGCAACCTGTTGATCTACGGCGTGGGAGGCATCATCGTACCCTTCGCCGGCATCAAGCTGATCGACATGATACTCACGGCGCTGCGGTTGGTTTAGAGAAGGATTATGATCATGAGTTCGATGCTGCGTCCTCTGCTCGTGCTGTTCGCGCTGCTGACCGTGCTGACCGGCCTGGTGTACCCCCTGGCCGTCACCGGCATCGGCAAGGCGGTCTTCCCTGACCAAGTGTCCGGAAGTCTGGTGGCGCGCGACGGCAAGGCCGTGGGTTCTTCGCTGATAGGCCAATCGTTCCAGGAGCCGAAGTATTTCTGGGGCCGCATCTCGGCGACGTCGCCGATGCCCAACAATGCCACGGCCTCGGGCGGTTCAAACCTTGGACCGACGAACCCCGCGCTCATCGAAGCGGTGCGGGGGCGCATCGATGCCTTGAAGGCCGCCGACCCGGACAATTCGCTGCCCATTCCCGTGGATCTCGTGACCGCATCGGCGAGCGGGGTCGATCCGCACGTGAGCCCGGCGGCCGCGTTGTACCAAGTGGGACGCGTCGCGCGCGCGAGGCACATGGATGCCGACAAAGTACGTCAGCTCGTCATGGACCACGTGGAAACGCCGCAATGGGGGATCTTCGGCGAAGCGCGAGTCAACGTTTTATTACTCAACCTGAGCCTAGATCGCGCACAATAGCGGCAGATGCCGATACTGAGCGAACAACGCCCCGATCCCGATCTCCTGCTGGCGAAGGTCAAGCGTCAAGAAGCCGAGGCGCGCCGCGGCAAGCTGCGGATCTATTTCGGCTCTTCCGCCGGCGTGGGCAAGACCTACGCCATGTTGGTGGCCGCGCGCAAACTCAACGCCGAGGGCCGGGACGTCGTCATCGGGGTCGTCGAGACTCACGGCCGCGCCGAAACAGCGGCGCTGCTCGCGGACTTGGAGATCCTGCCGCCGAAGCCGATGCCGTATCGGGGCAAGGACCTCTACGAATTCGATCTCGACGCGGCATTGCTGCGCCGTCCTGCTCTCATCCTGGTCGACGAGCTCGCGCACTCGAACGTTCAAGGCGCGCGCCATCCGAAGCGATGGCAGGACGTGGAAGAGCTGCTGGCGGCGGGAATCGACGTCTTCACCACGTTGAATGTGCAGCACCTGGAAAGCCTCAACGATGTCGTGGGCGGCATCACCAACGTGCGGGTATGGGAAACCGTACCCGATACGGCGTTCGACGATGCGGACGAAGTGGTGCTGGTCGATATTCCGGCAGACGAACTGCTGGAGCGCCTGAAGGCCGGCAAGGTTTACGTGCCGCATCAAGCGGAGAGGGCGGCGAGCAATTTCTTCCGCAAGGGCAATCTGATGGCCCTGCGCGAGCTGGCGCTGCGGCGCACGGCCGATCGAGTCGAGGGTGACGTCCAAGCCTATCGCGTCGACAAGTCGATAGAGTCCGTTTGGAAAACCGCCAATGCGCTCTTGACGTGTGTGGGCCCTGACGCCGGGGCGGAGCGGGTGGTCCGGGCGGCGGCACGGCTCGCAGGCCAGTGGAATGCCGAGTGGCACGCCGTCTATGTGGAAACTCCCGGATTGCAGCGTCTGCCCGCCGCCCGGCGCGAGAAGATTCTGGGAACCCTGAGCTTGGCCAAGGAATTGGGCGCCACGACCGCGGTGATCGCCGCTGCCGACGTCGCGACCAGCGTGATCGCCTACGCCCGCAACCACAATCTGTCGAAGCTGGTCATCGGCCGCGATCCGGCGCGGCGGCTGTGGCCGTGGCAACGATCCAGCGGGCAGAAACTGGCGATGCTGGCGCCGGATATCGATCTCGTCGAGATCGGGCGGGCCGATGGCGTGATGCAGAACGGGGACGCAAGGACCTCCTCCTGGCCGGCGAGCCCGGGTGTGGAGTCCAGCGATCGGCGCAAGTTCAAACAGCTTCGGTATCTATGGGCGACGCTGGCGTGCGTGGCCGTGACGCTGCTGTCGATGCCGCTCGCCGCGCACTTCGATCGGTCGAATATCGTGGCGATATTCATCCTCACCGTCGTGCTGGTTGCCGTTCGTTTCGGACGCGGCGCCGCGGCCCTGGCGGCGGTGCTGAGCGTGTGTTCTTTCGATTTCTTCTTCGTTCCACCGCGGTTTTCCTTTGCGGTGAGCGACGTGCAGTATATTTTGACGTTCATCATCATGCTGGTCGTGGGCTTGATCACCGGGCAGTTGACCGCGGGCTTGCGTTTTCAGGCGCGCGTGGCCGGACATCGCGAGGAGCGGGCGGGTTCGCTGTACGAGATTGCACGCGACTTGTCCGGCGCGGTGCAGATCGATCAAGTCGTGAGGATCAGCGACGCCTCCATCGAGCGCACCTTTCGCGCCAGCGCGGCATTGCTGTTGCCGAACGCCGCCGGTCAACTGGCGGTGACTGCGCCGCGCACCGATACGGCGCTCAACGTCGACATTGGCATCGCGCAATGGGCGTTTGACAAGGGCCAGCCGGCGGGTTTCGGCACCGACACTTTGCCGGGCAGCGAGGTTCTTTACGTGCCGCTGCGCGCGCCGACTCAAGCGCGCGGCGTCCTGGCGGTCAAGGCGCGTAATCGGCGTTTGCTGCACATACCGGAACAGCGGCAACTGCTCGACACCTTCGCCGCGTTGATCGCCATTGCGCTCGAGCGCGTACACTATGTGGAGGTGGCGCAAGATGCCTTGGTGCGTATGGAATCGGAGCGCTTGCGCAATTCATTACTCGCTGCGCTGTCGCATGATTTGCGCACGCCGCTGACCGTTCTCGTGGGTCTGGCGGAGTCCCTGACCCTCACCAAGCCGACGCTGTCTGCGGCGCAGCTCGAGAGCGCGGGGGCCATACAGGACGAGGCGCGCCGCATGAGCACCCTCGTCAGTAACCTGCTCGACATGGCGCGCATCGAAAGCGGCGAGGTCAAGCTCAACCTCCAATGGCAGCCTTTGGAAGAGGTGGTCGGTTCGGCATTGAATGCGACTCAGGGTATGTTGAAACAACACGTCGTCGAAGTGCACGTACCGCGGGATCTGCCGCTGGTGCGCATCGATGCGCTGCTGATCGAACGAGTCTTGGTCAACTTGTTGGAAAACGCTTCGAAGTACACTCCACCGGGGAGCAGAATCATATTGGCAGCCGAAGCCGTTGCGGATCAGCTCAGCGTATCCGTGTCCGACAATGGACCGGGTTTGCCCGCCGGGCGGGAGGAAGCGGTATTTCAGAAGTTCACGCGGGGCGAACGCGAATCGGCGACGCCGGGAGTAGGACTTGGATTGACGATCTGCCGAGCAATCGTCGAATCGCACCAGGGCAAGATCCTCGCCGCAAACCGTCCGGGCGGCGGCGCGCGATTTACCTTCACCCTGTCGCTGGGACACCCGCCCGCGGCTGCTGAAGAGGCGGAGGCTGCCCATGGCTGAGCCGCTGCCGGTGGCGATTCTGGTCGAGGATGAGCGCCAAATTCGGCGCTTCGTGCGCACCGCGCTGGAGGCGGAGGGGTGGAGCGTGCACGAGACCGATACCTTGCGGCAGGGCTTGATCGACTCCGGTACCCGCAAGCCCGATCTCATCATTCTGGATCTGGGGATGCCCGACGGCGACGGGATGACATTCCTGCGTGACTTGCGCGGCTGGTCGAGTGTCCCCGTGATCGTGCTGTCGGCGCGCGTCGGGGAGCAGGACAAGATAGGGGCATTGGATGCCGGGGCCGATGATTATCTGACCAAGCCCTTCGGAGTGGGAGAATTGTTGGCAAGGGTACGCGCCGCCTCGCGGCGGCGGCGAGACGCGGGCGCGGGTCTCGGTTCGATCTTCGAGTTCGGCGACGTCAAGATCGACTTGAGCTTGCGTACCGTTCACAAAGGCGGGGCGCCCATCCACCTGACTCCGATCGAATACCGTCTGTTGACGCTGTTGGTCGCCAATTCCGGCAAGGTTCTCACCCATCGCCAAATCCTGCGCGAAGTCTGGGGTCCCTCGCACACGGCGGATGGCCACTACGTGCGCGTATACATGGGGCACCTGCGGCAGAAACTAGAAGACGATCCCGCGCAGCCCAAGCATATCTTGACCGAAACTGCGGTCGGATATCGGCTGGTGCAGAGCGCTAGAGAGTAACCGAGGGGCGCAGACGACGCCTCGCGGCGCGCAGATCTTGCGGAGTATCGACGTCCAGCGCCGCCGACGGAAGATTCAACAGCACTCGCTGCGGCGCCGGCAACCCGCTGACCAGGTCGCGCAGTCCGATATCGCCTGTCACCTCGAGCGCCCGGGAATACAGCCATCGCGGCAGGATGAGGGGCACACCGCCGCGCAGCGTGCCATCCTTCTGCTCGATGCCTCTCGCGATCACGCAACGCCGAGCGGCGCGCCAGCGCGAGATCAGTCGGGCCAGGTCGCGCGGCTGCAGAGCGGGCAGATCGACCGGCAACAGGAGAAGTGCCGGTGAGTAGCGCGCCAGAATGATGCCGCGGCGCACCGAACTCGACAGCCCTTCCGCGCGCCGCGGATTGGCGGTGAAGACTACTTCGACTCCTCGCGCCTCGATCCGATAGCGCGCCGCATGGCGCGGGATCACGACCACGATCTTCGCGGGTGCAAAGCGCGCCGCTACGTTGAGAGTTCGGCGCAACAAGCTGAAGGTCCGCACCCGGGCCAAGGGCTTCGGGCGCCCCAATCGGGAGGAAAATCCAGCGGCGAGGATGAGGACCTGCAGCCTGGGAGCCTGTCTGACGACATTCATTGGTATCATGCTACCAATGAAAAGAGACCACGTGAGCTTTCAACGCCGGCCTTTCTTGACGCCGATCTGGTTGACGGCGTTAGCGGCCTTCGTGGGCTTGGGTCTTGCACTGTTTGCCGCGTGGGTATGGGGGACGGCCGGCTCGACCACCGTCATCGTCGTTCGCCATGCCGAAAAGGATTTGAGTGTCAGCGTCACCGATCCGCCGCTCAGCCCGGCGGGAGAGGCACGGGCGGCGCTGCTCGCGCGGATGTTCGGCGATGCCAAGGTTTCGGGTCACGTGGATGCCATCTATGTGTCGCCCGCCCTGCGCAATCGTCTCACCGCCGCGCCCCTGGCGGCGCGCCTGGGAATCAGTGAGACGGTCGCGCCGGCTGACGACCCGCGAGGCCTCGCGCGGAGGGCGCTGCGCGAGCATGTCGGCGGCAGG
>Ga0073928_10004991_pt1 | contig 18980 bp, 17 predicted proteins | sample PaiPotPPA55metaG_FD_76969 | JGI IMG/M metagenome (GOLD analysis project Ga0073928, IMG submission 76969) | Iron sulfur acid spring bacterial and archeal communities from Banff, Canada, to study Microbial Dark Matter (Phase II) - Paint Pots PPA... ... | reverse complement strand
GCAGCCGCGGCGCGCGTCGCAGTGGAAAAACCTTCCCAGCCGGTGCGGCCGGGTTCATTGATGTGTACGTGCGTATCGACCAGTCCCGGCATCAGAACCGAATCGCCCGCTTCGTGGATCGTGGATCCGGCTGGAATATCGTTGAAGCCGGAAATTGCCTGTATCGCGCCGCCCCGAATATGAACTGCGGCCGCACTTTCGCCTTTCTGAAGAACTACGCGCTTGCCGCGAACGACGAGATCGGGGTTAGTGACGGAACTTACAGGCGCGACCGGCGGAGTTGGGTTTGACATGGTTGCTAGCCTGCGAGAACCTCGAGAAATTCGGCGAGAAGATTCTGCGCAACGCGGCGGCGGTAGCGAGCGGTTGAACGCATGTCGTCGATCGGCGCGATTTCGCCTGCCAAAGCCGCCTGCGCCGCAGGTAAGGCCGCCGAAGCAAGCTTTTCGCCGCGAAGCAAGGTTTCGGTTTCGACGGCGCGCAGTGGGACGGGCGCCACACTGCCGAGCGCGATGCGAACGTCCGCGATGCGGCCGTCTTCGAGGCGACCGGCTGCCGCAAAACAAACCTTCGAGATCGCTTGCGCGCGTCGTGTTCCGACTTTTCTGTAATAATGCTTCCAGCCGTCCGTCGCGCGCGGCAAGCGAATCGCGCGAATTAATTCGCCGGGGCGCATGTTCATCTTTTTGTATCCGGTGTGAAAACTTCGATAGGGCAGCCAGCGCGAGCCGCTTGTGGAAAGCAACTCGATTTGAGCGTCGTAGGCGAGAAGCGCCGGAGGCGAATCGGCTGCCGGCGACGCATTCGCAATATTCCCGCCGAGCGTGCCACGGTTCTGAGTCGCAATACCTCCGGTTTCCGCCGCGGCGCGCGCAAGCAAAGAAAATTCCCGGGAAAGTGTTTCATGCCCGCGCACTTGCGTGTAGGTCACGAGCGAGCCGACCGTGATATGCCCGGGCGTGACCTCGATTCTTCGCAATTCTTCCAAGTTCCAAATGTTCACGAATCTTCGATGTGCGAGCTTTCCGGCTTCGAGCAAGACCATCAAGTCAGTTCCTCCGGCGAAGGGCTTCCAATCGCCGGGCTCGCGCGACAATCGTTCCAGCGCGGCACTGAGGTCGCTTGGTGTTTCCATCTCATACGCGGCAACAAACGATCTCACGCCGGGCGCTCCGCTCGGTGGCAAGCCGCCACGACCGACTCAAAGATTTTCGTGTAGCCGGTGCACCGGCAAAGGTTTCCGGCGAGGCCTTCGCGGATTTGCAGGTCGGTCGGGTCCGGATGCCGCGCGAGAAGATTTGTAACGGCGAGAATCATGCCGGGAGTGCAAATGCCGCACTGCGCGCCGCCGTAATTGATGAACGCTTCTTGAATGGCCTTGAGATTCACGCCGTCCGCGACGCCTTCAATCGTGAGTATGGCAGCGCCCTCGGCCTGCGCGATGGGAACGAGGCAAGTGTTTACAAGCGCGCCGTCGATCTCAACCGCGCATGCGCCGCATTCTCCTTCGCCACATCCTTCTTTGGTGCCAGTCAGGCCCAGCTGCTCCCGTAGGACATCGAGTAGCCGCGTCATCGGGTAGACTTCGAGCGTCACCGCCTGGCCGTTAACCCGACAGTGGACGCGAATCTTGGATGCCCGGTCAGGCATGCGTGGCCTCCAGCATTTCCATGAGAGCCTCAGGAGTGATGGGGAGCCGTGTGATGTCGGCGCCGGTTGAGTGCGCAATGGCATTCGCGATGGCGGGCGCCGTTCCGTCGAGCGGCAATTCGCCGATTCCCTTCGCTCCCGCCGGGCCGCCGGCGTAGGGAACTTCTTCGAATAACACCCGGATTCGGGGAACGTCCATCGACGTGGGCATCACGTAGTTCGTCATCTGATTGTTAACCATGCGGCCTTCCTGCCAGACGACGTTTTCATAGAGCGCGAAGCCGATTCCCTGTGCGATGCCGCCTTCGATTTGACCGGCGGCGAGCACCGGATTGATGACTCTACCCACTTCCTGAACGGCGACAAAATCGTTCACGCGAACCTCGGCGGTGCGCGTGTCCACGGAAACTTCGGCGACGTAAACTGCCCAGGCGTATGCGCCATAGGCATCTCCCTGATAGCGCTGGTCGTCCCAGTGGAGACCGAGTGGGTGCTCGTATTTAGCGAGAGAGGCGAGCGCACCGAATTTCTCGATGTACCGGTTGCAGGCGCGCGAGAAATCGGCGGCGGCGTAATCTGGCTCGAGGAGTTCGGATTTGAAAAGCTTGTTCTGGATTTCGTGCGCCGCGGCTTCAACGAGCTTTCCAACGATCATCGAAGTGCGGGAGGCGACAGTAGGTCCGCTGTTCGGCACGGCGGCTGTGTCGGGCTGGATGATTTCGATGCGATTGCAATCGAGCCCGAGCGTTTCGGCCGCAATCTGGGAAAAAATCGTGTTCGTGCCCTGACCCATTTCGGTGCTTGCGGCGAAGATGCGAATAATGCCGTCGCGGGTGGCTTCGGCGGCAACTTCGGACGCGAGATATTCTTCACCTGAACCTGTGAAGCCTGCGCCATGCAAGAATGACGCGAAACCTACGCCCTTCTTGATCGTGCTCCGAGCATTCGTTTCCGCGAAGAGGTTGTTCTTTTCGTGATAGCCGCTAAGCTCGAATGCGCGGTCCATCAGACGGCCCATGTCCACTTTTTCGCGAATCACCTGGCTGACGGCAAGCGACTGACCTTCTCCGATGAAGTTCTTGCGGCGCAATTCATCCGGCGCCAGGCCCATGGCCGATGCAACGCGATCCAGATGTCGCTCGAGGGCGAACACGCTCTGTGGCGCGCCGAAGCCGCGAAATGCTCCGTGCGGGGGCGCATTGGTGGCGACCGCGCGACTGCGGATGCGGACGTTCTCGCAATTGTAGGGACCCGCGGCATGGATGGTTCCGCGCGAAAGCACAACGGGCGAGAGGGTCTCGTAAGCGCCGCCATCAATCGTGAAATCGATTTCCATAGCGAGGAGCTTGCCATCGCGCGTAACGGCAGTGCGATGGTGCGTGCGCGAGGGATGTCGCTTGGTTGTCGCGGCCATGTCTTCGGCGCGGTCGTAAATTATTTTGACCGGCTTGCCCGATTTCCAAGCGAGCAGCGCGGCGTGACACGCGATCATCGACGGGTATTCTTCTTTGCCGCCAAATCCGCCGCCGGTTTCGGTCTGCACGACGCGGACTCGATCCTTCGGCAAGCCGAAAAGCGGCATAAGCGCTTTGTGAACGTAGTATGGACACTGGAGCGAGCCCCAGACGGTTAGGCCTTCGGCAGCGCTGAACCGGGCGATCATTCCTTGAGGCTCGATGTAGAGCTGTTCCTGCGCGCCGGTTTCGTAATCTCCCTCGACTATGCGGTCCGCCGCGGCCCAAACCGAATCGACATTGCCCTTTTCCACGTGGAACGATTTGAAGATGTTGTCGTCGCCCCAGACGACTCGCCGGCGCGCGCGCGAATCGCCAATCGTGAAAATTGCGGGCAGTGGCTCGATGTCGATACGAACGGCGCGCCGCGCCACCTCTAGCAAGTGCTTGTCGGGATGCGCCAGAAGGACGATCGGCTCTTCGGGATGATTTACGAATTCAGACGCGAGGCAGGGTTGGTCTTCGATAAGGAGTGTGACGCAATTCTTGCCAGGAATATCTTTTGCGGTGACGACTGTGAATTCTTTCCAGGGAATATCACCTTCAAAATAGATTCCGCGAATGCGGCCGCGAGGAACGGCGCTGCGGACGGTGGCGCCGTAAATCATCCCTGGAAAGGTGAGGTCATCGACATAGCGGGCGCGGCCGGTAACCTTTTCACGCCCTTCCTTACGGGGCACCGATTTTCCGATGACGCGCGTTTTCATCGGCAGCGCCCTCAGTAACCGATCTTGTCGGATTTTGCTTCCCAAGCGCGGAACGCGGCTAGCGCTTCCTCTCGCATCATGCCAACCATAGGAATCTTGCGGGAAGCGTGCGGCCGCACAATTTCTTCATAAATAAACGAGTCGTCAAAGCCGGCTTTCGCGGCGTCGGCTGCCGTCCCGCCGAAATAAACGCGTGTGGGACGCGCCCAGTAAATCGCGCCGAGACACATCGGGCAAGGCTCGCAGGTGGTGTAAATTTCACAGCCCTTCAACTCGAAATTTCCGAGCTGTTTGCAAGCAAGGCGGATGGCCATCATCTCGGCATGCGCAGTCGGATCGTTCGTCGAGGTGACGCAATTAGCCGCCTCGGCAATAATCGTTCCGTCTTTCACAACAACTGCTGCGAACGGGCCCCCGCGCCCCGAGTGGACATTTTCGATGGAGAGCTCGATGGCTCGAGCCATAAAGGAGTTTTGCACAGGATTGGTTATCTCACGCGGTACTGTGCGATCGCTTTCGGTAGCTCAAATTGCCTCTCTAACTACCATTTTCGTGTCTCCTGCCATGAACGATTGTTCTTTGCGATGCCAGAAGTAGAGCAGCACTGTGCCGATCAAGATTAACGCCGCGCATAGTCCAGCCCAAAGGCCCTTGGCGCCCCATTCCATGCGGAAACATAAAAATGCGCCGAGCGGCAGCCCGAGGAACCAGTAGAAAACCAGATGGCAAATCATGGGCGTTCGCGTATCTCCGGCGCCGCGCAGAGCGCCCGTGGCAACCGTTTGCAATCCGTCGAACAGCTGAAAGAACGCGCCGACAAATAGAAGCCCGGTCGCTGCCTCGATCACAACAGCATCCGGCGTATAAATCCGCACGATGATGCGCGGCACCGCCATGAGCAAGATTCCCATGCAAGCCATAAAACCAGCTCCGAGCGCCATCGCCGTCCATCCCGCGCGGCTCGCGCCGTGCGGATCACCGCGGCCGAGCGCCTGCCCGACCCGTACGGCAGCTGCGGAGGAAATCCCGAGCGGCACCATGTACGTCAGGCTGACGGTGTTGAGCGCAATCTGATGGCTCGCCAGCGGCACCGCGCCCAGCTTGCCGATCAGTGTGGTAGCAATCGCAAAAACGCCCACCTCCATGCCAAATTGAGTCGCTGCAGGAAAACCAAGTTGCACGAGCTGCCAGATGCGAAAAAAATCGGGGATGCGCCGCGCTTCGCGCAGGCCTGTCTGGTGGCGGTGATCGTAGTAGACCGAATACACGAGCAGCACACCCATCATGTAAATGCGCGCGACGCAGGTGGACCAGCCAGAACCAACTGTCCCCATTGCCGGGAATCCCCAATGACCCCAGATCAGAATCCAATTGCCCGCCAGGTTGACTAAATTCGCCGAGACCAGCGCGAACATCACCGGTTTCGCCAGGCTCATACCCTGCAAGTATCGGCGAAAAACAAAATAGAGAAGCAGTGGCAGCGTGCCCCAATTGAGAGCGCGTAGATAGGGAATGGTCTGATCGAGCACCGATGGATCGATTTTTACAGCGTGCAACACGGGCTCAATGACTCGCACAATTCCCATAAGGACCGGCGTGATCGCTATGCTCAAATACACACCGTTCACCAGCGACCGGTGGCAATCTTCCACGTCACCGGCTCCGTAGGAATGAGAAACAAGGGTATCGAGACCCAGCATCAAGCCCGTGCCGAAGATCGCCACAGCGATGTAGAGAATACTCGCGAGACTTACTGCGCCAATAGCGCGCGCGCTGTCTGATAGGCGGCCGACCATCATGGTGTCCACAATGCCCATGGTCATCCAGCCAAGCTCCGCCATCACAAGCGGCATCGCCAGCTCCAGCATGGGCCGAACTTCATCCGCCATGTAGTGCGAGAAAAGGCGCTTCAGCATGGTTCCGCGCTTTCAGTCCGATCGATTGGATGGGGCCCCGGCCAAAAGACGAGAACGTCTGTGCGCGCGCCAGTCCATCCGGCAACAGTTTATAGGGAATGGATGATAGAAAAAACGGCTATCGTGCGCGGATGTTTGCCAGCTGAGACTTCAATTTCCTTTGAGATCTTTGTAGATTCGGACGATGTCGTCCTTCGATTCCACGACGCTGCCGGGATATTCACGAGCGGCCTGCTCGCGGAGCTCCTCAATCGACGGATAGTCGCCATGGCCGTCGAAATATCGCGCGTCATCAATCAGCAAGACGTGATCCCGAACGGGATGCCGGTAGATGCAATCAAGTTCTCGCCGGATCGGCGCCGATTCTGCTCCCCAGTGCGCGTCCAGCCAAAAAAGCGCCGGTTCCTTGAGCCCGCGAACGATTCCGGGCAGTACTTCGCCGCTGTCGCCGTGAAACAGGTGAACGTTCGGACAGCCCGCGAACTTGCGCTTTGCCCGAGCCGCCAGATAGTCGTCGCGCTCGATCGAATAGATTTCGCGGAAGCGGTTTTTCTGAACGTTAATCATGTTCCCGAGATTTGTGCCGCCCTCGACCAGCACGTTGAGCTTGAATCTTCGGGCGAAGTAAGTAAGCGTCCGCTGCTTCAGCAGATGCGGCACCTTCGGACGGGGAGAACCACGTAATCGCCACCACGAGTATTCGCCGACGAACGCGATGCGTTTGTAAGTATCAAAAAAAGCACTGTCGCGGAACGGTGTTCTTAGATCTTCAGCCATGTGCGGCTAGACCGGTATTCTGTCGATTTTCGCGGCCAGGATGAAATCGCTCTCCGTGAGGCCGTTGATCTTGTGTGTCCAGGTAGTCACTTCCGCTTTGCCCCACGAAAGCAGAATATCCGGATGGTGCCCTTGCTGTTCGGCGATTTCCCCGACCTTGTTTACAAAATCCAGCGCCTGACGAAAATCGGGAAACGTAAAACCGCGAATGAGGTGATGCGCGTCGACAACTTTCCAATGCGGCACCTGCTGCGCCAGGTTCTTCAACTCCTCGCCTGCAAGAGGCGGCACTCCGCCTCGGCACGGGACGCAGGTCTTGCTCGCTAGATCCGGCATGTTCTTGCCTCCTGATTTCGTCCTACCGAGCGATTGTACCGGAAGGCAGTGCGCCAACATGTGTTGTTTTTCAGCTGGAGTGGCAGTCATCGCGCCGGTTCTGATATCCTTCGTGCTCTCGATGGGGGAATTTCTCGCAGCGGAGGACTCACATGCCCGACGAACTTAGCGAACTCCAGGAACGCGCTGAAAGTGGTGCGCACGAGCACAACCTTGCACCGGTAACGGTCACAATGTCTATTCTTGCGGTTCTCGTCGCCGCCGTTTCGCTGCTCGGGCATCGCGCGCATACCGAAGAGATTGTTTTGCAAACAAAAGCTACCGATCAGTGGGCCTTCTATCAGGCTAAAGATATCCGCCGTCGAGCTTACGAGGTATTTCTCGATCAACTTTCGATCTTCACCGTCCAAAATGCGGAGCAGGCCCAAAAGGCGCGCGAAAAATACTCGAAACAAGTTGAACGCTACACCGAAGAGCAAAAGGAAATCCAGGCGGACGCAAAAAAAGAAGAAGCGGAAATGGCGACCGAGCAGCGGAGGGCGGACCGCTTCGATCTCGGCGAAGTTCTGCTGGAGGCGGGACTCGTAATTTGTTCGATCACTCTTCTTACGCGCAAGCGCATGTTCTGGTATTGCGGAACCGTTCTGGGAGTCCTCGGAGTGGCGGCCGGAGTGGCGGGATTCTTGATCCACTAATGCAGGAAATCAAAGAAACAGCAGTCTCGACAAATCAGCGACGCTTTTCGGATGAAGCCGCACGCGCGTCGATATATTCGCGAACGTAAGTCTCGAAGGCTTTCTCGAGCTTCTTGGTGATGGGGCCGGGCGCTCCGATCTTGCGCCCCTCGATCTCTCCCACGGAGAGTAAGTTGCGATTCGTCGAGGAGATGAATACCTCTTCGGCGCTATAAAGGTCTTCGGGAAAAAGAGTTCGCTCCTCCAGCGGCGCGCCCGCGCCGGCCCCAATTTCGAGCAGAACACCACGCGTAACGCCCTCGAGGCATCCTGCCGCAAGAGGTGGAGTCAATACGCGTTCGCCGCGTACACAGAAGATATTGGCGGCCGTACATTCAGCCACTTCGCCGCGTTCGTTCAGCAATACCACTTCATCTAAACCTGTCGCCTGCGCTTCGCTCAGGTTCCAGACGTTCGTGAGCCACGAAGTCACTTTCACGCCTGCAAGCGGCGACGCCGCGTATCGGCCGTGCTCCCGCAGCCCTAGCCGTGCCGGTTCTTTGTATGCCGGTAATCCTGCCGAGTACAGAATCAAGTCAACCCGGGGGAAGTCTTCATCGCTGCGCCAGAAACCCACTTGGTTGTAGATCACGTATATGCGGGCGCACCCCTCTTGGACGTGATTCGCCTCCAGTACTTCTCCTAGTTGCGCCCGAACCGTCTTTGGTTCAAACGGAAATGGGCAGTGCGTCCGGGCAGCGTCGCGCTCCAGCCGATGCCAGTGCCGTTCGAATGCAAAGGGAATGCCCCCGACCACCCGGAGGGTCGTAAACAGACCCCAACCATTCAAAAGCCCTGCTTGACCCGGCGAGAGCCGCACCTGTTCCACGGGAAGCAATTCCTGGTTATGGAAGACGAACCGATGAATCATGCGGTCTCCAAGAAGTTCGACTTATTCTATCGCAGAATTAGCCGCGAGCATCGCGTTGGGTGACTCAGGTTGGAACGGGATTGTGAACGCCCAGGCAAGGGTAGGCTTTCCGCTGGAGCCGGAACCTCGGCGTCGGCACTCGCCAACTTTTAATATGATTCTCCATGCTTGACACCGGAGATTTACGGGCCTAAATTGGTCTTGTATTCTCCGGAGGGAAGCGTGCGATCGATCGCTCGTTCCTGCCTCATCGCCCTTTTAATTTGTGGTCTTCTGGATGTCCCTGCTTTCGCGGCAAATGACAACTCGCTGGGAAAGTCCCTGGGAATGATCATAGAATCGAATACCGCCGGTTTGGGCAAGACGGTGGCGACCGTCGGCACGACCGTCTATCCGGGCGACTCTCTCTGGACCGATTCGGGCGGCATACTGCGTCTGAAAATGGGCGCCGGACAGATTTACTTGTTGTCTTCCAGCAGTGCGACTTTAGGCGGGAATTCCGACGCAACTTGGGCGACGGTTAGCAGGGGCACAGTGGGTTTCTCATCTTCGGCGTCGCAGCGACTCGAGCTCGTGATACCCGAAGGCGTTTTGCGTGCCGCGAATGGTCAGCCCGCATTCGGACAGGTCACGATCACCTCGCCGAATGAGGTTGTGATCTCCGCGTATAGCGGAGCGTTGGTTCTGGATAACGCGGGTGATCTCCACACAATTGGCGCGGGCACTTCTTTCCGCGTTACCATGGCGCTCGAGGATGACACTCAGAAGCCCGAGGGTTCCGAAACGAGTCCGGAAATTAAATTCATTCCTCAGAAGCGCCGGCACCTGCTCTTTGCGCTGATTCTCACAGGCGTTCTCGCGGCTGGTTTTGCCTACCCGATCTATCTGGAACTTAGCGAGAGCCCTTCGAAACCAAAGAATTAATCGCTCTTTCGTATTCGAATCCTGCGCAATCTGTCTATTGAGTCGAGGACGGAAAGTGGCAAGCCTTGATTCCCTGCTTCTCGAAATACTGCTGGTGGTATTCTTCGGCGCGATAGAACTCTGATGCGGGCGTGATCTCCGTTACGATCGGACGCTTGAAGATTTTCTGTTTCTCCAGAATTTCCTTCGAACTTCTCGCTTCGGCTTCCTGCTCGGCATCGTGAAAATAAATTGCCGACCTGTATTGCGTGCCGACGTCCGGCCCCTGCCGGTTCATCGTCGTGGGATCGTGCATCTGCCAAAAAGCCGCGAGCAGCTGAAGGTAGGAAATTTGCGCAGGATCGAATTCCACTTCGACCGCCTCGGCATGCCCGGTGCGTCCGGTACAAACATCTTTGTATGTCGGATTTTTTGTGGTGCCGCCGGTGTAACCAACTGTCGCGGATTTTACTCCCTTCAGCTGCCGGAACCCGTCCTCTACACCCCAGAAGCATCCCGCTGCAAATGTCGCCTTAGCCATCGTGCGAAACTCCTCGCGTCTCTAACGAATTCCTGTCGTGAAACTTTATTTTGCCACATGGAAACTGCCAGGTCGAGTCGAAGCTGGAATTGCTACGGCGCTTGACGGAATTGTCAAAAGGACGGGGGAGTCGGGCTGCCGTACTACGACGGCCGTCCGGCGAACACCCTGCTTGCGCTTGCCTTGGCGCTTGTGCGCGTGCTTGCTAAAATTTCCTCAAGAATTGCTGGAATCTCAAATACGGCCTGATTATTTAGGGCCGCTGCTCTGGCGCGGCAAACCCCCAACGTGGACGGCTCGATCAGTCGGGCGACGGCGCGGTCGATATCGCGAAAACCTCGCAGAACGATGCCTACTTGTTTCTCTAGAACCCACTCGGCGTTGTAGCGTTCCTGCGGCAGAGTCCAAGCATTGCACTCGACGACCACCGGCAAACCCATGGCCAGCGCTTCGCTCAAACTCCCAGGCCCGGGTTTGCCGATGAAGAAGTCGGCAACTTGCATATAGCGATTCACTTCAGTCGTAAAGCCTTCGACGAAGCTTGGAAGCCGCGACTCTCGCACGCGCAGGGTATTCGCAAGTTTTTCGTTCCGCCCACAAATGAATATCAATTGAAGCTCGAGCTGCGAGCGATCGAGGCGCTTGGCGATATCAAGCATCACCTTCGACCCATGTCCGCCAAATAGCACGATTCCCGTCGGAAGGTCGCGCTGCAATCCCAGCCGCAAGCGTTCGTCAGCGCGATCGTTGGCGGCAGGCTCGTAAAACCGGGGGTGAAGGATCATTCCTGACGCAGTAAAGATTCGGTCATCGGGGTGTCCCATCGCGCGCGCTTGCGCCACCGCGCGCTCGGAACCGCAGACAAAATATTGCGCCTGCCGCTCGATCCAAAAGTGCGGCGGATAGTCCGCAATATCCGTAAGCACTGTAGCAAATGGACGCCCGGGGAATACCCGATGAAAGCTTTCTCCCAGGGCGCGGTTGAAGTGTGGAACGAAAGAGACCACCATGTCCGGTTGCGTGTCCTTCCAGTGCGCTTCGAGCATCCGGACCGTCGGGCGATGGTACAGCCGCACCGCGAGTTGCAGCACCTTCATCAATTGCGGACTCCCCAGCGTCCAACCGGTGCGCAGCATCGAGTTATAGAAGTCTTGTATCCTTATGTTCGCGTATTTCTTGAGGATATCCAGTTCGTCCAACAGTTCCTGCAGATTCATCAACCGGACGTCCCAGGCACGCTGTTGCCCCCGTATTGCCAGCTCAAGTGCTGTGGCCGCAGCACGATGGCCGCCGCCGGCGTCGAAAAACACGAATTCAAGTCGCTCCATGCGCCAGCAATAGTGGCAGCGCCACGTACGGCCCTGTTTACAGTTATGTGAATTGTGGAAAACCTGTAACTAAAATGGTAAGTATCTGTATTTTCTAAAATTTAGCACCACCGTCATATCTCCGTAACCAGCATTCCCTACCTTTGTAGTCGTGAAGTGCGATCTACACGTCCACTCATACTTTTCCGGCCCCTGCACCACGCCTGTAATCAACAAGATTTGCCGCGAGAGCTATAGCGATCCCGAGGAAGTTTATTCCCTGCTCGGGCGCCGTGGCATGAGCCTGGTAACCCTCACCGACCACGATTCGGTCGAAGGCGCGGAAAAGCTGCGGCGCTACCCGAATTTTTTCGTCAGCGAAGAAGTAACCTGCCGCATGCCCAGCGGCACCGAAGTTCACGTAGGCGTTTACGACATGAACGACCGCCAGCACGCGCAGCTTCAGCAACGGCGCGACGATCTGGTTGCTTTGCTGATGTATCTCACCGAACGCAAACTCTTCTTCAGCATCAATCATGTTTTCTCGGGCCTCACCGGCCCGCGAGTGCATGATGATTTCGAATGGTTCCTCGAATATTTCCCCGCAATTGAAACGCGCAACGGACACATGCTCGAGCAACAGAATGCGCGCGCGGTCCGTCTCGCGAAACGATGGAAGAAAATCGGAGTCGGCGGGAGCGATGCTCACGCCCTGCCGTCGGTGGGAACGGCCTACACGGAAGTGCCCGGCGCTCGCGATAAAGAAGAATTCTTCGCGGGCCTGCGCGCGGGAATTGGGCGCGTGGGCGGAGAGTCCGGTTGCTTTACGAAACTCACTCGCGACGTCTTCCTAATCGCCGCGGAAATGATGCGCGAAAAACAATGGACCGCTCTTCTCTCGCCTATCGCTCTTCTTATACCGGTCGCGACCTTCTTGAACTACCGAGGCGAGCACAAATTCTCTCGGCACTGGGCAGCCGAGCTTTTCGGCCAGCCAGAAAAAAGCAAGGCCACTTCTTGGATCGGAGTACCCCGGCCTGTAGTGGAGGAATGGATATGACAGTCGGCAAGGCAGTCTGGAATCAAATTCAGTCGAACGATCACAGGATCATGCGCCGCGTTCACCGATGGCGGCCTCCGCGTTGGTTTCGGATCCTGATGATCCTTGCAACGCGTATGGGTGACGGGTGGTTGTGGTACGCACTAGGATTAATTTTGGTGGTCTACGGAGCCGAACGCCGCTTCCTCGCGATTGGCGCCGCGGCATCCGCCTCGGCTGTGGGAATCGTTCTCTTCCAGAACTTGAAACGGGCAAGCCGCCGGCAGCGCCCTTGCGAGATTGAGCCGCATTGCTGGTCCGCCGTATTGCCGCCCGACAAGTTTTCCTTCCCCTCCGGCCACTCCATAACAGCCTTCGCCGTCGCTCTCTCGATCGGGCTCTTTTACCCCGAGCTGCAAGGATGCCTGCTCGCCGTCGCGTTTCTGATCGCCTCCTCCAGGATCATTCTCGGAATGCACTTCTTGAGCGACGTCCTCGTCGGCTCGACAATCGGAATTGTGCTGGGCTTCCTCAGCTACCACGCCTTCGTGCTGCTATAGCTATTTCCCCTTGCAGCTCGATCAGCGCCGGGAAGCGAGATGTCCGCTAAACGCTCTCCTGTTTTTCAATAACTGTTTGCGCAAGGACCATTGACCTGGACGTCCCTCCCCGCGAGCCTATTAACGACGGGAAATCCCACAACGAGCCTCTTCCAATCGAGTGGACCGGGAGACTATGAGACGCGGTGTTTCCATCGAGGACGATCCCTCATCACCTGAAAACGCTTCGGGCGCGCCTCCGCCTCGAACGGGTCACGACGTTTTCATTAGCCATTCCAGCAAGGACAAAGCGGCCGCCGACGCCGTCTGCGCCATCCTCGAACAGCGCAAAATCCGCTGCTGGATAGCTCCGCGCGACATTACGCCCGGCAAAGAGTGGGGCGAAGCAATCATCGACGCCATCGCCGGCAGCCGCATGATGATCTTGATTTTCTCGGCCAACGCCAACGATTCTCCTCAAATCTCGCGCGAGGTCGAACGCGCCGTCAACAAGCAAGTCGTCATCGTGCCGCTGCGGATTGAAGACGTCGCGCCGACGAAGTCGCTCGAATATTTCATCGGGTCGGTGCATTGGCTCGACGCGTTGCACCAGCCTCTGGAATCTCATTTGGAGAGAATTGCGGGCGTTGTAGAAGGAGCCCTCGAAGGCGATGCCTCGGCTGCTGCGAAGCAAGCCTCGGAGTCACCCCAGCGCCCGGCTCCAATCGTCGGGTGGCCCATTCGATCGGTTCTCTCGCGCGGCGGGACCGCCGCACATGGCGAGCCGCGCTTGGGACGAACCCAAAAATCCCGCCGGGTTCTTGCGCTCGGTCTGGCGGGCGCTCTCGGAACCGTTGCCCTGCTCGCGGCGGTCGAACTTTATTTTCGTTCCCATCAGCAAAGCAAACGTCTCACTGAGAAGGACACCATTGTTGTTTCCGACTTCACCAACACCACGGGCGATGCGGTTTTCGACGACACACTGAAAACAGCCCTCAACGTTTCTCTCCAGCAATCACCTTTCTTGAACGTGCTCTCCGACAGCCAAGTCGCGAAGACCTTGCAACAGATGACCCGTCCGACCGGCACGAAGCTCACGCCCGAACTGGTCCGCGAGCTCTGCTTGCGGGCGCACAGCAAAGCTTACCTTGCCGGGTCGATCGACAGTCTCGGTAGCGAATATGTCCTGGGATTGAAGGCGGTGAATTGCCAGAACGGAGACACGCTGGCGCAAGAGCAGGTGACGGCCTCGTCCAAGGAAAAGGTGCTCGACGCACTCGGCAAGACGGCATCCAGGCTGCGCAGCGAACTGGGCGAATCGCTGGCTACGGTGCAGAAGTTTGATGTTCCGCTCGCGGAGGCCACCACGACTTCGCTCGAAGCTCTGAAAGCATTCAGCCTCGGCAGAAAAACCTTCAACGAGAAAGGCTCCGCCTCGGCTCTGCCTTTCGATCATCATGCCATCGAGCTCGATCCGAATTTTGCCGTGGGCTACGACGCGCTGGGCGTGGACTACTCCAGTCTCGGCGAGCTCGAGCGATCCAGCGAGTACCACACCAAAGCATTCCAGTTGCGGGAACATGCCAGCGAACGCGAAAAGCTGGCGATCACCGCCTATTATTATGACAATGTCACCGGCGAACTGAATAGGGCGGTGCAGACCTATCAGGAACAGATCGAGAGTTATCCGCGAGCACCCGCGGCATACGTCAATTTGGGCGTAATCTTTGCCGCTCAGGGACAGTATGACAAAGCTGCGGACGTTACCAGGAAAGCCGTACAACTTTCGCCGGAAACGTTAGCCTGGGATCCCAATCTCGCCAACTACGCCCTGGCCTTGCAGCGCATCGACGAAGCACGGCAAATCGTCCGCGACGCGCTGGCGCACAAAAAGGGGGACGATTTCATACTTCACGATGCCCTCTATGCCCTTGCCTTTCTCGGCGCGGACTCCGCAGCCATGGCCGAACAGCAAAAATGGTTCGCGGATAAGCCCGATTACGAAAACGCGGGACTAGCGCTCGCATCCGATACTGAGGCCTACGCCGGTCATCTTCGCAACGCGCGCGACCTGACCAAGCGCGCTGTCGACTCCGCGATACGCGCGGACAGCAAGGAAAGTGCCGCGGTATGGCAGGCGAATTCTGCGTTGCAAGAAGCGGCATTCGGCAATCCCACCGAAGCTCGGCAGCTCGCTGCTGAGGCTTTGAAGTTGGCTTCGACAAGTCAGGGGGCGGAAAGCGAAGCCGCACTTGCATTCGCCATGGCGGGCGATACGGCGCGCGCCGAATCGCTTGCGAAAGAACTCGGGAAACGCTCCCCCTTAGCCACCCAGATGCAGTCACTTTGGCTGCCCACTATTCAGGCGCAATTGGCGCTGGACAGAAAGAACCCGGCTCCCGCCTTGAATGCCTTGCAAGCTGCTGAACACATCGAGTTAGGACAAATTGATTTTGTTGCCAATCTTTCCTGCCTTTATCCCGTGTATGTGCGCGGACAAGCATATTTAGCAGCCGGACAGGGGGCCGCTGCCAGTGTCGAATTTCATAAGATTCTCGACCACAGCGGCATCGTCTGGAACTGCTGGACGGGCGCATTGGCGCATCTCGGAGTGGCTCGTGCCAATGCTTTGCAATCGAGATCGTCTCAGGGAGCTGATTCCGACGCCGCCCGCGTCCGGGCGCTTACTGCGTACAAAGATTTCCTCACGCTATGGAAAGACGCCGACCCCGGCATTCCAATCCTTCAGCAAGCCAAAGCCGAGTACGCCAAGCTGCAATAAACCAGTTGCGTCGCCGAAGGTCGGTTGCGGTCAGCGAACCCTAAGCCTAAATCTCTTTGGATCTAAGCCAGTCAACCCCAGTGGTTGAGAACCACCAGTTCCGCGCGAAATCCACCAAAATTCGTTCGCCCAAGAACCTTAAGATTCCTGCGGCCCTAGCCTAAGACATTGACACGATTAGACGTAACTTCACGAGCTTTCCAGGCGATGTTTGGTACTAACCCTGCATCTAACCGATATCCCGGCTCGCGTGTTCATCTTTCTCAGAGCCCGTTTCCTCGTTCCCGCCGATTCTTGGCGGCTTATAGTCGACGTACCGCGCTATGCGGTAGGGATAGGAACATGTCAAGTCTGCAAGAGCTTTTGGGGGCCCTCACTCCTTCGCGTGACCGTCGCCTTCATACCCGCACCACTCTCGCTGCTCTTACCTACGTAGAACTCGGCGATACCAGAGGCGGCATGGTCCTCAATATAAGCGAGGAAGGCATGGCCCTCGCTGTCGCCGACAAGTATGTCTTGGGAGAGTATTTGTCACGCATTCGCTTTCCGTTGCCCATTTCCAGTGAAAGCTTTGAAGTCTCCGCGCAGATTGTGTGGCTATCGGAGTCGAAAAACGGCGCTGGCATCCGATTTGTTGATTTGACTCCAGACGCGCGCGATCGAATTTCCCACTGGATTAAATCCGAAAAGCCGGCGCTCGAATTTGAACAATTACTGAAGCCTCTCCGCCGCGAAAATCGGCCTTTCGAAGTCAGTTCTCGCAGCTCCAGAGGGATCTTTAGCGCCCCGCCGGTTCCAGACGAAGAAGTGGCCGCGCGTTACGCGGAAATATTCCCGTCCGAAAGCACCTATGCAAAACGGACCGTTACGCTCGACGAAATCAAATTGCACCAGGCTCCGCTCCCAATCTCTTCCGTCACTCCCGCTGGCGCGGATGTTTCGACGCCCGGCTCCGCTGCCGAGATTTCAACGGGAGAAGTTCCGCAGAGCCTGGCGGATATCTTTCCATCGGAACATGCACAAAACTCGCCGTGCGAGCCAATTGAGGCTGTCATTCCCGACCTAGGCGGAGATCCAATTCCAGAGCGGATTGAGAGTTCCAACCCTGCCACGCTCGAAAACTACTCGGCGGCACCCGATGGAAGTGTTCCTAGTGACCAAATCCAAAGCTCCTCTCCGAAGATGGTCGGGCCCATCGAGCCGCAACCGCTCGAGATCGTAGTGCCGGAGGTTTTCAATGCGGACGGACCGTCGCTCGTCGAAGATCTCCATGAAAAAACGTTCGAGCACGCTCCGATCCCTGGGTTTGGATTCCAAGTCTTACCGGGCAAAATCGAATCGCCGCCCGATCTCAGCGCCCGTTCGCCCATGCTGTTTTATGTTCCTGAACGGCCGGCGGAAAGGGGAATTGGCTTTCAGCTCGTCGCAGCTGTGTGTTTATTCGCCGTGATCGGCATTATCTTGGAGGTCACGGGTGGACTCGGCACTCTCGGAAAACGCTTCCGACAGCCCGAGAAGTTCACGCCCGCTGCGGCGCCGTTGGATCGCACGGGCGCAGCAACATCGCGAACGTCCGCTCCGCCCGCAACAAATGCTCTCAATAACCCGGCAGCAACCGTGCCAGTTCCGGACGCGGATGTATCGCGCAAGAATGTGTCGCCGTCAGAAACTCGCTCCGGTTCATTCCAAAATGCGCGGTCCGCAAATTCAGCATCTCGCGTAAAGCCGGCTGCGCCAGCTTCGGCCGTCACGAGCCGGCCGAACATTGATTCCAATAACGCCTCGAGCGCCAATAAAATTCCCGATAAAATCGGCGACAACACGCCGTCTGAAGAAAAATCCAACGAAGTCGCGCGGTCCTCGGACTCTTTGCCGAATCCGCCATCCAACAATCTAAATTCGTCTTCGGCAACCCCACCTCAGCCATCCACCAATCCCGAAAGTAGTCCCAAACCTGCCGGCTCGGACGGCCTAATCGCGCGAAACTCACTACCAGCCGCAACACCCGGGCCCGAACTTCCGCGCGCACCCGCGCCCGTCGCCCCGATAACCGCCGCGCCGAAAAACGCCGCTCCGCGCGGCGCAGCGCCAACGAGAGCCGCCGCTTCGTTCCGCTCGAAACCTCCTGCAGTCCTTGTCACTCCTCCAGCCGAAGGCAGCAATCCATCCAAATTGGTTTTTCCGGAAAAAGCAATTTCTGTCTCATCTTCGTTCGCAATTTCTTCGCAACTTTCTGTGCTAGTTTCTCCTGAGCCCGGACCCGCCGCCGCTCATGCCCCGGCTCGATTGCAAGCGGGTGAGCTTATGTTCTATGCCGAACCTCGCTTTCCAAAACCGAAAAAAGGACATGAACTGGCAGAAACCGTAAAGGTCCGAGCCACCATCGGACAGCAGGGCCAAGTGATTGACGTAAAGCCCGTGAGCGGCCCGCCAAGCCTTTTTCCTGCGGCGGCAAGGGCCATTCGCGAGTGGCGATACAAGCCCACCCTCTTGAATGAAAAACCCATCCAATTTCAGCAAGACGTCACGATTGAACTCCGGCCGTTGCAACAGTTGCCACAACGTTAATTTTTTCGTGCAATAGCGCGTCGTCGTGGCGCGTTCCGGAAAGTTCCCAACCCTTCGGAATTAGTTACCCTTTTACGGATCGATGGATCCGCTATCGCGAATTCTCTCCAGGGCAACGTTCCTCGCTACCGCGCTCCAGATGGCCCGTCCTTGTACAGCGGTTCGAGCAACTGATGAAGCAAGAACAGCGGATCTTCAGCTCGGGGGTCTTGCAGGCTCGATTTGAATCGAGGCTTGGCCATGGCCTGGTCCAGCAGCCGGAGGATTTGAAGGTGCATTCCAAATGGAACGGCGAGCCCTCGTTCCCAGCGGCTCAGCGTGGAATACGTCACCCACAAGACGCGCGCGAAATCGTGCTGCGAAAGACCCAGGCCCTTGCGGATTCGCCGCACTTGACTGGGGCTCATGTGAGGTTGCTCCCGTAGAACGTCTTCAGGATTCGATACAATAAGAACATGGGATCGGCCGCGCGCGGATCTTCAAGAGCGGCTCGGAATGTGGGTCGGTCCATGCTCTGCTCCACCAGAATCAACAAGCGCTGATGCGCTCCTACCGGCGAAAGACGGCCGCATTCCCAGCTTTTTACCGTCTTCAGCGACGCCCATAGCGTGCGGGCAAACTCCTCCCGGGAGAATCCGAGGGACTTCCGGATTTTCCGAACTCGACTCGCCGTGAGTCTGCGCACGGTTTTCAGTTCTCCATTCGGCGGCGGTCATTACGGAGAGGCGTGGGGGAGGAACCGCCTCTCCGTTGACCGCACCTCGGCTAAAAGTGGAAGCCCACCTCGGCGGTTACG
>Ga0073928_10004989_pt1 | contig 18982 bp, 17 predicted proteins | sample PaiPotPPA55metaG_FD_76969 | JGI IMG/M metagenome (GOLD analysis project Ga0073928, IMG submission 76969) | Iron sulfur acid spring bacterial and archeal communities from Banff, Canada, to study Microbial Dark Matter (Phase II) - Paint Pots PPA... ... | reverse complement strand
CCATAGCCCCACCGGCACATTCACTCAGGGAAGGACATATATAATGACGAACTACACGAGCTTTGTCGGAGGCTTGGCCGGATGCGGCCTCGGCCTCCTCCTCGCCGGCTGCTCCGGCTGGACCTACAACCCGCCGACACCGGGCAACCCAATCAGCGAACGCCAGAACTTGTCTGCCGTGCGCTCTGCGGCGTCGCAATCGCCCGCGACCTTCGATCAGGCGCTGGCCAGCGACTACGCCGACTACGCCAACACGCTGCACCAGGACAACAATTACGTCGATGTCGACTATTTCTCGCGCAAGGGGCTGGCGGCGGCGAAGGGGGTGACGGTGCCGCCCGAGGACCAGAGCCGCTTCCTGGTGCCGCTCGAAGTGCCCGAGCAGTTCCGCAGCCAGCTCGTCGATGGCCGCAGCCGCCTAGTGACCGCGCTGGACGGCGGTGCGCGCGACCGTGCGCCGGGCGTCGCCGCCCGGGCCCAGGTCAGCTACGACTGCTGGGTCAACAGCATGGAAGACAACTGGCAGGCCGGCGCCAACGGCGTCTGCCGCCAGCAGTTCGAAACGGCGATGAACCAGCTCGACAACCGCCGCGCGGCGGTGACGCAGCCTTCGGCCGCCGCCGCCACGGCGCCCAACACGGCAAGCGAGTTCCGCGTCTATTTCGACTTCGACCAGGCTGAACTCGGCCCTGACGCACAACAGATCCTGCAGCAGATCGCGCAGCAGGCGAAGCAGGACCCCAACCTGCACGTCGTCGTAGTCGGCAAGGCTGACCGCGCCGGGACCGACGCCTACAATCTCGCCCTGTCGCAGCGCCGGGCCGATGCCGTGCGCCAGATCCTGGTCGAGAATGGCGTGCCGGAAACGAACATCGACGCCCGCTGGGTCGGCGAGCGGCAGCCGCCGGTGCCGACGGCGCCGGGCGTGCGCGAGCCGCGCAACCGCGTGGTCGAGATCGCGCAGCAGCCCTAGCCGCCCGAGTCCGAGCGATCAAGGAAACGGCACCGCCGACGGCGGTGCCGTTTTCTTTGCGCTGCCGATCCGGGAACCGCGACGCGGCCGGCAGCGTTCCTTGCTCGCGATGCGGCGTGTGACCGAAGGTTGAAAATGGGGCGTCCGGGGAAACTTAAGGTTTAATTAACCTGGCGCGATGAGGATGCGCGGATGATCCAGTCGATGACCATTGAGGGTAAGCATTTCGAGCTGACGGTGCGCGAGCAGGCGCACGGCGATTGGCATTGGCTGATCACCGCGCCGGGCCAGCTCGTCCTGTCCGGCGACGCGCCGAGCGAGGTGCTCGCGCAGGAAGTGGCCCGCGACGCCGCCCGCGCCCTGGCGCGTCTCGCCGCCGCTTGACGATCCGGAGTACGTAAAAGGAAAGGGCCGCCACAAAGGCGGCCCTTCGCTTTTCTGTGCCCTACTTGACGACGCTGGGGAGCAGGGTCGAATGCGGTACCGGCTGCGGCGGGTCCGGGATACTGCTGGCCTGGGTGTCCGTCACCGGCCCCGAGGGGCAGGTGACATTGTCCTTCACGATGGGATTGTTCGTGTCGGTCACGTCGATGGTGAACAGAAAGGGCGGCGGCGGCACCGGCGTATAGCCGGCGCCGCAGATGCTGTTGCGGATGATCTGATCGTCGTCGCCGAGATCGGCGATGCCCGCCTGATAGCCGGCGCCGGGACCGTCGCCGCTGGTGTTGTTGACGGCGTTGTTGCGGACCGTGTTGCCTGACGCGACGTCCCGGGTGGGGGTCGTCACCGGGTTGCAATGGGTATCGAGATTGGCGAACCACACACCGACATCGTTGCCCACCGCGACGGTCTTCGCCACGGTGGTGTCGGTCTGCGGTGCGCCGCCGAAGCAATCGCCGCCGACCAGGAGGACGCCGGCGCTCGAGGCGCCGGCTGCTCCGGTATAGGAATTGCCGACCACCAGGTTTTCGGCGACGCCGGCATCCGCGCCGAAGCCGACCTCGATGCCGTTCTGCGCGATGAAGTTGACGGGTCCCTGCCCGATCACGCTGTTGCCGGAAATCACCGCGCGGGCGAGCGGGCCGCTCACGACGATGCCGCCCTTCTGGTAGTTCCAGATCACGTTGTTCTTGATGTCGCCCTTGGCCTCGCTGGCGAAGGCGAAATAGATCGCGACTCCATGCTGGGTCCCGTTGAGAGGCGTCTCGCCGATGTCGTAGACGGTCGAGTTGGCGATATCGACCTTGGCGCCGTCATTGACGACGCCGTAGTAGTTGGCGCCGTGGACGCTGGCCTGGTCGAGCGAGCCGCGAGCGCCGGGACCATAGTAGATGCCGATATTGCAGCCGCTGGCATCGACGTCGCCGTCGATCTCGCCGGAAGGGTTGATCAGCGCCGCGGTGAGATTGATGCCGTCGCGGACGAAACCCGTTGGCGTGCAGGCCCGCGCGTCGGCGAGCGACAACCCCAACGTTGCCGTCAGAGCGAGGACGGAACCCGAAAGGCGCTTGTCCATCGTTCCCTCCAATGTGCTTGCAGGGCCGCCCTCTTATTGCGAGGCAGCGCTCCCGAAGATCAACCCGGAGTTGGTAGCTTGCTCCTTTGGCGTCGCCTTGACAAGCGTCCGCGGAGCGCCGGTGGCGCAAAAAACCCGCGGCGGCGGGCGCGGCCGCCGCATCCGCGGTGCCTAGACCGACGCGCTCGATTTCTGCCGGGCCGCGTCGCCGGCCTCGTTGACCGCCTGCCGCACCGTATCCGCCGCCGCATCGACGGTGCGCTCGGCGACCTGTTGCGCGCGCTCGACCGCCTCGCGGCCGAGGCCGGCTGCGCTGTCGCGGATCTGCTCGCCAGCGGGGCCGACCAGCCGCTCCTCCGCCGCGCTGCGCGGCAGCAGCGCGGCGATCATCGTGCCGGCAACCAGGCCGAGAGCGCCCATCGCCAGGGGATGGTCCTCGACCAGCTGGGTCAGCCGGTCGCGCGCGTCATGGAGCGTCTCGCCAGCCTTCTCGGCATAGTCGCGCGCCTGGCCCATCGCCTCGCCGGATTTCTGGCGGGCATAAGCGTAGCCCGCGGATTCCGTCGGGTAGGGCTCCGGAGCGCTCGCAGCGGCGGCGCTCGAGGTCATTCCCGCCACCTTCTCGCGCATCTGGCCCGCGAGCGCGCCGGCGCGCTGGCCGGCATCCCTCAGCGCGCCCGAGACGCGCTCGCCGAGGCGGCCGCCACGGCCGGTCGTCGACATGACCATCCAGCCGACACCGATGCCGATCAGCACCAGCGGCAGCGGGTGACCGCGCAAAGTCTCGCCGAGTCTGCCGGCCTCGCCGCTCATGGTGTCCTTCAGCATGTCCACACCCCTTTCCAAGAGTTGGCGCGGCGCGAGCTTGCGCTCGAGCTCATCGAGGATCGCGCCGAGCCCGGCCCGCGTTTCGCCGATGTCCTGCTCGATCTCGTCGGGCGACTTGCCGCTCGAATCATAGCCGCCATCGGCGAGGCCGGCCGGCGCCGGCCGCAGCAGATCGTCGCGCCCGCTCTCGGCGCTCATCGCATCTGCTCCCGCGCCCATTCCGCGTCCTCGCGCAGGCTGCGCAGCGTGCGGTCGGGCACCAGCTTCTCCGCCTTCATGTCGTGCCGGCCCTTCCAGACGACAGCGAGGCCGATCAGGAGGACGACGACGCCGATGATGAGCGCCGCCGCCCAGGAAGGGAGGACCGTGCTGAGGCCGAGGACGGCCGCCGCCAGCAGCACCAGGAAGCCGGCGTAAAGGATGAGCCCGCCCGCAACCAGCTCGCCCGCGCCCCTGCCGATTTGGGCGAGCTTGGCCCGCAGCTCGGACTTGGCGAGCGCGATCTCCTGGCGCAGCAGCCGCGTGCCCTCGCGCGCGAGGTCGCCGAGCAGGCCGGGGATGCTGCGCTCGCTACGCGGCGGCAGGGTGGTGTAGGCATCGTCGCGGGTGACCATCAGACGCGCTCCCCGCCGGCGCCCGAGCGGGCGCCATAGCCGGCCATCGCTTCGCCGCCCACGCGATAACCGGGGCGATAGCCGGTCTCGCCGGCAGCGCTGCCGTGATCCCGCCGCGACGGGCGGGCGAGCACGCGGCCGATGACGAAGCCGGCGGCGATGGCGCCGGCGATGAACAGCGCCGGCTGACGCCGCGCGAAATCCTCGGTGCTCGCCACCATGTCGCCGAACCGGCGGCTGCGCACTGTCTCGGAGAGGCGATCGAACTGCGCTGCGGCGCGGTCGGCGTAATGCGCGGCGGTGGCGTTGTTCTCGCGCTCGAGGGTGTCGGCGGTGCGCCGCAGCATGTCGGCGACCCCATGCACCGCCGAGGCCATGCGGTCCTTCTGCTCGTCGAGCAGCGATGCCGCGGCATCGCGCATCTGCTCGCCGAGCCGGCCGACCTCGCGCTGCGCCGCGGCGCTCGCCGCCCCGGCCTGCGCGCCGACCTCCCGCGCCGCGTCCTTCGCCTGCTCCTTCATCGTGTCGAGCGTGTCGCCGATGCTCCTGGCGCCGCGCTTGCCGCGCCCCTCGCCCGCCATCTCGCTGCGCTCGGCCATCTGAATTCTCCCGCCGGACCGCCGGTCCCTGTCGCTCCCCGCTTTCCCGATGACGCGGCAGAGCTGTCGCGATACCCGGCCAACGTCCCCCGCAAGGGCCGGTTCCCCGTGGCACGAGGTCAGCGATGGGATCGCTTCAGCGCCGACAATCTGGCGCGGCGCGCTCTAATCCGGCCAGCGGCGGTGCAGCCACAGCCATTGCTCGGGCCGGGCGCGCGCCCACGCCTCGATCACGGCGTTGACGCGGGTCATCGCCGCATGCACATCGGCGGCGGTGTCGCCGGTATCGACGACCGCGAGCGGCGGCTCGACGGTGAAGCGGAAGCGCGCGCCGGCCAGGCGCTCGACGCGGACCGGCACGATCGGGCAGGCGAATTGCAGCGCCAGGCGCGCGATCGCCGGCGCGGTCATGGCGTCGCGGCCGAAGAACGGTACGGCGATGCCGTCATTGAGCTTCTGGTCGACGAGCATGGCGACGTGCCCGCCGCGGCGCAGGTGGCGGATCAGCTCGCGCCCGCCCGGCGCGCCCTTGGCCACGGCTTGCCGCGCTTTGAGGCCGCGGCGCTGCAGCCGGTCGACCCAGGGGTTGTTGGCGGCGCGATAGACCGAGAGCAGCGCGCTGCCCATCATGCGGTGGATCGTCGTCGGGCCGACCTCCCAATTGGCGAAATGGCCGCCGAACAGCAGCGCCGGCACCCCCCCGGCCAGCAGCGCGGTGATCGCCTCCCCGTTGACGATCTCCACCCGGCCCGAGCCCTCGACGCAGATGCGCCGGAGATGCGGATGCTCGGCGACGGCGCGCCCGAGATTGTCCCACATGCCCCGGAGGATGCGGCGGTTCTCGGCATCGCTGTTGTCGGGCAAGGCGCGGCGGAGGTTGCGCAGCGCGAGGCGCGAGGCGCGCAGGCGCGGGCCGATGGCGCGGCCGACGAAGCCGCCGACGCCGGAGGCCCAGTCGACGGGCAGGCAAGCGAACAGCGCCATCGCCGCGACGAGCGCGGCCGCCTCGCCGCCATCGGCGGCGTGGCGCCCGACGACGCGCAAACCGGCGATCCACGGTCTCGGATGAGGCGGCGGCGACGCGTTCTTTGCATCAGCGGCCGCGATCGGTGGCTCGGACAAACGGCTCCCGGACGGCAAGCGTTGCACCGCCGAAGATGCTAGCCGATCGCCGCGGCGGACGAAATCGGCCGCGCGGTCGCAAGCTTGCTCACTGGCGCTCGTCGAGGAAGAGATCGATGCGCAGCGTCTCGCCGCGCTTCACGGCGTAAGGCTCGAAATCGCTGATTCCGGCCTCGCGCAGCACGTCCTCGTCGAGCAGGAAACGGCCGGTGAGGCTGCGGCTGTCGCGCGTCAGCACGGCATGCGCCGCGTCCGCCATGGCCTCGGGCTTGCGCCCGGTCTCGGGCTGCGCGCCCGGGATGATCTGCAGCGCCGCGGTGGCGATGGTGGTGCGCGGCCACAGCGCGTTGACGGCGATGCCGTCCCGGCGGAATTCCTCGGCCATGCCGAGAACGCACATGCTCATGCCGTATTTGGCGATGGTGTAGGCGACATGCGGCCCGAACCAGCGCGGGTTCATGTTCAAGGGCGGCGACAGCGTCAGGATATGCGGGTTGGCGGCGCGCTTCAGATGCGGCAGGCAGGCGCGCGAGCAGAGATAGGTGCCGCGCAGATTGATGCCCATCATCAGGTCGAAGCGCTTCATCGGAGTCTCGAGCGTGCCGGTGAGGCTGATGGCGGAGGCGTTGTTGACCAGGATGTCGATGCCGCCGAAACGCTCGACCGCCGCCTCGACCGCGCGCATCACCTGATCCTCGTCGCGGATGTCGGTCTGGATCGGCAGCGCCGTGCCGCCCGCCGCCTCGATCTCCTGCGCGGCGGAGTGGATCGTTCCCGGCAGCTTCGGGTGCGGCTCGGTGGTCTTGGCGGCGATCACGACATTGGCGCCATCCTCGGCGGCGCGCAGCGCGATCGCCAGGCCGATGCCGCGCGAGCCGCCGGAGATGAAGAGGGTCTTGCCTTTGAGATCGGCCATGCGACGTTTCCTCTAGAACGCCTCGGCGGCGAGCTCCATCAGGGGCTTGGCGCCGGCGGCGATGTTGGCGAAGAGGGCGTTGGTCTCCGGCAGCACGCGCGCCATGTAGAAGCGCGCCGTCGCCACCTTGCCCTGATAGAACAGCGCGTCGTCGCCGGCGAGCTTCGCCAGGCTCGCCTCGGCGATGCGCGCCCAGAGATAGCCGATGGCGACGAGGCCGAAGGCGCGCAGGTATTCGCTCGCCGCGGCGCCGGCTTCGTCGGGATCGCTCATGCCCTTCTGCGCGACCAGCGCCGTCACCTGCTGCAGCCGGCCGAACGCCTTCATCACCGGCAGCACGAATTCCTGCAGCTCCGGCTTCTCCATGCGCTGGCGCAGATAGCTGTCGACGGGATGAAAGAAGCGGCGCAGCAAGCGCCCGCTATGCATGGGCATCTTGCGCCCGACCAGGTCGAGCGCCTGGATGCCGTTGGCGCCCTCGTAGAGCATGGTGATGCGCGCGTCGCGTACCAGCTGCTCCATGCCCCATTCGCGGATGTAGCCGTGGCCGCCGAAGATCTGCACGCCGAGATTGGTGACGGCGAAGGCGTTGTCGGTCAGCACCGCCTTGATGATCGGCGTCATCAGCGAGACGAAATCGTCGGCCTCCTCGCGGGCATCCGCGTCGGGATGGCGCTCGGCGCGGTCTAGCGCGAGCGAGACCCAGGTGGCGAGCGCGCGCGCGCCCTCGGTATAGGCGCGCATGGTGAAGAGCATGCGGCGCACATCGGGATGGACGATGATCGGGTCGGCCGGCTTGTCGGGGAATTGCTCGCCCTTGAGCGCGCGGCCCTGCAGCCGGTCCATCGCGTATTGCCGCGCCGTCTGATAGGCGGTCTCGCCGAGCGCCAGGCCCTGCAAGCCGACGCCGAGCCGCGCCGCGTTCATCATGGTGAACATGGCGCGCATGCCCTTATGCGCCTCGCCGACGAGAAAGCCCTCGGCCTCGTCGAAATTGATGACGCAGGTGGCCGACGCCTTGATGCCCATCTTGTGCTCGATCGAGCCGCAGCGCACGCCGTTGCCCGCGCCCGCCGCGCCGTCCTCCTTGACCTTGTATTTGGGCACGATGAAGAGGCTGATGCCGTGGATGCCCGGCGGGCCGCCGGTGATGCGCGCCAGCACGAGATGGATGATGTTGTCGGTAAGATCGTGCTCGCCGGCGGAGATGAAGATCTTGGTGCCGGTGATCTTGTAGGCGCCGTTGCCGGCCGGCTCGGCCTTGGTGCGGATCTGCCCGAGATCGGTGCCGCATTGCGGCTCGGTCAGGCACATCGTGCCGCTCCAGGTGCCGTCGACCAGGCGCGGCAGGTACTTCCGCTTCTGCTCGGCGCTGCCGTGGCGGCGGATGGCGCTGTAGGCGCCGCTGGAGAGGCCCGGATACATGCCGAAGGACATGTTGGCCGAGGACACCATCTCCTCGACGAAAAAATTGAGCGTGTGCGGCAGCCCCTGCCCGCCGTAATCGGAGTCGGCGGAGAGCGCGGTCCAGCCGCCCTGGCGGAACACCTCGTAGGCTTCCTTGAAGCCCTTGGGTGTGCGCACGGCGCCGTTCTCGTAGGTGCAGCCCTCCTCGTCGCCGCTGCGGTTCAACGGGAACAGCACTTCCTCGGCGATCTTGGCGCCTTCCTCGAGCACGGCCTCGAACACGTCCGGCGTCGCCTCCTCGTATCCCGGCAGCTTCGCCAGCTCGCCGACATCGAACAATTCCTGCAGCACGAAGCGATATTCGCGCAGCGGGGCTTTGTAGAGGGTCATGGCAAATTTCCTCGATCAATTCCTCAGCGGCCGGCCCGTCTCGAGAGTGTGCTCGATGCGGGCCAGCGTCTTGGGCTCGCGGATGAGCGCCTGGAAGGCGCGGCGCTCGAGCGCGAGCAGCTGGTCCTCGCTCGTCTCCAGCGTCATGTCGGTGTCGCCGCCGGAGAGCACTTCGGCGAGCTTCTCGGCGACGACGGCGTCGTAGGCGGTGGCCTTGCCCTGGTGCACGAGATCGATAACGCCGAGCTTGAGCGCGGCGGCGCCGGTCGGACCGGGCAGGTTGACGGCGATCGGCTTGGGCGGCTGATAATTGTTGGCGAGCTCCAGCGCCTTGGCCTTGGCGTCCGCCAGCAGCCGGTCGCGGTTCATGGTGATGGCGTCGCCCGGGCGCAGCACCAGCATGTCGCGCGCCTCGGCGGCCGAGCGCGACACCTTGGCGAGCGCGATCTGCTCGAAGGCCTGCATCAGCGGCGGCATCGGGCCGCCCGGACGCTTCGGGTTGGCGACGAGCCGCGTCACCATCTCCTTGCAGCCGCCCCAGCCGGGCACCAGGCCGACGCCGGTCTCGACCAGGCCCAGATAGCTCTCGGCATGCGCCTGCACCGCAGCGCTGTGCAGCAGGATCTCGCAGCCGCCGCCGAGCGCCATGCCCGAGGGCGCGCTGACCACGGGGAAGGCCGCGTATTTGGCCGCCTTGTAGGCGTTCTGTCCGCCGGTCTCGCCCTCCTCGATGAAGGGCCACAGCGCGACATTGGCGGCGAACAGCGCGAGGCCGACATTGGCGCCGACGGAGAAATTATCCGCCTCGTTGTAGACGACGAGCGCCTTGAACGCGCCGTTGCTCTTCTTCACGGTGTCGAGGCCCTTCGACAGCATGGCCATGATGTCGGGGTCCATCGCGTTCATCTTGCTGTGGAACTCGAGGCAGACGACGCCGTCGCCGACATCCCACAGGCTGGCCGAGCCGTTGCGGGCGAGCGGCTTCGAGCGCCGCTTGATGTCGGCGAGCAGCAGCACGCCGGGCCGGCGCTTGACCGGCGCGTAGGTGCCCGCGGTCGCGAGATATTCGAGCTGCCCGTCGGTGGTGCGGTAGAACGACTTGCCCGCCGCCTTCTGCAACAGCGGCGGCACCTCGATGTTGCCCGCCTTCAAGAGCGCGACGACATTGTCGACGCCGATCTGGTCGATCAGCTCGAACGGGCCGAATTTCCAGGTGTAGCCCCAGCGCATCGCCTCATCGACCGCGACGATATCGTCCGCGATCTCCGGCACCAGCGACGCGGCATAGGCGAGCGTCAGCCCCAGCACGCGCCGCGCATACTGGCCGCCGCGGTCCTCGTGCTGCAGCAGCGCCTGCGGCTTGCGCTCATGCGCGCTGCCCAGGGTCGGATCGGCGCTCGGCCGGTAGGCGCCGGTCTGGAGGTCGATCGCTTCCTTGACGCGGCCCTTCTCGGTCTTGGTCATGCGGTAGAAGCCGCCCTTGCCTTTGCGCCCGGTGTAGCCATCGGCGATCATCTTGGCGATGAGCGGCCTGTCCTGGTAGATGCGCAGATAGGCGTCGCCCGGCGCCAGCGTGCGCTGCATGCTCGCCGCCACCTGCGGCCCGAGATCGATGCCGACGAGGTCCATGAGGCCGAAGACGCCCGTCCGCGGCATGCCGAAGGGCCGCCCCATGATCGCGTCGGCCTCCTCCACCGTGAGCCTCAGGTCGAACGCCGCCTGCAGCGCCGACTGGATCCACATGCCGCCGATGCGATTGGCGATGAAGCCCGGCGTGTCCTTGGCGTGGATGACACCCTTGCCGAGCCTGATGTCACAGAATTCCTCGATGGTTGCGACCGCGTCGGCGCGCGTCTTCGGCCCCTTCACGATCTCGAGGAGCCGCATGTAGCGCGGCGGGTTGAAGAAATGCGTGATGAGGAAATCGCGCTGGAAGCGCTCGGGCAGGCCTTGGACGAGATCCTTCAGCGGGATAGTCGAGGTGTTGGACGAGACGATCGAGCCTGCCTTGCGGTGCTGATCGATCTTGGCGTAGGTGGCGTGCTTGATCTCGAGCTTCTCGAGCACGACCTCGACGATCCAATCGCACTCGGCGAGCTTGGCGAGATCGTCCTCGAGATTGCCCGGCGTGATCAGCCGCGCATTGTCGCGATGCATCAGCGGCGCCGGATCGGTCTTGAGCAGCCGATCGATCGCCTGCTCGGCGACGACGTTGCGGTTCTTGGCACCCGCCGGGACGATGTCGAGCAGCAGCACGGGAACGCCGGCATTGGCGACATGCGCGGCAATCCCGCCGCCCATCACGCCCGAGCCGATCACGGCGACTTTGTTTATCGGCATTCGAGTCTCCTGCTCGAGGACTGGATTGGTGGCGTTGCGTCCTTCGACAGGCTCAGGATGAGGTGCATTGGAGAATGCCATCTCCGATCATTTGTCGATGCCATCATCAACCTTCCTCAGCCTGAGCCTGTCGAAGGACGCAAGATATCCATGCAGCCTTCGTTCACGCGCTCTCGAGGATGGTCGCGATGCCCTGGCCGCCGCCGATGCATTGCGTGGCGAGGGCGTAGCGCTTGCCTTCTCGCTTGAGCAGCGCGGCCGCCTTGCCGGTGATGCGCGCGCCGGTGGCGCCGAGCGGATGGCCGAGCGCGATGGCGCCGCCATCGAGGTTGGCCTTGCCCTCGTCGATGCCGAGCTCGCGCATGCAGGCGATCGCCTGCGAGGCGAAGGCCTCGTTGATCTCGACGATGTCGATGTCCTTGATGGCGAGGCCGGCACGCTTCAGCGCTTTCTGCGCCGCCGGCACCGGGCCGATGCCCATGAGCTCCGGCGCGCAGCCGGCGACGGCGATGCTCTTGAGCCGCGCCAGGATCGGCAGGTTGTTGCGCTTGGCGTACTCCTCGGTCGTGACCAGCACCGCGGCGGCGCCGTCGGTCAGCGGCGAGGCGGTGCCTGCGGTGACGGTGCCCTCGGCGTCGAAAGCGGGCTGCAGGCCGGAGAGCGTCTCCTGAGTCGTGTCGGGGCGGATGCAACCATCCTGCTCGACCATGCCGTCCTTGGCCTTGATGGCGACGATCTCGTCCTTGAGCTTGCCGGAAGCTTGCGCCGCCGCGGCCTTCTTGTGGCTCTTGACCGCGAGTTCCTGCTGCTGCTCGCGCGTCACCTGGTATTTGCGCGCGACGTTCTCGGCGGTCTGGCCCATGGAGATGTAGGCCTGAGGATATTCCTTGGCCAATCCGGGATGCGGCGACGGGTTGAAGCCGGTCATCGGCACCCGCGTCATCGATTCGATGCCGGCGCAGATGAAGGCCTCGCCGGCATCCAGCTGGATCGCGCCCGCGGCCATGTGGATCGCCTGCATCGACGAGCCGCAGAAGCGGTTCACCGTCGTCCCGGCGACGGTGAGCGGCAGATGCGCGAGGAAGGCGACGATGCGGCCGATATTGAGCCCCTGCTCGCCCTCGGGAATGGCGCAACCCATGATCACATCCTCGATATCCTTGGGATCGATCTTGCTGCGCTCCACCAGCGCGGCGACGACCTGCGCCGCCAGCTCGTCGGGGCGCACCCGCGCCAGCGCGCCCTTCTTGGCGAAGTGGAAGGGCGAGCGCGCGTAGCCGGCGATGACCACGTTCTTCATGAGGGAGTTCCTTTCCGGCCGCCGGAGCGCGAGGTGGCCTCCTTCTGGGCGATGCAGTCGACGAGATGCGCCTCGATCTGCCGCAGCTCCTGGAGCGTGAGCGCGATCTCCTCGCGCTGCCGCTCGAGCTCGGCCATGCGCGCGCGGCCTCTCGCCAGCGTGGCGCGCATCTGCTCGAGATGATCGGCGTCGACGTCGTAAAGGTCGAGCAGTTCCTTGATGTCGGCGAGCGCGAAGCCCAGACGCTTGCCGCGCTGGATGAGCTGCAGCCGGGCGCGGTCGCGCGCGCCATAGACGCGCTGGCCGCCGATGCGCTGCGGCGCCAGCAGGCCGTGATCCTCGTAGAAGCGGATGGCGCGATGCGACAGCGCCAGCTCGCTGGAGAGATCGCCGATCGAGTAAAGGCGGGGCGGCGCTTCGCTCGTCGCCGCCGGATGCGTGGGCATGGACCTACCGTTAACGTCAGGTGAATTACGCTAAGGTAAGGCTGAGCGGATCGCTTGTCCAGGGCAAAAATTCGCGCGCTTCCCACGTTGCGGCCGCACGGTGTGACAACCGAGAGGTTGCATGGCGTCATTAACAATCCAGCAAGCTGCGCCTTATTTACTAGCGCCCACGAGTTTCAATCTGCGAGGGAAGATCAAATGCGTGGGAAATCGGAGAGAGGCGCCCCGCGGGGCGCGATGGTCGGAGTGGGTTTGGCGGCCGCTTTCGGGCTGGCGCTCGTGGCTTGCAGCGGCGGCCAGACCACGGTGATGGCGCCGCCGGCCCAGCCAATGAAAGTCAGCGCGATCACGCTGCTTGAGGGCAAGGCGATGGTGTCCTGCCCGCCGGAGATCATGTCGGAGCTGCATGAAAAGCTGACCGCCAAGCTCTACAAGCCCGGCGCGTTCGGCAAGGGCCCCAACGTCAAGCTGGCCTATCGCGTCGTCGACTACAATGCCGGCGACAACGCGCGCTGGTCGTTCGGCAGCGTCACCGGGCAGGCGAAAGGCTCCGTCACCGTCGAGGCCGTCTATCTCGACAAGAGCGGCAAGGAGCTCGGCAAGATCCGCAGCGAGGGCAAGGTCGGCAGCAGCCTGCTCGGGAAATCGATGGACGACGCCGTCGAGCACGTCGCCGACGAGGTCGCTATGTACACCACGAAGACGTTCAAGTAAGCCTGATTTCGGGTCGAGGAGCGTGCGTTGCGCCCCGCCCGGCGGATCAAACCGCCGGGCGGATCGCGGCGCTTCTGAAATCACAGCGCGTCGATGATGCCCTTGCGCTTGGCGTCGTACTCGTCGGGCGTGATGAGCTGTTGCTCCCTGAGCGCCTTGAGCCGGCGCAACCGCGTCACCGTCGCATCTCCGGGCAGCTGCTCGACGGCCGGCTGGACCGTCGCTTCCGCGGCCTTCGCGCTGTCGATCTTCGCCTCGGTCACCGGCTGCCGCGGCGCCGGCGTCGGCGGCGTCTCGGGCTTCTCCGCCGTCGAGATGACCGGCTGCTGCGTCGAGCCGGCAGCCGCTTCCGCCGCGGCGTCGGCCGGCACCGCCGCTACCATCGTGCTGGTGCCGACCGAGGCGATGAACTTGCGCGCCTTCGCCACATCGGCGTCGGAGGCGGCGGTCGCCCTCACCGACAGGCTGCAGCGCTGGTAGAAATTGCGCCCCATCAGCACGACGTCGCCGGTATCCTGCCGCGCCTCGTAGCGCAGCTCCTTGCCGAGCTCGGGCGTGTCGTCGAAGGTGGCGATCTGCAGGGTGAAGCCGTTCCGCTCGGCGGCGCTGCGCGCATTGTCGACGGCGTCGAACTGCGACAGCCTGGTGTAGTCGACATCCTTCTTGCACGAGCAGCTCGCGGTCTCGCTGTAGGCGCCGTTGGCGTAGCGGTATTCGATGAAGCGCGTCGCGGCCGGCACGCCCGGCAGGTCTATGAGCGCCGGCGTGCCGCTGAAGCTGACGCGCGAGCGGCATTGCTCGATGGCGACCGCCAGGCCGTCGCCGGAAGACGCCCCGGCCGGCAGGCTTGCCGCCAGGGCAAGCGGCCCCGGCGCCACCGGCGCGGCACTGGCCGCTCGGGTCGCGCCGTCGACGCGGACATGGGCGAGGACATCGACCATCTCCGCTCTCACGCCAGCCAGATCCTTCGCCGCCTTGGCGTAGCAGACATTGCCGTAGGCCTGCCGGCTGAGCGGCGCGCCGGCTTGCGGCAGCTTGCCCCGGAAGATGACGCAGTTATACATCGGCGAGGATTGCGCCAGATAGGTGAAGGGCCCGACCCGCTCCAGCCTGGCGGCGTCGAAGCCGATGCCGCGCTGGCGGAACGCCGGCCAGTCGAGGTCGGAGCGGAGCAGCTCGGCATCGCTCGGACCGCTGAAGGCGCCGGTGTCGAGCCGCTCATAGACGAGGATGCCGCCGTTCCTGAGCGTCAGCCACTCGACGTGGCGGTTGGCGTAATTCGCGACGGCGGTGCGGCGTACCGGATCCCCGGCGGAAAAGCCGAGTTCGCCCGGCTGCGTGCCGGCATCGCGGAAGGGACCGCCGATCACGGCCGGCGGGGTCGCGGCGAGGCCGGGCGCCAGGCCGGCGCGCTGTGCGTTCATCTCCATCTCCGTCGGCGGCGCGGCGGGCCGCGCGGCGACGGCGCTCACGGGAACCGCCGGACGGCCGGCGTAGTAGCCGTAGCCGTAGGCCGAATATTGGGGATAGGGGTAATAGGTCTGGCAGCCCGCCAGCGCCAGAACAGCAACCACAGGGAGAACCCGGTGCAACATGGCAGCTCTCCGTTTCGAGCCCGCCCCCGATAAACGATTTGGCCCCATCTGCGGTTGCGGAGTCGAGCGGATTCTTTTCGGCTAGCGCGAATTTCCGGGCCGCACAGAAAGGGGTGGAAACGAGCCCGAACGGGTCGGGTTGGCGCGGTTCAGGCGCCCGCCTGTCGCTGCGCCTCTTCCTCGAGCAGCGCCATTTTAGACGGCTTGCCGATGAGCGTCTTGGGCAGCGCCGAGCGGAATTCGATGATCTTCGGCATCTCGATCGGCGACAGCTTGCCTTTGAGGAAGGCCAGCAGCTCCTTATCGTCGAGCAAGGCGCCGGGCGCGCGCGCCACATAAGCCTTCACCGTCTGCCCGCGATAGGCGTCGGCGACGCCGAGGACGATGCATTCGGCGACGTTGGGATGCCGATAGATGGCCTCCTCGACATTGCGCGGGTAGATCTTGTAGCCGCCGGCGATGATGATGTCCTTGATGCGGTCGACGAGGAACAGATAGCCGTCGGCATCGACATAGCCGACATCGCCGGTGCGCAGCCTGCCGCCGCTGAAGGCCGCGGCGGTGGCTTCGGGTTTGCGCCAATAACCCGCCATGACTTGCGGCCCGCGCACCGTCACCTCGCCGCGCTCGCCCGGGGCGGCGAGCCGCGACGGGTCGTCGAGCGAGACGATCTCGACGATGGTGTCGGGCAACGGCAGGCCGACCGAGCCCGATTTGTTGACGCCATGGAGGGGGTTGCAGGCCACCACCGGCGAGGTCTCGCTGAGGCCGTAGCCCTCCACCAACGTGCATCGGGTCGCTGCCTCGAACTTGCTCTTGACCTCGAGCGGCAGCGGCGCGCCGCCGGAGATGCACGATTTGATCGAGGTGAGGTCGACATGCCGCGCCGCGGCCTGGGCATAGACGGCGGTGAACAGAGTCGGCACGCCGGGCATGGTGGTCGGCCGCTTGCGCCGGATCGCCGCGAGCAGCGATTTGATCTCGAAGCGCGGCAGCATCACGATCTCGGCGCCCGACGCGATCGACAGGTTCATCGCCACCGTCATGGCGAAGACATGGAAGAACGGCAGCACCGCGAGCGCCCGCTCGCAGCCGGGCTCCATGTCGGGAAACCAGCGCAGGCATTGCAGCGTGTTGGCGGTGAGGTTCTGATGCGTCAGCATCGCCGCCTTGGGCGTGCCCGTCGTTCCGCCGGTGTATTGCAGCACGGCGAGGTCGCGCGCCGGCTCGATCGCGACAGGGGTGAAGACGCCGTCATTGGCGACGAGCTCGGCAAAGCCGCTATGGGCGCCGTCGCGCGGCACCTGTACCGTGTCGCCGCGCTTCAGCAGTCGATAGAGCGCGCCCTTGCCGAAAGGCAGGATGTCCGCCATCGCGCACAGCACGATCTTGCGCAACCCCGCCTCGCCCAGGAGCGGCGCCAGTGGCGCGTAGAGCTGCTTCAGGTCGAGGGTCACCATGATGGCGACCTCGGCGTCCTCGACGAGGTGGCGGATCTCCGGCGGGGCGTAGAGCGGGTTGAAATTGACGACGATGCCGCCCGCCTCGAGCACGGCGTAATAGGCGATGACGTAATAGGGCGTGTTGGGCAGCATCAGCCCGACGCGTACGCCGCGGCGCACGCCGAGCGCGGCGAAGCCCTTAGCGGCGCGCCGCACCAGGCGGCCGATCTCGGCATAGCTGTAGGATCTGCCGAGGAAATCCAGGCAGGGACGGTCGCCGAAGCGGGCCACGCTGTCTTCGAGGAACTGGTAGAGCGGCTGCTCGGGGAAGCGGGCGCGCCAATCGATCCCCGGCGGATAGGCCTTGAGCCAGGGCCAACTCGCCTCGATCGTTTCCATGTCGCGCATCCGGATCCCCCTTTGCGCCTACATGTTAGCGGCGCGGTTGCGCCAAGGCCAATGCGGCGCGCTCATTTGCCGAACGAGTACTCGCCCGTCCAACACCCAGGCGGTCTGCGACAAGCGGTAGACAGGGGACCCTTCCGCAGACTGCGAGGTTGAGGCTTGCGCTGGCCATCTCAAGCGCCTTTCCGCCTTTCGCCGCAGACGTGGCGCGCGGCGCTTCGACGAACCGATGACGTATCCATTGCCGTGTCCCGGCCCCTTCCGCAACGCGCTGGAGGCACTATGCGGCATGCTAGAGCCGGCGGGATAATGTCCGGTTAAATCGCCCGGATTTTACCGCCAATTTTCCTGAAAATCCGACGGGTCGGCGCCAGCGCTTGGGCGCAGCGCGATAAGACCGCGGGGGACGGCGACAGAGGGTCGCCACCTCCCTGACATGGGTCGCCCCTCACCCGACCACGGCGGGCAGGGTGAGGGGCGCGTCTCGGGCCGCTGCTTTCGCGGCGGCGCTAGTGCTTGGCCTCGGGATCCTCCTGGGCGACATGCCGCTTGCCGACCAGCTCGGCGTCGCGGAGCTCGCCGGCCTCGGCGCCGTCGACCGCCTTGCGTGCCTCCTGGGCCTTTTGCTCGACCTTGCCCGAGCGCGCGAAATCATGCTGGGCCTTGTTGTACTCGCGCGCGGCGGTGCGGTTGCCTTCGCCTTCGTTCTGCTGGGTTTTGTCCTTTTTCTCGGCCATCAATGCCTCCAGTGTGCCTGTTAACCTGCAAACAGGAGGTCTGGGGGCCGGTTCCGGTTTTCTTCCTCGCGCCCAGGATGATCCAGGCACCGGTCTTATCACGCCTAATGCGCGAGAATAACGGGCATGGTCGCTTCCATGATGATGTGGCGGGTGGCGCCGCCGAAGATCATCTGCCGCAGCCGGCTCTGGGTGTAGGCGCCCTTCACCATAAGGTCGGCACCGATCGCCTTGGCCTCGTCGAGATAGAGCTCGCCGGGCGTGCGGCGGTCGCGCGCCGCGACATGGCGGCCGATCGCGGCGATGCCGTGGCGCGACAAGGTCGCCGCCAAGTCCGCGGCCGACGGGCCCGGTGTCATGCCGCCCTCGACGCTGACCACCTGCACGCTCTTGGCGCGCTTTAGGAACGGCATGGCGAAGGCCACCGTGCGCGCCGTCTCGGTGCTGCCGTTCCAGGCGACGAGAACTTGCTCGCCGATGCTGGCAAGCGGTACGGGCGGCGTCATCAGCACCGGCCGGCCGCTCTCGAACAAGGCGTCCTCGAGAGTCGCCTCGGCGAGCGAGGCGAGCTTGGCCGGGCGCTCCACCGCGATCAGGTCGAAGACGCGGCCGAGGGTGCCGGTGACGGCGTTCTGGCGCCCGGATTCCTCGCGCCACTCGGCGCTTGGGCCGTCGCCGGCTGCGCCGCCCACGGGCACGCCGTGCAGGCGCATGAAGGAGGAGAACAGCGCCCGCGCCTGCTCGCGCCGGTCCTGCCCCTCGCGCTCCAGCGTGCGGTCGACTTCGGAGGAGATGGAGAAGCCCATCTCGCCGCCGAACACGACGGCATACTCGCTGGTGAGGGCGTTCAAGCCGACGATGCGGGCGCCGAAGCGGCGCGCAACCAGCAGCGCCGTATCGAGAAGCGGCGCGGCGGTGCCGTCGCTGACGACGGCCAATAGGGTCCTCATGGCGATCCTCGCCTGCCCGTCAGGTGCATGTTCCGCGCCGAGCATACCACGGCACGAACCCGCACCGAAGCGGCGGAAAGCAGCCGCAGCGCCATCGGCACCCGGCCAAATCGGCGGCCCATGCATTGACAGCGCCGCCGCCGGGCGGGTTAGCTGGCGGTCGACCTCCTCGGAGCCCCTCGATGACCGACCCGATCGGCCTTGCCCGCGGCCTCACCAATTACAGCGACCGCGACTTCGCGCTCTATCTGCGCCGCTCCTTCGCCAAGTCGATGGGCTATTCGGCGGCGCTGCTGGCAAAGCCGGTGATCGGCATCGCCAACACGGCGAGCGGCTTCAACAATTGTCACCGCCTCGTCCCCGAGCTCGTCGACGCGGTGAAGCGCGGCGTGCTGGCGGCGGGCGCGCTGCCGATCGAGTTCCCGACCATCTCGCTGGGCGAGGTCTATCTCAACCCGACCAGCCTGATGTTCCGCAACCTCATGGCGGTCGACACCGAGGAGATGATCCGCGCCCAACCGATGGATGCGGTCGTGCTGGTCGGCGGCTGCGACAAGACGGTGCCGGCGCAGCTCATGGGCGCGGCGTCGGCCAATGTGCCGGCGATCCAGCTCGTCACCGGGCCGATGATGACCGGCCCGCATCGCGGCGAGCGCCTCGGCGCCTGCACCGATTGCCGCCGCTTCTG
>Ga0073928_10004987_pt1 | contig 18989 bp, 17 predicted proteins | sample PaiPotPPA55metaG_FD_76969 | JGI IMG/M metagenome (GOLD analysis project Ga0073928, IMG submission 76969) | Iron sulfur acid spring bacterial and archeal communities from Banff, Canada, to study Microbial Dark Matter (Phase II) - Paint Pots PPA... ... | reverse complement strand
AGGATATCCATGCCGTGTGGCCGCAGACGCGCTACCTGCCTTCGAAGACGCGCCGCGCTATTGACGCACTGGTCGCCGAGATTCCCGGGATGATCGCGGGTTGAAGCTGCCAGGGTGTGCGCCTTTCACCAGTGGGCGACCTTCGGCAACTGCCACCCATACGTGACAGAAGCCACACGCAAGATGAAACACGCACCGCCGCCGAGGAGCGCGGCGGCCATCGGCGAAAGCCCGAAGCGGCGGCTGACAACCAGCACGACCCCTCCTGCGAACGCGGCGCTCGCATAGATATCGGCGACCAGGATCATGGGCACGCGGGCCAGCAGGATGTCGCGTACGACGCCACCGCCCACGCCGGTGATCGTACCCATCAATGTCGATATGAATGGCCCGATGCCGTAGCTCGGCGCCTTCTGCGCGCCCGCGACGGCGAATAGCGCAAGCCCGGCCGCGTCCAGCGCCATGAGCAAGGGCGCCGAGAGGGTGCGGGCCTCGCTATGAAAGATGAAAGTCAGCAAGCCCGTGAGGAACGCAAGCGCCGGATAGCGCCAGTCGCGCACGGCATTAGGGGGTGTCGCGCCGATCAGCAGGTCGCGAATCACGCCGCCGCCAAGCGCCACGGCAAACGACAGGACCATCACCCCGAGCAGATCGAGTCCGCCCTGCATGGCACTGATCGCCCCTTCGGCGGCAAACACGGCCGTGCCCGCAAGATCAGCTACCAGGACTATCGTTTCGATTTTCTTCATCGTTCAGGTCTGCGATTGATGTTGTCGGAGTATCGGCGAGCACGCCACTTCCCATCAAGCGACGCGCTCCAGATAGCGCTTCACCTCGGCGTCGATCCATTCCATGAAATGCGCCTGCTTCACGCTCAACACCTCACGCTGCTGCCAGACGAGCCAATACGGATACGGGTATGGCACAAGGATATCGGTGATCTGAACGAGCTCGCCTCGACTCATGGCATCTGCAACAAGTGTGCGCCGTTCAAGCGCAATGCCCTGCCCCAACCGCACGGCGCCCAATACGACATTCGAATCGTTCGCGAAGAGCCCGCTCGCATTGTCGGGTTCGCGCACGTTGGCCGCGCGGCACCAGTCGGTCCAGGGTGCATCGGTGCTTCTTATCAATGGACACGCCACGATCTCCTCAGCGGAGCGAGGAAGCTGACCTCCGTTGAAATGTGGTGCAGCCACGATCAGCAGTTCGTCGCTGAACAACTCTTTCTGGGCGAGACCGGGCCAGTGGCCTTGTCCCATTCGAATGCTGATGTCGGCCAGACCGTGCCGCATGTCCTGTATCTCAAGACTCGTCTGCAGGCGGACACGGTAATACGGATGGCGCTCGCGGAAACTGGGCAGACGAGGCAGCAGCCAATGCAATGCAAACGACGGCAGCGTTGCAATGACCAGTTCGCTTTCTTGCGGGCGGGCCTGGGCCAGGAGTGTCGCGTTTGCAATGTCGCGAAGCGCCGAACGTATTTCGAGCGCATAGAGACGTCCCTCTTCCGTCAGCCGCAACCCTCTCGCTTCACGCACGAAGAGCGCAACGCCCATGGTGTCTTCGAGAATCCTGATCTGCTGACTGACTGCCGAGTGCGTCACGTGGAGTTCGCGGGCAGCGAGCGTGACGCCACCGAGTCTGGCCGCCGCTTCGAAACATCGGAGCGCGGTTAACGGCGGGATGTTTTTCATGTAAGTTTTTCTTACCGAAGACGTTTGTTTATGTCGCTTTTCATGCGCCGGCTAAATGTTTAATCTAATGAAAATAGACGGCCTATATCCTTGCATCAGTACGCTTGGACGAAGGCGCAACAACGGCCGGATGATAGATATTCTAACGGGAAGCGTATGAAACTGATCGGAATGCTGGACTCGCCTTATGTGCGCCGGGTGGCAATCGGCCTCAAGCTGCTCGAGCTTGATTTCGAACATCGTTCGGTTTCGGTATTCAGCGGCTTCGAGGAATTCCGCAAGCTCAACCCGGTCGTGAAGGCACCAACCCTGATCCTCGACGATGGTCAAAGCCTGATGGATTCCACGCTGATCCTCGACTATGTCACGGCCATTGCGAAGTCAGACGTCACGTCGGCGTCGGCGTCGGAGAACGCTGAGGATTATTTGCGCGCAACCCGGCTCACAGGGCTCGCGTTGGCCGCGTGTGACAAGACAGTTCAGATTGTCTATGAACGCAACTTGCGTCCTGCCGAAAAACAGTACGAGCCGTGGATCGATCGCGTCAGTACTCAATTGCTGGCGGCGTACGCCGTGCTCGAAGCTGAACTGGACTTGGGTACCCTGCCCCTCGATGCGGGACGGCTTGGACAGGCGGGCGTGATAGTCGCGGTCGCCTGGAGATTCACCCAGATGATGGTGCCGAAGATTGTTGTCGCGGCGGAGTATCCCAACCTGCAATCATTCTCGGCTTTCGCCGAGCGACAGCCTGCTTTTGAGAGCACGCCGCCTGAATGATCGTTGGAGACAGGCCGCCGCCTCAGCGGACTGACTGAACCCGTCCGGCGCGCACGAACAACGCGCCCTTAATCAGCGTCGGCGTCAGACTCGGGATCCAGTGCCAGCACGGTCACCCCCACATCGACCCGATGTGACCCGCCGCCGAGAATCATCCCCCGCAGCAGCGACACGTCGCTATAGTCCCGTCCAGTGGCAAGCGTCACATGCTCGAGATCGGCGAGCACGTCGTTGGTCGGATCAAGATCGATCCACCCGCTGCCGGGACAAAACACCGACACCCACGCATGCGAAGCATCCGCGCCGATCAGCTTCTCCTGCCCCGGCGCGGGATCATTGCGCAAATATCCACTCACGTACCGGGCCGGCAACCCGAGCGAGCGCATGCAGCCGATCATCACCTGCGCAAAATCCTGACAGACGCCCCGGCGCATTTCAAACGCGCGATGAGCCGGCGTGTCGTAGGACGTTGCCAGGGGCTTGTACTTGAAGTCGCCATGAATCCGGTGCATCAGGTCGATCGCCCCCTCCGCCAGCGGCTTGCCCGCGGGAAAACTCTCCAGCGCGTAATCCCGCAGGTCCTGCCCGAGACTGATATTGGGCGATGCAAAGCAAAACTCCGCCTCGGGGCGAAACGGTGCACGAGCGCTAAAACGCATGCCCTTCGCGACCTCGTCCCACGCCGGGGTGGTCGCCGGATCGAGCGAGGCCCATCGTGGCGTCAGTTCGACGGTCGTTTCACTGACCATCTGCAATGAGCGGTGCGGCGACTCGAGCGAAAAATACAGCACGTCGTTACCGAAGGTATCCACGCGGCTGTTGATGTACGGCGGCTTCGGATCAATGCTTTCGGTGTGCGAGATCACCCGCTGCCACGCGCAGTTCTGCGGCCGGATAGTCGCGAGATGCTGAGCCGTTTCCACGTACGTTGAATAACGGTAGGTCGTCCGGTGCGACACCCACAACACGGTTTTCGGAATCTTCACGACGACACCTGCAATGCCTGCGTATTCGCGTGGCTGAAGTAACGTGCGCTGATTTCATGCGCAGCCGCGCTGACGTGATCGCCGAGTTCCTCGCAGGCCCGGACGAGTTCGCCATAACTGCCGTCTTCGTCGGTCGTGCACAGTTGCTCCAGTCCTCGCAGGGACTTCAGCAACAGCGTTGCGTCGCTGAATGCGCCGTGGTTCGTGTTGCCGGCTGCAATCGAAATCTCGTTGAGCTTGGTGCATAAGCGCGAGTACACGCCGTACAGCCCGCGCGGGTTGGTCGGCTCAACCACCAGCAGGTCGATCAGCGCGGGAACCTCGAAACGCCCCGGGTACAGCGATCGATACGTGAGCGTGCTGTCGAACAATTGCAGCAGCAGATCGAACCCGGCCGGCGTCGTCATCTGGCCATGCTCGGCGGCCACGCGCAGGAAGGTGGTCATCGTCCATACGCGTTCGATGTGCCGTCCCGCGAACACCAGCTTCCATGCTTCATCGCGTGTCATGCGGTCGCCCTGCGCGCCGCTGATCGAGAGCAGTTGCGTCGACAGAGTCTCGAGCGTGCGCGTCAGCTTCACGCGGTCGTAACGCTCCACGCCGGGACCTGGCTTGAATTTCTGGATGGCGTCGCGGAAATCGTTTCGCGCGGCCAGGATCGTGCGCCAGTGATCGGTTGAAAGACGTCCGCGAATCTCGCCGCTCGCACGCACCTGGCTCGCCAGGTTCTGGCCAATACTCGCCGCCGCGCCGTTCTCGCCAATATTGGCGACCAGCAACCGTTCAAGCCCGCGCGCCGTGTGCCCCTGCAGCGGCGTGCCGGGGGGCAGCAGGCCACATTGCCACGCGAGGTCCACCATGGTCTCCAGCATGCCCTCGGAGTCGTTGCTGTCGATTGACGAGAGGATCACGCGCAGCAGCCGCACATTGTTCTCTGCGCGTTCTCCGTATCGTCCGGCCCAGAAGAGGTTTTCCGCAGCGCGGCTCGATACGGTCCGATGCTTGCGCGCAAGGTCAGCCGGTTTTATTGGCGTAGGGAGCAGCGAGAGGCTTGAAGCCGGCTTGCTCGACAACACCCAGGTGTCGACGCTGCTGCTGCCGTATTGCATCGATACCGACGGTTGGCGCTCTGCCCCAAGCCGCGTGAATCCGCCGGGCATGACGGACCAGCCGCCGTCGATGTTCGCAATCGCATAAACCCGCAGCACCGACGGCCGGCCCGTCAGCGTGTTGTCTTCATAACGCGGCGCGTGCGAACTCGGAAACAGGTTCTGGATGGTGAACGCGTCCGGCATGGCGTCGATCCGCGCGCGCCAGCCGGCGAGGGGTTGCAGGCCGTCGCCGAAACCGCGCGGGCCGCCGCCATTGAGCGGCAAGCCTGGCCAGGTGGGGATCACGAAAGCCTTGTCCAGACGTGCCAGCACCGCTTCGCGCGCCGCCTGTTCACCGCACCACCAGGTGGGCACGCTGGCGAGTTCCAGCGGCTCGTTCAACAGCGCCCGCGAGATGGCCGGCAGGAAACCATGCAGCGCCGGCGATTCGACAAAACCCGAGCCCGGCACGTTGGACACCATCACGTTGCCGGCCCGCATTACCTGCAAGAGGCCCGGCACGCCGATAGTGGAATCAGCGCGCAATTCGACCGGATCGCAGAATGCATCGTCCAGGCGGCGCATCAGCACATGAACCCGTTCCAGCCCGGCGAAGGTCTTGAGGAACAGCATGTCGTCGCGCACGGTCAGGTCCTTGCCTTCGACCAGCGTAACGCCGAGGTAACGAGCCAGGAACGCATGCTCGAAGAAGGTTTCGCTGAACGGCCCGGGCGTCAGCAGCGCAATGTGCGGCGAGCCTTCGCCGGACATCGTCGCCCGGCCGCCCTGGACCAGCGCGGCGATCAGTTGCGAATAGAACGGCGCGAGCCGCTGGACCTTCATGGAGCGGAACGGCTCGGCGAATACATCCGAGACGATCAACCGGTTTTCCAGCGCATAACCAAGTCCCGACGGCGCTTCCGTCCGGTGCGCCATCACGGTCCAAGCGCCGTTGGGCGCGCGCGTCAGGTCCACGGCAACCAGCTGCAGATACTGCGCGCCGGGCGGCACGAAGCCCTTCACGGAGCGCAGATACCCTGGATGCCCGAACACCAGCGCGGGCGGCAGCAGGCCGCCGTGCAGCAGCGTCTGAGGCCCGTAGATGTCGGCGACGACGGCGTTGAGCAACTTCGCGCGCTGCGTCACCGCGCGCTCGATCACTGCCCACTCGCCTTCATCGATAAGAAACGGCAGCAGGTCCAGCGCCCAGGGGCGAGGCTCGCCCCCGTCCGAATAGACGTTGTAGCTGATGTCGTTGTCGCGGACCTGCTGCGCAATGGACGCGGTCGCCCGGTCGAGGTCGGCTATGCCGTCGTCGCCGAGCAGATCGAAGAATTGCTGCCAGTGAGCACGCAACTGGCCCGACGCGTCGCGCAGTTCGTCCCAATGACCCTCCCGGGCCGGTACCGCGCGAAGGTGTGACGACACACTCGCGCGGTTCGTGATTGCTTCAAACGGAAGCGTGGATTGGAAGGCCAAATTGAGTAGTTTTCGTTGATAAGGCTACCGTCGGCGCAAATCGAGTGTGAACGGAAATTCCAGGCTGCGCTTTGGTTCCTCCACGACCATCCGTCCAGGTGTATGGCCGATCCGGAAAAAGCGCGAACGCCGCCGGCTTTCCGCCTCGTATGCGTTGACCGGATAGGTCACGTAGTTGCGGCCCCCCGGATGGGCTACATGATACCGGCATCCACCCACCGACCGGTTGCTCCAGGTGTCAACTATGTCAAAGGTGAGCGGCGCATCCACGCCAATTGACGGATGCAGCGCCGTCGGCTGGGACCATGCCCTGAAGCGCACGCCGGCCACATGTTCACTCACCCGGCCGGTGGGTTGCAACGGCAGCGGCACGCCGTTGACCGTCACCACATGGCGGTTGTCGTTGAGACCGAGCACCCGCACTTCAAGCCGTTCCACCGACGAATCCACGTAACGCACCGTACCGCCCGGCGACCCCTGCTCGCCCATCACGTGCCACGGCTCCAGCGCGCTGCGCACCGTCAATTCAATGCCGTTCGTCTGGACCGCCCCCACCAGTGGGAAACGGAACTCGAAATGCGGCGCGAACCACGCGGCATCGAATGCATAACCGGCTTCATTGAGGTCCGCGATGACGTCGTGGAAATCCATTTCGATGAACGTGCCGAGCATGAAGCGGTCATGCAGTTCCGTATCCCAGCGCGTGAGACGCGTGGTGTACGGCTTGTCCCAGAAACGCGCGACGAGCGCGCGCAGCAGCAATTGCTGGACGAGGCTCATGCGCGCGTGCGGCGGCATTTCAAAACCCCGCAGTTCCAGCAGGCCGAGGCGGCCGGTCGGACCATCGGGGGAATAGAGCTTGTCGATGCAGAATTCGGCGCGGTGCGTGTTGCCGGTCACATCGATCAGCAGGTTGCGCAGCGTCCGGTCGATCAGCCACGGCGGCAACAGCGCGCTATCGCGTCCGCCCAGGCGTTCGAGCTGATGCTCGATCTCCTTGAATGCAATCTCCAGCTCGTAAAGCTGGTCGTTGCGGGCTTCGTCAACACGCGGCGCCTGGCTCGTCGGTCCGAGGAACAATCCCGAGAACAGGTACGACATCGACGGATGGTTGATGAAGTACGAAATCAGGCTGGCCAGCAGGTCCGGACGCCGCAGGAACGGGCTGTCGGCAGGCGTCGCGCCGCCAAGCACGAAGTGATTGCCGCCGCCCGTGCCGGTGTGACGGCCGTCGGTCATGAACTTCTCGGTGCTGAGATAACTTTCGTGCGCCGACTGATACAGGAACTCGGTGTGATCGACGAGTTGATCCCAGCTCGAAGCCGGGTGAATGTTCACTTCGATCACGCCCGGGTCAGGAGTCACTTGCAGCAGCTTGAGACGCGCGTCGCGTGGCGGCGGATACCCTTCTATCACCACTTTCATGCGCAGATCGGCTGCCGTTGCCTCAATGGCCGCGAGCAGGTCGAGGTAGTCGTCGAGTTCGGTCAGCGGCGGCATGAACACATGCAGCAGGCTCTTGCCACTTCCAAACGATTTCTCTTCGACATCCGGTCCTGCCGCACGCGCCGGATCTCGCGCCTCAACGCACAACGCCGTACGCCGGATCCACGAAGCGGACTCGCCGCGCGACGGCTCGCGGGTTGAGGTTGCAGGCCGTTGCCCGGTGCCTGCTGCTGCGCCCGTACCTGTTCCTGTTCCTGTTCCTGCTACGGCACCCTCGCCCGCTCTTCCTTCTAAGGTCTCCCCGGGGATCGCTTCACCGCGATATTGCATGCGCAATTCCATCGCCTGACGCAACGGCGCAGGCGGCCCGAACGGATCGTGCGGATGTTGATACGGATAGTCCCCGGCGCTCACCCACGGCAGCGATTCCAGCGGCAAGCGGTACCCCATTGGCGAGTCGCCGGGGATCAGGTACATGCGGCCATCGCGGAAAAACCAGGGGCCGCTGACCCATGCCGGCTCTTGCATCGGGATATCGCGTTCACGGGCGATAGGCAGCACGTAGCCCGTCACCTGCGACAAGCCTGCATCGAACACGCGACGCAAGCGCATGCGTTCCATCTCGTCGTCGAGTTCGGATTCAAACGGGTCCACGTTCACCGGCAGGCGGCGTTCGCGCCACAGGTAGTAGAACGTGTCTTCGTAGCCGGGCTGGATATACGAGGGATCCAGCGAGACCTTGTTAGCCAGATGTTCGATAAACCGCCGTGCATCTTCAGCGGTGTACTGGCCGGGATCGCGTTCATCGGCGAAGAGCTTCGGGTCTTCCCAGATCGGCTCGCCATCCGCGCGCCAGAACAGCGACATGGCCCAGCGCGGCAACTGCTCGCCCGGATACCACTTGCCCTGGCCCAGATGCAGGAAACCGCCCACGCCATAACGCGCACGCAGCTTGTCCATCAGCGAGACGGCATAACCGCGCTTCGTCGGCCCCAGTGCGTCGGTGTTCCATTCCGCCGCATCGCGATCGCTCACGGCGACGAACGTGGGCTCGCCGCCCATCGTCAGGCGCACGTCCATGTCGGTCAGCTGCTGGTCGACCTGGGCGCCCATCTTCTGCACCGCCGACCACACTTCTTCCGTGTACGGTTTCGTGACGCGCGGAGTTTCGAGCACGCGCTGCACTTGCATGATGTGCTCGAACTCGACTTCGCTTTCATCGACCGCGCCGGAGATAGGCGCGGCGCTACCCGGTTCGGGCGTGCAGGCGACGGGGATATGCCCCTCGCCGGCCAGCAGCCCGGAGGTGGGGTCGAGCCCGATCCAGCCCGCGCCGGGCAGGAAGACCTCGCACCACGCGTGCAGGTCGGTGAAGTCGACTTCGGTACCGCTCGGGCCATCGAGGGACTTCTGGTCCGGCGTGAGCTGGATCAGGTACCCCGACACGAAACGCGCGGCGAGCCCGAGTTGCCGCAACGTTTCAACGAGCAGCCAACCCGTGTCGCGGCACGATCCCAACGCTTTTTCGAGCGTCTCCTCCGGCGTCTGGACGCCGGGCTCCATGCGGATCACGTAGCCAATGTCGTGCTGCAGCCGCTGGTTCAGTTCGACCAGGAAATCGGCCGTTATCTTGGGTGTCTTGTCGATGCTCTCGACAAACCTGGCCAGCAACGGCGTGGGCTCGCGCTTGATCAGGTACGGCGCAAGCTCGGCCGCGAGCTGGGGTTCGTACTCGAACGGGAATTTCTCGGCGTAGGGCTCGAGGAAAAAGTCGAAGGGGTTGTACACCGCCATCTCGGCGACCAGATCGACCGTAACCTTGAATTCCCGCGTCTTCTCGGGAAAGACGAGCCGCGCCTGATAGTTGGCAAACGCGTCCTGCTGCCAGTTGATGAAATGGTCGTCTGGCTCGACCCGCATCGAATACGAAACGATAGGGGTACGGCAATGCGGCGCAGGCCGCAGGCGCACGACCTGCGGGGAAAGGCCGACGAGGCGGTCATAACGGTAGTGCGTGACATGGTTCAACGCGACACGGATTGACACACCTGACTCCTGGACGATTTTTGGCAATGTTCAAAAGCAAACTCCATGCCGTTTGGTCAAACGCACCATCGGGCAAGGCTCCCGGCAACTTCCATGCACTCAATACTGCGGTTAAACCGTTTCCAGCGTCCGCTAATGCACCAAACTGGCGCGTAAAACGCCCTTTGCGTCCGGACCGGACCGTTCCTGCGGCGGCACGTGGCTTGCTTTAAAGCCAGCATCGCAGTCACCGTGCCTTGTTTGCCAGCCTATCTCGTCAATATGAAAACATTCCATTGCGGCCGTTGCCAGCATCACGTTTTTTTCGAGAACGTGAAATGCGAATCCTGTGCGGCGTTGCTGGGCTTCGTCCCTGAATTGTCCGAAGTTTGCGCGTTCGAACCGGCTGGCGACACGGCCGGCGACTCGTCCGGCATTGCGCTTTGGCGCGGCCTGAATCCATCGGCGAACGGTGCGCTGTTCCGGCAGTGCAATAACTACGCGCTGGAGAATGTCTGCAACTGGATGATCCCGGCCGATTCGCCGGACATATTGTGCCCGGCTTGCAGCCTGACGCGAACCATCCCGAATCTCTCCCAGCCGGAGAATCGCGTCTACTGGTACAAGCTGGAAACCGCCAAACGGCGCTTGCTGTTTGCGCTCTCCGCACTCGGCCTGAATACGGATTCGCGGCGGACCAATCCGGAAACGGGATTGCAGTTCGAGTTTCTTGAGGACGGCGACATGGGGGCGAAGGTCCTGACCGGTCACGACAACGGCCTCATTACGATGAACATAGCCGAAGCCGACGACGCGCTGCGTGAACGCATGCGCGCGGAAATGCACGAGCCATACCGGACCTTGCTTGGCCATTTCCGCCATGAAATAGGCCACTACTATTTCGATCGGCTGGTGGCGAATACAAGCTGGGAGGCGCCGTTTCGCGAGATGTTCGGCGACGAACGCGTTGACTACGCCCAGGCGTTGCAGGCGCATTATGACAATGGGCCACCGGCCGACTGGGACCAGTCTTATGTGAGCGCCTACGCCACTACGCATCCGTGGGAGGACTGGGCGGAGACGTGGGCTCATTACCTGCATATAGTCGATACGGTGGACACCGCTGCCGCATGCGGATTCAAGCTCGATCCGAAGTCCGACAACGAACCGTCGCTCACCGAGATCGAGCCGGTCGAGAACGCCAGTTTCGATAAGCTCATGAAGCAATGGTTTCCGCTGATGTACGCATTGAACAGCTTGAATCGAAGCCTGGGCCTGGCCGATGCGTACCCGTTCACGCTCTCGCCGAAGGTCGTCGCCAAGCTGCGTTTCGTGCATAAGGTGATAGCAAGCGCCGGTGCCCGGAAGCCAGCGAACGAACCGAGCGCTGACGTCCAGCAAGAAACCAAGCCGGAAACCGAGCAAAACCCGCAGGAACAGCCGGCGGCGGCCAGTTGATCAGCAAATAATCAGGAGTCGACCTATTTAACTCCGTCTCAACCATCGCCCTTGGTGAAACACGCCAGGGCGACGCCAGTGGCTCCACGGCCACTCACGCGCCCAACCCAAAAAGGTCAGTCCGATGAAGCTCCGCGTTGGTTACGAACTGGTCTATGAATGCGTGCAGCCGACTCCCATGCTGCTGATGCTGAACATGCACGCGTCACGTGCGCAGAACATCCTTGTCCCCGACATCCTGAGGGTCGACCCGCGGGTACCCTACTCGCAGTATCGCGACTCGTTCGGCAATCTGTGCAGCCGCCTGGTCGCGCCGCAAGGCTGGCTCACGCTGTCCACGCAGGGGTTGATCGACGTGCCGCCTTATCCGGAGTTGCCGGAACAAAACGCTTATCAGCACGCCGTTGAAGCACTGCCCGACGAGTGCATGCAGTTCCTGCTCGGCAGCCGCTACTGCGAGACCGACCTGCTGTCCGACGCCGCCTGGCAGATGTTTGGCCATACACCGCTCGGGCGCCCCCGGGTGCAGGCTATTTGCGACTTTGTTCATCGGCACATCCGCTTTGATTACAACTGTGCGCGTCCAACCAAGACGGCATTCCAGGCGTATCAGGAGGGCGTGGGCGTATGCCGGGACTTTGCGCATCTGGCCGTCGCGCTATGCCGCGCGATGAACATTCCGGCACGCTACTGCACGGGGTATATCAGCGACGTCGGTTTGCCGCCGCCCTATGCACCCATGGATTTCTGCGCCTGGATCGAGGTGTACCTGGGCAACTCGTGGCACACATTCGATCCCCGCAATAACGCGCCGCGTACGGGCCGCGTGTTGATGGCGCGAGGCCGTGACGCCGCCGATGTCGCGTTGAGCAACACCTTCGGTGCCACCACGCTGGTCAGGTTCAGCGTGGTCTGCGAGCCTCAATAAAACGGCGCGACGTACTCAAGCAAACTCAGCAAAGTGCGGGCGCCGTACGAGCCAGCCGATGGAAGTGGCGGCCGAAATAGATCAGGCTGTCGCCGTCGCCCCGCACCACGATGTCCGCTACTTCCACGAACATCACCGAGTGCGAGCCCACGGTCTTTGTATCGACAATACGGCCTTCAAGGCTGGCGAGCGCATCGCAGAGGACGGGCAAGCCGAGGCGCCCCGCGCTCCACGCCTGCTGCTCGAATCGTTCGTTCATCGGCAGGTTGGTCATCCCGGCGAAATGGCGCGCCAGCTCCTGGTGATCAGCGGGCAGCACGTTGATGCAGACGTTGCCGTTGCCCGCGAGCACGGCATGCGCCGCGCTTGACTGGTTCACGCAGACAAGCATGGTGGGCGGTGTGTCGGTGACGGAACACACCGCGCTTGCGGTCATGCCGCAGCGCCCGCGCGGGCCGTCAGTGGTGATGATGTTGACCGCCGCGGACAGGTACGCCATGGCCTCCCGAAACAGCTTGCGGGTGCTTTCGTTATTCATGTCTTGTTCCCCGGTTCACGCGAATACGCCTGAATACAACGGACTCTGTCGAGAGTCCCGCTGTGCCTCGCGCGTTGCCGTCGGGTCGCTTCGCCGGGAATGGCGAACTGCAACGCGACCGTGGGAAACGCTAACCAGGCGGCTGTATCCGGTAATGGCGGTAGATTGCCGCGATCCCGGCTGAGCGGTATGCCTGCTGGACCACATCCGCGGATAAATGACAGGAGAACGGCCACGCAGCATCGGCCGGCAACCCGGCTGATGCTGCAGTTCAGTGCGTAGATTCGCCGCGTGGGGAGATAAGTGCCCGACTACTTGGCAAACAGCGAGGCGATATTCGCAAACGCCTTGATCTCGAGCGCGTTACCTGACGGGTCCAGGAAGAACATGGTCGCCTGTTCGCCGACTTCGCCCTTGAAGCGCACATGCGGTTCGATGATGAATTCCACCCCGGCCGTCGTGAGTTTGTCCGACGCCGCTTGCCACTGGTCCATCGGCAGCACTACGCCGAAGTGCCGGACCGGGACTGCATCGCCGTCTACCTCGCTCGTCTTCCGATGACCGATTTCGTCCGGTGCAAGATGAGCGACGATCTGGTGCCCGTAGAAATTGAAGTCCACCCAGTCGGGTGCGCTGCGGCCTTCCGGACAGCCAAGCAGGTCGCCATAAAACGCACGGGCGGCCGCGATGTCGTGAACCGGAAAGGCGAGATGAAAAGGGGAAATGGCAGCAGTGGTATCGCTCATGGCGGGGCCCGGATATCGATTGAGTAAGTCGTCTTCGACGACACGGACACGTTCTGTCCGCGCCGCCCTCATGGCGCGCGAAAAATGAATGTCACGCCACGGAGAGACAGTGTAGGGGCAACGATAATAGTTGAATAACGATAGTTTTTTTGGCTCAGCATCAATAAAATTGATCAATTAAAACCCTTGAGCCGGTCGATAAAACCATGATGCGAGAGCTGAAAACCTTTCTGGCCGTGGTGCGTTTCGGAACGTTCGCGAGTGCGGGCGCGCATATCGGGTTGACGCAATCGGCTGTCAGCGCGCAGATCCAGCGGCTGGAGGAAGACCTGGGTTTCCCTCTGTTCGACCGGACCGGCCGCTCGGCCACGCTCAACGCAGCGGGCAGACAGACGGTCGATTCGGCCGAAGAATTGTTGTCGGTCTACGCCCGCCTCGCCGCACGCGGCGGCACAGCGGAACAGTCCGGCCTGCTGCGGGTGGGGGCTATTGCTTCGGCGCAAGCGTCGTTTCTGGTCAGTGCCATCGAATTGTTCCGGCAGACCTCACCGGGGTGGCGAATCCGCGTGGTTCCCGGGGTGTCGCTCAACCTGCTGGCGCAGGTGGACTCGGGCGAAGTCGATGTCGCGGTGATCCTCAAGCCCCCTTTCGCGTTGCCCGCCGAACTGCACTGGCGCACCCTGCTCACCGAAACCTTCGTGCTGCTGGTCCCGCGCGAACTGGCGGACCGGCCGTGGCGCTCGCTGCTCAAGTCAGAGCCGTTTATCCGGTACGACCGGAGTTCCTTTGGCGGCCGTCTCGTGGACCGCTTTCTCAGGAGGATTCGCGTGACGGTGCAGGACGTGGTCGAACTCGATGAATTGCAGGGGATCGTCGGGCTCGTGGCTCACGGGGTAGGTATTGCGCTTATCCCGCAGTCGTCCGCGTTGCACATGCCGGAGACCGTCCGTGCCTTGTCTCTTGGAGACGAGACCTTCGCCCGCGAAATCGGCCTCGTCCAGCGGCATACGCGAAATGAGCAAACCGTCACCGTGCAATTCGCCGGGTCCGTCTGCGCCGTTCTGCCTCGATGAGAGATTGAGAGGTACCGGGTTTCAAGTCGTTTTCAGTGCTGTCTTGATTTGTTGAACGATAGGTCATAATATCCACGCATGACAAAACCTGCCTCCCTACCTCTGCCTGCCGAGCGCTCACAGGAGCGCGGGCGACCCCGTGAATTTGATCTCGACGAAGTCGTTGCTTCCGCCGGCCGGGTGTTCTGGGAGGGGGGGTATCACGCGACCTCGGTCGGGACCTTATGCGATGCAACCGGGCTGCTGCGCGGCAGCCTCTACGGTGCATTCGGCGACAAGCACGGGTTGTTGATTGTCGCGTTCGAATGTTATGCCGACGGCGCGGTTGCCCGACTCAAAGAGCGTCTTGAAGCCGATCTGCCGCCGCGTGAATGCCTGCGGGAGGCGTTGCTCCACTACACCCGGCTCAGCGCCGACCTCGCCGGGCGCCACGGATGTTTCATCACCAACGCGGCGCTTGAACTGCTTCCCGCCGACGACGTATTGCGGCCTTACATCGAAACCACCCTCCAGCGCATTGGTGCCCAATTGACTGCAGCCGTGATCCGCGGCCAGCAAGCGGGAGATTTCAATGCGGATCTCGACGAAAACGCTGTTGGCACTTTCTTGCTATGCATCGTGCAGGGACTGCGGGTGCTGGGCAAAGTCGAGTCAAGCGAAAAGAAGCTGGTCGGCATCGTCGACATGACCCTGCGCGCGCTGCTCTAAAAATTTTTTCCTAATTTTTGAACGATAAGTCATGAATAAATTATTCGAGCATCAAGCGACTGTCGCAGGTCAGCCGGTGTCGGTCCCGCGCGTACCCGTTGCCGCCATGCGCGCCGGATACCTGAAAGGCGTGCTGCTATGCATGAACGCGACCGTCCTGATGGGCATCATGTTTCCCATCATGACAAGCGCATTGCGGCACGTCGATCCATTCACGTTCACGTCGTTGCGCTACCTGATTGCCGGCAGCGCGTTTCTCATCCTGCTGCGGGTGAAGGAAGGCCGAAGCGCGTTCCGGTTCAAGGGAGAACCTATCGCGCTTGCCTGGTTGCTGGGCTCGATCGGCTTTTGCGGATTCGGTTCGTTCGTCTTTCTTGGACAGCAATTGGCCGGACGCGACGGCGCGCTGACTGCATCGATCATGATGGCAACCCAGCCGATGATGGGCTTGATCGTGAATTCCGTCGTGCGCCGCGTCCTGCCGCCGCTGTATTCGTTTCTGTTTATCCTGATGTCGTTTGCCGGGGTAGCGCTGGTGGTGACCAAGGGCGATATTGCTGCGCTCCTGAGCGAGCCTCAGCACTATTCGGCGAACGCGTTGATTGTGGTGGGTGCGCTGTGCTGGGTGATCTACACGTTCAGTGCGTCGTACTTCAAGACGTGGTCCGCGCTCAAATACACGACCATGACAACCTGGCTCGGCCTGACTACGATCATGGGGCTCAACCTGCTGTTATTTGCGCTGCATGTGGTGCCCGTTCCGACTGCTGCCACGTTGATCGCCATTCTCCCTCACCTGCTTTATATGGGACCTGTAGCGGGTTTTATCGCCATTCTGTTCTGGAACATGGGGAACAGGATCCTTACGCCGCTCAATGGCGTGCTGTTCATGGATGTGCTTCCCGTGACCACATTTGTTGTGTCGGCGATCAGTGGATTGATCCCGACACACATGCAGATTGCAGGCGCTTGCATGACAGGCGCCGCGCTGATTCTCAACAACCTTTATTTGCGCCGCCGCGCGCAGCGCCTTGCGGCGAGACCGTAGAAGCGGGTCGCTGCCAACGGGGCAGCGGCCTGATCAAGCCTTCCATGATTGCCGCTGTCAGATATTGCCGCAGTCAGATGACCTGAAACGGCGCCCGCGGTACTGCCTCTCCATCCACGCAGGCTATTGCCCAGGAGACCGCAAAATTCGTGGCGGCATTGTGCGAAGCGAAACGGCCAAGCGTGCCGTGCGAACGTTGATTTCCATGCTCGTCCCGAATGATCACGAATGAATCGAAGGCGCCTTGGGTGGGAGCAACCACGGGCCGTATAGTCGATCCTCGGTATTGCATTTCCATATTCAACTCTCTCAGCCTGGTTTGAGGCAATGGAAGCAGGAATAAAAAACCAGAGACGTTCCCGATGTCGAGGCATCAATGCGTGGCGCATACAAATCAATATGCCAAAACGTGAACCAAAGCCCGGGTAATCGAATTTTGCGTGCACCCCGTCCTTTTAATGTGACGGGTCCCGCAACTCGAGCGCCACGGTCAAACTGCCGTGTTCACGCGTTCGAGTATTCGCTGCACGATGGCGTGCTGGGTTGGCGTCAGTTCTGGAAAACGCGCCAGGTCGATTACACGCTTGCGCCAATAAGCCTGGCCGAGTACCGACGCGCTGCCCTCTTCACTCCAGCGCGGAACAATCCGCACCAGGTGTGCAATCTCCTGCTCAATTAATAACGGATGTCGGGCGGCGTTTGGGAAGGTCTGGTCAAAGCTCACGGCTCATGCTCCAGTAACAAAGACAAAGCACCTGACATTATCGCGACTTTATCTACAGCGAATCCCCAATTTTGGGGATTTTAACTAGACGGTAGCCTCTAGTAATTATTTTCGGCCAAAAACGATAAATAAGGGTGCATAGGCGCACCGCGCCGGCGTCACAAAGGGCCGTTATAGGGAAAGCGGAATGCTGTCCAGAACGGGAGATAATCAAACTGAATTCAATTGAATTTGCATGCCAGCCTGGCATTATCACCGGATTTTTGCTGAAGCAGTTATTCGAACACCATGTTCTAATTAAAGCAACGCGTTGGCTGCGTACAACATTCAGCGAGGGTTATTTTCTGCCCATTGGTTATTTATTAAAGCGATTTTAGACCGAGGCGCGTTACCGCCCGTTCGTCTGCACCGCGCGAATCAGCTTCGACCTGCTTCCAACGCCCAGCTTGTGGAAAGAACGGTCAATATGCGTACGGACAGTTGTATAAGAAATGCCCAGCCGGAACGCGATTTCCTTGTCGAGCAAGCCTTCCACCACGAGTCGGACCACATCCCGCTCACGCGCCGTCAGGTTCTTCAGCACGTCTTCTGAAATCGGCCTGGCTTGCGGCCCGGACGGCTCTGTCAACCCTGCTGCGGTGCGTGCTCGTGCGAGCGCCGCGGTAAAAGCCGGGCGAATGAACTCGGCCATGGCGAGGTCATGATCGGAGAAGTCATCCCGATGTTTGCCTCGCCAGATACGCAGGTCGCCAATATTGGAATCGCCGGCCCACGCATAAACGTTCATGCCCCAGTGCAAACCGTCGCGACGCAGAAAGTCGTTGAAAAGTTCGGTCCGCATCAGCTCGCTTTGCGGAATCACATTGGTCACACGAACCGCCTCGCGGCAATTTTGCAGCCTCGGGGTCACGGTATCGCGGTACTGATAGTAGTGCTCGTACTCGGACAAGTTGTCTTCGGACATGTTGAACGAGACCCGATTAACGAATTCCTTCTTCGTCTCGTCCCAGACATAGGACCCCAGGTGGTCCGCACGCAGCAAGCTGAGCATGCGAATGCCCACCTCCTGCCGCATCACCTGCTCAGGAAGTGAATCGGCAAGCACAGCGAAGATGTCGGAAACCAGGCCGGTTTCGCGGCTCGTCAAATACATTTCACAGACATCCTGGTCGGTCCCGGGTTAATAGCTCGTGTGCGTTTTCTCCACGCGCAAGCCACCACATTTTGAAATACTGCTTCGCAGACTACACGGACGATATTGCTGATTCAAGTCTGTTTTATTCCCGCCGTTAACGAGTTAACCGTTATTTCAACTGACGGGCCAATCGCTTGAACGTATCGGGAAACGGCGGCAATCCAGGCCGCCGTCACACAGTTCCGACGCCTGTCAACGGGGAAATACTTCTGCCAAATGGGGAAATGCATGGCCTTCATTCCGAATCTGCGTCGTCGCAAACCCGCCATTGCAGTCGGTGAAGCCGCTCCCGCTGCGCAACCAAGCTTTGGTTATATCGATACCTTGTTCGACTACGGCGCGTTGCTCGCCGCGTCGCTGGATTCGTTGGGCAAACTGCCCGCGGCCGGTAATTCGACGATTGCGATTATTGGCGCGGGTATTAGCGGCCTTGTGGCGGCGTATGAACTGCTGCGCGCCGGCGCTTTTAACGTCGTCCTGTACGAAGCGTCCGGGCGCATTGGCGGGCGAGCCTACAGCATTCCGTTTACGAGCGTGACGCCCGCATTCCTGGCCGAACTCGGCGCCATGCGTTTTCCTCCCAGCGAGTACAGCCTGTTCCATTATCTCGATCGCTTCGGCATCCAGGCGAACTCGAGTTTCCCCGATCCGGGCCAGGTGCTGACCAATCGACTACAGCGGTACATCGACCAGTGAGAACAGAGAGGCGAGCGGCTGGCGTTGAAACCCGCGATCGCCGCGCGTTGATCCAAAAAAAGACCCGCACAAGGCGGGTCTTAGTCTCTCAGTTTCGTATGGCGGAACGCGCGGACATTCTCGGGCACGTTCGCTTTGCCATCGGAGTGCGGTGTAGACGGTGAAGCCCCCGGCTCTGTTTAAGAACTTAACTGATTAACAAGCATCCTGCATCCTCATTTATGAGGATACGAAGCGGCTGAACAACTGGAGGCTTTGTCACGTTGCTGGGATGGACGCGCAAGATCGTCCGATGAAGAATCCTAAATCGCTTTATCACGGTCATCGGTTTCCCGCGCCGGTCATCAGCTGCGCTGTTCGGTGGTACTTCCGGT
>Ga0073928_10004985_pt1 | contig 18990 bp, 17 predicted proteins | sample PaiPotPPA55metaG_FD_76969 | JGI IMG/M metagenome (GOLD analysis project Ga0073928, IMG submission 76969) | Iron sulfur acid spring bacterial and archeal communities from Banff, Canada, to study Microbial Dark Matter (Phase II) - Paint Pots PPA... ... | reverse complement strand
TATCTGAAGGCCGAATTCGCGGATTCGCAAACTAAACTTTCTGGCCATGGAAATGAGAGTCAAAGTCTTGTAGATGTGACAATTCCGGTCGCGCCGGGACGGCAATACAAAGTGGCTGGAATTGAGTGGACTGGAAACACTGTCTTCCCGACGGAAAAACTTCAATCGCTCGTTCATCTTCGCGTGGGTGAGTCCGCAAACGCGGTGCAGTTGGTTGAAGATCTTCAGGCTATACAACGGCTCTACGGCACTCGTGGATATGTCGCTGCCGAGGTGATGGCGGCGCCGGGATTCGACGATGCTTCATCAACTGTGCGTTACGGTCTTGAATTGCACGAGGGCGACTTGTATCGGATGGGAACGTTCGCGGTCGAGGGCCTCGAAACGGGGTTATCGCGAGCAGTATCGGACCTATGGAAGTTACAGACGGGGACTCCTTACGATACTAGCTATTCCAAGCTGCAATTTTTTCCCGCAGTGGCCAAGGCAGGGATTTCGATTCCGCGAGATCTGACGATTGCGATCGAGGAGGACAAACAGGACGACAAAACCGTAAACGTAAAAATTGTATTTGCGCCGAAGAAGTCGCCATAGAATTCCAATTCGGGGCACTTTAAGTTGGCCAGCGGCATCAAATGATCGGTCGGAAGTTGCATTTACGCACTGAGAGCGAATTCGGATCCACATTATTTCTTAGAAGTAAGGAGCAATCATGAGACGCGCCTTGACAAGAATCGCAGTTTCGGTGGCCGCTTCACTATTTGTGGTCTCGTCTTCCTGGGCGGCGGACAAACCTCAGACGTATGTTGGCAGAGTCAGCGACGCGATGTGCGGCGCGGAGCATATGGAAGCCGGCGTGACGGCTGCCGACTGCACCCGCGATTGCGTTTCCAAGGGCTCCAAATACGCCCTAGTTGTGGGAGAAAAGGTGTACACCCTCGACGGCGAAGACAAAGCGGCGCTGAATGAACTCAACAAGCTGGCAGATCAAAGGGCAAAGATCACTGGGATAGCAACGGGAGATACGATTCAGGTTAGCTCCGTGGTTCCCGCCAAGTAGGACAGACAAGATTCTCCAACCCTGCGTCGCAACTTTTAATCGTACCTTAATGATTTGCTATGTTAGATTTAACGATTACTCACCCCATCCAGGCGGAGGAACAACGAATTGGGCAAGGACATGGTCCCCAAGAAGATTTTCTTTACCAAGGGAGTCGGCAAACACAAGGAACGTCTCACTTCGTTTGAACTCGCGCTGCGTGATGCCGGCATCGCCGCCCAAAACCTGGTTCGTGTGTCATCGATTTTTCCGCCACAGTGCAAGCTGATTCCAAGATCGCAAGGGCTGAAGTACTTAAGCCCGGGGGAAGTAGTATTTTCGGTGGTTGCCGAGAATTCTACGCGCGAGCCCCACCGCTTATTAGCGTCTAGCATTGGGGTCGCGATTCCGGCGGACCGCAATACGTATGGCTATCTCAGCGAGCATCATTCCTTTGGAGAATCTGAAGACGCTGCTGGCGATTATGCCGAGGAACTGGCGGCAGAGATGCTCGCCACTACACTGAATGTGGAGTTCGATCCTGATCGTTCCTGGGATGAGAAGAAGGAAATCTATCGCATCTCCAACAAAATCGTGCGCACCGCTAACGTTACCCAATCCGCGGTTGGTGACAAGCGAGGATTGTGGACGACTGTGATCGCATCCGCAGTGCTGATCTTTGATTAACGAATTAAAGCTTTAATCTCTCCGGATTGGATAAAGTGGTGGGGTTCTGTTTTTGGATTCAAACTGAACCGCTACCTACGAATTATTTCCTGGTCGCAGCTTTCATCTTTGTTATCTTATCCGCACTTTTTGTAGCGCCATTCCTGTTCTTTCCCAGCCGCTCCAGAAGCGCCGCCACCATCAGCGGTATCGCAACGGTTGCATCCACGAAAACCTCCGCAAATTTTCCCCCTTCGTTGGCACAGACTAATTTTGTATCACCATTCGGACTTATAGATGATTCGTGCCCAAGTATCGGCTCGGGGCAAATATTCACACAATAGTGGTATTTCTTCATCGGCAGATTCTCGCCAAGACGACGGCGTCGCAATTCAAGGAAAGGTATGAATTGTTGGGACCAGTCCGCCGGAACCCCGCCGCCAATCGTGAAAACTCCGATCCGCGTTTGACGCAATAGAGTTGCAGCAAAGTGTTCAAGATCTTCGAATGGATCGAATCGCAGTTTGTGTCTTCCGGTCGATTCTCTAAGTCGAATATTCAAAGCGACGTCGAGGCCGAGCTCCGAATCGGTAAACGCAGGCACGAAAACGGGGACGCCTTTCTCGTATGCCGATTTGAGGATACCGCGCTGATCTTTAGAACGCTTGGCGAGATGTGATCCGATCGCATGATTCAACTTGTATGAACAGAGGACATCATTGTGATCCCAACTTTCCAAAATCTCAGAAATAACTTCTTCCACATCGTGGGAATTTCGTTGTCTATCATCAATCAGCCCATGGGCCATGAGAGCCCCAGTGGAAACAACAGCATTCACGATTCCGCGGTCAATCAATTCGGCAATGATGAGGTCATATTTGGCGATGGTAATTGTCCCGGCCAAGGTCATTACGACAAAGCAATCCTTGTCGCGAGCCATTGCCTCAAGCACATCGGCGGCAGCACCAATCTCTCGCCCAGTGAAAGCGGTCTTAGCCATGGAACGCACCAGATCATCGATGGAGCGCACACGGCTAAGATCGAGTGCCTCGCCGATCAAATTGTCTTCGACCGGATGCTCAAGACGCTGGCGAATTCCGGAACCGTTGTGGTTAGCGTGCTGCACGAACGCACCTCCGCTGGATGAGTTTTACGATCTTTATACTCTACTGCAACGAGAACGGTAGCGTCGGTTAGACCGGCATCAACTCGAGGAATTCCTTAAAGATGTTATGAGAGTGCGCTTTTGGGAGGAGGAAAGCCCCGGAGCTAAAACCTCACACCGAATCGTGCTCACAGGCTCCGCAAATCGTCGTGGACGGGAGGGTTGTTGAGTTCGGCATTGGGTTTCGTTAAATCTGTTTTTCGGGTGTTCGATTGCCAGCATCTGCAATCGCCGACGATAAGGGTTAGCGCCTCCCCTTCTTTCACGAGTGCGTCCAACGTTGCAATAACCCGCACAAGTGGGTGCTTGTATCTGCCGAGTTGATAAGATCTCCGCCGGTTAATTCGGTCGTAAATTTGTCCCGCGCTGGCAGGTTGTTCGGACTCTAGCAGGGCAATGCGGCACGCTCTTTCTAGCTTCGGTTTGTGCAGTTCACCGTCGCTGGCGTGGAACGGGAGGGCTTCGTGCGAATTCTCAGCGCCGAGGCGTTTGGGACTCTGGCCGGCAGACTCGATACATTCTAGCCGGAGCTCACCCACGATCTCCTCCCCGAATAGGCTTGCCAACCCCTTGACCGTACGCTTGACTGCCTTGACCCTCATGGTTATCGCTGTACGCTGCTTCACAAGAGTCTCAAGCTCATTTATCGCAACTTCCATGACTTGCTTGGCGTGGTCCGAATGAGAGGCTTTCCCTTGCATAAGGCGTCCTGTCCTAAGCCGGTCCCGTGATGTTTGACTAATGAAAGGATTATCTGTCAACTTCGCATAACTTTGTTTACCGCTAGGACGAGTGATCACGAAGGAAAGATGAGTCAATAGTTTCTGCGTTCAACATCGGTATGGATCAGCAAGTTCATTGACGATCGATAAAAGGCAGCAGTAAGGCAGCCATGATAGTCGTGACGTCGCGACGACAGTCTTCCGAAACTCCGTCTCGAGACAAATCGAAACCCAAGTGCTGTGATCTGGTACCAGGCGTTTGCTTTGTGGTACACGAATACATGGGACGAGGACCAATTGCGTAAGCCTAAAACGCAATACCCAATACCCTCGATTCGAGCGATAATACCCCGGCGCGCAATAGAGTAGCGACACGACCATGGCCCATCTTGAAATGAAGAGTAGTTGCGAGAAATGCAAACAGTCTATTGCTGCCGACAGCGAATGCTACATATGTTCTTATGAATGTACCTTTTGTTCCAACTGTGCCGCGGAAATGAACGGAACATGTCCCAATTGTGGGGGCGATCTCGCGAAGCGGCCGTCGCGAAAAATAAGACTGGACCTATCGAGTGGTCCGTCGGACGCTTTACTTCTTCAGAACAGAATATGGGTTGTCTGCCTTGCCAGTCTTGCAGTCTGGATGTTTATTGGAATTTCAGCTGGCGTTTCGATGTATGAGTTCGACCGCTCTTTTGGAAAACCCGCGAACCTGCGAATGGAGTTTACTCTCCCGATCGTGAACTATTTGATTTTTGCGTTTTTGACGCCTTTTGTATTTTTCATGGCGAGAAGGCATCCGATTCAACGCAATAATTGGGGGCGTCGCGCACTGCTTTACCTCGCGGGAGGTCTTGCCTTTACCACGTCACACGTCGCGTTGCGGTGTCTTGTGTATCCGGTGTGGGATCCTCGAATCGACGGCTTCACCAGTGCGGTGTGGAACTCTTCGACTCACCTCCCGCAGGTCAAATGGATTTTGGTGCAGAGACTGCTTCTATACGACTCGGTGGACGATATCGCTTCTGTATATCTGGGTATTGTGCTGATAGCTCATGCCGTCTTGTACTACCAGAACTTTAGAGAGCGTGAAGTGCGTGCTACACAGCTTGAGAGTCAACTTACCAAGACTCGGTTAAAGGCGCTAAAGAGTCAGATGCAGCCTCACTTCTTATTTAACACAATGCATTCAATTTCAGCTTTGATGCTGATCGACGTTCCCGCTGCTGACAAGATGATTACCCGACTTAGCGATTTTCTTCGCATTAATTTGGATAATGATGACTTGCAATTTACCAGCCTCAATCGAGAATTAGAGTTTGCGCATAGTTATCTTGGGATTGAAAAAGTTCGCTTCGAAGAACGGCTGAATCTGGTTTTTAACATTGCTCCCGATACTCTGGACGCTCAGGTTCCGCACCTGCTGCTACAGCCGCTTGTGGAAAATGCCATTCAGCATGGGATATCAAAGCTTCCCCAAGGAGGCGAACTGCGAATCACTTCTTCGCGGGAAGATGGCCGGTTGCACATCACGGTCAAGGACAATGGGCCAGGCCCCAGTGAGAGTGAGCGCAATCGCTTGACCGGCGGGCGCGGTCTAAAGGCTACCAGGGAGCGGCTGCAAACAATTTATGGGGACGATCACACTTTTGAGGTATACAGTCCGCTAGAGGGAGGGTTCGAAGTGGAATTTTGGATACCGTTTCAGATTGATAAGCGTCTAACGGTTGCGCCTGCCGAGTCGCTTGTAACCGGCCGGGCCTCATAGCACTATGACCGCGATCCGAACCATTATCGCCGATGACGAGAAATTGGCGCGCACCAAGTTGCGTTTTCTCTTGCAGTCAGAGGCAACCATCAATGTGGTCGCCGAATGTTCGGACTGCGAACAAACTGTTCAAGCTGTGAATTGTTACAAGCCAGACCTGCTGCTCCTAGACGTACAAATGCCCGGGCCGGATGGTTTTCACGTACTGCGGGCGATTCCTCCCGACCAGATGCCCATGGTCGTTTTTACGACCGCATACGACCAGTATGCGCTCCAGGCATTTGAAGCACACGCTTTGGACTACTTACTTAAACCGTTTGATCAGGAACGGCTTCACCGAGCGATTGAAAGAGTGCACTCGGAGTTGGTGAAGAGCGGTGATCGAGAAATCGCGCGACGGATCCTCGATTATTTGGCCAAGGGGCAGGTTGAATCACCGGCCGACAAGCGATTAATCATCAGAGCGGAGGGGCGTGTGGTTTTCCTCGATGTCGATGAGATCGAATGGATCGATGCCGACGCGAACTACGTCAAGTTGAATGCGGGGAAAAACACGTACGTCCTACGCCAGTCCATCGGCAACCTTTCCCAGCGACTGAATTCCAATCAATTCGTGCGAATTCATCGTTCCACGATTGTGAATATAGAGAAGATTAAGGAACTACAACCCTGTAACAGTGGGGAGTACATCGTCGTACTAAGGAATGGTAAGCAGCTTTCCTGCAGCCGGGGCTACCGCGGCGGACTACAATCTCTAATTGACAAGAGGCTCTGAAGCTTCGGTTAACCGCGAGCTTTCCCCCAATTTCCATAACCTGATTCGATCCATCTACATCTTTTTGTATTCATGCTGCGCCGAAGAAGACACGGCAGAAATGCATCTGTAACGCTCTGCCCCAAGTAGCCAACTTCTCGTACCTCCAATCATTGAAGTCGTCCCTCGTGAGGGATAACACGACATCTCCGGATACTCGAGTGCTCTGGTTCCTGTGAGCCGCGGAGGACTGTCAATGAATACACACACGCCTGTCACACAACCGAAGAGAAACTGTCTTCTCACACTAGTCTCAGACGCTGTTGTCCTGATGACACTATTGTTGGCGAGCATTTCGGGATTTGCCCAACGCACAACTGGAACGTTGAGAGGGCAGGTTCTGGATTCGCAGGGAGCTGTCGTCGCGAACGCGCAGGTGACAATAACCAATCAAGCCACTGGTGTTTCAGAAGTGGTAGTTACCACCTCCGCCGGGACTTACCAAGAGCCCAGCATTCTGCCGGGGAAATATACGGTGAGAGTAAACTCGCAAGGTTTTAAGGAGTTCGTGTTAAAAGACGTGCAAGTATTGACCAACCAGGACAACGTAGCAGATGCGCGCCTCGATGTGGGCAGTACGTCGGAAACAGTTGAAGTCACTACAGGAACCGTAGAAGTCCAGACATCATCGTCATCGTTGAATAACAACTTCGATTCGAACCAAGTTCTGAATGTCCCGGTCACGGGTGGTGCTGCGTTCAGCGCCTTGAATTTAGCGATGCTGGCCCCGAATACCATTGCTACTCCAGGCGGCACACAGGGGACTGGGGGCGCGATTGGTGGAACCCGTCCCCGAGATAACAACTTTACGGTAGATGGGGTGGACGACAACAACTTGGGTGTGACGGGCGCGAACTCGACCGTGATTTTTGACGCGATCCAGGAATTTTCGTTGCAGACAAACCAGTTCAGCGCCGAATACGGACACTCCGCTGGTGGCCAATTTGACTTGGTAACTAAGTCCGGAACGAACAATTATCACGGCTCTGCCGAGGGATTTTTCCAGAATCGCAATTTTAATTCGCTGGACAACCTCACCAAAGCCGGCATTCTGAACCACACACCCGGTTTAACGGGTAAACCCGCTTATGATAACAACCGCTTCGGAGGCACTCTTGGCGGCCCCATCATAAAGAACAAGTTGTTTATATTTGGCGCATACGAATATACGGACCTTCATGGCGCAGGTTCTCCGACGACATTGAACGCGCCAACGGCTGCTGGGATTGGATTGCTTCAAGGCATGGCGGCCGATGCGGCGATAACAAACGTTCTCACTAATTATCCGGTGGCTCCATCAGCAAACTTGCCATCGATAACGGTAAATGGAACGACCATCCCGGTAGGGACACTTACAATCGTCAGCCCGCAGTTGCAACACGAACACGACGCGCAAGTTAATGGTGACTATTCGTTGGGTAAACACCAGTTGAGCGCACGGTTCCTGTTCAACCAAATAAAAGAAATCTTTCCTGTTAACTCTACTCAGGCGGCGTTTAACCAGAACTTGCTGATTCGCAACCGGAAAATTTCGTTGAGCGACGTTTGGAGCATTAACAGCAACTGGGTGAACGATATGCGCCTTCAGTATTCGTATTTTGCCGAATATTTCCAGAATCCGTGCGCATCGCCTGGAGGAAGCCCGGGTGCGCCATGCCCTCCGGACGTTACCTTGCTTGACCTCGGAAATTCTACCGTCGGTCCGGCCGACAATCAGTTTCAGAAGCAAAATACTTACCAATTCGTCGACAATCTCTCATGGGCGCACGGTAAGCACAACTTCAAGTTTGGGGTGCAGTATATGCACTTCGTTTATCCGCAATTCTTTCTGTCGCGGAGCGTTGGAGACAACTGGTATTCATCCACGCAAGAGTTCATCAACGATTTGATTCCGAGCCAACCGGGTAGGACGTTGAGAAACGCTGGTACCGGATTCTTTAACGGGACTCAGAGCGCTATTTTTGGCTTTGCCCAGGATGACATTAAAGTCACGCCACGCTTGACGTTGAATTTGGGAGCACGGTATGAATTCTGGACGAATCCGGCTGGCGACAAGACCCAAGCACTGAATGCGATTTCAAACGTCCCAGGAGTAATCACCTTCGGCGTTCCCAAGACGGACAAGAATAATATCGCCCCACGTATTGGGTTTGCCTACGATCCAACCGGAAGCGGGAAGACAGCAATTCGAGGAGGATTCGGGATTGCCTACGACGTTAAGTTCCAGAATTTTGCCTCGATAACGCTGCCTCCGCAGCTACAGACTGAATTTAACCCGAATTCAGCCTGCGGCCTACCTTCTCCTCCCGTATGGTGCACAAACGGGGGAACTGGGTTCCTGGCGAATGGTGGCCTGCCAACAACATTCCCGCCACCGGCTACCGCGGCGGCCGCACGTAACCTCACAACTAGCTACATAGACGATACCGTCATGCCTAAGATTCTGACTTGGAGTTTCGGGGTGCAGCGCGAATTGCGCTCTAATTCCACGATCGAAGTTCGATATCTGGGTACCCGCGGATTAGAACTGCCGGTGCAGTATCGCCGCAACTTCACCAGCTACTTTGATGGGGGCGGAACGCCATTGCCGACGTACTTAAACGCGTCCACGATCCCGACAACCTACACCGCAAGCACACCAACTGACACCAACTTTTATAACTTCCAACCGAATCTGTATGCGAAGTATGGGTTCAACGGTATCGTAACCTCCGACCCCCCATTAGCAAGCAGCATCTATCATGCAGGATCTGTCGAGTTCAAACAGCGGGCTGGACGCGGCCTGTCGTTCGACGCCAACTATACCTATTCGCACACGATCGACACTGCAACGAACGAATTCCACACCAGCGCATTGAACCCACGAAGAGCGCAAGATACAAACCAACTCGGCGCGGATCAGGGCAATTCCGATTTGGATGTCCCTCAGAAGTTCGCGCTCTCAGTATCGTACGACACTCCAAAAGTGAACACGGAAAATCGATTGATGAGAGCCTTGCTTAACAGCTACATTTTTGGTACTTCGTTCATAGCACAGTCGGGACAGCCCGTAACTCTTCAATCCGGAGTTGATGCGAACGGCAATGGAGACTCGGCCGGTGATCGGGTGGTATTTAACCCTGGAGGAATTGGAAATACCGGCTCGGACGTGTTCCCAGTGTGCGAGTCAACAGCAGGAAGTGCATCAGGCGTGCCGATTGGCCAGACCTATGTCGGTCCGCAAGCATACACTTCGGCTCCGTTTAACGGGTGCGCGGTCAATCCAGCAGCGGCCAGCGGTTTCGGTTTCGATCCAGCGATCGGCTACACACCTGTAAATGGGGCGGCCAAGTATATCGTCGCTGGGGGTGGAGCGCTTACAACGGTGGGCCGTAACAGCTACCGCTCACCCGGTTTCTATACCTGGAACGTTGCGCTCGGCAGGGACTTTCACATAACCGAGTCCAAGTATTTTCAGATACAGGCTCAGGTATTCAACATTCTCAATCATCCAAACTATGCGCTTAGCAACGGCAATGTGTTCAGCAATAGCGGCATAACCACAGCGCTGGCCACCCAAGGATACGTGTTGCCGACGGATCCAACGTTCCTGCAGCCAAAGCAATTCGGCGGCGGGATTCGGAGCATGATTATCGCCGCACACTTCTTTTTTTAAACGAAGGAGCTGGGAGGAAACAAGGGCCGACCTCGATGGGTCAGGCCCTTTTCTTTGTTCGGATGCTCGGACCGAATGTGAGCCTGGGTCAGACGGCAGGAATCGATTGGTGCGGCTTTTTGCGCCGCCTTTCAGCTCGTTGCAATATCCAGAGTGAGAGTAGTAATCCGCCGAGAGCTATAAGGAAAAATACGATTCCGCCTTGGTGGTGAAGTCTCCCGCTAAGAAATCCAGGATCGACGTACATTGCAAGCATCGTCAATGTGAAAATTCGAATCGCGTTCTTCGCCACCGAGAAAGGCACAATAATCAGAACAAATACGATTTTGCTCCACAACGATCGCAAGAAGAGATGGGCCAGGATAAGGCCGGTTATTAAAAGCATTATGCTAGAGCGAATCCCACTACACTCTCTTGCCACTTCGATCGAAAGATTTGGAAGAGTCAGCACGTAGCCGTTTCTGATGATGGGCAATCCTGTGAGGCTAAAGAGCGCAAATGTAGCTTCGGTAGAAGCTGTCTGAAGAAAAGAGATCGCCTTCTCGAGGAGGGAAGCTGGAGGAGGAATCAGTAAGAACAGAAACAAAAACGGGAATAGTAAAGACCGAAATACCGTCCAACCGTAGCAGCCAACGATACACGCCATCCAGAGCGTCACCAACGAAAGGATTGCCAGCGCTAAGGGCACGCCTTCGGGGAAGCTATAAGTGTGTGTCTTCGCCGCAATTCCGATTCCCATCGAAATTACTCCCAGCACTACACTAGCGCTTGGCGCATATGTTGCATTTCGCCGGAGTTTTCCTCGCTGCAAGTAAATCAACGCCAAAGTTACCGGAATGATCAAAAGAATGTGGGTGTACTCATCCACATGCCGGGCAAGTTCGAAAGTGTCCGTGATCTGTCGCCAGAAAATGACCAAAGAGGCTGCGATCAGGATGCTTAACAGCACATCCCTGCGTTCGAGGGCGACAGAACGAGGAGGAACAGATTTGATTTCGGCGGTTTGCATTGCGGTCAGAGAGGCTGGCTTAATATTAGCAGTGAGTCCGGTTCCTTGGCCGGTAAATAGCTCTTACCTTAGTCACCAGCTTCCGACCTCCTGACTTGGCGTGGCATCGAAGGAATTGCGCTTTCCTCAAGTCACATGTTCCCTAAACAGCAATGGGATTGTTGGGATTGCCGGCGATCTGCCCTGGACACATGGTACGATCCCACGTGAGAAGAATCAGCGTTTTTTTGCGATCTCTCGGCGCGGTTCTGATCGCCTTGCTAATTTTTCAAGGGTGTAATGCACTAAATCCTCTCTGCGGGAGTGCTCGGCCAGCTCCGGTCATTGGATCACTCTCTGCAACTTCCATCTCGTTCTCGCAGGTGCAGCAGGGATTTCTCCTCATCGTGAATGGCAGTCACTTTGTTTCCTCTTCGGTCGTAGTCATCAACGGGACGACCCTCACGACCAGCGTTACAAGCAGTACGCAAATGCAAGCTACGATCACGACTGACCTAGTCTCTGCTCCCGGATCGGTAAGCGTGACGGCAAATACACCTAGCGGGAACTCGGGCGATCTCGGCTGCACGAGCGGCGGCACCAGCAGCGCGCTCATATTAACCATTACCTAATCACGAGCGCGGCCTCGTCGGATACGACTTCCCCAGCCAAATCCAGATTTACCGCGAGGAACCGACTTAAATACCGAGATATCCGTATTGTGCGGTTATCGTCCGGGGCGCATCCTTGTTGACCAGAGGAACTCTGACGTGGCGAATACGCTCCTTATTATTGATGACAGCGCGGCAATTCGAAAGGCTGTTCGCCGGCTCCTTGCTTGCAGACCCGATTGGGTAATATGCGGTGAAGCTATAAACGGCGAAGACGGAGTTCAAAAGGCCCAGCAGCTTAAACCGGACGCGATACTGTTGGACATGGCAATGCCCGAGATAAACGGAATGGACACCGCCGGGATTCTGAAGCGCCTCATGCCAACAGTCCCTCTGATCATGTTCACTAACTTTTCGAAGGACCAATTCTTCAAGCGAGAATTGTCGTGGGCTGGCATTCGACAGGTGGTCTCAAAGTCCGATGCGGAAGGTCTTGTTCAAGCATTAGAGGAGGCTTTCAGTTCGTGCGGGGGCATCTAAAAAGAATGTCGCGATGCGCGCCTCGTAGGAGCCGTCAAGGCGTCTCAGTGCAAGACCTCAACTTACTCCGGTCAGACCTATAGTTACGCGCAGATTTTAATCAGTTTTTAACCATCCAATAACATTTCCCATTTCCCTTTCGACTAACCTTGGGCGGCTTTCGTCTCTAAAACTTTCCTTAATGGTTGAGGGCCTGCGACTTCAATCATCAATGATTGCGAAAACGACGAAACGGAGGATATAAGATGTTCAAAGAGTTTCGAGCCGCATTCGCCCCCAAGAAGCTCCTGTCCCTGTTTACGGCAGCGCTATTGACGATAGCACCAAGCGCTCCAGCATTCGCCGCACAGAACGGCGAGCAGCCGCAAGCAGTAACACCAATTGCCAACGCAACCGCGACCAACCCCGCCACACCGATTCAACATCTGGTTGTAATCTTCCAGGAAAATATTTCGTTCGACCACTACTTTGGAACCTATCCGGTGGCAACCAATCCTCCTGGGGAGCCGAAATTCAAAGCAGCGGCTAACACTCCTGCGGTGAATGGACTGACTAGTGGGTTGCTGACCAACAACCCGAACTTGAACCCCGCCAACGGAGCCTCGGCGTCGAATCCTTTTCGCTTAGATCGCTCTCAAGCGGTGACCGGCGATCAGGATCATGGATACACCGACGAACAGGCCGCATTCGACTCGGGACTAATGGACCTGTTCCCTGTTCACGGGGGATTCGGCAGCAGCCAGGTGATGGGCTACTTTGATGGCAACACGGTCACAGCGATGTGGAATTACGCACAGTTTTTTGCCATGAGCGACAACTCCTACGGTACGACCTTCGGCCCCTCGACCCCCGGGCTGCTGAACTTGACATCGGGCCAGACCAACGGCGTAATCAACATCATCAATGGATTGGGAGATGAAGTAAGCGGCGGGCCCGACGGGTCCTTCACCTTGGTCGGCGACGCTGATCCACTCAACGATGTCTGTTCAAGTCCTACTCGCAACCAGGCGCAGATGAGCGGGCCAAACATCGGTTCTTTGCTTAGCGCATCCGGCATTACCTGGGGCGGTTTCATGGGCGGATTTGACCTCACAGTCACAAACCCGAACGGAACCACTGGGTGCAGGAGAAGCTCGACTGGTCTTGCGGGAACGACAGCGGATTACATTGCCCACCACTCGTTTTTTGCTTACTACCCGGCCACTGCCAACCCAAACCATACGCGACCGGCTAACATTGCCGAGATCGGAAACAATGGGCCGGCCAACCATCAGTACGATATCCGTGACTTCTTCGCTGCGGTTGCGGCAGGCAACTTTCCCGCAGTCAGCTTCCTGAAGGCGCCCGCATATCAGGACGGCCACGCCGGGTACTCAGATCCGTTGGATGAACAAACTTTTATCGTCAACACGATTAACTTCCTGGAATTGCAGCCCAGCTGGAGCAGCACGGCCGTGGTCATTATGTACGATGATTCCGACGGCTGGTACGATCACGTGATGGGTCCGATCATGAACACCTCGACCGGACCGGCGGATGCTTTAACCGGAGCTGGCGCTTGCGGAACAGCCGCAACTTCATTGCCGGGTGTCAATCCATTCGCCAACCCACATGCTCTCGGACGCTGCGGCTACGGCCCGCGGCTGCCATTGCTCGTTATTTCTCCCTGGGCGAAGCAGAACTTCGTCGATCACACGGTGACCGACCAGAGTTCGATCATTCACTTCATCGAAGATAATTGGCTGGGCGGCCAGCGCCTGGGCAGCGGTTCGTTCGATGGCATCGCGAACTCCATTGACCAGATGTTCAAGTTCACCGGCATCAGAACCAATGGCAGTTTGTTCTTGAGTCCGAGCACAGGGCTGAAGTAGCCTGAGCTTAATTTCGTTAAGTCGTAGCGGGCACGAAGGCAGCGATGCCTTCGTGTCCGGTTTTAGGGCGAGAAGTTGAAATCCAATTAGAAGCGACTTGCCTTCGCCGGTGCAGTTTGGTTCATTGATGAACTGGTTCTCTCTTCGCCTGACGCTCAAAGTAAAACGCTATCGCTAACGCAAGAATCAAGGCGGCGATCCCAAACAAGGTCAGGCTTGATACGGTGTTCGGTTCTTCAATAATGACCTTCCGCGCCATGGCGATGAGTGCAACTTCGAGCACAACGCGGACGTGAATAACGTCCTTCCTGATATATGCTTTTAGGGTCTCCAGCAACTCAACCCCGATCAGCACCAACAGGAAGTAACCAAAAATCTCTAGCAGACCCTGAACTGGAATGAGCCCCCGCGGCGGTTTCCACATTTCCTCCCCGATTAGTGCTCCCAAGTGCACCGTGGAAAGTACAACAACAACGGCGAGCAAACCGGCGAGCCCCAAAACGATTAACTTCTGGAGTCTCGTGATTAGCAGTTCCACGAAGGTCATCGATAGCATCTTGGGTACGCTGCCAGCTTGCCCGCCATAACCCTCGAAACTGTGAGCCAGCGCCGAGCGTTTGAAAACTGTCAGTAGTGACAGTTTCAGTCTTCGCGCGGCCACCTCGCCTGGAATCTGCGGCAGGTCTGCCTGAACCCTCGGGTCATCGCTCTGGCCGCGCTCTCGGATAGAATAGTTCCGGCCAGAGACCAACTAATGAGCACAGCGACAGTTCGTAACGACCATGATTGGGTCGGACGGGTAATTGACGGAAGATTCACTCTGCTTCAATGGTTAGGAGGCTCTGAATCGAGCGATGTCTTCCTAACAGAAATGCCCGAGAATCAATCACAGAAAGCGGTCATCAAGCTGATACCGGCCGATACGGTAGATGCGGACGGTTACATCTCCGGCTGGGCGGCAACAACGACCTTGTCTCACCCTCACCTCATTCGCCTATTTCACACCGGACGTTGTCAGATCAACTCCGCCATGCTGCTCTATGCAGTAATGGAATATGCCGAAGAGAATCTTTCCCAGATTGTCCCTGAGCGGCCACTCACTCCTGATGAAGCCCGAGAGATGCTACCTCCGGTTCTCGACGCACTCTCCTTTCTTCACGGAAAAGGTTTTGTGCATGGCCACCTGAAACCGTCGAATGTCATGGTTGTCGACAATCAGCTCAAAATTTGTTGGGACAGGCGTCATGTCACAGGTCAGCCTCGCACATCCTTGCCGGCCCTAGGTATGTACGACGCACCTGAACTCGCCAGCGGAACAGTCACCCCAGCGGCGGACGTATGGTCGCTCGGGGTTACCTTAGTCGAGGCTCTAACTCAGAAAGCTCCCGTCTGGGACAGGTCAACACTGAAGGATCCGGCCCTCCCGGGGCCCATTCCACAACCCTTCGCTGAAATCGCGCGCGAGTGCCTTCGGATCGATCCCATCCGGCGTGGCACACTCAATAGTGTTGAGGCTCATCTCGAACCTGTTTCATCTCTGCAACCTTCGATCAGCAAGTCCACCGGAACGCGAACCAGCAAATTTCCATTGGTTGCACTCATTGCTGTGGCACTGGTTTTGCTTATCATACTGGTTCTGAAACTGCGGCATCACGAGAATCAGCCAGGACCGCCAATCGAAACACAGCAAGCTGCGCCCACGACTGTCGCACGCACGCCTCCAAGTCGAGACCGAGCGAGTGAAATTTCCAAAGGCGGATCGGAAAAGGGCGCGGTCGCTGAGCGAGTTCAGCCCGAAGTGTCCAGCAATGCGAGCAAGACGATTCAGGGGAGGGTTAAGGTAAAGATACGGCTTACGGTAGGTCCAAACGGCAATGTTTCAAATGCAGCCTTTGATTCGAGCGGACCAAGTAAATATTTTGCTAATTTGGCTCTGCAAGCGGCGCGCCAATGGAAGTTCAAACCTCCGGTCGTTGATGGGCAAGGCGTTCCAAGCGTGTGGATTCTTCAATTTCAATTCGGACGAAACGGAACCGAGACCTCACCTGTCGAAGTATCACCATAGTCGGTTCAGAAACTGTCCGAAGCAACGCCAGGTTCAACCGCTAAGGACACAAAGGTAAACGAAGAAGCCCCTGCAACTAAGACCTTCGGTCCTACGTGGGTGTGGTGTTTCTGGTCCCTTTTGGCACTGGCTCAGCGCCTTTACGAACGCTGATTGACAAGGTGTCACGGTTAGTGTCAACATGCTCGCTCCGTCTTTTATTGGCTGCCTACCGAGCAAGCCGCGGTCGCCCACAACTGGTAATCCGCGGAAGGTCAAGTTGCGTTTTTGTCTCGAGGGTGATCAACATGAGTTCCGCGATCGGAAGTGGGAGCCCTGTTATCTTGTGCATCGAGAACAACGAGGTGCACCTTCGCTTAAGACGAGCTATCCTTGAGCAGAATGGCTATGCAGTTTTAGGGGCGACTACCGATATTGAAGCTCTCAACATACTCCGTAGTTCTCCTATCGCTCTCGTCATTTCTGATCACATGCTTGGAAAAACTGCGGGGACTGACCTTGCCAAACAGATCAGGGAAATAAGACCGTTGGTTCCGATTCTGCTTTATACAGGCGCAATGCCTGACGATTTAACCGCTGCGAGCAGGTTCCTCAACAAAGGGGAGCCGGTGGAGACATTTTTGTCAGTGGTCGCGAGCCTTATAGGAGAATAGAGGCAAAGAATCGTGTTCTAAAAATCAACTCGCCTTGGCAGTGTTTTTCACTGAGACAAATTCCGCAGCGGGTACGCCGCCGATCTGCACCAGCAGACCCAGTTGATCCCAATTGTCCCAGCCTTCGGCAATCTTTCCATTCGCGATTCGTTGAAGGCTCATTCCAGTGACTTCCACCCTCCTGCCGGTGGGAGCGATCCCCAGAAACACGCCGCTGTGAACCATGACCGCGGTCCAGCGAGCTATCACTTTGTCCCCTTCCGCCAAGGTTTCATGAATGGTGACGCGGATATCGGGAAACGCACTTCGCAAACTGCGCGCAAATTGCTTGAACTCCTTCAAGCCAACGTCAACTTTGTGCTGTGCTTGTCCATGGCCTATGGCGTTAGGGAGGCACATCTCCTCGATTGCTTCCATTCGGCCCCTATTCCATACCTCTTCAAACCATCGGCGGATAAATTGGGCATTGTCTTTTTCTTGTTGCATGAATCACCTTCCTAATAAATCAGTCTCTTCTGCAAGTTGATTTCGATTTTAGCTTATCGCCTGCCCGGCGGACACAGCAGCGGGATAGCTTCACGCTTATTACGTCGATAGATTCGAAAGTCTTCCTCGTCCACCGTAATCAGAGTGTGACTCGGGTGCAACTCGCTCATCCGGATCAGGCATAAATCTGCAAGATCGGGATGTCGGTCGGCGTAGCGTTTCGCGAGATCGTACAGGTGTTCGATTTCGCTCTCACAATTAAAAGCAAGTCGGACAATGTTGTCGCGCAACATCTCTAGGGTTTCCTTGCTGGAATGAAGGTGAAATGCTGTTTCGGCTAGCACCGCTTCGCAGGTCAGAACTGGCCAGCTAATTTGCTCCGCGACTTCAACCGCCCAATCGTGATATTGGTCGTTTTCCCGTGCCAACGCAACAAGCAGGCCGGTATCGGCGATGGCCTTTATCCGCGTGAAAATCCTTTGCGGCTAGATACGTCCCGAGGACCGCCTTTGATAATGCCCGCGAACTTTCTCCAAGCCTGATTCCCGCCACCATTAAGGGACGCCTCCAGGGACTGACGCACCATGCGGCTCATGGGCAATCCCGTCCGGCGCGCCTTTTCGCGGAGCCTGTTCAGCAATTCTTCCGGCAGCCGAACTGTGAGTGTATTACTCATATGGCAGAATTGTAACACGCTGGGCAATGACGGATAAAGAGGGGTGGCACGTCCTTGCCGTTCCGTTTTTTGAACGACTGGGCCGAGGTTGGGTAGGTCCTTAATTGAGCCGAAAAGCCCACACCTTGTTTGACCATTAAGCCGTTTTTCTCGGTTTGACGCCAACGTAATTTGTTAACGCACCTACTCGTTCCTGCGCGACCTTCCTGCATTCTTCGTCTGGGTCCTCCCAAGCCGCTTTAAGGATATCTTTGTCGTCAAATGGATCGCAGGAACGTATTACTTCTTGCCGGAGCCATTTCAGGTCATTGGCTTCCCGTTTTTCTAGCTGATGTGCACCCGGCATTGCCTTGTATTCCGCAATGAACGCCTGTGTCATGTATTCATCAGCCCCGTTCTGCGGTGCCGGGTTTTCCAGCGGCCCCCTTTCTTCCTGCTGTGATGGATCAGCAGGAAAACCGTCGTCGAACCATCCATAAGCGAGCGGTTTGACTGGGATTTTCTGCATGGCCTTGATTTCTTTTAATTCCATCTGGAGATATTCGGCGATCGCCCTCTGACTCTTCGCAATGGCGGCAGTCTTCAAAGCCCCGTAAGTCAGAGCCAGCAGAATACAAATGACGAGGAATAGGAACATTCAGTCCCCTAACGCCGCAACATGATCGTACTCATAGGCGCCTAGCGATGCCGCCGTCCGCCAATTCATTACCGACGGGTGGATGATACTCGTTCCGCATGCAGCGTTTGTAAAGCTTGAACTCTAACTTCGCCCCGCTGCAAGGCGGCAATTCCTTCGGCTGCGGCGCGTGCTGCGGAAATTGTGGTGATCGTGGGAATGCGCGCAATCACGGCCGCCCGTCGAATGGCCTTTTCGTCGAAAAATGGGTCAACACCATGGGGAGTGTTCACGATCAGTTGAATACGATCTCCTTTGATCAGGTCCACGGCGTTGGGTCGGCCTTCTTTTACTTTGTAAACGCGTTCGACGGACATTCCCGCTTCCTCGATCACATCGGCCGTTCCTGCGGTGGCTACTAGTTTGAATCCCATGTCCACGAACTTGCGCGCGAGGTTTGCGACGTGCGGCTTGTCATGATCGGTCACGCTGATGAATACGCAACCTTCAGTCGGCAACTTTTGCCCCGCAGCCAGCTGCGCCTTGGCAAAAGCTTCTCCAAAGTTGTCGGCAACGCCCATTACTTCGCCGGTGGACTTCATCTCCGGACCGAGAACTGTGTCCACGCCCGGAAATTTATTCCAGGGGAACACGG
>Ga0073928_10004983_pt1 | contig 18997 bp, 21 predicted proteins | sample PaiPotPPA55metaG_FD_76969 | JGI IMG/M metagenome (GOLD analysis project Ga0073928, IMG submission 76969) | Iron sulfur acid spring bacterial and archeal communities from Banff, Canada, to study Microbial Dark Matter (Phase II) - Paint Pots PPA... ... | reverse complement strand
CCATGTGCTGAAAACGGCGCTCCGGATCTTTGCGCAGGCAGCGCGCAATTATCATCTCCAAATCCCGGGGCACGGTCGGCACAATCCCGCTCACAGCCGGTGGTTCATCTCGCAGGATGGTCGTTAAGGTAGACAATTTCGAATCCCCAACAAACGGTTGTCGCCCTGTGACCATCTCGTAGAGAACCGCTCCGAAGCTGAAGATGTCCGACCTGTGGTCAACCTGCTTTCCCTCGGCCTGTTCGGGCGACATATAGGAGACCGTCCCAAGAATCGTCCCTTCCGCGGTTTTGGGAGCGCCGGTCCACATCGTCCGTGTGCCATCCTGTTCGCTCGCGGCTTCGCTCTGGTTGGCTAACTTGGCCAATCCGAAGTCGAGGACCTTGATCACTCCAGGGTGACCGCTCTCGGGCCCCGTGACCATGACATTGGCGGGCTTCAGATCGCGGTGAACAATTCCAGCCGCGTGGGCCGCTGCGAGGGCGTCGGCCATTTGCACCGAGTAGTGCAGGGTTTCGCTGAGCTGCAAGCTTCCGCGGGTGATTAGTTGGTCGAGCGGCGTGCCAGAAACGTACTCCATGATGATGCAGTCGCTGTCCTGCTCAGAAACAATGTCATGGATGGTAATGATGTTGGGATGATTCAGACCCGAGGCGGTCTGCGCCTCCCGGATAAACCTGAGCTTACGTTCTGGGTCGCTTACTTTATCAGCCGGCAGCACCTTGATTGCGATGATCCGGTCGAGGCGCATGTGCCTGGCGCGATAGACCTCGCCCATCCCGCCCGCGCCGAGCAGGTCCATGATCTCGTATTGGCCTATTTGTGTACCTGGAGGGAGCGGCACTGGGTTCCGGCACAACATAGTTTACCGCGCTGGCGACGGGTGGGCGTTGACGCGCGGTCACCGAAGGGCGTAGAGCAGCGAATTCGGAAGTCGGCGGATGATGGCCGACTTATCATTACAAATTTCAGTCAGGAGGATCTCAAAGCCGCATTCTTCAATACCGCAAACTCACGCGTTCGCCGGTCGGTCGAGGTCTACCTGGCTGGCCTCGAGTCATCGCGAGCCATAATGGAGTCAGCGTGTACGCTGATGATATGCGTTTGACCTGAAGCCGTGAGAACAGCTAGCCAATGGAAGGCATGGGAACGGGAAACGACAGCTATTTGAACTGGCGTATCCTGTCCTGTCAGTTATAATGTTCGATCGTAGATATGGTCGCGGAACGGCTGCAGCATCGAGTACAAGAGGAATACTGATTTGTCAGAATCCCATCATCAAATCACACTTATTTTCATCATCAACGGCGAAGACTTCCCAGTTCAGACCAATGTCAACGAACCTCTGATCGTTTCCGTGGAAAGAGCGCTTGTCCTTAGCGGCAACACGGGGAGGCGCGATCCCAAAGAGTGGGAGGTGCGAGATTCCAGCGGCGTCCTTCTGGAGGTGGATCGCACGGTTAAGGAACTGGAGTTGAAGAATGATGCGCGATTGTTCTTGAGTCTGAAGGTGGGTGCCGGTGGGTGTTCTCGCACACAATGCGCGTAGACCCACAGGTAAATCAGATGAAGTTCGTCCGTGAACTGGGACGGCTCACCGATCAAAAATCAATTCTTGAATCGCGTGGCCTTTTCATCCTTAGCTCGACCAGTTTTCCTCACGTAGATGTTCTCGTCGTTCCTCGACACGCGCTACGCGTCGCAGTTCCGTCTCCTCCCGGAATGCAATTGCCGCCCGGGGTGCAGCCACCTCCACCGGCCGATCTACCCCCAGGTGCAACGGCAACGATGCTCTTGGCGTTCGATATCCCGAGCCTCGCCGTCCGTGCTTTCAAAGGTCGATTTGATCTGACTGACTATGATCTTCGAGCACCGTCTCTCGAATTCCGTGATCCCTGGACTGATCAACTTTTGTCGTACCCTACGATGCTTCGGGCAATGGAGTTCGAAACACAGCGAAAGGCGCACCTTGTCCTGCTGGATGATCACCCAGTAACCCACAAACCCTTTCTTTGTCTTCGTGGAGTCCGGGAATATCACGAGCACCCACAACATTCGGGTGATGACTGGATGCTCTATCGGCAGACATTGAGCCTTTTTTCCATTGTGATGTCTTTATGGCGCGTCACCGTTGATATAACTCATGCCCAGTTGGTGGTCCAGCCCGGTGCAGTTCAGGTTATGTTCAACGCCGAGGAAAAGGTCTAGTGGCACTCGCACCGTTCTTTGAACGGATATATGGGGCCGTCGGTGGACATCTTTCTGTTTCGCGAGAATCTCTTACGAGCTCGCTCGAAACCGTGAAAGTTGGTGTCCGTTGTGGGGCGCGATGTGGACGCAACGATATCTGGATCGCAGAACTCGCGACAAATCTCCTTGCCCGCCTTTACCCGCGCATTTGTATCTCAGGAACGGTTTCTCACGTGGCCAAGTTGAAGCGGCTTGCGCTTCGTATCAACCCGAAGATCGAATTTGAACGGAACTCACCGGGTGACACTAGCATTTGCATCGGTTCGGCCAAATTGGCCGATGCGATCTTTCCTACATCGCACGGGTGGGTTGCCCGTCTGGATCATGCGCCTGCCCAACCCAGTGGCTATGACAATCCTTATGGAGCTGGAGCCGCGGCAGCTCTGGCCTGCGCAGAACTCTTTCGACGAGTCTTCCTGAAAACACGAACAGAACCTGATTTCAGACTGTCATTACTGGACTTTGGAAAGGCGACGGGCTCAGAACTTCCCTTGAAATCCAGCAACCTAAGGGACGTGGTCTTTGCTGGGGTCGGAGCGGTCGGAAATGCAGCTCTCTGGGCGTTGTCGCGTGACACACACCTGAAAGGACATTTGTGGCTAGTAGACGGTGAAGACTTGACACTGCTGAATTTGCAACGTTACGTTTTGGGTACGGCTGCGGATGTCTCGCGATCCAAGGTGCACCTCGCCAAACTGGCACTCCGGAGAACACGTCTAACAATCGAGGAGTGCCAAACATCGCTTGAGCAATTCGCGGAATTGCGAAACGGCACTGACATCCCGACGATTTGCATTTCTGTTGACAACGTCGAAACCCGACGCGCGGCACAAGCTCTCCTACCTCGGTTGATTATTAACGGGTGGACAGGCGACCGGGCTCTTGGTGCGTCCTGGCATGTTCTGTCACGAGACGCCGCCTGTTTGGCCTGCCTTTATCAGCCCCACGGGCAAGGCCCCTCAGCGACTGACCAGGCAGCCCGCGCACTGGGGCTCTCGGTCGAAAGAGCAACTCTGCTCTGGGTGACTCAGCAGCCAATGACAGATGAGGACCTGAACGCGATCGCACAACACTTGGGAGTCGGAGTGACGACCTTAGAACCATGGCGCGCCAAATCCCTAGGCAACTTGTACACAGATGTGGTCTGCGGAGCTGTCCCCCTCGACGTAACGGGAGTGGGCCACGTGGAGACCGTTCCGTTAGCTCATCAATCCGGCTTGGCGGGTATCCTTATGGCCGCTGAACTCGTAAAGAGGACCAATGCAAAGCTGGCACCGCTGACCCAAACGGAGCCACTCGTTTCCTGGGACGATATCCTTCGTCCTCCGCCAAATATTTGGACGAAACCCAGGCCGCGCGAGAAGGGATGCATTTGCGGTGATCCGGACTACCAAGCTGTATTTCGTCGCAAGTGGGGTCTATCCCGCCGAGCCTCAAAGTGAATCGCCAGTATGACTGATTCGTATATAAGAGCCTGTTATCTGCACGTCCCAGTGACGATGAGTTTCATCCCAAACCCACACTCTGCCTTCGAAGTCTACGAAACCTGGTCTATCGTTCTGCTGACATCTCTCGTAAGGAAATGGTCTGCCGCGCCTCCAAGTTTCCTGCGGAACGTTATCGGACCTCCAATCCTTCCGCGGAATAAAGTAGTATTTTCCGCGGCTACCCTAGGCTCCGCGACGTGCCTTCACCAGTGCGGCTTCGAGATCGCTTAGGGAGGTATGCTCTAGAGGCGGTTTAGGCAGATAGCAAGGGTGTTGCAGGTGCGGAGGGGCGTTTTGTAGAGGCGGGTGGATTCGTTGCAAATCCCATGGGTCAAGGTCCGACACGGCGAAAGGATGTCTCTCATAGGAACCAAGCGTCGCCACAATACGTCGTCCGGCATCCGACGCGGGTTCAGCGTCACAGGCGTCGACGCGAATCTCGACCTCCTCGTGGCTAGCCCAGTCCGCCTTCCGCCCGTCTGTGATGATGATCTGGGGAGTTCGCCAATCATGCGTGACTATCACGTCGTACAACGCCGCCCGCCATTGTCTTGACAGATCTGTCGGCGCTGGCCTTGGTGTGGCTAGGCAATGGGGCTCCGACTCACGGAGTAATTGAGACGCAAATCTTCTCAGATCCGCTAAAGCCGAACCCCTGTACCGATGGCTGCTTCTCAAGCACATTTCCCAGTCTGACAAGGAAAAAAAGGGAACAGGCTTTAGGCCGTACCTCTTTGCAAGACGATCAAAATGTCTGAGCACGCCAACGCGGGCGAGCTGCCGTCCAGGAACGCATCGAGGGGCCAAGGATGATCTAAGAGTGCATGTGTCATTTCTTCATCGACATTTTTTTCGATTGTCGTACTGCTTCAATTTGCTCTTCAGTTTCCCACGCTTCTTGTAAGAACCCTACAGGCCATTGGAATTGCTCATCGAGACCAAGCCCCACCTTATGGGGCGGGCAACAAAAGCCGTCCTCCGGCTGGTCAATGAAATAAACCGCGATCTTGTGTTTCAGTTCGTCATCCATTTCGGCTCTTAACCGAAGACGGTGAAAGAACATCTCCGAATGGGTCTCGACCAGACTAAAACGATCCGATAACGCGAGAGAACAGAAGAAGTCCGCGAGGTTTGCCTGAGGTCGGGGATGTAAATGCGCTTCCGGAAGATCCACGATATATAGGCTGTTTAGCGGTTGCAGGAGACCAGCGGTTAATATTGGTAGAACCTGACTAGTGCCAAAGCCGGTTTCGATGAGGTTCCGTTCACGCTGATCAGGCATGCGAAGGAGAATCTCCAGATGGCCCGCGTGAGCGTTGGATGATATGGCTCGCAACGACGTTGCGAGTCCAAGTCGTTGAAGCCATTCAGTGATGGATCTCAGAAGTGTATCTGAAACTGGGATTGCTTTTTCGCTCTGGAGTAGCTTCGCCTGTTCAACCGTGTTGGGAACACTCGGCAGCCTAGTGTGCCGCACGGATTCCTCGGCAAATTTGTGAATTACAGCTGCAGTCCACTCTCCCGCGTATCCGATCTCCTGCGGGGAATTGGGATCAGCTGACAGTAGCGGATAGGTCCTAGATGGTCGTCTGCGATTTGCCCGCAGGTAAGCGAGATTTTGGAAGAGGAACGCAATCTCCTTGCGAGCTGGTCCACCCAAAACCATGGAGGTTCCCCCCTGATGCGTGATGGAGTCCAGAAGGAGACCGTTCAGAGCGACCGTGGAAGGAACGCCGGCTTCTACCCACTGGTGCTGATTCAGGCGTCGGACCACATAATGGGTACTCTCGATCGTTTCATATATCACTTCTTCAGGCGTCAAATTCTGACCAATCGACCCCGTACTGCTCGTATCTGGAACAACAGTTATAGGCCCTTCGCCGGTCTTTGTACCAACGCTTTCTTGGCCCTTCGGATAACGAAAATAGCTAGGCAGCAAACTCGTAATCGGGTCCACTCCGAATCCGGTTTCAATCAGGCCAGCATCGGTTGCGATCTCCACTCTTACCGAATCACTGGCACCAGTTGTTCGGAGATCATGAAGTGTGCCGAGATCAATGGGCCACGAATCTCTCGTCGCCAAGGTTGGCGTAAGACTGGCTTGAGGAGTGCCGGCAAACACTCGATGGGCGTGAGCCATCGCAGCGAGGGCATGACCGAACGACGACTTACCCGCGCTATTCGGTCCCAGAAGAACAGTCAACGGCTTCAGCTCAATCTCCGCATCGCGGAAGCCCCGAAAATTATGGAGGGCGATCTTCTTAACGCCCATTAATTTCGAAAATGGTCTGCACCTGGTCTACGCTAAGCTCCACCCAGTCTCCGCAGGTCAATCGATACACCGCCCAGGAAGCAGGATCGGCAGGAGCTAGTCCGAAGTTTGGAACAACCAGAGAAAACCCACCATCCGAAGTCACGATTGCATAACGGTCGTCCACCGCTGAATGGTACGCCTTTCCAGGATGGCTATGCACTTGTGCGATGAGACGTAAACCCGTTTCTGAAAGTGCACGGTTAAGTTCAAACAGAGTCTCTCCGCTCACAAAGTAGCCAACTCCATCCTCGTCGATGACAGAGCGTTGTTCCGGTACGAATGCTTTTACGACATGAGCTCGCCCGAGTTCCACATTACCCAACCACAGAACAAGGCCTTCCAAGTGGCGTTTTCCGAAAGTCTGCAGCGCCTTGATCGTCCTCTCAATCACCGCAGTGTCCACGGTCACAGATTGGACGTGGTCCATCCGAGCAGCTTCCATTGCACTTCAAATTACCACAGCGCCCACCCGCCTAATGTGATATATGAAAGCCAGAAAGTTAGGAACGATAATGCGCTCAGGTCCGCCATCCCCTGTGCCCGTCAATCCCCCAATCCACAGAACCGCCCGGCATTTCCGAGCCCCACTGACGACCCTCTCGCAAATCTCATTTCTGAAAAAAGCCCTGGCCGGTCACACCATTACCATGTCCTTTCTTCCGTTCCCCTTCATCAACTTCCCAAATTCCTCCGCGCTACGCCCCGTCCACGCATGTTATTCCGAAGGTATGAATCTTATTACGAAATCAGCCAGTCCTAATGGCCTCGACCGCGCCGCCGATCCTGCCGCCACCAACCGCGCCGCCGTGAATAAAGCCAATGCGCAGAAATCCACCGGCCCCCGCACCGAAGCCGGTAAACAGCGCTCCTCACTCAACGCGCTCCGCCATGGCCTTACAGGCCAAACCGTCGTCCTGCCCACCGAGGACCACTCCGCCTACCAGCGCCACCCCCAATCTTTGGTCGATGATTGCCAGCCCAAAGGCGCCATCGAAACCCAGATCGTCCAATCTCTCATCGATACCTCCTGGCGTATGAACCGCGCCACCGCCGTCGAGACCAATCTCCTCTCGCTCGGCATCACTGAGATGGAAAGTCGCATCCATGCCAACCATCCGGATGCCGAAGCTGCCCTCGCCATGGCCCTGGCCTTCCGCGAGCACAACCGTGCTTTCGCCAACATCAGCGTCCATAGCCAGCGCCTAGCCCGCCAGTTCGAACGCACCCTCGCTCAGCTCCGCCAGATCCAGGCCGAACGTCGCGCGACCGAACTTCGCCAGCTCGAAAACGCCGCCAAGATTTTGAAAATGCACAAACACCAACACCGTTCATCCGAGCCCGCCCCATACAATCCTGCCGACGATGGGTTCGTTTTTTCGAATGCTGAAATCGAGACCTTCCTCCACCGCGAAGAGCGGATGCAGCAGGCCAAAATTCACGACTTCTACGCCCATGCCTATCGGGACCAAGTTGTGGCTTCCTAGCCTGCGTTTGCCGTGCCGCCAGGTCTGGTTTGAAACTGGCAGGCTATATTAAAGTACTTTCTCGAAGTTTACGAATAGCCTGCAGTCGTAGGGTCTATGGGACCGCTGTTGCTGTGGATCGAGCGGAATCTCGGAAAGCGGCTCTCTCTATCCGTTATCGGGCGGCATGTGGCCATGAGCACTCGCACATTGAGCAGGCGGTTTCGTTAACAAGTGGCGCGTCGCCTGTCCAATGGATCGCGAACGCGCGCGTCCGTCGCGCACAGCAATTGTTGGAGACAACCAGTCTGTCCATCGAAGAGGTCGCCGCTGAAGTGGGATTCAGATCCGCATCCGTCTTGCGGGAGCATTTCGGTGGAATCCTGGGAACGACGCCGATCGCTTACCGGCGCGCCTTCGGGAACGCCCCGAATCATTGAAAATCGTCGCGAGCGTTTAGAGCTTCCGTCGAAATCTCTTGTCCAGGGACCGCCAACGGCAACGCGACGGCGATTTGCGCCAGCGCAAGTTTACCACTGAATCCCGCCGTTTGTTTTAAGCAACTACTGCATACGAAGGGGCTGTGCCGGAGATGTACAGGGCCGACACCATCAGACTGCGTCAAAGAAAGACAGGCGGCCCTTCGAGCACAGCCCACGTGTAAGAGATCGGCGACGCACCTTCGCTCCTGCATGGGCCAAGCGGCACAACCGTGGAGATGCTTGACAGGAACCCGCCAGCCGCTCAGTTGAGTATTAAGCGTGACGCCTTATGGTGTGGTAAAGGATCAGAAACACGATCGCGCCGGCAGTCGCTACTACTATGCTGTACAGATTGAGTCCCGTCACTCCGATGTGGCCGAAAAGATGGAAGATCCATCCGCCTATGATCGCGCCCACGACACCCAACAGGACATCCAGGACAACTCCCTCGCCGCGATGGTTGACTAGATGACTTCCGATGAAACCGGCCACCAGTCCGAGCAAAATCCAAACGAATAGCGACATAACTACCTCCCGCCCTGGTAGTTGGTGCAATTCTCCGGCCTTGGCAGAAGTAGCGGATTTATATCGGCGCTGTCACCGTGAGAGCGTAAAAAATACGAGATTTCCTGGGAAAGTTTTGGAGCTTCCGGTAATAGAGGTGGATCCTCACTCGCCCGTGAATCCGATTACCACGTGCTGGAGGCCATGTTCCAGGGCTTGACACTGTGACTTTAAGCTCCTAGCCTTAAAAGAGTTCCCGGCGGAGGTAGCCAGATGCGACCTGTTTTCGGTATTCCCGGTCTTCTCGTGATCGCGGCGATGGCCCAGGGCCAAGTCACTTTTACCAAAGACGTTGCGCCCATTCTTCAAAACCGATGTCAGGCATGCCATCGGGCGGACACGTTCGCTCCCATGTCGCTGCTGACTTATGAAGAAGCGCGCCCGTGGGCCAGGTCGATCAAGGAGAAAGTCGTCGCGCGGGAGATGCCGCCCTGGTACATAGACAAGAATGTCGGCATTCAGCACTTCAAGAACGATGTGTCGTTGTCTGACGAAGAGATCGGCACCATCGTCAAGTGGGTGGACAGCGGCGCGCCCAAGGGAAACCCGGCCGATATGCCCCGGCCGCGCACGTTCGACGATTCCGATCAGTGGCACTTCGATCAACCGGATCTGATCGTAACGCTTCCGAAGGACCAGTTAGTCCCTGCCGAGGCGTCCGACCGGTGGGTGGACGTTTTGGTGGACGCGGGCCTGACCGAGGATCGGTATATCAAGGCGATCGAGGTCAAACCCACCAAAGGTTTCCGGGCGGTTCACCACGTAACCACGTCCATGAAGCACGAAGATGATGCTGATGACGGCGACAACGTCCAAGGGTCCTTCCTGAACGAGTACGCTCTCGGAAAGAACGCCGACGTGTTTCCGGAAGGCGCTGGCCGCTTAATGAAGGCCGGGACGAAGATCAACTTCAATCTCCATCTGCACCCGATGGGCAAGGAGACTCCGGCGAACGTGGCCCTCGCCCTCAAGTTCTATCCCAAGGGATACACGCCCAAGTACATCGAGACCACCGAAAAGGTCGGCGACCCGAAGGAGCTCGACATTCCACCGAACGCGAACAACGTCCGGTTCGATGGCTACAACACGCTGACCAAGCCGGCTCGGCTCCTATCCTACCAACCGCACCTGCACAACCGCGGGAAGGCTTCGTGCATGGAGGCCATCTACCCGGGCGGCCACAAGGTCGAGATGCTGAGCTGCGTCAGCAAGTACAAGTTTGCCTGGCACCTGGTGTACCTCTACGCCGAAGACGAGCAACCGCTGCTGCCCGCCGGCACGATTCTGCACATGATCTCCTGGTATGACAATTCCACCGGGAACAAGTTCAACCCCGATCCCGACAACCTGATTACGTACGGACAGCGCACCATCGACGAAATGGGTGGTGCGTGGATCAGCTACTACTATCTCTCCGACGCGGAGTTCAAGCAGCAGGCCGAAGCGCGAAAAGCGAAGAAAACTCTCGCAAAGACGGAGTAGTGGATGCGCTGGATTTTGGCGATGTGTGCCGTGTTCCTTTCGGTGAGAGCGGCCCACGCGCAAGTCCAGTATGCTCGGGGCCAGAACGTCGCGCCAGTGTTTGAGGGCTGGGAGCGCAATCCCGATGGAACGTCCAGCATGGTCTTTGGGTACCTCAACCGGAATTACGAGGAGGAGGTCGACATACCCGTCGGCCCCGCTAACAGCGTTGCAGCAGGCGCCGGGACATCAGTCGATCGCGGACAGCCGACGCATTTCTACCCGAGACGCCAGCGGTTCCTGTTTCGAGTGGTCGTGCCCAAGGATTGGGACAAGCAACAGAAGGTGATTTGGACCCTGACGTCGCACGGGCAAACCGACCAGGCCAAGGGATGGCTCCAGCCGGAATGGGAACTCAGCCAGGACGTCATGATCGAAAACTTGGGCGGCGGCGTCCCCGATCCGAACAACAAGCCTCCATCGCTCACCATCGGTGATGTTCCACCCGTTACCTTGCCGGGCACAACAACGCTGACTGCCTCGGCTACCGACGACGGTCTTCCGAAACCGTACCGGCGCGCCCCCTCGAACCCGGACCGCGATTCGCAGCCTCGCCGTCCGCGGGGCGTGCAGATCAAATGGATTCTATACCGCGGGCCGGGCAAAGTTACATTCGATCCGGAGGCCTCCGCGGTCGTGTACGGACAGCCCGTGGCAGTGACTTCGAAGGTGAGTTTCGGTGCGCCCGGCATATATGTCCTGCGGGCGACGGCCAATGATGGGCAGATGTTCACGTCACGCGATGTGACCGTGACCGTGAGTCCGAAGCGCTAGCCAACGTTGCTGCTGTTTGGAAAGGTGGGTTATGAGAGGGATTAACTTTGGGTTCTCGCTCCGGATGTTCGGGCTCGCTCTGGCGGTCCTTGCGGTGCCGGCCGTGGCGCAGTGGATAGACTATCCTACCCCCGGCACGCCGCGAACCAAGGACGGAAAGCCAAACCTTTCGGCGGCTACTCCCAGAACGCCTGATGGCAGGCCGGATTTTTCGGGAATCTGGGAGGTGCCCACGCACAAGTACCTCGAAAACCTCGCCGCGGATGGAATTAAGGTTTCGATGCTTCCATGGGCGGACAAGCTGTACAGGGAACGGCAGGAAAATGAGGGAAAGGACAGACCGAGCGGGCGTTGCCTGCCGCATAGTGTAACGGATTTCGACGCCCATTTCACGCCCAAGAAGGTAATTCAGACTCCCGGAGTTCTGGTGCTGCTCTTTGAGAGTTACCACTCCTTTCGCCAAGTCTTCACCGATGGGCGACCTCTTCCAAAAGACCGTGAACCAGCCTGGTTCGGTTACTCGGCAGGGAAATGGGAAGGGGACACTCTGGTCGTGAACACGGTCGGCATCAACGAAAAGACTTGGTTGGACGATGCCGGACACCCACACAGTGATGCCCTACAAATCACCGAACGATTCCTGCGCCGGAATTTCGGGCACATGGAGGTGCAAGTCACCATCGATGATCCGAAGGCCTACGCCGAGCCTTGGGCTGTTACGATCCCCTGGGATCTGTTGCCCGACACCGACCTGCTGGATTGGGTGTGCGAGAACGAGAAGGATTTTCAACATCTAGTGGGCAAGTAGCCCGCCGCAAGAAGTCGCTGGGATGCAACATCTGCAGCGTATTTGCCCCGTAGTCATGGCGAGCCAGATCGTTTTTGAAATACGATAGATTAAATGGACAAAGTCTTCCGCAGACTAAGAACGAGATCCGCCTTCGCGGCAATGCTGGCCATTGCGGTCGTGCCGCTCGCCGGACAGGCCTATCGCGCGCCCCGCACATCCGACGGCAAACCCGACCTGAATGGAATCTGGCAGGCTCTGAATGAAGCCAATTACGATCTCGAAGCCCACGTGGCGCGTCCGGCTATCGCGCTTCGCCCCGGGCCTCATGGTCCCGTGCCCGCCTCCGCGGTGCTGGCACTCGGCGCTGTCGGCGCGGTGCCGCCGGGCATGGGCGTGGTGGAAGGCGGGGAAATCCCGTATAAGCCCGAGGCGCTCGCTACCAGGAAGAAGAATCAGGAAGATTGGTTAAACCGCGATCCGGAGATCAAGTGCTATCTGCCGGGCGTGCCGCGCGCCACCTATATGCCCTACCCGTTCCAGATCGTGCAAAGCCCCAGTGCGATGACAATCGTCTATGAGTATGCCGGCGCCGTGCGAAATATCTATCTGAAGGACCCCGGGCCCGCTTTAGCCGACTCCTGGATGGGCCAGTCCGTCGCCCACTGGGAGGGCGAAACCCTGGTGGTCAACGTCACCGACATGAACGAGAATACGTGGTTCGATCGTGCCGGAAATTTTCATAGCGACAAGCTGCACGTGGTGGAGCGATACACTCGCACCAGCCCGGATATAATTACGTACGAGGCCACCATCGAAGACCCGAACGTCTTTACGCGCCCCTGGAAAATCAGCATGGCGCTCTACCGGCGCCAGGAAAAGAACGCCCAGCTCCTGGATTTCAAGTGCGTCGAGTTTGTCGAGGAAATGCTATATGGCCCATACCGCAAGCATCCGCTTAGCAAGTAACCGGGCATATGCGCTACGTATTCGAAATTTATCCGGCGCGCGTGTTCAAACTCGCGGCTGCCGGGGCCACTCAAATCGAGGGTCCTTTTCGGTGCGGACCCGCCATAATCTGGGCGTTCGAGAAGGATTTCTCCTTCCCGGAAGGGTATCGCTTCGAGTATTTTGCCAAGTTCCTCTGGCGAAGGGCGTCCCAAGAGTCGAATCATGGTTACTTCGAGATATTGGTACCTTGAAGTACCCTTCTCCCAGACCGGCTGAATTGGTTTGGACGTGATCTCCACCTGGTCGCCCACGCGATATTGAGCCGCAATCGTCTCCACCGAGAGAGGCGGTGTGCTCGGAAGCATCGCGCAAATCACTCTGCGATCAATGAGCCTGATGGAGATGGATTCGTTGCCGACGCGCTCCAGCCTTCCAGAAAAGGAGACGTCCGTTGCTACCCCGCGATCAGGCGACAGGACGAGTAGAACAGCGAGCAAAACCAGCCACATGCTTATTTGACGTCGCATATTTACTTGCGGGTTGTCATCGCCGGAAAATTCCATCCAGTATCCGATAAAGACCCGAGGAACCGTAAAGTCAAGCCATCAATAAACGATGTGGGCGGCATACTTTCGCTACTGTCTCCGACCACGTCCTCATATTGCGTCGCAACCTGGGCTGCCTCCCTCATCGCGACCACAGTTGCCTTATTCTGCATCGCTATGAGCCTACCGCCTCGGCGAAGCCGTAGGTGTTTCGACTTCTGGCGGCCGCGAAAGCAGCTTTGGCTCAGGTGTGGGAGCCTGGGGCGCCGCGTCCAAGGTTTTGCGGTCCAGTTCCACCGCGCCGATCCGTCCATTTTCCGCACTCTGCACCACCACGCGCACGGTTCGAGCCTTGGACGAAACACGCAGTCTCATGGGCATTCTCGTCATCACTTCGGCAAGCCGCCTGGCATCCTGGGAGGCCGCCGACGCCGTCACAGTTTCCGCCTTCGATGCCAGAATATCTCTGCGTTCAGTGAGGCTCGCCGCGGCCAGCGTCAGATCTACTGTGCTGGTTCCGTTGTCCGCAGGCTCCCAGTCGATGTTTCCGGACGTCAGCACGACCGTAAACTCTACCCTGCCCGTGTCCGGATGCCGCACGAGACCTTCTATTCTCAACGACAGTGCTGGAAATGGAATGGTTGACTGTACCGCCTCAGCGAGGTCGATCATCTTCTTGTTCCGAGGATGGGCCTGCGTACCCTCGTCCGGCGCAAAGTACCCGGCCTTCGTTAGCGCTCGCAGAGACGGATCGCGCAAGGTCATGCGAACCCGCCGGAATTTTCCGTCCGCACGACCCTCTTCAAGCTGGTGGGTCAGTGTATAGTACTCCGACCCTAGTACCTGCGAGCGCTGGATCTCGTTGGCAATATCATTGCGATTGTAGAAGAGATTTCCTCCCGTCTCATTCACGAACACCCCAAAATTGATGTCGCCCGAAAAGGGGTCGTCGTCTCCGATAACAACCTCCGCGGACATCGCGCTCGTGCGGAAGCTCAGGCCCTCGACTCGCAGCCCCGGATAAATGACGAACAGGGACATCCGCGAGTCCACTAGCATGTTTGTCGTGTCATGCACATAGAGGTTTAGCTTGTCCACTATAGAGCCGGTCAGAGCCGCCGTAAACAAGCCCGGTCCGCCATGGCCCACCCACACAATGTTCTTGCGACCTGTTACACCTTTGTTCTGCAGCGCGATCTGCTGTAGCGCGTCGATCGATTGCACAAACCGCTCTGGCCAGAAGGAGCCGCTCAACTTGTAGGGCAGCACAGCCGGCACATGATCCAACGCGTAAAGCAAGTCCGCCTTGCTCCTCGTAAAACCCTGCACCATCTCCAGCGACCTGTTGCCCAGCACCATAATTTCGGCGGGTGAGCTCAAGTCGGCGGGCTGAGCCGCCAAATACTTCCGTACCTGATAGCGTATGTAGGCAAAGTCCTCGAATTTTGAATTCAAGAGGTCTAGCACGAGAACGGTTAATGGCGCCTTACCGGAGGGGTTATCGTCTGCGGGATTCAGTTCCACATGCGATTCGGGCGCTTCGAATGAGAAGATACGCTGCTGCTTCTTGTTTTCGGTAATGGTGAAGTCGTCTTTGGTCAACCCCTGCACTACAGGATGGCCCTTGCGGTCCAACACGGTCACATCCAGAAACACCAGGCGCGTCGACACGAGAAATGTCGGCGTACCGGAGGGCGCTGATTGCGTCTGCGCCTTCAGCAGTTGAAGGGATAGCGAACCCGTTAGCGTGACTGCGCACAAAACGTTCAGAAGCATATGGGACTCAGGGCTCCGTTTCCAGAGTATTTGAAGCCCACGAACTTGACCATACCAGGCGTCTAGTAATTTCTCGTGATCACTCGCAGTAGTAGCGGCCGACTGACGAAGCCGCACCTCTGGCGTTCGCGAAGGGCGGCGGGGGCCGGGGCTCCATGTAGGACGATCGTGTCAAACCGGATGGCCGACAAAACAGCCAAAGTCCACGCTGCCGGACAAGCCTCCGCCCAGCAGATCAGCCGGACTGTCGGTATCGAAGTTGGTCGCGCCAGGCCACGAAAACAACTCCGTGCCTTGAGCTAGCAACACATCCAGACGCGCGCGATCAGCGATGCCGAATCGATGTCTCCGGCCATATTGTCGCGTTGCTTCCAGCCAGCAAGAGCGATGTCCACCAGTTCATCGGCCACTTTCGGATCGAGCTTATTCAGGACAGCGCTGGCCGCAGTCCTTAAGACACCAGCCATGCAAGCGGATTCGGAGCACGGAACAACTGTAAATAGCGATAAGCTACTGAAAGACAGGACTTAGAACTACCTATTTGCCGGTATAGACGCCTTCCGGGTATCGAAATAGACTGTCATCGTGGGAGGGCGCCTGCAGATATTGGTGAGGTGCGGCCGCGTATGCTGAGAAACTTCGTTCGGCGTATCGGAGCACTGTGGCGGCAGTTGGAGCACGTGTCGGAGGAACGCAGCATCCTGGCAGTGATGGGCATGTCATCCGGTCAGGACGATTTGCGGGTCTGTGCGATTCAAGAGGGCTGGAGACTGTTGTTCGCAACTACAGTGGAAAGGGCAGTTCGAATTCGCCAGACGAACCGAATTGGCGTAGTCCTCTATGACTGTGACGTTGCGGAAATAGATTGGCGTCAAGACCTGTTTGCAATGTTGAATTGCGCCGAACCCGTCTTCGCTATCGTGATATCCCGTGTAGTGAATGCGGAGTTGTCTTTGGCCGTCCTCGAAAGCGGCGGATATGCGGTAACGGGGAAACCACTGAAGCGGCAAAGCGTGACGGCGTTGGTTAAGGGAGCTTTGGAACTGCAGGACACCATTGATTCTTGCTGCGTTCTTGAGCAAGTCTGACCAGTTCTCTTTCAAGGCCCACAGTGCCCCCATTTCAAAGACGCTTTCGCGACTGCTATAACCTCCCTGGTGGCTCGCGGATTTTCGGCTAAGACAGCCAAGGTGATGGCGGTGTCCTTTCCTACACTCGGTCCAGAGACATTCTCTTCGCAAAGCCACTCCTGGCTTGGCATGTGATATACCCTGGCTCGCCACCCGTCGTCCCAAACCTCGACCGTGCATCTGTATTCGTGGTAATACGCGGCGTATCCCTGGCCTTTTTCCATGAGCTTCCCTGACGGTGGATTCGGCTCTGTCAGCCGGCAGCCCTATCTACTCCACCGGTTGCCAGGAATGGTCGGCGTCGAAGCGGGTTATCGGGGCCGAGGGCTTCCCTGGAACGAGGGCAATATCTTTTTGATAGACCACGCCGTCCTGGTTCACGATGAAGGTGTGAATTCCGGTCACTCCATATTCGGCCGGCCAAGCTACCAGACCGAATCCGCCAATAAGCTTGTCTTTAGCAAAGTAATTGTGCGCACCCCCCGGTGCATTTGGGCCCTGCCCGTTGAGAACCCGAAAATAATATCCGTGATACGGCTTGGCTTGTCCCTTCTGGACGCCGTCCCACGCGGCCTGGGCGAGACCCTGAGGAACCAGAGGCTGGCTCTCGCCTTCCCAATACAGCCCGTCATGGTGGCCAGGAGTACTCATCAGATGCGGCGCGTACTCGAGCATGCCGTCCTTGTCGCGAACCTCGGAAGCATACTTCATCTGCGCCTCCACGTACCCGTGGCAAATCTCGATGGCATCGAGTTCGTGTGTGCCGATGCGCCGCGCGCGCAGCTCAACCGGGGTTTCAGAGCTGTCAAAGCTCCATTTGCCATTGGTGCGGACGATCGGGACCGGAAACGGCCAGTCCTCGTCGCCGATCGCAACGATCGCACGATTCTGGCTTATGGGCGAAATTTCGACCCGGTGCTGGGCGCGCGCCAGGCGTGCGAATTCGTCCTGTTCGGCGCGGTCCTGCGCGGCATCGCCCGAGGTAAGAATTCCTTTCGCTTGCGGACCAAAAATGGCGGACAGCCGGGCAGTGTCGTGATGGTCCACCGCGTCGATGAGGGCCTGCGCGGCAGCCTCGGAGGAATCGAAGCGTTCCTGCGCGATCAATGGTGCGGCGCCAGCAATTGCCATTACAGCGAAAATCGCATAGAGTCTGCTAGTCATTGTGCTATCGTCTCCCTCCGCCGCCATGTGCCCCTCCACCACCGCCGAATCCGCCGCCGCCGAATGTGCGCCCTGCTCCCATGCTCGAGAAGCCGTGGTCGCTTTGCATGCGCGTCATACCGCCGTTGTGATAACCGCCGAAGGCACTGTGATTGCCCGTCCAGCCGCGCTGCTCAAAACCCGGATTTCCGAAACGCTGCTGAGGCGCCACCTCGCCGCGACTAAAGTTCTGGCCCCGCGCGCCGCCGAATCTGCCCGCCTCGCCGCCGCCGAAACCACCACTACGAGCGGCCCCAAACCTTCCGGCCACCGCGCGATTGGCATACGGGACGCCCAGCCGGTGTTCGGGATTATGATTCCACACGGAGTTGCCGAGCCCCTCTGCTCCGTGGAAATGCTCGAACCCGTAGCGATGAAAGAAAGAACCGTTGATGAAGAGATTCCCGCCATACCAGTTCGGGGCCCATCCCCAGCCGCCCCAGCCCCAACCACCCCATCCGCCAAAATAGAGCCCTAAATCGATGCCGGGGAAAAATCCGAACCCCACATCGACGCCAGGGTATAAAAGCGGCGGGTAATAACCATAGGCCGGTGGTCCCCACACGTAGGCGGGATTGTAATTCGGCACGTACCACACATCGGGGTTGGCGGGCTCAATGCTGATCGCGGTCTCCCCGCCCTGGTTCTGCGTGGTGACAGTCTCCTGCGGTGTCGAACGGAGCGTCCCTCTGGCCTCGGCCTGGGCTCGCATGCGCTGCACGGCCTGCATTACTTCCGGTTGCTGGGCGAGAAAGGCGTTGCCAAGCGCGGTGGTCCAGGCGATATCCTGACTTAAACGGTCTAGCACGTCGGGGAAAGCGACCAGGCCCTGTACGCTGGGATCCCAGTTCTGTTTTTTCGCTTCGTCCATAAGCTTCGAGGGCTTCCAGTGTGGATGGTCCCGTACCCATTGTTCGGCTTCGGCCAGCTCTATCGGGTAAGTGGAAGCGGCCAGTACCTCACCCACCAGGGGATCGGGATATAGGGCGATCGGGGCGACCAGATCGTCAAGCTGCTGCGGCGGCATCGGCGCACCTGGCGGAGGGCCGTTCTGCGCGCCAGGGGGCGGGGCATTCTGCGGAGGGTATTGTGGGGGCGGATACTGTTGCGCAGCCCCCGCCTGCAGAAGTAACAAGGCTACGAAGATGGCTAAGCCGTAACGACAAACTTTGCTAGACATGTCACCTCATTAGAAGTATTTGTTCACGTTCCGACACAACGAAATACGTAAGCGAATGCATAGATCTTCCGGGTTTTGGTGAATCGCTCACTGCGTTTTCCAAAGAGTGCGAAACCCGCGCCCAACCCGCAGCTGTTTGCCCGACAAACGGAAACTGCCGACTCCCGTCCTGGCTCCGTCATCCTGGATATCCAACCCTCCCGCACCGGGCACATCCTGGATATCCAATCCTCCCGCACCAGGCACGCTTTCGAGACTACCGTTGACCGCTCGGATCGTTCTAGGAGTCACTCGTGGTCCAGCTAGGCGCGCGCTGAATGCAATGAGCTCATCGGGCGCCTCGGCCGCAAAGAATTGGAGGCCAACCAAGATCGATGGCGGCGAGCTGAGATGCTGCTCAAGCCGCCGAATCCGGCCGAATACCCGAGTTCCCTTTGGCAGCAGCACGCTGCCGGCCTTTACCACCTTGTCCAGTCGCGCCTCAATCTGGTCACCCGCCGCGGATTCGGCGACCGTAATCGGCTGCTCTAGCCTCAGAACGAGCGCAACGTCGGCTGGTAGTGCTCGCTG
>Ga0073928_10004982_pt1 | contig 18997 bp, 21 predicted proteins | sample PaiPotPPA55metaG_FD_76969 | JGI IMG/M metagenome (GOLD analysis project Ga0073928, IMG submission 76969) | Iron sulfur acid spring bacterial and archeal communities from Banff, Canada, to study Microbial Dark Matter (Phase II) - Paint Pots PPA... ... | reverse complement strand
GTCGTCAGTAGTCGCATTCGAGAGGAATTTGAGAACGGGCGTGACTATTATCATTTGCACGGAAGAGCCATACGTATGCCCCGCGAGAGCAACAGTTTGCCCTCGCGTGAATATTTGGCTTTCCACAATAGCGTCTTTCACTAGCGGAACTTGTTTATCTCTTCATCCCCGGGAATTCATTTCGCTCGCAGCGGGGTGCAATCGGGCTGCTGCGCGACATTTGCCTACTTACAAATCTTGAGGTCCGAACTCATAATTTGTCTGGACCCTTGCCGTTTTGCCAGACGGTAAGGGATGGGCCTCTCCGCGCTCAGGCAGCCGCCGGACATTGGCGAGCATTCGCTGCCTTTAGATGTCTCTCCTCTAATTCATCTTGCGAAAGCCCAAATCTACAGAGCGCACATCAAAGAATTGGTCGCCGACCGGATGGGGTCGCTCAACGCGCAGGAGATAGCCTTTCTTGTTGAGTGCTACAAGGCGGTTTCCCGCTGTGGTCTGCTCGATGCCGAGCTGTTCTGCTAATTCAGCTGCAGTCACAGTTCCTCCAGCGTTCAACACCAGTCGTAAAGTTTCACGGTCGTTCACGGTGAGATCGCCGACCGGCTCCGCTTGTTCGAGGTGCGCTGGTGACGAGCTAACAAACATGGCAAGGTTTTGAGCTGAGGCAATGTCGGTGAGAACGCTTCGAGTAGCATCGTCTTCGCTGCTCACTACGAAAGTGAAATTGCCGTAACGGCCAGCGCGGACGTCCTCACCGATGGACACAATGACATCCCGTATAACAACTGGGGTTGGGCGCAACTTTGCCAGATCTAGAATTCCAATCATGGGTCCATGCCGGCGGTCCTGAGGCATGACTCGTTGTATGACTCGGTTCCAAGAACCGGTCGTGTCAGGGTCGTCCCAAACAGCCGACCCCGTTCCCGCATTCACAAATCTCACTTCGAAGTTGACCTGCTCCATCGACCCTCCAGGGTTTTTGATAATAGCACTTGCCAGCGTCGTTTCGATTTGCTATATTCCCACTATACATCATGGGGATGGTGGATGCTCGCCATTTTCCAGAACGTGGAGTGATTATGCCGAATAGCAATCAGATCGATTTGAATATCGTAGTGAATGGCCAACCAGTGATGGTTAAGGCCAACGTTGAGGCACCGGTAAGCACTCTGATCGAACACGCCCTTAAGCAGTCCGGCAACTCTGGCCAGCCGATATCCAATTGGGAGTTGCGCGATGCAAGCGGCCAGATTCTCGACCCGACCCGCAAGATTGAGAGCTATAGCTTGCAATCCGGTGCCACGCTGTTCTTGAACCTCAAGGCCGGAATCGGAGGCTAGGCTGTGCCAGTCCAGTATACCGATCCGACGGTTTCTCGATGCAAGTTTGACCGGGAGCTCACTGAGTACCGTGCCGTTGGAGAGGAATATCGTCGTCGTGGCTGGTTTCTCGTTCACTCCGAGTTCCCCAAAGTGATGGTTGTTCTCTCCGCGCCGAAGCTCAAACCCTCTGCGGTCATAATGGGTGTCACTTTCGACTACACCAACTATGATGCCGCACCACCCTCGGTCAGAATCGTAAACCCGTTCACTGGGGAGCCATACAAGCTCAAGGAATTACCGAACCCGCTCAATCGCGCGCTTCCAGCGCAGGAGATCTCGTTACCCGGTATGCCGGCAGCGCAGAAGATGCTGGTCGGCAGCTTGCAGCCCTACATGCAGGCTTACGGGCCGGACGATATCCCGTTCCTGTGTCTCGCGGGTGTTCGCGAATACCACGAGCACCCGGCCCATAGTGGAGACCTATGGGAGCTGCATCGCGCCAGCGGTGCCGGGCGGCTGGTACGCCTCCTCGAGATAATCTACCGGTACGGTGTTGACCCGATTACTGGTTTCGGTGTGCAGCTTGTGCCACAGGTCGGTTTCAACTATGGGCCAGCACCATCGTGAATACCCTTGAAGCCATAACGCGATTCGTTGTTCCTGCCCTCGTTGTTCGGCAAACGGATAGTCAGCTGCGTGCTGCAGGACGTACTCGCTCAGAGTGCTTCGTTCTCTGGAGCGGTATGCAGGAACGCGACACTTTTCACATCCGCACAGCACACGTACCACGGCAAACCGCGTACCGATTTTCCGACGGGCTATGTGTGCGCGTGGAAGGAGACGAGCTGCATCGCTTGAACGTTTGGTTGTTCGAGCATGGTCAGCAACTTGCCGTGCAGGTCCATTCCCACCCGACCGAGGCTTACCACTCGGAGACCGACGACACCTACCCAATTGTCACCGTGCGGGGCGGCCTCTCACTGGTGGTTCCAAACTTCGGGCGCACCGGTCTGCTTGGTAGTGGCGTCGCCTACTATCGACTCGGCATTTCCGGTTGGGACGAGCTCTCGCTCGACGAAGCCAAGCGAATCATTGAGTTCGAGGACTCAGACGATGGCACTTGCTGACTATTACGCCCGCAACGCTTTGGCGGCTTCACAAGTATTGGCGGGCTTCGACGAAGAGCGAATCCGAATGGCCCTGGAGAGTGTCCGAGTAGGTTTGTCTATTGGTACGGACGCGGCTCGATGCAGTGAGGGGCGCGCGCTTCTTGATCTCCTCATCCGTTTGCTTGCACGTCTTTATCCTGCGCTCGTGATTCGGACCGAAAACGAAGCACAAGGGACAGCCGACGACGCGAAGACCCTCGCTCGGCGCATTAATCCAACGATAGAATTTCCTTCCGATCCGACTGTTGAAATTGTGATCGGAGCCGTACCGTCATCTGCGGGAGCGTGGCCGCGTATCTTCGTGGGTTCAAATGGCTGGAATGCGTTCGTTGGAACTAAGGGACCACAATCGTTGGGTGCGTCGGAGAACCCTCTAGGTGCCGGTATCGCTGCCTGTTTGGGTGCTGCGAACCTCTTCCGCTTGGTCTTTCAAGGTTCGGAGGCCGCTCTCGACACGGATTCAATTTTCTCGGCACTTGGAAACGACCCAAATCGAGCGGGCGATGCGACTCTCAAAGGCTCGTTTGGCGAAGTGGTCCTCGTAGGGGGTGGTGCCATTGGTAACGCGGCGGCGTGGGCGCTCTCCCGAATACCCATGGAGGGCATGCTGCACGCTGTCGATCATCAGGCCATCGATCTCGGTAACTTGCAGCGCTACATTGTGGCCGAGCGCAGTGACGAAGGTGCAATCAAGGTCGAGGTCCTCGCACGGAATTTTAGAGGAAAGATTCAGGCCGAGCCGCATGCGTTGAAATTCGAGGATTTTGTGGCGTCCAAGGGATATATATGGCCACGAATGATCCTGGCCCTTGACAGCTCGCAGGATCGCCGCGCCGCACAGGCATCGCTGCCAGAATGGATCGCGAACGCGTGGACACAGCCTGGAGATCTAGGCGTCTCATCACACGATTTCCTTGACGGTGCCTGCGTGTCGTGTCTGTACCTTCCAGAACATGCTCTGGAGAATGAAGACGCTATCGTTGCGTCGTCGCTCGGTATCCCTGATCGGCTAATGCAAATCCGAACACTACTTCACGATGGAAACGGTGTTCCCCGTGACTTACTTGATTCGATTGCTGCCGCCCGCGCCATACCGATTGCTCTTTTGCTGCCGTTCGAGGGCCGTCCACTTCGAAACCTATACGTCGAGGGCTTCTGCGGGGGTGCCGTGATTCCTCTGGGTGCGGTCGGCACGCCCCGGCAAGAAGTCCATGTTCCACTTGCCCACCAGTCGGCGCTGGCCGGGCTACTTCTCGCGGCAGCGGCTGTCCGGCAAGCTCTAGGGCTCAACCGCCCTGGGACTCAAGTGACCCGAATCGACGTTATGCGACCGCTGGGGTCATACCTGTCACAACCTGCGGCGAAGGACCAACGCGGCATTTGTATTTGCCAGGACGCCGACTACCGCGAAGTCTATAAGCGCAAGTATGTGATGCCTCGACAAACACTTGCTGATGGGGTGGCAACACATGTGAGTGTGACAAATACACCGGATGGGGGTGATTGAATGAAACGCAACTTGAAGCCGGGTGAAGAAGCGCCGGTGTCGGGGCTCTACGAACTGATCGGTCCACGCGGCGGACACACAGGAAAGCAGCGCACGGTCGCACGCGGTGAAGTTCTTCCGCCGACACCAAAAGCAGGGATGGAATATCGCATCGCGGAACGTGCGCACAACAAGAGCGGTCACAACGCTAAGAGATAACAAGAGGTCCTTATCGACAACGTAGACTTTAAAGAAGAAATCGCAATGGTGACGGATGAGCTACCAGAATAAGACCTATGTAATTTTCGACGGCGATAACGACATGTGGGCATACGCGTATATGAAAGGCTGGAAGTCGAACGAAAACATGGATTTCAATTTCTACGATGCTCACGATATCAGACCCCTAACCGAAAGAGCCTCCGAAGAGACAGTCAGAAAAGCGTTGAGGGAGCGACTTGCGAATGCTAGGCAGACAATCGTCCTCGTCGGCGAGAACACAAAAAACCTATATCGGTTTGTCCGTTGGGAAATTGAAATCTCACAGAAGCGAGATTTGCCGATCATCGTTGTGAATCTCAATGGTTCGAGGCAATTGGACGCCAATCGGTGTCCTGCGATTCTTCGCGACTGGCTTGCCGCGCATGTGGAGTTCAAAGCAAAAATCATCCAGCATGCGCTCGACAATTTCCCAGATGAATACACTCGACTACGTGAATCCACAAGCGGGCCCCGCTACTACACGGATGAGGTGTACAGAAAACTGGGACTATAGAGGAGGTAATTTTTGAGGCTTGAGTATTCCGACCATCCAGCGCTCTTCCGTGCAGCTGACGAAGCTTCTCTCGCCGCTCAGAGGAATTATCTGCGACTCACATGGGGCACCTTAATCCTGCTCGTTACTGGCGCGGCGTTGGCAGCCGTGTCCAGCGAATTCGCCTCCGTCGCTTCTGCCATGTCTGCTTTGGCCATGACGAGCGCTATCGTACTTGCGGTGAGTCTGTTACTGACGCTTTATTTGAAAACCTCAAAGTTAGAACAAGTCTGGTACGGCGGGCGGGCGGTTGCGGAGTCGGTTAAAAGCATGATGTGGCGATATATTGTCGGCGCCGATCCTTACTCCGTTGATCTTGTCCCGGCTGCTGACGCGGATAAGAAATTTCTCTCGGAGCTGGGGTCCATTGTTAAGGAGCGGAAACAGTTGGCTTTTGGTTTTGGTGGAGAATTTGCAGAAGAACCCCAAATATCGGAGCGCATGCGAGCAGTACGGGCCACGAACCTCGATGAGAGGAAGAGCATGTATGTGTTGGAGCGCATCTCTGACCAACGGAGATGGTACGGTAATCAGGCCAAACTCAATCGTTCGGCCGAGAATAAATATTTCGCTCTGATCGCCTTTAGCCAACTCTGTGCGCTTGTTGCTGCCATGGCGCTCGTCGAGTGGCCAGGTTCCAAAATCAAGTTGACTGGGCTATTCACGTCCGTTGCGGCCGCATTTATCGCGTGGCTTCAGATCAAACAACACAAGGAGCTTTCTCAATCGTATTCCGTTGCGGAATTGGAATTGAGTTTCATTCAGGAGCAGGCTCAATTCGTCAAGAATGATCGTGATCTGTCCAATTTTGTCGCCGATGCCGAGAACGCTATCTCTCGTGAACACACACTCTGGATAGCCCGGCGTGACAGAAGCTGATCACAAGCTAGAAGAAGGCTGGGAGAACTTATGATTCGACGGAAGAATTCAAACACGAAGGTTGAAAACGTTGAGAAGGCATACGACATTGATTTGAACAGTCGCGGCGACATGAAACTTGGAAACCTGTTGCGAAAGCGCGGATTTGATTCTCAATCGCAACTCGTAAAGGCCGCGCGCGGTCAATTAAAAGAGCCCGCTCGACAGCGAAGATTATTTCTCAGTTTTCACTATGAGGACCGGAACCAAGTCAATGGTTTTAGACTCCTGGCCTACAATGAGAACTCTCCGATTGACTTCTACGATGGCAGCGTTCGATCAGCCGTGAACAGTGACCAAAGTAGTTATCTGCGCAGGGTGATCCAGGAGAAGATAAAGAAGTGCTCCGTAGTTGTTTGCTTAATCGGAGACGGTACGGCTGGGCGTGATTGGGTCGATTGGGAACTCGAGACTGCATTACGGCTCGGTAAGGGCGTTTGCGGAGTTCGTCTGAAAGAGTCCAGAGGCAAAGCGCCCGATATCTTAGGGCATATCGGGGCTCCTATTGCCAGCTGGAACCCAGAGGCCATTATTGCGGCCATAGAATGCGCAGCGGCCAGACGCAGTTAAACCGCTTTCGCTCCTGGCAAACTTACAAGCTAAGAAGTGCCACGCCCATTCTCATAAGCCATTGCATGGCCCCAGTTCGACGTGGTTTACAAAAGGGGGATTACGCTAAGTGTGGCTAAGCGTTTAAAGCTAGTTTTAAACTTGCGCCCTAGTTTAAGAACGTGCTATTTTGCTAAGTATGGCTAAGCAAAAAGAAGGAAAGCTAAACTATCTAACACATCATCTGCCCGAAGGACTCTTGGTGGATGCGGCGTGGCTTAGCAAAAAGGGATATTCGAGCTCACTCCGAAGCCAATACGTGACAGGGGGCTGGCTGGAGCAGCCCGCACGGCAAGTCTATCGGCGACCCGGGGGTCCGCTGCGTTGGCAGCAGGTGGTGATCTCCTTACAAACCCTCCTCGGCTACCTATTGACAGTGGGCGGGCGCACCGCCCTTGAACTGCAAGGCTACGCGCATTATCTGGCCCACCAAACCAAGGAAGTGCACCTTTACGGTCCTGATCGTCCCCCGGCATGGTTGAACAAGGTGCGACTAGATGTCCACTTTCTCTATCACAATAGTCAGAAACTCTTCAGCAGTGAGGATGTCCCTCGGGCTATAAAAGACCCCGCTTCCAATGCACACGCCAGCCGCAACACGGATGCGAACTTGCAGCATGGCGGCCTGATTCTTCAGCCATGGGGCCAATGGGATTGGCCTTTAACTCTTTCTACGCCGGAGCGTGCTGTGCTCGAACTTCTGGACGAACTACCAGAGCGAGAAAGCTTTCATCAGGTTGACAAGCTCATGGAGGGCCTCTCAAACCTCAGTCCACGCCGCCTTCAAAAGCTGCTCTCCGACTGTCGCAGCGTGAAAGTGAAGAGGCTATTCCTTTTCTTTGCCGACCGACATCAACACGCGTGGGCAAAACGTATCAAGAAGGATGATATCAACCTAGGTAAAGGAAAGAGGATGTTGGTAAAGGGCGGCAAACTAAACTCAACGTATCAGATCACTGTGCCGGAGGATCTCGTTGGCCTTCAGTGAAGTCTATCGCAAACAAGTTGAGCTGCTAATCAGAATCCTACCGTTCATCGCAGAAGAAGATTGCTTCGCGCTGAAAGGAGGGACGGCGATCAATCTGTTCGTCCGCAATATGCCTCGCTTGTCCGTCGATATTGATCTCACTTACTTGCCCGTTCTCCCGCGCGCTGAATCTCTGGCGGCAATCGACGCGGCCATGAAGAGGATCGCTGAGCGTATCCGTAAAGGTCTCCGAGGGGCTCAGGTCACTGAAGCCGTGATTCAGCCCGAGAAGGCAGTGACCAAATTATTGATCCGAGTAGGCGGCGTCCAAACAAAGATCGAGGTTACGCCGGTATTGCGCGGATGTGTGTATGAACCGAAATTGCTCGCTGTCTCTCGCTCCGTCGAAGAGACATTTGGATTTGCGGAAGTGCGCGTCGTTTCGTTTGCGGATCTATATGGTGGAAAAATCGTGGCCGCTCTTGACCGCCAACATCCGCGCGACCTCTTTGATGTCCGGGACCTTCTTGCGAATGAGGGGATTGACGAAACGCTACGTCGTGCCTTCCTCGTTTACCTGCTCAGTCATAACCGACCAATGTTCGAAGTGCTGGCCCCGACACGAAAACCTATCGAAGCGGAGTTCCGCCGTGGCTTCCAAGGTATGACAGCGGAACCTGTTTCTATCGACGCCCTGACCCGTGCTAGAGAATCCCTAATTGAGACTGTCGTTGGAAAAATGCCCGAACAGCATAGACGCTTCCTTCTTTCTTTTGAGCGGGGAAAGCCCGAATGGTCTCTTCTCGAATTGCCTGGCGCAAACGACTTGCCCGCGGTTAGATGGCGGCAGCAAAATCTAGACAAGATGAGTTCGGAGGAACGTGCGCACCTTATCTCAGAACTCGAAGCCGTTCTAAGTAAGTCGAGGAAAAAGTAGACGGACCCAGCGCTTTTTCTCACGAGGCCCAAGAGGGACGGCCTCACAAGTAGCGTGCCGGAAGCTGAGAACTTGGAGGTAGGTATGCTGTATGGTACCTATCTAGTGCTCCGGAGCAAGAGATAGACCCTATAGATGAACTCGCTTAAGCGATTATCACCTGGCGGACAATGCCGTCAGCGGGACTGACGGATAGTTCAGGAATAAGGACCAAACATGGATTGGCTGCAATTCCTAGCCTCGCTTGTCAAATCGCTGGCCTGGCCTACCACACTGGTCATCTTGGTGCTGTTATTTCACGTTCCTGTTAGACGGGCTTTGCTCAGGTTGACCCGCTTGAAATATAAAGACCTTGAGTTGGATTTCGGGCGCGAACTAAAGGAACTCGAAAAAGAAGCAAAGGCCATCGACATTACGCCTCAGCTACCAAAAAGTATCGCTCCGACCCAAAGGGATTCTTCGCAACTTCTGCAGGAGGCGGCACAGCTCGCTCAACGCTTCCCTGAACCTGCGGTGGCTGTTGCTTGGCAAGCCGTTGAAGATGAACTGATGCAGGCCGTGATGCGTCTCGCGATATCGCCAGACTACCCCGCGCACAACTCCGCGCTCAAGAATGCGGAGTTGTTAAAAGCGCAAAACGCGATTGATCAACGTACGTTTGAGCTTTTCAACAGGATGAGGAACCTTCGTAATATGGCGGTTCATGGGGGGCATGGAGCGGCCTTTATCACAACTGACGAAGCCCTCGAGTTTCTCGCTCTCGCTAGGGGTGTTGTGGAAAAACTGCGGGCACTGCGTCGCAACTAATCTTAAATGGGAACGCGACTGGTTCGGCGAACTCCACAAGGGAAAAGTGGCGAGATCTTTGAGGCAGTGCACCAAGTCGCCCGAGAATGGGCGATCAGGGAGAAACCGAGAACGGTAGTGAAGTGGGCTCGCTCAAGACCAACTCCTTACCAGCGAGAGCTATCATTGCTTGGAGTACCAGAGGCGATGGGCCATCCACACCCATAGTGGAATTTTTCAACCCATTTTCTAAAGCCGATGAACACCTGACAGGCGAAATCTTGCTGATTCCCCGGAAGTCCCGTTCGGGGAAATCGCATCGCCATCGATGATCACCAATGACCGCATCGCTAAAATCTCAGTGTACCCGCCGTGTACCTCACTTGGGCGACTTAGCTGTTCCTAGCGTTTTTCGCGTTAAATAGACTCAATAACTTACGTGCTTTCAGCGTCTCTTTTAGTTCGATCTCCACGGCTCCTACCAGCACTTCTTGAAAAGAGAAGACTTACCATCCGGTTGGGAGTGCGTTGACGAGAGGTAACTGATTCGAGTCTTGATCTGAGAGTGAGTATGTGCTCATGCTAATTTGGAGACTAGCCCGAACGATTACGTCAGGGACAGTCGTTCGGAGTCTTCTTGGTGCTTGGGATGTATCTGTTAAGGCCGGAACGTGTCGATGCCTTCAAACAAAAGCTGGTCACTGGCGGCCAACTAGCTCTGCCTCTTTCAAAACCACTTGACGGTTTTGTTCTACCGCTTAAGAACAAAGAAAACACGCCTGAGTGGGTGACGGTGCTCAAGTCGGCCCTTGAAAACCCGGGTGGCCTCTTGCTCACAAGCCAATCTGCTGGCGCATTGATGTTCCTCAACCACGCGGGTAAGAGCTTTGTGCTCAGTTTCGGATATGGCTGGCGGAAACTAGAAGACGAGTGGCTAGAGCGTGATTTTGGCCGGCGTGTAGCACTAAACTCAATCGATCCAGACAAAGTAGTGGAGATGCAATCTGAACAGGTATTCGCCAAATGGCACAGGTCGTCAGAGCGCGCACCGCGCGCATCCCGCATAGATGAATTCAGCGTGGAATCCGACAGAGACCTTGTCGCCACTGTTGAGGGACTCTCTTCCGTGAAGCTGTTCGGAAAGATTGTCCGGGGTGGAACCAACCTCCACCTCGAAGTTCCTTTCGCGAAGTTAGACAGTGTGTTGACGAAAGCGATCTCACTTTTTGCGAGCCAAGCCTATCAGAACCGCTGGCCGGAACTCGACAACGTCAGCCCAGTAAAGGACCAATCGTTGATCGACAAGCTAGAAGCTAGGCTCGACGCCGAACTAGCTGCTGGTACCGCCCAGCCGAAGATGGTCATGTTCACCCCGACTTACAGACGCGTAGAATCCGTGCTGGTCGATTCTTATGTACTCGGTCGCCTGACGGACGGTGCGGCCACGACCCCATATTTGATGGTAGACAGCTGGACAAACTTCCTTGCAAGGAAAGGACGGAAACCGAGTGTAGCGGAGGCTAGGGCCACTCCGATCCATCTCCTAGGTGATGCAAAGGAGGAAATGAGCACCTGTGATGCATTCGACTGCTTCGGCTACGAAATGGGGGTTGACGGACGGCAGTACATCTTGTCCTCCGGAGTTTGGTACGAGGTGGTAGTCGAATTCCTGAAAAAGATTAACAACGCTGCTAGCACAATAGCAGGCCCTGCGGTGACGTTGCCTGCTTGGGATGGCAGCGAAAGCGAGCCCGAATACAACCTTCGCTGCGGGAAGCGTCCGGGGTTCCTGCATTTCGATACGAAAAACATCTACTACGGTGGCAATCAATCGAAGTTCGAATTCTGTGATCTCCTCCACATGAAGAGCAAGACTTTGTATTTCGCAAAGATCGCCTCTAAATCCAGCGGCATGAGCCATCTCGTTGAGCAAGTTCGGCGAACCGCCGAACTCTTATTCAGTACCGACGGAACGTATCGACAGGAACTCATCAAGATCTTCAAAAAGCAGCACAAAGGCGAAGATACGGAGTGGCTGAACTCAAAGCCTCGAAACAGCGACTGGAACCTGTGCTTGGTCTCACTAGGGAAGTCCACCGCACAACTACCCTTCTTCGCCAGATGCTCAGTGGTTAAGCTTTACAAAGATTTGCGAGAGCGTGGTCACGAGGTCGCCTTCCTCAAAGTTTAGAGCCTCGCATCACACTGCCAGCCACTTTCATCGTGCGCGAAGGATGGAATGCGTACATTTAGCACGGCTGGGATGCCAGTGTTCTTAAATCCGATTCGAGAACGCCCTTCCACCACCTTAAGTTCCCGTGTACCTGCCGTGTACCTCACTTGGGCGAATTCGCTGTTTTTGACGTTTTTCAGGACCTTATGGCCGAACTTCCGAGCTTGTAGTCGGAACGGGAATCATCGGGAAGTCACTGTGCTGTGACCTTTGGCCGGGGCGCGAACAATCTCCAGATAGAAGCTTGTCGCAAATTTTCTTGCGTGGACCGTGCAATGGTCTTTCAGCGGCCCCACTCGGAAACATATTCAAGCGCCCCGCGTGTCCGCCGTGGTTTCAGCTTCCCTTCTATCCACTGATACCAAATCCACCATCGCTGCCTGTTAGTCAGTGGTGATTTCTGTCTGCCAGCCTTAGCTCGATTGATGATTGTGATGTCCTCGTGGTGCTCCCGGCAAAGTGGCTTTATGACGGGTGGATCATACGTGACGTGATGATCGTGAACGCCCAATTTCCCGCAGCCCGGAAAACTGCAATCGTGAAGAACGGGAGTCTGTCCAACAAACACGGGGGCCATGTCAGCTTCTCTTTCTGTAGCAGCTAGGCTCGTAACGTTGGCAAAAATCGGAAGGCAGCAATCATCACAACGACTAGAAGCACCGCAAGTAGGACCGCTTGCGGATCGATAAGCACCGTAAAATAGTTGTTCACCACTTTGCGCACAGAGTTTGGGGCTGTCTCTGGCAACTGTCCCTTCTTCCGCGAGTCTGGAGAAGGTACGAATCCCCATTTCGGATCGTCGTTCATCTGCTTACTCCTTGCCTGTGATTACATCAGGCCGCCCTAGTAGTGAATTCAGGTTCGGCATGTCCGTAGTCTTGAACACCGGCAGCCATGAATCAAGAACGGGAAATGGCCATTCGTCGAAAATTCGTTACGTTCAGGACGTAACGCAAAATATGGCTTTCTGGAAAATTCGTTACGTTCGGCTGGTCAGCACTTGCCCTATGGTCAATAACAGGTCAGATAGCCGTGAATAATGCTTCTTCATACGTGGGAAGTTGCGATGCCGCCACATGCGGTGGGCAACCTCGTTGTAGTCAGGCGATCCAACGACCTCTGCCAGCAAACCGGAAACATTCCGATCACGAAAGCGGCCAGTGGTCGCTTTGACGTAATCCGTAAGAACGAACTTTACAAACTCCTTGAGAGACCGCGTGTTTGTTTCACTGGGAACGCGATTCAGAAAATCCAGCATTCGCGCGTAGAACCTCAGCTCCGAGACAAGACGTGATGGAGCTATCCGCCCTAGTTCATTGAATTTGGTTACGACATCTTCATCCTCCAAGGCGATAGCGAAGCTGAACAACCTTTCGAGCGCCAATGCGGTCTTTTCGAGAGACTTCACGACTGCTGTACGTTTCGATGGATTTCCATAAAGTTGTTGCCAGAAGCTTTCCATTGTTGGAGACCATCTGAGCAAGGCCAACAGAGCAGCCAGAACTTGTGGGACGCAACCACCAGCCCACAATTCATCAAAATCTTCCTGTGCACCAGGAGAAGCAAGTTTGGCTTTCTGCACTTGCGCCCAATCTCTCAAGAGCTGGTCAGCGTGGTACCCCCGCTTTTCTAATATGTTTGCGTATACTCCCCACAGTTGCCGCACGGGATCAGTTTGTTCATCCACGGTCTTACGAATCTGATCCATTGGCTTTCACTCTCTTAGTCTGGATCGCTGGGCAATTCCTCAAGCTCACCGCAACGTTGCAAAAGCTTCACCGTGTCGCGCTCCGCTAATTTATAGTTAGTCGTATACATCTCTCATCGTTTTCGCAGGATGAAGATTTGCATGGGGACAACCGGGCATTTCTTCGCTTCCCCAATCAAATAGCGTGGTACTGCGGTCCGCTTCATTAATCGAAGTGGCCTGCGCGCACGGAAGATATCCTTCCGAAATGAAGGGTCGCAAAATTGTGGGGCAACTCGTGCTCACGCCAAGTGTACGCCTGAATCCTACGAAGGTTCTTGGTCGCTACTATGCGGAATCAGGCATCAGCGAGTAGGGGCCAAGGAATCGTTCGCCGTTGAAGTGAATCAAGTGCGACGGAGCGTCGGCAACCCATACCTCGGTTTCCCATGCGATTTCGCCCAGATAGCGGCCCATAATCGCGCGCGTCGGGAACGCAGTGACGTAGACCAAGCCAGCCTTTGATCCGGCAAACAATTTGGCGAGCTCTGCATGGCGCTTACCATCGACTGGCCCGTGACTGGTGACTGACTCCACGAGCACGAGCCATTCGCGTTTTGGATCGAATAGCACCACGTCCGGCATCTTGCCATGTGCATCGACGTTCACGCCAAGTTTGGCGAGCAACACCGCGTCGAAATAACCCCACTTTTCGCCGGTGTCCCCGGCATAGATCAATTCGGCTCCGGGCACAAAGCGCGGCGCAAAATTCTCGATGATCGCTCGAATCAATTCGCTATGCTCACCTGGGCTTAGGTTGATTTTCTGGCCGGGTGCTATCTGCACCGGAATGAGATTCTGTTTTCGCTCCCGAGCGTACCTCGCTGCCAGCGTTTGTCGTTCGGCGAGATAGGCCGTCAGGTTTTTATGCCAGGCTCGCGTGTCGAAGGATCGTAGCAGCGTCAACGCAGCAGGTTCAATCTGGTAGACGGCAGCCGGGCTGTTCACTGGCCGATCAGGTTTATCGGGATTGTAAAGAGCAATTCCCGCATCAACGAATTGATGCATAGTCTGGCGCCGTACTGTTTCGCGCGTGTTCGGCGCATAGATTTTCTTGTGGTGGTCACGAATCCAATCCATGATCGGCGTGATGCCCATCAAGGGATTTTCCGCTTGTGCCCACTCCTTCTTGGGCGTGAGGTTCAGCAGGGCTAGCAAGCAGAGCGCGGATCGTTCGTTTTGCTGCGCTCGCGGCAATCCGAGAGAGATGAGAATCCTATGCGCGTTCTTGATATGTTCGCGTGCGCTCATCCGGCGAGCTTCTGAAGTTGATCATCCATCATGCTTTGCGTTAGAGCGCCCTGAGACTGCGCCCATGCACCCAAGGCGCTCAAGGTCTTCCGGTCGGGATACTTCATAAGGCGAAGATCGGTGGCATTAACCTGAGTGTGTCCATTGAAGCGGCGGAAGTTATCATCGACAGCCGTCGTGTTGAGAAATGACGCCAGACCATATGCGATCGATTCCGGTAGACCGTGCTTGCCCTCGTGAAATACGTTCAAGTGGTTCTCGAAACCAAGCATCGTTGCGCCTGGGAACCTGTCGGGTCTGACCACACTGGCGACGATGCGGCGTGGTTCTTCTTTCGAGGAAAAACGACGTACCACTGTGTAAAAGCCGTTCGGATACAACCATTTCTTGGTTTCACTGTTGAGTTTGATTGCGTTACCCCTCTTGATATCGTCTTTAGGCCATTCGGTGGTTTGCCCACTGAAATGCCCAGGATAGAGCAGAGGAACAGCGCCTTTCGTCGGATGTTGCTGAATGTGTTCAAGCAAACGAAAATCGACCACGGGGCCTGTTGAGACTCCAATCTCGATTTCGGGCAAAGAAAAGCGGACGCCTTCGGACAATTCAAGAGCATTGTGCCCAACCGACGTTGGGACATGAATAAATTTTTCCGGGTCGCAGGGAAACACGATCCTGTCGAAGGGTTGCTCGTGCGTGGCAAGGTCAGCAAAGCTGTCGTCCGTCGAATTTGAAACCGTTACGTTGCCCTGGATGCCACTGCGTTCAAGTCGGATGATGACGTTTTCCTGCAGTACGTCGTCGTCCCTGAAAGCCTTCGTTCTTGAGACGAATAGGTGCATGTGTCGCAAAGCGGCATTGTGCAAAATAAATTCGCGGAACGGCCGGTAGTAAGGGCCGTTGCAAAAGCTGCGCGGAATGATCGCCACAAGCTGGCCGTTGGGTTTCATCAAGGCGAGCGCCAGGGCCACAAACGCAGAATAGAGATTGACCGTTTCAATTCCGGCCTGGCGCAAGATCAAGCGATGATCCGACGCGCTGTTGATCTTCTTGTAAGGCGGATTCAGAATCGCGTGTGTGAATCGCCGCGCGCCCAGTGTTTGCAGTGCCGCCGCGTGAATAAAATCATCCGAGAAAATCTGATAGCTGACGGGTACGCGTTCCGCGTAGCTTGACAGCACCGATTCCAGATGGCTGCGCAAGGTGGAGTCGATCTCGAAAGCCTCAACTTCCGCTTTCTCGAAGACAAATCCGTCGGTGGCTGCCCACCGATCAAGGAAGGCACATGAGAGAGCGCCGACGCCGGCACCGGCATCAAGCAAGCGGCAATCCCGCAATGTGCTCGCCGGAAACAAGGACGCCATAAAACGGGCTACAGAGGCGGGCGTCATGAACTGGCCCAATTCGGATTTTCGTTTTGGCGCGATCTTTGGCGCAAGTCTCTGACGCACCGCATCCGCGTGATTGAGGAGTTCGATGCCCATCTTATTTCCGCGCAGCTCCATTCATATTTAGCAATATAGAGCACCTTGAGTCGCCAGCAAAGTCCAGTTTATGTTGCCTCCTTGGTACAGACGATTTGGCCTTCACGGAAATTCAGTTTTGATTTTGCAGGTTCATCGGTCTAGGGTTTGACAATCTTGCTGCGGCCTGTGGCAAAAAACGATTCGGGCGAGTCCTTCACGAGTTCCACCTGATACAGCCTGCGGTCCAGAACGGCCAGGAAATCCATGATTGCCTCGGGTGCGACGACGAGTTTGCCCTTCAGTTCTTTCACATCTAGTTTCATGTTCGTGCAGTGCTTTTTCAGAGAGGGTTTATCGATGTTCTTCGTCTGTTGTAGACGAATCGAAGCCAAATATCGCGCAGCGCGGGGATGCTTTAGTGCGTAGGTCTCGATCGGCCCAAAGTCTACGAAGCCGATGTCTGCCTGAATGGCTTTGATGTTCATCGGCGCGGCTTTCATGATCTCGTCGCGGAGTTGGCCAATGCTCTCGAATCCGGCGGGGCGGAGAATGTGAACACCAGCTGCGTCGATGAGGAAATCAAAATCCCGTCCAGCCTGAACACGTCGTCATCGACAATCCTTAGCGAGTCGTCTAGGAAGCTAAGCAGCTGGCTTTCAAGGATGCCTTTGAAGGAACTGGCCCTGCGGATCGCAGTCAGGTGGTTTCCCTTGCCGTCGCTCAGACGAGCGAAGTAACAGAAAACATTCTTCGGCTCCTTTAATGCCTTCGGTTCGTTCGGGAGGTTTTGAACCTCGTGGATTGCTCTAACCGTTGATGCTAGAGCATCGTTCAGCGGTAGATTGAGATTTTCATGCGCGGCATGTTTTTCGGATGGTTGGTAACGGCTAGGCTCGCCCGCATCCTTCATTGCCGACCGCGTCGCAGCAACCATTTGACGGAGCACGGCCTGCACTTCGTCATCTACTGGAACCTGCACGTAGCGAGGACCATCTTCTGCGTCGATCCCGACACCGAACTCGGTTACTTCTGTAGTTCCAAGGTCGAACTGGGCTGGCATGGTTTAGCCTCAAAAAACAGCGTGTTGCTGAGCCGATACGCAATGATCCGTTCGCCCTCCGCTAGGTAAGCACGGGGCGTGATTAGTACGAGACTTGTTCGTCCGCTAAATGGATTTTCGTCTTTGGGAGAAGCGATTGTAAAGACCCGGTATCCGCGAATTGCGAACAGAATGTTCAAATAGTGAAGGTTCAAATACCAGAACAGAAAGACGACGAAGACCACGGCGGTGATAAGTGCGGCAAAGTCTCGCCAGCTGGCGGTGTCAATGGAATAGAAGGGCAGCAGCGTCGCGAAGAGGTAGACCAGCAGGTGGTCACGATGGTCCTCAGCTTTGCCGACGACCACTTCATTATTGAGTTGCTTCTTTTTGACGATGAGGATTCGCAGCCAGAGAAAGAGATTGGGGAAGATCACCATTACCCCGCAGAGCGTCCAGAGATACCGGTCGCAGAGGATCTTACTGCCCCTAATCGCCCAGAGAACGAACAGCGGAGACAGTCCGCTGAGGACCATCATCAGTCGGGCCAATCTCAATCCTTCGCTTTTGGGCTTGGTATCCACTTGGGCCGCTCGGAAGGTCAATCCTGAGTCTAAGCCAGCAGTCAATTACAGCATACACCTAAGGCGAAGAAAAAGCGAATCACTCCCAGCGGCAAGGGGACCCGCTAGAGTCCGGGGCCCTACCGGCTGATGCTATGACCCTCTGCCTGCGTGTGTCCGTGCACTTGGTTTCGCGCGGATGGCGGCTCGATCTTCTGTGCCGAGGGTGTGGACTCGCGGCTCGGTTCGATTGCCGATCGGTGGGACACGTCACGAGATAGTTGCTCGGTCAAATGCGTTTTGTCGTTGGTGTAGAGTTGCGCGTCATAGCGCCCGCGCGACACGGCCACATAAGCCAACCTGCGGTTGACGAGGTTTTCTCCTGCCTGCTCGGTGTCCACATGGATGAGCACGCGGTCGGCGGTTTGTCCCTGGCTGCTATGGCTCGTGACCGCGAAGCCGTAGTCAAGATGTGGGTTCTCTCTAATGTTGAGTGCGACTGTGCGGCCCGAGTCGAGGCGCACTTGCAGGTTGCCCGTATCGTCGATCTTCTCGATGGTTCCCAACTCCCGGTTCGCAATGTGCTGCTCTCGGTTTGGCGCGGTGAACTGGATGCGGTCACTCTGTGCAAGCGAGCGTTCCGTTTCGCGATAGAGAGTTACTCCTTGCAGGCGGCGCGGATCGTAGCTCACGTGCTCACCGTTCTGCTTTTCAATAGTCACAACATTTTCCCTCGCGTTCACTTGCTCGACTCGGGCGTATTCTCCCGCTTCGATACCGTATGTTCTGCTCCCCTTGGTGTAGCGCACGAAATCTCCCTGCGCGTACTGCTCGGCCCACTGCCGGTCCGCGCCGGTGATCTCTTGCCGAGCGACGAGTACTCGCACGCTTCTCTCCCTGTGGGCCACTTGCCCACTCTTTTGGATTTCCGCATGAATCATCTGGTTGATTTCCATGCGCGATTGATTGTCGGGTGAAACAACCAGGGTTCCTTCTGGCCGCTTCGCGTACTCCTTGGCGATTTCCTTGAGCCGCTCGCCGCGATCCGCGATTTCATGCACGCGGCCTTGCACGGCTAGCTTCTCGATTGCCTCTCGCACATTGCCGCGCGAGAGCTGTTCCACGACTTCTTTGAGTGCAGGATCTTTCTGCCGCACGATCTCATCAAGCCGTGCCGTCTGGATTCCTGCTTCTTGCAACTGTTGATACGGGGTTCCGGCTTCGACGGCCTGATGCTGGCGCGTGTCGCCCACGAGCAAAACGCGATCGTTGGCATTGAGTCGATGTAGGAATTCGTTCATTTGCTTGGTGCTTGCCAAGCTCGATTCGTCTAAGACGTACAAACGCTTTTGTCCGTCGCTCTGGTCCTCACCCTGGACAAGATGCCTCTGTAGCGTGCTCGAATCAATTCCGGCCTCTGCGAGTTTCTGTGCTGCCCGTGATGTCGGCGCAAAGCCTTCGACCGCATAACCCTCCCGTTCGGCAGCTTGCCGAACTGCGGACAGAGATGTAGTTTTCCCCGCGCCGGCGACTCCTTCCAGCGCCATCACCTGGTCGCGGCTCGACAAGAGTTGGTCAACCGCCGCGCGCTGGCTCTCGCTCAGATGCGAGTGGTCTTGCTCGGTCGCTCTTCGTGTTTCGAAACTCGCGATTGGTGCGTGTTGATTCTGGCCCGCGTGCATTACCTGGATGG
>Ga0073928_10004981_pt1 | contig 19000 bp, 22 predicted proteins | sample PaiPotPPA55metaG_FD_76969 | JGI IMG/M metagenome (GOLD analysis project Ga0073928, IMG submission 76969) | Iron sulfur acid spring bacterial and archeal communities from Banff, Canada, to study Microbial Dark Matter (Phase II) - Paint Pots PPA... ... | reverse complement strand
CTGCAAGGCGACATCATGACCGTCGGCGAGCTCGCCGAATTTCTGCGATTGCATCCCTCGATGCAATTGCATCCCTCGACCATCTATCGCCAGCTTCGGCGGGGCAAGCTTCCCGCTTTTAAGGTCGGCTCCGATTGGGGATTCAGTCGCGAAGCCATCCGCCGGCTTGTCCAGCTAGAAACCAGGTAATATCCGGGTTCGCGGACGGGTGGACAGCGACGATCATCAATTCTGGCCGGCGGCGGCCGATGCCGGCACACCCCTCAGGCCAGCTCTCGTAAGGTTAAGGCCATCAGCAACCACGTCGCTGCCAGTGACACATGGTCCTGCTACTTGATCGTTGTCACGCCAGAGGCATAAATGTTCTTCCGCCCGACCTAGATGATACTCAGGGCTGCGCCGGACCCAGTCCTTATCCGGATGTGTAGCCGCGCCATCCCGCATTGCCCGGGGCCGTGGTGACATGGATCTTACCTACGCGAACGCCGCTCCGGCTGATGAACTCGCCATGAACGCTCGTCGATAGCAGCCGCCAGTCGTTCAGCTCCTTGGCTAAAGATGCGAGATCTTGCTCGATGTGCCGCAGGCATTCGTCGGCTCGTGCGACACTGCCTTGATGGAACGACCAAATGATCGGCAGCACACCGATGATTACGGAGCCAAATATATCTAGCCTGCAAGACTCGTCAGATGCTCGAAAAATTCCGGGTACGTTTTCGCTACGCATCCCGGATTCCTGATCCTGACACCCGCGAGCTTCAAACCGGCGACCGCAAACGCCATCGCGATGCGATGGTCGTTGTAGGTTTCCACCACGGCCTTGTGAAGCGGCGACGGCAGTATCTCCAGACCGTCGTCGAATTCGCGCACCGCTGCGCCGAGATGTGCGAGTTCTGTAGCGAGCGCATGGATACGGTCACTCTCATGATGCCGAATGAAGCCGACTTTGCGGATGCGCGTTGGTGAGGAAGCAAAGGGAGCGATTGCCGCGAGCGTCGCGACCACATCCGGCATCGTGTTCATCGCAACGTCCACACCGGCCAGCGGTTTCGAACCGATTACATCGACGCCGTCGCCATTCCACCGGACCCGCGCCCCCATCCTTTCCAGAATTTGCAGGAACTCCAGGTCACCTTGAACCGAATCTCGCGTCAGGCCGCGAATAGTAACCTTGCCGCCGACAAGGGCGGCGGCCGCCGCGAAATAACTTGCGCTGGTCGCGTCGGGCTCGACGGTGAATTTAGTCGCATTGTAGCGTTGGCCACCACCGACAATGATTCGATTCCCGTCGCGCGACGTTCCTACTCCCCAACGCTTCATTAAGTCGAGCGTCATTTTGATGAAAGGCTGCGCGGCTTCGCCATTCACGGTCAGCCTCAGGCCGTCGGGCCACAATGGCGCGGGCATCAGCAGGGCCGAGACGAATTGCGACGAGAGGGTCGCGTCGATCGCGACCTGGCCACCCACAAACTTTGCTGACGCTGCCTCGATGACCACGGGCGGACATCCATTGTTATTCTCGGCGCGGACCTCGATTCCGAGTTGCCGAAGCGCTTTAAGCAACGCGCCGATGGGTCGTTGACGCATCCGCGTGTTGCCGTCAATACGAAAGCGGCCACGGCCCAGTGTTAAGAAGCCGGTCAAGAAGCGCATCGCGGTGCCGGCGCCGCCAATATCGAGATTTGCACTCGCGGCCGGAATGATGCCGCCCCGCCCATGGACAGTGATGATGCGGTGTGCCTCATCCATTCCGACATCGATGCCCAGCGTGCGTAACGCCGCTGTCATTGAATAGGTGTCCTCGCTCAGCAGAACGGAGTCGATAACCGAACTGCCGTCAGCCATTGCCGCCAACAAAAGTGCGCGATTAGTAATACTCTTTGAGCCGGGGACGCTAATCGTCGCGTCGAACGGGCGCTCAGCCGGGGCTATCTCGATTTCAGGCGGGAACACAACATTGGCAGCTTAGTCCCAGCCTGAGACCTGACTCAACACGGCCGCAAAGCAAGAGCGGCCACCATCGCGGCGTATTGATGGTTCATCAGAGTACTCGGGCAACCGGTCCGCTGAGAAGCTGGAAAGCTTGTGTCACTATGGCAGTTCACGCAGCAGCTTGCCCTCTTGCGAGTAGAAATCGAGCGCCGCTTCGCCCTCGGGATCGACCCCGAGCAGGGCGCGGGGATGGCGTTGCGAGTCGAACAGCCGCAGAGCGGGAATTTGATCGGCGTTGATGATCAGCGAGACGCGGAGCGTACCGCTCGTATCGAAAAGCTTGAACCCCAACCCCTCATCATCGCTGATTTGGAGAGCGATGCGGAGCTTGCCGTGATGGTCATAAAACGAGAGCGCAGGGTCGCCGTCTTTGTTAAGACTCAAGGCGCCGCGCCGGTTGTCTTTCGCGTCAACCAGCAAAATCTCCTGGGCCGCCATAGTTCGCTGTGGAACCTGGGCGACGGTAGCCGCAGCCGTTGCACTGAGTCTGCCGCCGGCTAAACCGCCCAGCACTCCGCCGATCAGCGCCAGTACCGCATATAGCCATTCTCTTTTTGTCGTGGGTATCTGCAAAGCAATCGCTCCTGCGTTGATCCTTGTCGATGGTCCTCACCTCACTCGCTTCTGGTTCGATAGAGCGCCTCGATTTGAGCATGGTAGTGCTCCTGGACCGTTCGCCGGCGGATCTTCATGGTCGGTGTGAGCTCGCTGTTATCTTGTGAGAACGGCTGTTCGGTCAGGACAAAATCCACAATCCGCTCGACGTCCGACAGCGGCCGATTGAATTCGCGAATGCGGCTGCGGAAAAAATCGCGGAGCGCCCGATCGTTCACCAGTTCGGCCGGCCGCCGCTGCTCTATCCGCACGTTGTCCGGCGGCCGCGCGCCCAGGGTTTCGAAATTCGGCACCAGGATCGCTGCCAGATGTTTGCGGCGGTCGCCGACTACGCACGCTTGAGCGATGAATGGATCGCTGGCGAGCCTGCTTTCCAGGTTAGCCGCCGAGACATTTTTCCCGCCTGAGAGTACAATAATGTCTTTTTTGCGATCGATAATTCTGATGTACCCTTCGGCATCGATCTGCGCGATATCGCCGGTATGCAGCCAGCCCTCAGCGTCAATCGCATCGCGCGTCTCGCTGTCACGATGGTAGTAGCCCTTCATTACGTTCGGCCCGCGCACCAGCAGCTCGCCATCGGGGGCGGTGCGCAGCTCGATATTCTGGAGCGGCCGGCCGACTGTGCCGATTCGAGTGCGGCCGTGCAAATTGCATGAAACCACCGGTGACGCTTCAGTCAGCCCATATCCTTCGACGATCGGAATCTCCGCCGCGGCTAGTAGGCGGTTAATCTCGGTCGATAGCGGTGCACCACCTGAAATCAGGTAACGCAGGCGCGTGCCAAAGATCGCGCGAATCTTGCTGAACACCAGATGCCGAAACAGCGCCATTGCCGCGGCTAGATAAAACGGGACTGGCCGTCCTCGATGGCGATAATCGGCCGCCTCGGTTCCGATGGCGACCGCAGCTCGGAAGGTTCGTTGGCGCCCCGCTGATGAGCTCTCAACGGTGCGCATGACACGGCTGTAAACGGCTTCGAGCAATCGCGGAACAGTCAGCACCACAGTGGGCCCGACTTCAAGCAAGTTGGCCGCAATCTGCCCCAGCCCCTCGGCATAGGCAATTGCGCCGCCGGCCAGCATCACCGTGTAATAGCCGGCAGTGCGCTCGAACGAATGCGCGACCGGCAAAAATGACAGGGTCATATCCTCGGAGTTCAGATTCAGCGCCGCCAGGTTAGACTCAGAGTTAGCAATTATATTACCATGTGATAACATGACACCCTTGGGTGGTCCGGTCGTGCCGGAGGTGTAGATAAAGGTCGCGAGTTCGCCCCGATCGCCTGCTATGGCGGGCATCGGCTCGTAGGCGCTGGCCTGATCAAGTGAGACGATTCGCGGACCAGCGCCCACCTGCGACTCGGGGGTCTGGTGCGTCATCATAATCGTCTCGAGAGCGGGCAATAAGCCGAGTTCGCGAACTTTGCAAAGACGTTGCGCGCTATCGAGCGCGAGTAAACGGGCCCCGGAATCGGTCAGCACGTGGCGCGTCTCCTCGGCACCGCCAGTCGTATACAGAGGAACGACAATCGCGCCCAAGCCGAGCGCTGCCATATCAACGATCACCCATTCGGGTGAATTGTCGCAGAGCAGCGCCACACGATCGCCACGTTTGATTCCCATGCTGATGAGGCCGGCACGCAGGCGCGCGGCGCGGTCGGCGACGCTGCTCCACGAGTGATCGTGCCAACGCTGGTCGGACTTATTGCGCAGGAAAACACGTGAGTTATGGCGCCGCGCCTGCTGTTCGAGGATTTGAGCCAGGTTTTGAGCTGGGGTCCCCATCCTTTTACCTCGCTATATTTGTACGGACCCGAGTCGCAGGAGGTCGGTTGTGTCAGAAAAGTGTCACCGCGACGCGATTTTTTGGAAACATTATTTAATTTGTTGACGATAGGGCAACTTTAAGCTTCGAAAAGCTCGTGATTTCCTTCCAACAGACAAGGCATATTGATTGCGAAACCTTCCTGCAAGCGACGCCAGTCGCGGCATCCGAAAACAACCCGACTGGAGCGGAGGCCCGGCCACGATTCTGCTAGTCGAAGATGACAGCGGTGCAAGAGAAGCCTTGTGCGAGATTCTCAACCATGCAGGCTACTCAGTGCTACCTGCTGAGAATGGAATGCGGGCGCTCCAATCGGTCGAGGCGGCCGGGACAACCCCTGCCTTGATCCTGCTCGATCTTACGATGCCGGTCATGGACGGCGTGGCGTTTTTAGCGCACATTCCCGCCCACGCGCAACTTGCGAGCGTACCGGTAATCGTCATGAGTGGTGATTCCAGAGCTCTACTGCGCGCCGAACAGCCTGATAATGTTAGGGAGGTTCTGCCGAAGCCGATCGATGTCAGCCGGATGATGGAACTGGTACGAAAACATATGGGCCACTCACCGCGCCGCCTGTAATGACACATTAGCGGCCACGTTTTCCGTCAGGATCAGGGGCCGATTACTATTCTCTGCCGGCTAGAGCCGGAGTACCCACGTTAAGTCATGCGCGGCAGCGTGCAGGCCGGGCCCGGCCCATTGCGTTGTGCGCTAAGCCCGCTAGAATTCATCCCTGCGGTTCCCCGTGACGACTCGGCTGATCCTGTGTCCGCACGTTTTCAAACTACTTCGACTTCCCTTGCATTGCATCGTTTCGCGGTAGTTTGCGCCGCCGCAACTTTCGTCCTGATATTTGTTGGTGGGCTCGTGACCTCGACCGGTTCCGCACTGGCGGTACCGGACTGGCCGCTGGCCTTTGGCAGGTTGATCCCGCCGCTTACAGGTGGCATCCGCTTCGAGTGGGGCCATCGCCTCGTCGCCGGCGCTGTCAGTAGTCTCACGCTGATACTCGCAGTTTGGACCTGGGTACGAGAGCCGCGGCGATGGGTCCGAATCACAGCCCTGACAGCCCTTGGACTTGTGTTAGTTCAGGCAGTGCTAGGGGGGCTTACCGTGCTGATGTTACTGCCGTTAGCATTGGCAGTGGCGCATGCGGCGGTTGCGCAGGGGTTCTTCTGTCTGATGATTGCGATGGTGCTCTTCACCCGTCCTGATTTCAGCCGCACCATAGCAGATAATATGGCCCGGCTGCCTCACAAGCCGCCGCCGTTGGCTGCACTTGCGGCAGTGACCACGGCCGCGGCGTACGTGCAAATTCTGATTGGTGCGGTCATGCGCCATATAGGTGCCGGACTCGCCATTCCAGATTTTCCGACATCATACGGTCGTCTGATTCCGCCGTTCTATTCATTTGCGGTTGATATCAACTTTGCTCATCGATGCGGCGCATTAGTCGTCACATTGCTGGTAAGCTGGACCTTCGCACGAGTGATGCGTTTTTATTTTGCCGAGCGCTCGCTTCGGAACGCCGCGATTCTGATGCTCGTTTTGCTTGCCTTGCAGATAACTCTAGGCGTCCTAACCATCTGGGGTGGAAGAGCAGTGCTTCCGACCACTGCGCATGTCGCGACTGGCGCCGCCCTCCTGGGTGCAACCGTCGCGCTCACGATTCGAGCTTGCCACCTCATAGCGAGAACCGGCCCCGCCCATGTCGTGGCCCCACCGACCTTTGGTGCAATGCGGCGTCAGGTGTCCGCTTGAATAGTAATGCAGCCGCAGTCGTGATCGCGCCGGTCACGTTGCGCGGACGTGCGGCCGCATATTTCGAACTCACTAAGCCGCGTGTGGTAGCAATGATCCTGATTACGGCGCTCGCCGGCTTTTACATGGGTAGCGGCACCGAATTCGACTTCGTGCTAGCGCTCAAAGTGCTGTGCGGAACGGCACTGGCGGCGGGCGGCACGCTAGCGCTTAACCAATATCTTGAGCGTGATTTCGACGCCATGATGGATCGCACACGGGCTCGGCCGCTACCTTCGGGGCGGCTGCAGCCGCGGGCAGCGCTGGTCTTCGGCCTTGCAATAGGACTGGCCGGTATCATGTATCTCTGCGCTTCGGTGAATGCGCTGTCAGCGGCAGTAACCAGCGTAATAAGCCTCCTTTACCTTGGCGGTTACACGCCGATGAAGCGTTTCACCTGGCTGTGTCACCTGATAGGGGGGATACCAGGTGCGCTGCCGCCGGTAATTGGCTGGGCCGCAGCGCGCGGGACGCTCGGCGCAGAACCTTTTGTACTGTTCGGCATCATGCTGCTCTGGCAATTGCCACATTCACTCTCGATCGCGCGGATCTATCAGGCCGATTACGCACGCGCCGGACTGTCGTTGCTACCGTTGGATAACGGTGGTGGTAATCGGGTCAACGCCGTAATGGTTACCGCAACTGCCTTGCTGGTCGGCTTCGGAACCGTTCCGACCTGGATGGGTTTCGCGGGACGGGCCTATATGGCAGTTGCGTTGATGTTGGGGCTTTGGATGCTATATCGGGCGATCCTGCTGGTTGGCGGAAATAAGACGGCCGCTGCTGCGCGCAACGTTATGTTCGTATCGCTGGTATATTTGCCAGCAGTCTTGCTGGTGATGGTTTTGGATAAATCATAACTGTCCTGCTGCGATTCGAAAAATTCGTCATTAAAATTAATAAGCTTGATGCTGCAACGTCGCTGCGAGCATTATTATGCGATGCTCTTATGGTCTTGTACATGCTTGTTGCTCATCGCTGCAGTCTCGGGATGCTCCTCAGAGCTACCCCCTTCTGTTGCGCGCGCACCCTCAACCATCCCCCGTGCCAGTAGCCGAAGCGTCTCGGCGCCGCATGTTATGTTGGCCTCATGGTACGGTCCGGGCTTTAATGGCCGTAGCACGAGCACCAGTGAGACCTTTGATTCACATCGTTTTACCGCTGCTTCGCGCGCGTTGCCGCTCGGTTCTTATGCGCGCGTGATGAATCTTGATAACGGTCAGTCGGTGGTGGTTCGGGTCAACGATCGCGGTCCGTACTTACGCGGACGCGGAATCGATCTTTCGCAGGCGGCGGCGGAGCGCCTCGGATTCAGGCGCGAGGGAGTTGCACGCGTTCGAGTAACGAGGCTCGATGCGATAGCTTCGGCGATTCCAGAGGAACCAGAGCGATGGACCGGGACGGTGCGGGTTCGTCGCCACTATCATTGGCACCGCCGTCGTTATGGGCGTTCGTGGCACCGCGTCAGAAATCCGCTCACGAGTTGGCTGCTGGAGCTGACTCGCTGAAGTGCGTCTGTGAAATCATGCGTAGGGCGCGTAGTCGGCAGACTGGTTTCGGCCCACGCTTTTGTTCGCCGACGGATTGAAACCGATCCCCCAACAGTAATCTTGCCGAAATCGCGACGAACCGCTAAAGCCTTGGGAATATGGCCAAATGCGACCTCTGCGAATTGAAGGAATATACCCCTTGGTATGCGAGCTTCAGGTTGCCGTTTAAGTTCACGCTGCTCGATTGCGATTCATGCGATACGCCGATGGCGGTGCTAGGCGAACATCGCAAGACTCCGACCGGCGAAGAACGGGTCTTCATGATCGAGGCGCTCAGCCTGATTGCGCGACAAAAATACGGAGACGGCGAGTTCATCATCGACGACGTAATGCGGCAGATTCCCGACCACTGCCACATCCACGTACGCCCCACGCGATGGCGAGGATGGACTTAGACAGTGACGGTCTAAACCTACCGGGTGTGGTTTGTTTCAAACGAAGGCCCGCGGCGAGGAAGTCGCTCTTGGCCGCGGTTGCTGAATGCTCAACAATACGCGGCAATTGGCAGTTTCAGATAGAAAAAGTAGGGCTAGGATATTTTCCTCTATCAGTAACCTCTTGGAGAGAGCCTAAGAATCTGATATATGCGCCAACGTGCTTGCCGGGTCGTGCCCGCTCAGCGGGCTTGAGGAGCAGCCGCTGGCGGGCTCAGATTCACGTTCCGTGCTTTTAGCAGGAGGATGTCGGGGGAAATGGCGACCGGAGTTGTTAAGTGGTTCAGCCCCAAGAAAGGTTACGGCTTCATCACGATGGAGGACGGTCAGGAAGTCTTTGTCCATTATAGCGCGATTGACGGGAACGGCTTCCGTTCGCTCGATCAGGGTGAGGAGGTCAGGTTTGAAGTTGCCCAAGGTCCCAAGGGGCTTCAGGCCTCCAAAGTGATGCGTACCTGATTCGTGGTTTGACGGGCGGCGGTTTCTCCGTCGATATAGTTTTCCCTGGCGCGACACGCGGCGAGATGCCCGCGGTCAATCGGCATTGTTCTGGGACCGCGGCTCTATGCGCTGGCTTCCGGAAAGAATCCGATCTGGCCGTGGAAAAGCGAGTAGCGTAAAACTGGAGTGCTGTTCGTGTAGTAGAATTTTTCGCTCATCAGCTATTCCTGTAGTACCTTTTTTGTGAGACGGTCTGGCTGTTCAGGAGCGTTGCGCTTATTGCTTTGTCTATGGGTTTCTGCAGCCGTGACGCGGAGACGTCACGTTGCTCCGGTCTCACCCGCAAGGATGACGAGCTGCAACCGTGGATGGTTCACCGTGAGGCCGCCGCGTTGTTGTCGGTGGTGGGGTTTGCCCTCGCAATCCGAGTCTACCTCAGTCTGACGAGCTACTGCATTTCCGGAGACGGAGTCGGCTACCTCGTGATGGCGCGCCATTTCGCTGACGGAGAATGGCGTGCAGCCCTAGGCGCGGTATATTCGCCGCTCTATCCACTATTCATTGCGCTGACGCACCGATGGATAGCGAACTGGGAAACAGCAGGGAACCTGGTTTCGGCAATTTTAGGCACCGGCGCCGTCGCCACCACGTATCTGATGACGCGAGCGGCGTTTGGGCGCCGCGACCTTGGGTTGGGGGCGGCGGCTTTGATGGCGATCCATCCTGAGACCGCAGCCTACTCGGCGTCGGTGCGGACCGAAGCCGGCTATATTTTTTTCACTACTTGCGCCTGCTGGCTTTTGCTCAAGGCCTTGAATGACCGGCGCCTGGCAGTCGCCGCGCTAGCGGGAATGGCAGCTGGACTGGGTTATCTTTACAGAACCGAAGCCATCGGCTTTCTCCCCTTGGGCATCCTCCTGTTCATAGCAGCCGGCTGGTTGTGGAAGCAGGCCTCTCATGCATGGGTATTCACCGCGGGATGCACGTTCGCGGCGGTCTTCATGATGGTTGCCGCACCCTATATTGCGTACCTGCGGATCTCCACCGGCCATTGGAGTATCGGCCGCGAATTCACGGCAGCGATGATGTATGGGATGGGCGACATTGCGCGAAATGGAGAGGAATGGCGGCGGCTCGGCTGGTCAGCAAGCGCCTCGCCCCTCATGGCGATTTTCGGCCACCCGCGGCTCTACGCGGAGAAGGTCGGCCAATATTCTTTTGTATCGATCTACAATTTCGCACAGGCTCTAGAGCCATTGCTCACGGTGATGCTCGCGATTGGAATATGGGCGCGCGGGCGCGCGCTCTTCGCTACCGCGCGGGAGAGCTTTCTCGCTGGTATTGTATTGTTCTACTTCTGCGGCTTTGCGCTTTCGTACACCGGCACGCGATTCATGGTTCACCTGATCCCATTCGCCTTCGGCTGGGTGGCCCTCGGCATTATCGTGGTATCGGGAGAGGCCGCGCGATGGTGCAGGCCTGGCAGCAGGGTCATTCACACCGTTGTCGCGGCGTCGGTTGCAATGACTTTGCTGCCGCGTACGTTATGGCCGATCGGCTACGACATGCGGGGCGTGCGTTATGCCGGCGAGGACATAGCTAGGATGACAAAAGGACCGGCGGCCGTGGCGGCGCGCGATGGCCGCGTAGCCTATTATGCAGGTGCCCGGTTAATTGAGTTACCGCTGGTCCCTCCTGACGAGGTATGTGGATGGCTCCGCTCGGAGCATGGTGATTTCCTGATGATTGGAGATCACGACGAACACGCCTTTAACGTTACGCCCACTCTCCACTGCCTGAGGTTGCTCAAGCGTTATCCGCGTTCTCGTTCGGGATACTACGATCTCTATGCGGTACGACCGCCTGAACAGGCTCGCCGTTCCCCTGACTCCAGCGGAGCGATCGGGGCACAGTAATGGGGCTTGAGAACCATCCGCCGCTGGTCGAAGTGTCGCACAAGGCTGGCCGTTATCCGGAAAAGGGCTCGATCGAGCTGTCATTGGTTGTACCGATTCACAATGAGTGCGCGGGGCTCGATGAATTCTTCGCGCGGTTGCTCCCAGTGCTGCGCAATCTCGGCTGCGCTTCTGAAATTGTGTGCGTGGACGATGGCAGCGACGACGGCAGCCTTGAGCGATTGCTTGCACTGCGCGAGCGGGTGCCGAATCTAAAGGTGCTGAGCCTCTCGCGCAATTTCGGCAAGGATGTCGCCCTGAGTGCCGGCTTCGAGCATGTGAGCGGCGCCGCAGCCGTGCCGATCGATGCGGATTTGCAGGACCCTCCTGAATTAATCGAGCAGATGATCGCGAAATGGCGTGAAGGCTTCGACGTAGTTTATGCGACCCGCACACGCCGTGACGGCGAAAGCATCCTGAGGCGGGTTTCCGCGCGCTATTTCTACCGCATATTCGACCGCATCACTGATATCCCTATCCCGCCTGATACTGGCGACTTCCGCCTGTTGGACCGCAGGGTAGTGGATATCCTGGTGGGCTTGCCCGAACGCACACGGTTCATGAAGGGGCTTTTCGCCTGGGTCGGCTTTAAGCAAACCGCGCTTCGCTTTGAGCGGCCAGAGCGGCGCGCCGGCAAGACCAAATGGACGTATTGGCGACTGTGGAACTTTGCGCTGGATGCGATTACCTCGTTCAGTTCGGTGCCGCTCAAGGTATGGAGCTATGTGGGTGTGGTGGTCTCGATCTTCGCCTTCCTCTACGCGCTCTTTTTAGCCGGGCTTACTATTGTCCGCGGCGTCGTGGTCCCCGGCTATGCTTCGATAATGGTCGCGGTACTGTTCTTCGGCGGCGTGCAGCTTATAACACTTGGGATTATCGGCGAGTATCTCGCACGCATCTACAACGAGGTCAAGGGACGGCCTCTCTATCTCGTGCGCGGACGCTGGGGCTTCGACGACAATGGGCCAGGGGGGAAACCCCTTAGCGGAGTGTGAAGTGAAGGAACCGCAAGACCCGCCTGAAGCAGTTGCCTCATTCGCTGCTTTCGCTGCCCGTGGCTCCCTGTCCATCTCTGTTTTCTGATGGATGCTGCGCTCTATCCGCGAATGGCGGCGGTCGAGGACACTCATTGGTGGTTCTCTGGACGGCGAGCAATCTGCGAGCGGATGCTGGACCGTGTCGCGCTGCCCCCGGACGCGGTGATTCTCGAATTAGGATGCGGCTCGGGCGGAAATTTCCCGATGCTCGCCCGGCGGGGTCGCCTTTACGCGATGGACGCAGACGAATCCGCGCTTAATTTTGCGGCCTCGCGGCGGTTGGCGAGGCTCGCACGCGGATCATTGCCGCGTGAATTCCCGTTCGCTGCAAGGTGCTTCGACCTGGTGGTAATGACGGACGTGCTGGAACATCTCGACGATGAGCGTGGCTCATTGTGCGCGGTGCGCGCGAGCTTAAAACCGGGTGGATGGTTGCTGATGACCGTGCCGGCGTTGAGCTGGTTGTGGAGCGAGCATGACGCCACCCATCATCATCACCGCCGCTATCGGGCAATCGACCTGCGCCGCTTGCTAGGCGATTGCGGTTTCGCGATTGACTATCTCAGCTATTACAATTTTCTCTTGTTTCCGGCGATTGCAGCCGTGCGATTATTCCAGCGCTTGCGTGCAGCCGCCTCCAGCACTAGCGGCAGACATGATCTCGCGATGCCGCCGCGATTGATGAACGCGGTGCTGTTGCGCTTGTTTTCCTGCGAGCGGTTTGTGCTCGGCCCGTTTCGTCTCCCGATTGGTGTTTCACTTATAGCAGTTGCTCACGTTTTGAGAGGCAGGCAGCTTGCGCGTTAAAGAAAGCTTCCGAGGCGGAGCGAACAAGATCGCGAGGCGCCACAAAGGGGGGTCTGCGAACGCAGCGCTGGAGTCAAAGTGCGCATCAAAAATCCGCTCCTGGTCCAAGCCAGCGGGGTATTCCTGGTTGCGACCGCTTTTCTTATCACCCTCGCGCCGTCGGCCCCCTTTACCAAAGAACTGGGGGTATGTGAGTCAGGGGCGGTTCGCGATGTGCTCGCCGGCAATATTATTCTGCCGCGCTTTTTGCCAGGGCCGATTGTTCACGTACCGCCCCTCTATTGGTGGATGGCGGCGCTCAGCGTCAAGGTGCTTGGATGGAATGAACTCGCGTTTCGATTGCCCTCGCTTATCGCTGCGGCGTTGACCTGCGCGATTGTGTTCGCGTGGAGCGGCAGGAGGCTGGGGCCGCGCGTGGGCTTATGGTCGGCGGCGGCCTTGCTGCTATGCCATTTTTTTCTCGATGCCGCGCGGCAACCCCGGATGGATTCAATGCTGGCGTTTTTTGTGACTGCAGCGGCAGTGAGCCTCGAGCGCGCGATTGGTACACGGGCGCAGGCTGAGCCACACGCGACCCGCTATTTCGTTGCTGCCGCAGGCGCCATCGGGCTGGGGGCATTGACCAAGGGAGTCCTCGGAATCGTGCTGCCCGGGCTGGTCGTCGGGCTTTTCCTGCTCATAAGCGGCCGGTTGGGCAGATTATTCCACTTCGATATGGCCGCGACATTCGCGGGGGGATTGGCGATGGGGCTTGCCTGGTTCATTGCCGGTTATCAGCTTGGCGGGCGTCCATTTCTTGAGTGGCAGGTGCGAATGAATCTCTGGAGCCGTTTTGTTCCGGCCGGCGCCGGTGGTGCAGGCTATTGCGCTCATCCATTCTGGTACTTCGCTCCACAAATACTGAGTGGATTTTTACCCTGGAGCCTGTATTTGCCCGCATTTGCCTTCGCTGCATGGCCGACGACAGGACGGAGCTTGCCCGAGGCGGCCGTTTATGCGCTCTGCTGGTTTGCTGCGTTGTTCATTTTCTTTTCATCCTCACAGGGTAAGTGCTTGATTTATATTCTGCCGGCGTTTCCTCCACTCGCGATTCTAACTGGATGGACAATTGCGCAAATGCAAGCCGGCTTCAATGCACGAAGATCGGTGAAGCAGCTTTTCACGGCCGCCAGCGTAATCATTGCGATCGGCGCAACAGTTATGGTGAGTGCTTCGATGATAGCGATCGGTTATGGCATAACGAAAGCAATAGCCTTGCGGTTGCATCCGACCGACCGCCGCTTTCTCGAACTGCTGGTGCGGCAAGCCTTCAATCCGCCGTTGCTTTTCTGGGCCGGTCTGTCGCTCGTGGGCGTTGGCCTCACCATGCGGGGATTGCTGCGAGGCGCATCGGCCTTCGAGGCGTACGGCACGCTCGTGATCGCCGCGGCGGGCGGCTGGTTCTGGTTTGCGGTGATGAATCCGGCATTGGCACAAGGCGAAACGCTTAAGACGTTCGCGCGCCACGCCGCCGCGCTCGTCCCGGCCAATGTCCGCATCGGCCACTTTGGACTCGGCGATTGCGAGTTGAACTTCTACTCCCCGCGGCTGCTCACACCGATTTCACAAATTTCGTGCGTCGAGCATGCCGCAGCCGTGCAGTACATCATAATCCGCGAACAGGATTTCACTGCGATCCCGAATACGCGGCGCGCATGCTTCGCGACGGAGTTGGAAGCGACGCCGAACGACAGCATTGGCCCCCGGCTGTTGCTAAGGCGGATCGGTCCGTGACGGCTCAGACTGGCGAAGGCTTGGAGGATTGCGCAACGTAGTATTGGGTCCACAACGTCCAACTCAGAGGGCTATCCCGCACCCGTTCTTCGAGCCATCGTTCGAAGCGCATGCCGCTGATGCCTGCAAATTCGGCCACGAGGGGAAGATACAGGCCGGACTTGAAACGTTGGCGAATATGTAAGCCGGCCGATTCGAGTGCACGCGTCATCTGCCGCTCTGTCATCAGGCTTACATGACCGGTCTCGAACACCGCTTCACCATACACGCGCCGAACGACATCTATGATTCCGGGCATGAACGCCAGCTTGCAGGCCAGTTCCATCAGACTGTGGCGCTGTGGGGTCGAGATAATAAGCAACCCCCCGGGAGCAAGTAGCCTTCGAATCCCCGTAATCGCGCGGCCGGTATCACGGATATGTTCGAGCACCTCGCTGCACAAGACCAGGTCGAAGCTGTGCGCGGGCAGATGCGAGTCGGTGATATCGTCAATCAGGACCAGTACATTAGCAACATCTGCAGTGCGCGCACGGGCATGCTCGAGTTGGCCCTGATTGAGGTCGGTGCCAATCACTTCTTTGTAACGATAGGCCAGCGCACGCAAATAGACACCCGCACCAAAACCAATTTCGAGTGCGCGTCCGGGGCGTTCCCGCGCGCATTCAGCGATCTTGGCAAGGAGCCAGTCGCGGCGCGTGCAATGAAGCCAGCGGCGCGTTGGATTACGCGAATGATATAATGTTTCCAGCAGTGTAATGAGCTGCGTTTCGGAATCCTCGCTCATGGCGTATTGCAGCAGTTGCGAGTCACACCTCCCCAGTCCCTTACCGCCGATCTTGAGCTTCGTGCGCGCTCGCGCGCATGAGTTTCCCGGAATTCCCAAGCCTCAACGGGCGACGGGCTGGTTGTGGCCGCCGTCCCCAATGTTAGCGCGCCATGCGGCACGCCACCCCAGATTTATTTCGTGCCAAAGTCGAGCAGTGCCACCCGGTCTTTCATCCCATTTTGGTTTAAATCAAAAATGTCAATGGTGTGACAGGCGGGGTCAGGGATTGATAGAAATAACCTTTATGCCGCTCGCGCGATGGATCGGCTTTGTTGGTTTTTCAGACGTGATCAGTTCAGCCGCTCCAGCGATCAGTGCGCAGGCTACATGAATCGCGTCGATGCCGGAAATGCCAGTCCTGCCCCCGTGATCTAAGGCGAATGCCAAAAGCTCATCACTGTTTGGCACGTATAACTTCGTGCTGCTGAAAAACCCTTGGTAGAATTCCCGCTCCTCCTCGTTCCTGTAAAATATCGACTTCGGTAGCAGTTCAATTTTCACGTAGTCACTAGTGACATACTCCCGCAGTGGGTCGTATAGAAACGATTGTGCGGTAGGACCGACCGTACCGCCACCGCGCAACGCGGAAATCAGAACACCTGAATCGATGTAGGTCCGAACAGCCACCCAATCAGCGTCCGCGCGTTTCGTCGATTAGCCGATCAAGATTTTCACCTGAAACAAGTCCGCCTCTTTCCATAATCTTCTGACGCAGAGCGAGCAGGCGTTCGCGCGCGGCTTCCATATCGGGCGGCACAAGATTCACCGCACTGTATGCATGCGAGGTTGGAGTTTCAAGAAGCGGGATAGTCCCCGGCTCACAGTTCACCGCGGACACCGCGTAATTTTGGCGAGGTTTCTTCAGTTCTTCCTCAACCTTCTTCTCGTCGATCCACAACAACATGCTGTGCCTCCCGATTTAGTGATGCATCGTAATAATGTTTCCGGCTGATCCACTTGAAGCCCTCGTGCTTTGTGATCGCCGCGATTTCTATTGGCCCTCCAACAATTTGCGCACCGGGCAAAAAACGGCTGTACATTATCGAAGCGTGTACAAGAAATCTAGCCAAATCTATGGCATCCTGAATCGGCATAGGCGCGAACACAAGCTGAGCCTGCAAATTGGCTGTCAAAATCGGATTCAGCTGATTGAGGAGATCTTGGGGTGTAACTGGCGTTTGGTTTGGCCCACCGCTTATAGACGCAAGTACGGAGAAGAGGTTCGCGCTGAATCCCATGACTATGCGTTGTATTGCCTCTCCTGCGCCACCCCAGCTAATTCCAGGTTCCTCGGGCTTCCGCATCTGCCGGACCGACTGCGTTTTCCCGCCCTGGATGTCGATCGCCCAAGTCTCGCCCAGATTCTCACCCGTGGAATATCCACCAACCAACAGGCCAATATTCATACCGACGCGAGAAGCATCCGACTGTTTCTGACACTCATCTTCCAAAAACTTGGCGAGTATCTCGGACACTGATTTCATCGTATAAGAGGTCGGATCGAATCCGAGCTTCGACGCCTCATCTTTGCGCATCAGCTTCGCTCGGAGGTCTTTGATCAGCGTTCCGATAGAAGCGTTTCCTATGCTGCCTGCGCCGTATGTGACGCAGCCTATCGGCAGGACCTTGTACAGATTAAAGATTTTGTTGGCGTTATCGTAGACATTCGCGACGCCAGTAATATTGTTCGGCGCAACTGAAACTATCAGTGTGGAAGCGCTATCAGAGGCGATCACGACGCCGTCGTGAACGCCAACAACAATCCCTATACTCATTGCGACTTACGCTCGCTTGCCATGGAAAGCTCTCTGAATTTCTCGATAATTCCTCGCGTGGTCGACAATACATTCTATCACAGCGGTTTTTATCGCGCGTGTCCGCCGCAAGGAAGGGGTGACCAAGTCACCCCTTGCGCGACATGAGTTATGAGAAATGCATCACGCCGCTTCCGCGCAGATCAGCTCTGCTTGCTCGATAACCGTGCGCGTAGCTCCTTCCTTGCTTGTCCGGCGGATAACCGTGCTTCCTCAAAGTACGGCGGACGGCGACGCGGAGTTTTGCACGAACATTCTCGCGAATCGTCCAACCAATGCTCGCGTTGCGTCGAACCGTTATCAACCAATTCCCTGGCTATGATTTTGAGGGTCTCGTCGCCGAGCACCTTGACCGCGCTGTCGTTCACTTCGAGTGCGTCGCAAAATGCCCGTTCGTCCTCCGTAAGTCCGAGTTCTGTGCCTTGACGTTCAGCTTCCCGCATCTTCTTCGCCAAAGCGATTAGCTCCTCGATTACCTTGGCGCTTTCGATCGCTCTCGCCTTATACTTGCGAATAGACGCTTCCAGCATTTCGCTGAAGGACCGGCGCTGCTCGAGGTTTTTCCGCGTCCTTGCCTTGATCTCGTCCTTCAAGAGCTTTTCGAGAAGCTCAACCGCGAGATTCTTTTGCGGCATGCCCTTTACTTCGGCGAGAAAGTCGTCGGAAAGAATGGGGATGTCGGGCCGTTTCAGTCCGGCTGCCGTGAAGATATCGATTACTTCTTCCGACGATACGGCCCGTGAGACGATCTGGCGGATGGCATGATCGAGTTCGTAAGCGATTTGCCACCGCAATCGCATGAGGCCAATTATCGACATCGAAGCGATTCTTACGCTTGGTCGCAGGAGCAGAAATCACCTACGGCAACAATCATGCCGCTCGCGCAGCGTCGCCCGTTCGGCAAAAGTTCTAATGCTAAGCCAGCGTGTTCAAGAACTTCAGGAAAGCGCTGATACACTCTTCGGGCTCATCGGCGTAAATCTCGTGGCCCGGGCCTTAGACCACCGCCATTCGGGCATTGGGTATGGAATTCCGGATCGTAAGCTGGTCGCTCAAGGGCGTCAGTGGACTTCGAGACGGCGCCAACACCAGGGTAGGAACTTTGACCTGGGGCAGGAGCGGTGTGATGTCAGCGCTCGCTAGCATCCGGTTGATCCCGCGCAACACATGAGTCGGTGTTTTAGACCATTCGCTCACCACCCATTCGATATGAGCAGGATTTTTGCCGCTGATGACCCTTTGCTGAATCAATATCCTGACCCATCCGCCGCCGCCGAGACGCTCGAGTTCTGAACCTAGCTCGCGCTCACTGCCAGTTAGTGCCGTTCGTGCGGACGGGCGAATTGCTGTTGGCGAAGAGCACACGGTGAGGCTCTTCAGGCGTTCGGGCCACTTCGCGGCAAAGGCGATGCCCAGGATGCCGCCGATTGATTCACCGACATAATGCACACGATCAAGCCCGAGCGCATCAAGAAAGCCCCTCATGTCATCGAGCAGCTCGTCAATTGACCACGTGTAGTTGGGTCCGGGATCTGCGGAGAGCCCATGTCCGCGCATATCACGGCGCACGACCTGATAGTTGCGGGCGAGCGCAGGAACCCAGTGATACCAGAATTTGGAGCTGCGGCCGACCCCGTGTTGCAGCCAGATCGTATCCTTGTCCTTCAACCAGGGATCGGTATAGTCGTCCACTTCATAATGCATTTCGCACTTGTTCGCAGATATCCGCGGCATTTTTGATTCTCCAAAATCGAATGCGGCCATTGAATCATGGCGGTGGCTTTCTTTACGCACATTCATCAATCACTTATGAAAGAACAAGAGGGTTGAGATGAAAACCAAGCGAATGGGCCGTACCGGCCTCAAGGTGTCAGAAATCTGTCTCGGCACGATGACCTTTGGTCAGCAGTGTGACGAGTCAACCAGCTTCGCGATCATGGATGCGGCGGTGGAGCACGGCGTGAATTTCGTCGATACCGCCGACGGCTATCCGATGGGCGGTAATCTGCAAACCGTTGGCGGCACCGAAAGCATCGTTGGCAAATGGCTCAAAGACCGGCGCGACAAGATCGTATTGGCGACCAAGTGCTGGGTCCAGATGGGGCCGGGAGCCAACGACGGCGGGTTAT
>Ga0073928_10004980_pt1 | contig 19002 bp, 18 predicted proteins | sample PaiPotPPA55metaG_FD_76969 | JGI IMG/M metagenome (GOLD analysis project Ga0073928, IMG submission 76969) | Iron sulfur acid spring bacterial and archeal communities from Banff, Canada, to study Microbial Dark Matter (Phase II) - Paint Pots PPA... ... | reverse complement strand
TGATGGTCAGGGGATTGTCGGCGGAGATTTTCGGGTGAGTAGTCGTTGCAAGCGAACCGTCGAGGTTGTAGGTGTAGGAGAATGCGCGTGCAAGGGTGTTCGTCGTGCGTTGGTCGGTAGCGATGCGGCCCATGGAATCGTAGGACCATGCTTCGGAGCCGGCGGAGTCGGTCATGCCGGTGCGGCGTCCGATGCCGTTGGCGATGGTCAGGCCGTTGTAGCTGGCTTGGTCGTAGAGATACGTCGCAACCGGCGACGGAAGTGTGCCATTGCTACAGGTTTGCTGCGTGTAGGCTTTCGCGGTGAGGCGGTTGAGCGCGTCGTAGCAATAGGTAAGCGTGACTGTCGCGGAGCCGGTTTGGTTTGGCGCGGGGCTGGTTTTGTAGATGAGATTGCCATTGGCGTCGTAAGTGTATGAGGATGTGCCGGATTCCGGATTGCTCGCCGAGAGTAGCCGCGACAGAGAATCGTAGTTGAAAGTGCGCGTATGCCATTGCGTCGAGTCCGTTGAGCCGCCTTTTTGGGTTACCGTCTTGAGATTATCGAGTGCGTCGTAAGTGTAATCGGTTTCGTAGTTGCGTCCGGCAGGATCCTCGAAGACCTGAGTGAGGCGGCCGAGTGCGTCGGAGCAAGACTTGCGAGTCTTGACAGCTTCGTCGATGGCTGTGGCGCAATTGCCGGTGTAGGAAATTGTAACGGTTTGGCCGTCCTGCTCGGTGACTTGGGTGCTGCGGCCGAGGGCATCATAGGCGTGGGTGACATAGCCCCAGGTGGATTCGTTGCAGTTGGTTGTCGGCGGACTGCAGCGGGTTGGATTGTAGACTTGGTATGCCCTGCCAAGACCGTCGTACGTCATGGCTGTGAAGGTTGTGCCGTCAGGATCGGACGTCAGAGCACTCTGTGCGATACGACCAAGACCGTCAAAGTTTGACTTTGTTGTAATAGACACAGCGCTGCTGACCAATGTGCTCGTCGTGATGTTGGCCGGGCTAGCGGTATCATTGTAGGTCGTCGTGGTCTGACCTCCATCGGGGTAGTTAACCTGGGTCGCCCGCCAAAATGGGTCGCCGACGCCCGTTGCCGGATTAATGTAGCTGTATGTTGTTGTTTTCGAATTGGCGTCCGTCGCGGAAATGACTGCACCTCCGTTACAGTCCCAATTCATTGATTCAGCAACGCTGAGGGGATGACTGATGTTGGTCACGTACATCCCGTTGCAAGCTCCGTAGGTGTAGGTGGTTTGTCCGCCCTTTGCATCCGTTGCAATGTGGACCGTTCCGTTCGCGTTGTTTGCATATGAGCTGTTGAGATAGGTTGAGCCCGCTAGCCTGCTTACATTGGTCAAATTGCCGTTCACCGTGTTGTAGGTGAAATTGGTCTGCGCGAGGGTGGTACCTGCACTGTTCTTTGTTATGGTCGAGCAGGGGTGATCGATTATCCCGGTGACTGCCGAGCAGGTACCGGCGCTGTAACTGCCGTAGCTCGTTGTGGTATTGCGAACGAAATTGCTGCCTGGAGGGAATGTTGCTCCAAAATCGTACTCCTTGTCCCCGGTCATTTGGCCAGTGGAATTGTAGAGGGTTTCTGACAGCGAGGGTGCGGTGGCAGTAGTTCCCGGATACTTATACTCATCCTTCTGTGTGACTGGGCCGATCCCTGTTTTATTGTTGCAACCAGTGAAATTGCCGTTGTAGCAGGTCAGAGTCGTTTGCAGCACGATGTTGGAACTGGCTGGTCCCTGATAGGTGACGCGCTGAAGCTCATGAGTCCCGTCATAATCGAAAGTGTAAATCGTATCGTTTCCCGCTGGATCTGTAACTTTGACTGTGGAGGGCCCTAAGTTGGGATACGGAGGCTTCGTTCGGTTATATGTCCAAGTTCCGTCTTGTGTTTGCTTTGTGAGAATAACGGGAGTCGCAAGCTGGCAGTCTATTCCATTATTTGGCCCCGAGTAGGTATACGTGGCAGTCGAACCAGTGGGAAGAACCGTGAGGGAATGGATGCGTCCCGTGATCGTTGTGGATGGATACGTACCGTCTGTCGATTCATAGACAATTGTGTAAGACGTGCCATCAGGCATGCTGATGGTTGTCGGGAGGCTGGCACCCGCCGCGGGAAAGTCCCTGACATTACTACCGCATTGGAAGTTGGTTTTCTGGATAAAAGATGTGTAGTTGAGGATGACGCTCACGTTCCCCGTGGGCCCTGGATACGTATAGGTCACGGTTTGGGAAGTGGCGGTTCCGGTAAGAACCGTGTAACCTGCCGTGTCCTTAACACCGCTCGGCGTGCTTGTTATTTGGTTTCCGTTAGGGTCTGTTATTGCGATGACCGAAGTAGGCTGATGCTGCGTTTGATCAAACGAATACACGTTACCCGAAGGATCCGTGACGCTGGCAGATAAATTTGAGAAGGCGAAAGTGGCCGTCATGGATATGTTCCAGCCATCCTGACTTCGGCCAGCGTTAGAATGTCCATAAATGCAGCCCTGGGTGTCCACATTCACGTTCAGAGGGTAAAGAGCGTGGGATGTATTGTGGGAATCGATGTAAGCAAAGTTGGAGTAAACGACAGTGTTAGTTTGTGTTCCGGAGCAAAAAGTGCTGAGGGAATCGAAACTCAAACCGCCGCTCACCGGACTGGCGACATACCAACCGATATTATTGGCCGGTATCCAGGCAGAACTGGTGCCAATTGTGCGTATCTGTACAGCTGTATTGTCGTGTAGAAGATGGGCGTAAAAATCCAGGCCTGTGCCTTTCTTAGCGAATATCGGGAATTCGAAGTGGACGTTGAGATTGCCGACGTTCACTGTGTCGATAGCATCACGGTTGAACGTGCCCCACTGCGGGAAGCCCGTGGCCGGACTTGTTGTCTGCGCTGAGGCGAGAGGCCCACATAGCAGAGTCAAGCAGGCAATAACGAGCAAGCGAGGCGTGAGGGGCATGGGAGCTCCACGTTGTGAGTCCACAAACCGTAGAGGAGAACCGGCGAGTGGCTGGGATTTGTTGAATCAGAGCCCGATCCGCCGGTCGATTGGCAGGATGGTAGGGTTTTTACAGAAAGATACGTAACGCGGTCAATACAGCAAACCCTGTAGGAACGTGTCCAATGGGTAACGATGCCGCGCGTGGGCTTAGGACTGCAAGCCGCAACGGACGGCGCCTTATCGGACCGGGGCATCCGCCGTAAGAGTTGGGGCGCCGTGAGATTTGGGTCCGGTGAGGTTCCCGGGCTCCCTTTCTTTTTGAAAAAGGCGAATAATGGTGCCTTGACACTGGAGGAGATGCTACCCGCGCCTGGCATTTCTGAATTCTTAGGGAAGAGGAGGGTGGCTTATGTTTACGACTGCCAACCCCCGGATACTGGGCGCCGCTATTTTCGGGATGCTGTTATTTGCTGCGCTACCGGCTCATGCTCAGACAGCACAACAGGGTCGTGCTCCGACCGCCCCAGCGAGTCGTGCTCCGACGGCACCGCTGACGCATGCTCAGGGAGCAGCACTGACTGTTCGGGTCGAGGAGCCTGGACAGGGGGCACATCACTATTTGTTGCCGCCGATCAACCTGGATGTTATTAAAGCGTTTTCCGATCGAATCGCCACAAGCGACCGCTACGCGTTGACAAAAGCGCCTGCCGAATTGGTGGTGTTCATTGTCTGTGTCGATTCCGGTAGAGACACTCCCGCAGAAGTAGATTTCTGCACCTATAAGTTTGAATATCGCTCAAAGAAGGCGCCCGAATTCGACATGCCGTTAGGGACGCCCAGTCCTGTGGCTGGGGTTAAAGCTTCTGAAATCGGTGAGAACATTTTTCAGGCTTTCCTTACGGAAACAACGGAGGCAAAGCTGTCGGTGGCGGAATTGGAACCAACGTTTCGCGTCGCGGAGTTTTGTTCCAAGCCTGCAAATCAGGCGCCTTGCAGCGGAAAGTTTCAATGATGGCTAAAACCCGGGCGGTCAACTAGTGGGGGAATTAGAGAGCTGCGGGAATGGACGTTTTGCGAAAATCTTGGCCTTTGAAGAGGAGTGGCTCGTCAGAGACTTTTGCAAGGGCGTAGGAAAAGCAATCCCCGAAGTTTAAGCCGGCCGGATGGCGGCCTTTGCCGAAATCCGACCAGGCTTGACGGGCAGCGTGCGCATGCTCCTCTGTAACCGGCTCGATATGGATACCTGCCGCGCGGAAGAATGAATCCCACTGGCGGCTACCTGCGTCTCCTGTCTGTGACTCCACGACTACCGAAACCTCGACGAATGTTGCAGCAGAGATGCGGCAGACTTCTGCCTCGCTGATGGCGCGCGCGTAGGCTTCGGCATCTTGTTCTCCGAAAAGAATGGCAAGCAGGGCGGAAGTATCAATGATCATGGGGGATCATCGAGGGAGGCCCTTGTCGTCGTAAAGTAACTCGCCATGGTCGACTGGGGCAGATTTCAGATAGCTCGCGCAGCGGCGACCGATGCGGAGCAATTCCGCCGCCTTTACCTCGCGCTTTCTTGTGCGGCGAACGCGAGCGAGGCGCTCTTGTAGGGCAACTGTGACGGCGCGGGTCATGGACTCGCCGGTTTCGTCGGCGAGTGCCTGGGCAAGCTTGTGAGTTTGAGGATCTTTGATGTTCAGGCTCATGGTTCCACCATACTAGAGAAGATTCTACCATTCTTTAACTGAGCAGAATAGGCCGGTTGACACGACCCTGTAAATACAGTATGTTCTGAATAGACAGAAACAACTGAAGGCAGGGAAGGCGATGACCACACACGCAAGCCAGTACACGCTGACACCGGTGGCGCAGAAATTTATTTTGCATTGGGGAGAGATGGGGACGCGGTGGGGTATCAATCGCACCGTGGCGCAGGTGCATGCGCTGCTGTTTGTTGCGCCGAAGCCGCTGCCTGCGGATGAGATTTCGACTACGTTGGCGGTGGCACGGTCGAATGTGAGCACCAGCTTGCGCGAGTTGCAGGGGTGGGGGATTGTGCGCGTGGTGCATGTGTTGGGGGACCGTCGCGACCACTTTGAGTCGATCAAAGATGTTTGGGAGATCTTCCGGATTGTTTCGGAGGAGAGGAAGCGGCGGGAGATTGATCCTACGCTGCGGGTGCTTGCGGAGTGTGTGCAGGAGCTGAAGGCAGGGCCGCAGGGGGACGCGTACACGCGAGAGCGGTTGGAGAGCATGCTGGAATTTTTGACGGCGATGACCGGGTTGTTTGAGGAGATTTTGCGGATGCCGACCGGGGCGTTGAAGGGCGTGGTGAAACTGCGTGGGAAGGTGATTACTTTGCTTGGGGCGGAGAAGAAGAAGGCTGGGTGAGGTATATGATTTCACTGGCATCGGAGTTTACTGACGGAAAAGGGCGGCACGCGCGGGGTTGGTTATTTTTCGATGCGGAGTGCGGATTTTGCACACGGACGGCGCGGTGGCTGTTGCCAATTCTGGAGCGACGCGGGTTGGCGGTGGCACCGCTGCAGGATCCGCGCGTGGGCGCGCTGTTGGGATTGTCTCGATCGGAGTTGCTGCGGGAGCTGCGGTTTCTGCTTTCGGATGGGAGTCAATTCGGCGGGGCAGATGCAGTACTTGCTGTGGCGCGGGAGATTTGGTGGGGGCGGCCGCTGGTTTGGCTGGCGAGGATTCCAGGAATGATGAAGCAACTGCGGCGCGGGTATTACTGGTTTGTGGCGCGGCGGAGTTGTGCGGCGATGCAGTGCGAAGTTCGGCGCGCAGGTTGAAGTAAGCGAGCAGAGGAAGCCAGAAATGGCTGTCCCACTTTTTTAGGCCTTGGCGGCGGAGGCGGACTCTAAGACACGCTCGTAATAGCGCTCGTATTGGGGGATTACGTCGTTGGCGCAGAATTTTCGCTTGGCGTTGCTGCGGGCGCGCTGGCCCATTTCTCGGCCGCGATCGGCGCGCGCGAGCATTTCGATGGCGTAGCGGCCGGCTTCTTTTACGTCGCCGGGTTCGACTAGAAAACCATCTACGCCGTGCTCGACTACTTCGGGCACGCCTCCTACGTTTGTGGCGATTACTGGGACCTCGCAGGCCATGGCTTCGAGTGCGGCCAAGCCGAAGGATTCGAGTTGCGAGGGGAGCAGGAAGAGATCGGCGGCGGAGAGCTTTTCGTAGACGGCGTTTTGCTTGCCCAGGAAAAAGACGTCTTTTTGGAGCTTTTTTTTGCGGACTAGGTATTCGGCGGCGCCGCGGTCGGGGCCGTCGCCGATTAGGACGAGCTTTGCGGGCATTTTGGCGCGCACCAGGGCGAAAATCTCAACGCAATCGGGTACGCGTTTTACCGGACGAAAATTTGAGAGGTGCATCAGGATGGGCTCGCCGTTGGGCGCCCATTGCGCGCGTAAGGCGCTGGCCTCGGTGCGGGTGTATAGGTCGCAGTTCACGAAATTGGGGATTACGTCGATCGGGCGCTTGATGTCGAATTCTTTCAGCGTTTGCGTCAGCAGATAGTTGGAGATGGCGGTGACGCCGTCGCTTTGCTCGATGGAGAAGCGCGTTATTGGGAGGTAGCTGCGGTTGCTGCCGACCAGAGTGATGTCCGTGCCATGCAGCGTGGTGACGAAAGGCAACCGGCGCGGCGCGGCCATCGAGCGGGCGAGCATGGCGCTGACGGAATGCGGAATCGCGTAGTGCACGTGGAGGATGTCTAGGGCTTCGGACTCGAACACTTCGAGCATTTTCGTGGCGAGGGCCAGCGTGTAGGGCGGGTGGTCGAACAGCGGGTAGGAGGCGACTTCGACTTCGTGAAAGAAAATGTGCGGGTCGGCGAGGTTCATGCGGATGGGCGGGGCGTAGCTGATGAAGTGGACGTCGTGCCCGCGCGCAGCGAGTTCCTGGCCTAGCTCGGTTGCGACTACGCCGGAGCCGCCATACGTGGGATAGCATGTGATGCCGATGCGCATAGTGTTGGCTGCTGTGATCTCTCCGGGTTGCCGCAGTACCTTACATCAAATCCGATGTTGACTGCGCATCTTGCGAGCTTGCTAGGTCGGATGCTAGAGTCGCGCGCTCGGCACGATGACCCGGCCTGACGAATACCCAGTTAGACGCACGAGCGTCCCGAAACGTGACACGGCAAACAGGGCGGCAGGCGGGCTAGTTGGGCTGGGACGGGGTGCAAGCTGTGGCCACAACTAGGGGAAAACGGTCCAAGGAAGCCAAGAAGCTGACTGCGGCGACGCGGCGGCACATGAAAAAAAGCCGCGCCATCGCGATGCTGGGCTTTGCTTTGGCGTCGGTTGCGAAGGGCCGCGCGGTGTTGCGGCTGGATACGCGCGCACATCACAAACAGCTGAATAACGTGGTACACGGCGGGATTTTGGCGGCTATGGCCGACACAGCGAGCGCGATTGCGGCGTACACAACGGTGCCTGCTGGAGTCGCGTTGGCGACGGTGGAGATGAAGATCAACTATCTGGAGGGTGTGCCGGGTGGAAGAATCAGGGCGGAGGGGCGGGTGCTACGCACTGGGCGGAATTTTGTGGTCGCGGAATGCGAGATATTCGACCGTAAGGGCACGCTTGCTGCGAAAGCGTTGCTGACCTTCGGCGCTGCGGGCGGACACTCACTGCAAAAATGATCCGCGGTTATTCTGTGCCAGTTACTCTTCGCCGCCGTTGGCGGACTCTTCGCCGTCTTTGTGGACGTACTTGATTACGCGCTTGAAGACCAGCAGATTGGGACTGCCCTGGCGAGTCAGCTTGATGCAATCGCGGTCGTACCATTCGACCGTGCCTCGCAGGACTTCGCCGCTATCGAGCACTATTGCCATGGGCGTGTGGGCCTGCATCTGCTTGACCCAATAAAAATTTTCCGCGTGGGTTACTTCCGGCGGAGCGGGCTTCTTGCTTGGTGCGGGACCGTTGTTGCTGTGCTGCGGTCGGGGGGGAGCTTGTTCCTTAACGTCCGCGAATCCCGGACGGAACATCCGTCGGTTCACCATGACTGCTCCTTATTAATGGCAAGGCTGCTATCAGTTCGTATGATGCGCCCAAACCGCGCCGGGTTACAGTGGAGAAAATAATTACAAATTAGCAAGGGTGCGCTACTGCGTTTACACGCGCGAGACAATTTTGCGTTCTGCGGCGGTCACCAACGATGCCGCGAGGGCGTCGAACCCGAGTTGGCGATTGAGATTGCGGCGCGCACCGGCGTGGAGTTCGTCGAATCCGGAAATCGCGCGCATAACCCATGCGACATTTACGGAATTGGCTAGCGCCGTCAGCTCCTTGACTAGCGGAGCGTTGCGAAGCGTCGTCTGGTTGACACCCGACGTGAGTTCGAGCAAATCGGTTAGCAGGCCATAGAACACGCATATTTGCTCTTCGAAAGAAGATTCGCGATCTTTCGCCAGCGCTGCGGTGTCTGCAAAGAGCTGGGCGAAGCCTTCGCCACGAGCGGCACGTTCTAGAATGCGCAAGGCATTTCTTCGCTGCTGAGCGGCTTGCTCGAGATTCATTTCGATGGCGAGGCCGGGACTGCCCTCGGCAAGCTGCGCGGCGAGTTTGCGCTCGGCGGGCTTGTGGTCGGTTTTGTCCTGCAGAATTTTCTCGACGTCGGCTGGCGGGAGCGGTGCGAAATGAAATTGCAGGCATCGGGAGACGATTGTGGGCAGCAACGAGTAGGGCGAAGGAGCCGTGAGAATTAGCGTGGCGGAGCCAGGCGGCTCCTCGAGGATCTTCAGAAAAACGTTGGCGACGTCCCAACGCATGGTGTCGGCGCCATCGAGGATGAATACGCGGCGGCGGCCCATGGGTTGAAAATACGCGGCGCGCTGAACGGCGCGGAGCTGACCGACGCGGAGCATTGGGCGGGCTACAGGGGTTTTCAGGCGCACGGGGTCGGGGACTAACGCCCAGACGTCCGGATGCGATTGAAGAATTAGCGGGACGCGTTCGACGGTGGCGGCATCAGCACTTTCGCCGCGCTCGGCGATACCTTGCTCGATCAATGTTTGGGAGTCCGCTAGCAAGCTGATGCGCTTGCAGGTGGCGCACTCGCCGCAAAAATCATCCGTAAGGCGTTCGCAATTCGCGGCCTGAGCGAACATGCGCGCGAGGGTGAATTTGCCGACGCCGCGCGGGCCAGTGAAAAGCAATGCGTGCGGTACGCGTTGGGTGCGTAAAGCGCCGCGAAGCGCTGTTACGATGCGTTCGTTACCGAGAAATTCCGCAAAGCCCATACGTTTAGCCACCTTTTTCCGACTGAGGTGCAACGACTGTTCGTAAGAGAGGTTCCACTATTACCAGCACTTGGCGGGCGATCTCCTTCACCGGGCGCATGGTTCCGCTGGCGGCATCAAAACATTCAATGGTTACCCAGGGTGCGCTGCGGGCGAGTTGATCGTACATAGCGGCCGCGTCTTGCAGATGGCGTAGGCTGGCCTCTTGCAGATCTTGTTTGGCATCGGTGTAGCTGCGTTGCGATTTTTGTGCCACCAGTTTTTGTGCTTCGGCGGGAGGCACGCGAAGGTAGAGAATGAGGTCCTCGCGCGGCAAATCGTAGATGTCGAACTCGAGATGCTCGATCCAGCGTCGAAAGTCAGCGCGTTTGTCCGGGGCGACGCGCGCGGTTTGATGGGCTAGATTGGAGCCGATGTAGCGGTCGATGAGCACAATTTTGCCTTCGTTCAGAGCAGCTTCGATTTTGGGTTTGGCTTCAAAGCGGTCGCCGGCGTAGAGGAGAGCGGTGAAATGTGGATCCACGGCTTCGAGCTGGCCCAATTCGCCATTCAGAAATTGGCCCACCATTTTGCCGAACCAGGAATCGTATTGCGGAAAGCCGGTGGAGTAGACACTGTGGCCGCCTTGACCGGACGCAATGACTCCGTGCAGCAGGTCCATCTGCGTGCGCTTGCCACTGCCATCGATGCCTTCAATGGCAATGAGCCTGCCGAGAGCTCGTCTATTTACATTTGGACGCAAACCAACCTCATTCCGGGAATACTCGCTGCCGCCTAAGCTTGTAGGTCAGTCTAACTGCAGGCGTTCGGCCTCGCAACGCCGCGCGTGCTAGGATGCGAATCGAAACGACAGTCCATGGCCGAGCGACAACAAATTCGGGACAATCTTTCGCGGGTGCAGGAACGCATCGCGACTGCGGCGCAACGAGCAGGCCGTCGGAGCGAAGAGATTACTTTGATTGGCGTGTCGAAGACGCATCCGGCGGAGTCGATTCGCGCCGCGTACGAGGCGGGCTTGCGCCATTTTGGCGAGAATCGCGTGCAGGAGTGGGAAGGGAAGCGTGGGGCGCTCGCTGATTTGCAGGCGACATGGCATTTGGTGGGACATTTGCAGAGCAACAAGGCGGCGCGGGCTGCGGGATTGTTTCACAGCGTGGATTCGGTCGACGATTTTGGGTTGGCGCAGAGGCTGGAGCGTGCGCTCGCTGAAGTGGCTGGATCGGAAAAGTTGCGCGTTCTTCTGGAAGTGCGCGTCGAGGAGGAGGTGAGCAAGAGCGGAGTAAAGATCGAGGAAGCGGGCGCGCTTGCTGAAAAGGTCTCAGCGCTTTCACACATCGTACTTGCGGGGCTGATGTGCATTCCGCCATTTTTAGAGGATGCGCAAAAGGTGAGACCCTACTTTCGCCGGCTTCGCGAGGTGCGAGATTCGCTGGCGCGCGAAATTGGCCGCCAACTTCTGGTGCTGTCCATGGGTATGTCGCACGATTTCGAAGTGGCAATCGAGGAAGGGGCTACGGAAGTACGCGTGGGCACCGCGATCTTTGGAAGTCGACCGGCGAAATAGATGCTGGAATTAAAGAGGCAAGAAGGAGCGGTAATTTTTTCGGTACGCGTGCAGCCGCGCGCCAGCAAGGACGAGGTTGCGGGCGTGATGGGCGGAGCGCTGAAAGTGCGCTTGCGGGCGCCGGCCTTGGAGGGCCGCGCAAACGAAGCGCTTTGCGAGTATTTGGCGGAGATTTTGAAAACGCCGAAAGCGGCTGTTAGAATCCTCAGCGGTCATCACAGCCGCAGCAAGCGTGTGGAAGTGCGCGGAGTTACGGAGCAGCAGGTGCTGGCGCTTGTAACTCGTGAAGCGTAGGGTCGAGAAGCAAAGCTGATTTGCGGTTTGCTGAGGTTTAGATTGCGCAAGGAGCGCGCCGCTCGATGAGTTTTGACGTGCAAGCGGTACAGAAAGACTTGAAGGCCGCGAACCTGGACGGCTGGTTGTTTTACGATTTTCGCGGCCGCGATCCCATCGCGCTGCGTATTTTGCAATTGCCTCCCGGGATGCGCACGCGGCGCTGGTTTTATTTTGTCCCAACGAAGGGTCTACCACGCAAGCTGGTACATAAAATCGAGTCAGAATCGCTTGCGGCGCTTCCGGGCGAGACGCTTTATTACGCCGGACAGAATGAGCTGCAGCAGAATCTGCAAGAGCTTGTGGGCGATGCGCAAAGCATAGCCATGCAATATTCACCGCGGAACGCGATTCCTTACGTCTCGATGGTGGACGCGGGCACGGTGGAGTTGGTGCGCAGCGTGGGCCCCAAAATATTCAGCTCCGCCGACCTGGTGCAGAAATACGAAGCGTGCTGGACCGCGGAACAGTTGGAGTCACACCTTGCGGCGGGTGAGGCGGTGGATCGAATTATTCGCGAGGCGTTTCAACTTGCGGCCAAGGGCGCGCGGGACGGCAAGCCCCTGACGGAATATGTTCTGAAGCAATGGATTTTGAAGGAATTTGACGCGGCAGACCTGACGGCGGACGAAGGGCCGGACGTCGCGGTGGGGCCGAACGCCAGCGATCCGCATTATGGCCCGGTGGAAGGAAGCTCTTCGCCCATCCGCGAAGGGGAGCTCTTGCTTCTGGATGTTTGGGCCAAGAAGAAGACACCGGGCAGCGTCTATTACGATGTCACGTGGACGGGTTTTCTCGGTGCGAACGTGCCGGACGAATATGCGAAAGTGTTTGCGGTCGTGCGCGAAGCCCGGGATAAGGCGATCGACCTGATTCTGACCTCGATTGCAAAAGGGCGGCCGCTGCAGGGCTGGCAAGTGGATAATGCGGCGCGCGCTGTCATCGTTGACGCTGGATATGGCGAATATTTCTTCCATCGCACGGGCCACAGCATCGGCGAGAGCGTACACGGCAACGGCGTCAATATGGATGGGCTCGAAACGCGCGACACGCGCCACCTGATTGCGCGCACGTGCACGTCTATTGAGCCGGGAATCTATTTGCAGAAGTTTGGGATCCGCAGCGAAGTGAATGTTTACATTGGGGAGCGCGAGGCGCGAGTGACCGGCGCGGTGCAGCAGGAGCTTTTACCGCTGCTCGCGTAGGCAGTTGTGCGCCGCCGCAAACATACAAAGGGATAATGACAGACGAAACGCAAACAGTAGCAAATCCAGCCCCCGATCCACCACCGGACAGAGCGCGTGAGGCTCGCGCAATCGCTATCGGCGTAGCAGGCTGGGTGGTGCCAGGGCTCGGGCACGCGCTGCAGAAAATGTGGGGCCGCGCGATAATGTTTTTTGCGGCTGTGGGCGTGCTGGTGATTGTCGGCGCGGGGATGCGTGGGAATTTGTTCCGGTCGGAAGGCGGAGACGCGTTCGCGGCCCTGGGATATTTCGCCGATCTGGGTACCGGCAGTTTCTATTGGCTGGCCAAATATATCGAGGTCGGCGGGTCCGACGTTTCACATGCCTATGGTGACTATGGCACACGGTTTCTGGCGGCTGCAGGCGTCCTCAATCTGCTGACCGCCCTGCACGCTTATGAAGCCGCGCGCGGGCGGAAGGCTTAATCCTAGATGAAATTTCATTTGAGCCACCTTCAAGCGATGCTGCTCTTTGCGCTGATGATATCTATCGCGTTTGGTTTCCTCAGCCGGCGGCGACCGCTGGAGCGCGTGAAGTACATTGTTTGGTCGCTGCTGCTGTTTCTGCTGTTCGGCATTGGGATTGGCTGGGCCATGTATCCGTTTTCGCGCTAATTGGCATTGAGAACGTGCACTGCGGGGCCGGCCAGGGCAGGAACAAGCCTTTCCTGTAAAATTGACAGCAATTTTCCGCGGATGCTAATGTAGCTTTCTCCACCAAGCCGAGGTAGCTCAGTGGTAGAGCAGCCGATTCGTAATCGGCAGGTCGCGAGTTCAACTCTCGCCCTCGGCTCCATTTGTACCGTGGCTTCATGGTCACGTTTTCAGGCATCTGCTTGACGTGGGTACGGCGTCTTAATTATGGTTAGAGTGTGAGTGCAATGAAGCGAGATTCGGAGTTGGGACTCGAGGGCAGCGAACCGCGAAAGCGGGCTGCTGTCTGTTTCGTGCTTGTTGCGCTGCTTCTGTACAACCCGTTTCTCACCGTTCTAGGCAGCTCGCTCGACATGAACGTTCAACATCCGCTAAGTTATCGCGCCACTCTGGCGGGTCTGGAATTGCAGCGGGGCATGCTTGAGGCCGCGAACCCGCTGATTCCGGAGCTGGACGCCGCAATTCTCCACGTGTTCAGCCTGTTCTCTCCGTCACATAAAGTTGCTTTAGTCCAGCCGAGCGAAACCGCTCAGACAATATCGGTAGCGACTTGCGACAGCATTTGGTTCCGTCCGCCACCCTCCGCGTAACCCTGAGGCAGCTTATCTCGCAAGTGAGGACATGGCAGAACGCGCCATGCATTCCTTGCTTAGGTATTTGACTTAACTTTTCCGCGGCCTCCGTCCGTAAACGACCGGCGGCGCGCTTCGCTAAGGAAAACTCAGGAAACTTTGATGACCAAGAAAAAGTGGATATTGTCAACGGGCGCTCTGCTCCTGGGCGGCCTGTTGATATGGATTTGGCTAGGACGGGGCTCGACGGAAACGGTGGGAATCAATCACGTTGTTGCGGATGCGGACATAGCGCCGGCCGCGGTAGCACGCGTGGAGCGTCACAACGTAGGGAGCACGCTGGCGATCGCCGGGGAGTTCAAACCGTTTCAGGACGTGGATGTACACGCAAAAGTGGCGGGATACATCCGCAAGATTTATGTGGACGTCGGCGACCACGTGAAGGAAGGCCAGACGCTCGCGGTGCTGGAAGTGCCGGAGCTTGCCGCGCAGTTGAGCGGGGCGGAAGCGTCGGTGCGTGCGGCGCAGGAACAGATTCGCAAGGCGGTGGGAGACGTGCAACGCGCGAAGTCCGCGCACGCGGCGGCTCATTCGGCATATATACGCTTGAAGCAAGCGGCGGATTCGCGGGTAGGCTTGGTGGCGCAGCAGGAAGTGGATGATACGGAAGCGAAGGACTTAGAGACGGAGGGGCAGACAGCCAGCGCGGAGGCGGAACTCGCCTCGGCTAGGCAGCAGTTGGAAGTGGCGCAAGCGACCCAGAAGCAATACACCGCGCTCTCCAGTTATACACGCATCGCGGCGCCGTTTGCGGGCGTGATCACGAATCGATACGCCGATACCGGAGCGCTTATCGCGGCCGGGACGTCCTCAAGCACGCAAGCGATACCGGTGGTGCGGCTGGCGCAGACCTCGAAACTGCGGCTCGTCCTGCCGATACCTGAATCCGTGGCCGCGCAGATTCACCTGGGCGATCCCGTAAAAGTGCGGGTGCAGGCTCTGGACCAGGAGATTGAAGGCCGCGTATCGCGCTTCGCCGACTCGCTGGATCGCCAGACACGCACGATGGAGACGGAAATCGATTTCGACAACCACTCCGGGCGGCTGATTGCGGGAATGTATACGGAGACGCGGTTATCCCTGCGCGAAAAGAAGAACGCGCTGACGATTCCGCTGGAGGCGTTCAGCCGAAACGGGGATGAAGCGACGGTGCTGGCCGTCAATGCAGAGAATGTGGTGGAAGAGCGCAAGGTGCGACTCGGGGTAGAAGACAGCAACCGAATCGAGGTGCTCTCGGGGCTAAGCGAAGGCGAGCGGGTGATCATCGGAAATCGCAGCGAATACCATAACGGAGAAAAAATTCAGCCCAAGGACGTCAACGGCGGAGCGGCGAGAACGGGAAGTGGAATCTGATGTCCAGATTTTCGATACGAAACCCGTTTTTTATCATTGTGGCGTGCCTGGTAGTAGCGATCGTGGGCCTGGTGACGCTGGCACGTATGCCCGTGGACCTTTTTCCGCCAATCAATATCCCCGTCGTCGTGGTGGCGACGTTTTATTCCGGAATGCCGCCGCAGCAGATTGAAACGAATATCACGAATCCGTTTGAGCGTTGGTTCACGCTGGCCAGCGGGATCGATCACATCGAATCGCGATCGCTGCCGGGCGTGAGTTTGATCAAAATTTATTTTCAACCAGGCACAAACGCGGACGCGGACCTGAGCACGGTATCCAACCTGGCCATGGCAGACCTGCGGCGCCTCCCACCCGGCACGTTGCCGCCAGTGGTTCTGAAATTTGACGCTTCCAGCTTACCGGTGTGCCTGATCACGTTGAAAGGCCAGGGTCTGAACGAAACGGAGCTGCATGACATCGGGCAATACACCGTGCGCAACCAGATTGCCAACGTACCCGGTGCTTCGGTGCCCCAGCCGTTTGGCGGGCGCTATCGTCAGATCATGGTGTACGTGGATCCGTTGAAATTGCAGGCGCACCAATTAAGTCCGATGGACGTTGTGCGCGAGGTGAATGAGAGCAACCTGATTCTGCCCGCCGGGGACGTAAAGATTGGGCCATTCGATTACAACTTGTACTCGAACAGTCAAGTGCCGTCCGCCGCCGCCATTAACGCCATGCCGCTGAAGACGGTCGGACAATCGTCGGTGCTGGTGGCGGACGTGGGTAAGGCGGTTGACGCACAGGCGATTCAGACGAATATCGTGCTCGTCGATGGACAGCCGTCGGTGTACTTGCCGATCTTGAAGCAGGGCGGAGACACGAACACGATCGCGGTGGTCGATGGAATTAAAGACGCACTGAAAAACCTGGTGGATGTACCGAAGCAGTTGGTCACCCGCGCTGTGTTCGATCAATCGATTTTCGTCAAGACGGCCATCGACAACCTGATGCACGAAGGCGCCATCGGCTTGGTGCTGACCGGGCTGATGATTCTGTTGTTTCTGGGCAGCCTGCGGGCAACCGCCGCGGTTTTTCTTTCCATTCCACTTTCCGCGCTTGCCGCTTTCCTGGCTATCAGCGCGGGCGGCGGCACGGTGAACACCATGGTGCTGGGCGGTCTGGCGCTGGCGTTTTCGCGCCTGATCGATAATTCGGTGATCGTGCTGGAAAACATTTTTCGGCACCTTGAAATGGGCGAAGAGCCTTCTGTCGCGGCCGAGAAGGGAGGGCAGGAAGTATCGCTGGCTGTCCTGGCCGCTACAGTGACCACTGCGATCGTGTTTTTCCCAGTGGTCTTTTTGTACGGGGTGAGCCGGTTTTTATTTGTGGCCCTGGCCTCGGCCGTCATTCTCTCGCTGTTTGCCTCGTATTTTGTGGCCATGACGGTCGTGCCGTTGTTTTGCGCGAAGCTCATCAAGAAACATCAAGCGGATGAAGAAGTGGGAGCGGATTTTGTCGGCTCGCGGCTCGGGTCCATCGCCAAGAATTTCAACGTGCACTTTGAGAAGATGCTGGGAGCCTACGATCGTACCCTGAGCAAGTCGCTGCTGCGTCCCCTGGCAACGCTCACCGGGCTCGTTGGTGTCTCCTTATTATCTTTTTCCCTTTATCCGTTTTTGGGCGTGGCGTTTTTTCCCCGCACCGATCCCGGCCAATTTCTGATCAACGTCAAGGCGCCATCCGGCACACGCGTCGAGCTGACTGAAAACTACGTCAAACAGGTTGAGGACATCATACGGCAGGTGGTACCTCCGTCTGAGCTTTCGATGATCGTCTCCAACATTGGCGTCACCCCAGACTTTTCTGCCATCTACACGTCCAACTCCGCTCCGCACACGGCGTTCGTGCAAGCCAGCCTCAAGGAAGGCCACAAAGTGGGCAGCTACGAGTACATGCGGCGAGTGCGTGGTGAGCTGCGCCAAAAATTGCCGCAGCTCACCACCTATTTCCAGTCTGGAGGTCTGGTGGACGCAGTACTAAATCTCGGTTTGCCCGCGCCCATTGACGTGCAAGTGAGCGGGAACAGCCTGAGACAGGTCTATGCGGTGGCCACGCAAATCGCGGCCCCGACGCGCGGGCTGAGCGGCGTGAGCGATGTGCTGATTCCGCAAGACATCGATTATCCGGCGCTGCAATTGGATATCGACCGGGAGAAAGCCAGCTTGCTGGGCCTCTCGCAAAAGGAAATCGTTGACAACGTGATTACCGCGCTCACTTCCAATGGAATGATCGCGCCGAATTACTGGATCGATCCCAAAAGCGGCAATCCGTACATGTTGACCGTGCAATATGCCGAGAACCAAGTGAAGACGGTTATGGACCTGAAGCAGATTCCCTTACGTGGCGTGAAAAGCAGCGAGCCCACTTACCTGGATTCTGTGGTCAAGATCACGACCGTGCCATCGCCGACCGAAGTCGACCACTATCAGTTGTTTCGCGTTGTCGATGTCTACGTGTCGCCGAAAAATGAGGACCTGGGCAAGATCACCAGCCAGATCGAAGGCATCATCAAGAACACGAAGCTGCCCGAAGGCGTGCGCGTGAATTTGCGCGGCTCCGTGCAAGGCATGCGGCAGTCGTTCAAGAGCTTCGGCATCGGCCTGATTCTTTCTGTAGTGCTGGTATACCTCGTGCTGGTGGCCCAATTCGCTTCATGGGAGGACCCCTTCATCATCTTGCTGGCGGTACCGCCAGGGCTCGCGGGAGTGCTGCTGTTTCTGCTGGCCACCGGTACGACGCTGAACGTGATGTCCTTGATGGGCGTGGTAATGATGGTGGGCATCGTCGTGTCCAATAGCATCTTGATCGTGGAGTTTGCGCGGCACATGCATCATGAGGGAAAACCGCTGAAAGAGGCGGTGTCGCTGGCCTCGCGGCTGCGCTTGCGGCCCATCTTGATGACCTCGCTGGCCACGGTCCTTGGCTTGATTCCCATGGCCATGAAACTAGGCACGGGCTCGGAGGCCTACGCTCCACTGGCCCGCGCGATTATCGGAGGACTCCTGGTGTCTGTGGTGGTGACGGTGTATTTGGTGCCGGCCGGATACTTGCTCGTGCACCGCAGAAAGGAACAGCGCCTGCAAGAGGTGCATTCGTGATGCGTTTGAGAGCGCTGTGCCTTCTTCTTGTTGGAACAACGTGCTTCGCGCAAGGGCAGCCGCAAACGCCCGCGGGACAGTCAGGTGCGCCATCGCCTGTGTCGCTGACTTTGGCGCAGGCCGAAGCCACGGCGCTGCGAAACAATCCGCAAATCACCGTGGGAAGACTGCGCGCACTCGAGGCACAACAGTATGTGCGCGAAACGCGGTCCGCCCTATTGCCGACCGCATATCTAAGCCTGACGGGAGTGGATTCGGAGTCCGGCAGCCGCATGGCCGCAGGCGCCATCAATACTCCGGTTCTACTTCCACGCGCGGCTGCCGGCGCGACGGTCAGCCAAATTGTCACCGATTTCGGTCGCACGATGAATCTGGTCTCCAGCTCGGAGTTTCAGGCTAAGGCAGAAGACAAGAATGCGGCGGCCACCATCGCGGACATCACCCTCGCCGCGGACCAAGCGTTCTATAACACGCTAGAGACACGTGAGCTCGTAAAAGTAGCCGAGCAGACGGTTAAGGCGCGGCAGGTGTTGGTCGACCGCGTGCGGGCGTTGACCGAGGCCAAATTAAGATCCGATTTGGACTTGAGCTTTGCGAATGTCGATCTGTCGAGAGCCAAGCTCCTGCTACTTGAATCACAAAATAATTACCAGACGTCGCTGGCCGCGCTCTCCGCACTGCTCGGCTACCCGGACGAACAAAATTTCGATCTAATCGAGCGTGGCGAAGAAATCACGCCACCCACGCCGGATGTTCTACCTCTAATTACGCAAGCGCTACAACAGCGGCCGGAAGTCGCGGCGCTTCAATTCCAAGTGGAGTCCGCGCAAAAAAACAGCAGCGCCGAGCATGACTTGTGGCGTCCTACCGTGAGCGCCTTGGGAGTAGTGGGAAT
>Ga0073928_10004978_pt1 | contig 19011 bp, 9 predicted proteins | sample PaiPotPPA55metaG_FD_76969 | JGI IMG/M metagenome (GOLD analysis project Ga0073928, IMG submission 76969) | Iron sulfur acid spring bacterial and archeal communities from Banff, Canada, to study Microbial Dark Matter (Phase II) - Paint Pots PPA... ... | reverse complement strand
CATCCTCGCGTTAATCCGCGGGAGGACCGCACCATGGCATTCCCCATTTCCCAACGGGCCGCCGTTGACCCCGATGAATCGACCGCCGAAGCCATCGCCAACTGGCATTATCGGGTGGCGCGGGCTACTGCTTCTGAGCTATGCACGGCTACCGAAAGCTCACGTTGCTTTCCATACGCTTCAGATCGGGCTTGTACAGGACTTGCCCGAAGAAGAAAGGAGCGAGCCGAAGCGCAACTTCGGCTCGCCGCGAAGCACACCTCAAAGCACGGCTAAAACGATATCCTCAGCCCAAGCTCAATCTTTCTTGCGTCGAACGGATTGAGCGTGCTGGTGACTTTGCCGAAGGTGCCGTCTGCCATATTCGGATCTACTCCACCCAAATTGCCGTGATTAAAGACGTTCAAAAAATCAAAGCGGAACTGCAGATTGCCTTGTTCCCCGAGCCAAGGCAAGTGGTTGTTCTTTAGGACGCTGGCATCCACCTGAATCATGCCGGGGTTGCGATAGGTATTGCGTGGCTCACTACCCTGCGCTCCCTGCGTAGGCTGAGTAAAGTCGGCAACAGTGAACAGCCCGTTGATGTACGCCGACCGACTGTGCGAGCCGCTAAAGTTTTGACTCGGCTTATTTGGGATGTCGTAGTTGACTCCGTCAAGGTTGTAGTCCCCGCTATCGGGCGCAAGCACGTTCGACATAATGACCGGGCTTCCCGCGGCCGCGCTGGAACATGGAGTCGACGGCCCTCCTTGATTACACATTACATCTGGCGGACGGTTATCGATCGCCCAGAACGGAGTACCCGTCTGCACGGCGACAATGCTGGATAGTTCCCAGCCGTCGGTCAACACCTTGGCAAATCCGCTCTTCAGTCCTGGGATCGTGTACAGGCCTGAGAACGAAAACCGCTGCCGTACGTCGTAGTTTGCGTCACCGTAGTAGTTGAAATAAGCGTTCTGATCTGGGATGTTCGCACCTCCGTTCTGACCGTCCTGGTCAAACCGAGTGTTCGCCTCCGGGTAGTCCTTGGCGTGCGAGAGAGTGTACGAAGCCTGGAAGTTTCCCCGGTGACCGGCCTTCCCACGAAGCGAGAGAATCATCGCGTTATACGCCGCCTGATTGGCGTTGTTGACGAAGGTGATTTGGCCGAAGCTGGAATTTGGGCGGGTGAATGACTCCACCAAGCTTCCCGCGGATCCGCTGAAGCTTACGTCGCCGGGCACACGATTCACGTCAGCTCCAGTCAAGCCGTTATAGCTTTTCGAGCCCGAATAGTTGGCACCCGCCACCAGGTTCCATGGCAACTGATGTTGCAAGCCGATGACATAGTTCACCGCTAGGGGCGCTTTGAGATTTCGGTCCAGAGAGTCGACGTTGGTCGGCAAACCTACAATTCCGCCTTGGGAATTCAGGCTCCCAGCAGGAATTGCAGGAAGAACAAAGCCCCAGGGATAGGTCCCGGACGGCGCTATAGCAAAGTAGTTGCCAAGAGACTGGCCATTGGGTGCGACGTTGGTGAAAGTCTCGCTCAACACTCCAGGAGGATTATTGCGCGTCTGGTCCACGCTCTGGCCCATCGCAATCCAGTCGTGATAAACCCCGATTCCGCCGCGCACGGCCCACTTGCCGGTCTTGGTTGGGTCCCAGGCAAACCCGAATCGCGGACTCCACAGATTGGTCATGGAATTTGCGAACACCGCGCTCACCGGATGAACGCCTGCGCTGGCGACCTGTTCTGTAAAGCTGCTCCCGGAGCCGAGTAGGAGACTGCTGAACCGGAAACCGCTGTTGCCGTAGGCGGTGTGGTTGGTGAAATCATCCCAGCGCAGAGAAAGCGTCAACGACAGGTTCGGCTTCACTTTCCAGTCGTCTTCCGCATAGAAACCGAACGGTTTCTCCTGGCCTCCGAACTGCACCGTACCGGCCGAGCCGGTAAGTGGGTTGTAGGCGCCTACCGATTCCTGAAAAACATTGCCCTGGACAAGGTCAAGAAGATTGTTAAAGACGAAGCCGGGCCGGACATTGACGGGCGTGAAATCGCCGTGCTCAATGCCCCTGGCGCCGTCGTAGCCAAATTTCCAGGTGTGTTTGCCGCGCACCCAACTCAGCACCGAACGCCAGTTGTACATGGGCCCACGATATTCGCCCGGCCCCCACCCACCGCCCACCGAGAAGCCCGTTAGATTGCCAGCTACGGACACATTCGGCACGGCCAGATTCGCGTTCTGACCGCTGGCACCACCCACGCTGGCGAAGGCAAAACTCGATTCCCAAATCAGATTGGAGCTAAACGTGTGCGTAAAGTCGATTTGAGCGTACCGATTCCTCATAATGTCCAGAGCCCCCAGCAAAGGTCTGGGGGATTTCTGCTGCTGGTCAAAGGAGTCGTTGTAGTAGCTCAGGTAAAGCCGATCCCTATCCGTGAAGTATTGGTCAAGGCGGAAGTTGTATTGCAGCGCGTTGTAGTACTCGCTGGCGTTGAAGCTGCCAGAATCCACCATGGGAAGGGAGCACGGAGGCGCACCGGTTGTACCGCACAGGCCTGCGGGAAGGTAGGTGGCCGCCGTCTGCGCGACGGTCGCTCCGGTTAGATTGGCCGCCGGCCATCCAGTCAGAACCTGAGTCCCAACCGTGCCGCCATGATTAGCCTGTGCCCACTGCACAAACTGGGGATCTTCGAATAGCTGTTGCCCAGTTGCGCCGGGGACCGTAGACCAGAGCTTTTCAAAATCCGCAAAAAAGAAAGTCTTTCCCTTACGGATCGGTCCACCCAGGGCTCCGACCAGATCCTTGCGGGAATAGGGTTCGGCCGCGCCCGAGACAAAGTCTGGTCTAGCCTGCAAATCCTGGTTTGCGAAAAACAAGCTGCCCGTGCCGTGAAACTGGTTCGTGCCTGACTTGGTGGTCACCTGAATCAGGATGGAGCTGCCCAGATTGTCTTCACCGCCGAAGGAGTTGGTTTGCAGCGAGGCCTCCTGCACGGCGTCGGGTATGGGCGCAAGGATGATGTTGCCGTTCTGCACCGGGCTGGTAACGTTCATGCCGTCCACCATCACCACATTGCCGGTGTAGCTACGCCCGTTCGCGCTGATTTGGGGAGTCTGAGTTCCGAAGTTGTCGGGCAGACCACCGGGGGCTTCTCCGGCAAGGCGTGTACCTACGCCGACCACGCCGGGAGTGACCGCTAGGATGTCCCAAAGATTTCGATTCGCCGAAGGCAGATCTCGAACGGTGTCGGAAGAAAGCGTTGCTTCCAGACGACTGTCATCTGTGTCGATGGCCGGGGGATTGACCTCGACGACGATGGTCTGCTTGGCGGAGGCAACCGGCAACGCGAGATTAACGCCCTTGGTTTCCGAAGTGCTGAGCGTAAACTTTGCTTCCGTCTTTCGGAAGCCGCTGGCTTCAGCGCTCAACACATAGTTCCCCGGAGGAAGACTGTTGAAGCGATAGTTGCCGGAATCGGCGGTCTTGCTGGTCGAGGAGACGCCGGTATCAACGTTAAGCAACTGCACCGATGCCTCGTTGATGGCCGCTCCCGCAGGATCAGAGACCACACCCTGAATGTTGCTGCTGTACTGGGCATAGCTGGCAAGGCTGAAAAGCGGCAGGAGAACAACTAGAAGGAAACCGGACCGAATACGACGGAGACTCGCGTCAGGAACCATTGCAATCCCCCAGGGAACGCCCACCGCGGCCTAAGTAAACGATTTCTCACTTAATCGAAAAAGTTATATTCCGGATGGGAAATGACTGTCAAGAACTTTCTGTTTTTTCAGTCATCCGCGGCCAGTTCTCTTGGGGCATTACGACTCTCCAATGCCGTCCGATCCGCTCTTCATCGGTATATTCCTGCCACATGTCCGAAACAGCAGGCCCAACAGAAACCACCGCGCGACCCAGGTTGCAGGTCGTTCTTGGCTTTCTTCCTTCGAAGCAAACGATTACGCTAACTTTGCGGCGAGAAGGGTGGTAGTTTGACGGGAGTAAGGTTCGCGGGCCGATCAAGCAGGTCAGGTTGATAGGGCTTTGGCTTGACCGAGACATCCTTTGACCGGCAGCGGAACAGGGAGGTCTGGATCATTGCGAAAGGAAACATGGGACCGCAGAATTGACAGCGACTCTGTCCCGACCATCCACGTTGCGCTCAATCGTGGCATCAATGGGATTGACACCGCCGCCCTGCACGGCTTGGGGACATTCTGAGCACATGCTTGCCCGCGTTCTGCAAAGACCGCAATCTATGGTCCTAGGTCTTCACGGAATGTTCACGCGTCAGGAACAGTAACGGAAAAATCGGTGCGTCGACGGGGTCAATACGTCCCGGGTATCCGCGCCCCATGCGTTTGCGCTCTAGGTCTTAGCCCAGCCCTTGCTCACGATGCCCGTCCCCTCGCGAAGGGAGATGAGTTGGTTTGCCGAGACGTTTTTGTGGTGTTCGTGCAGCCCGTTCGGCCAATACACCTCGATGTCTGCCGAACTGTTTCCCCCTAGACCAAAATGCAGGCGCGAATCGTTACAAGAGTAGAAACTGGATTGGCTGAGGACCGCCTGCGCCTGCACTTTGCCACCGTAGTGAACCAGCACCCTCGCACCAATCGCGCTGCGGTTTGATTTGACTCCTTCCAGTTTCACCTTGATCCAGTTGGGTCTGCCTTTTATGTCGTTGCGCAACAGGGATGGGGGTTCGTTCAAATTGACAATGAGAATGTCGATGTCACCGTCGTTATCAAAATCCCCAAACGCGCAGCCGCGGCTGCAGTGGGCTTCGGCAACTCCAGGTCCGGCTTCGGAACCGAGTTCCTCGAAGGTATGGTTCCCGAGATTGCGAAACAGTGCTCGAGGTGTTTTGTTGGCATATTGCGGCAGCTTGCGCTCGACCTCGGGATACACGTTACCGGTCACCATGAAAATATCCGGATAACCGTCGTTATCGAGGTCAACGATGCCTGCCCCCCAGCAGATGTAACGGGTCTCAACGGCGACGCGAGCCGAACGTGTGACGTCATCGAAATTTCCCTTCCCGTCATTGTGATAAAGGCCGTTCGCATCCTCGGCGAAGTGAGTCTTGAAAAGATCGAGATGACCGTCAAGATCGTAGTCTCCAAGACCGACGCCCATGCCCGCCTGTTCCATGCCGTCATCGCTGAGGGATACCCCGCGGACCACTCCTTCCTCGCGAAATGTTCCGTCGTGGTTGTTCATGAACAACAGACTTGGGGTTGAATCGCAGGCAACAAAGATGTCGGGCCAACCGTCTTCGTCGAAGTCCGCCGCCACCACCGTCATCCCATAGCTTTCCGTTGCCTTCGCGATGCCAGCGGGCTCGCTGACATCGGTGAAGGTGCCATCGCCATTGTTGCGGTATAGGGCGTTTCTTCCGGTAGGCAGCCCGCGCGGTCCACACTCGACGGGGACGCCTTTCCAGTTGCAGTTCACGTTTTCTCCCGGCACGGGAGCATGTTCGAAGGAAAAGCGAACGTAGTTCGAGACGAACAGATCGAGATGGCTGTCGCGGTTGTAGTCGACAAAACTGCAACCGGCACCCCATCGCGGCTGATCGTTCCAGAGTCCGGCTGCCTTGGTTACATCGGTGAAGGTACCATCGCCATTGTTGCGATAGAGACGGTTTTGGCCAAAGGACGTGCAGAAGATGTCTTCAAAACCGTCGTTGTTGTAATCTCCAATGCAAACCGCCGAGGCCCAACCCACTGTTTTGAGTCCGGCCTTCTCCGTAACGTCGCTGAACGTTCCGTCTCGATTGTTTTTATACAGGCGGCTTGTAGCCTCCGGGGGATCGCCCGTCAGGCGAGTTCCTGAGAGCAAGAAGATATCGATCCAGCCATCGTTGTCGTAATCAACAAAGGCACAGCCGCACCCGGTCGATTCCAGAATGTACTTCTTGGTTTCTATTCCACCGTAAATCACTGTGTCCCGCAGGCCGGCCGGGTGCGCCACATCCACAAAGTGCGCGTTGAAAGGCCGTCCCGACGCGGCTGGCCGCATCATTGGCTTGGCGGTGTGCGGTGATACGCCTTGAGCTAGAATTCTTCCGGCGGATGCCGACAGCATTGAACCAAGAGAAAAGCGCACGAAGTTGCGGCGAGTAAAGGGCATGGTAAGGGGCGCCCCGTAGTTCTGCACAGTCGCTGGGACGCCCTTCATTATTGCCACGTACAGCCAAGCGAGTAAAGGATTACTGAGTTGTGTCCGCGGCGGGAATTATGGCTGGGCTGACGACCGGGCGGCGCTGTTCTCTTCCACCAGTTTGTAGCGATTGTGTTCGCTCTCCTGCTTGGTGCTGCCCGCCCGGAGTTCGGCCAGACGCTTGAGCAGTTCGGGGATTTCATTTTTTGCCCCAGTTTTGCGGAGTGCCTGAATCAAGTGATACAAGGCGGTTTGATCTTTCGGATCCGTGTCCAAGGCCTTATGGCACTGTTCAATAGCAAGCTGGTTTTGTCCGGATTGCAGGTACAGTTTAGCCAGGACATCGCGAGCAGCACTCAGCGACGGTTGCAAGGTAACGGCTCTCTTTGCCGAACGCAGAGCCGCGGCAAATCCCGGGCTACCCGGGTCCACCCCTTTCTGCGTGAGGACCTCGGCCTGAAGATACAGCAGGTACGGATCGTCCGGTTCCTTCGCGAGCTTTGCTCTTACCGTAGTCAAGGCCCGATCAGGATCGTTACTCTGAACCGCTTCCAATCCCTGAGCCACCGAACCGAGTGAGCCTGCGGGATCGAGAACGTTGGCTTTCTCAAAATCAGCTTCTGCCTCGTCGAACTTCGCGAGTTGGACATCGAGAATACCCCTTGCCACATAGAGAGCGGCGGCCCCGGGTTGTAGTTTTAGCCCACTATTGATTACATCGACGCCAACATCAAACGACTGGTGATCCATCGACAGGTTTGCGAAATCGAGATAAAGATCGACGTTGCGCGGATCCGTCACAATCGCCTGGCGGAGGGTGCGAACAGCGTTGGGCGTGTCGCCGGCAGCTTCATACGCCGAAGAAGCCAACTGCAGAATCCTCGATTCCGGGTGATTGGACTGCAGCAACGGTGTCAACGTGTCGATCGTGTCTTTGGGTCGCTCAGCGATGAGTTGGACCGCCGCTAACTGATAACGAGCGTGAGCCTCCGCAGGATTCTGCTCCATGAGAATACGAAATACAGCAACGGCTTTGTCGAATTGTCTGAGCTTCACCAGGCACGCGCCATGCTCCTGTAGAGCTGCTGGTTGTGAACTTGCCAAAGAACCACTCTGTTGGAAATGCTGCACAGCCCCAGCGCAGTCACCCAGTTTGTAATCAAGGACGGCAAGCATGGCGTGACTGGTCGCATCGCTGGGCCGCAATCGCAAGATCCTCGCCAGGTGTTGCACTGCGACCGCACTCCCTTCGTCGTATTCGATCTGCGCTGCACCCTCCAGCGCCGGAAGATAGTCTGGCGAGAGTCTCAGGGCAGCACGAAACGAACCGAGGGCATCTTTCTTATGCCCCCCACCCGAATACGCCAGGCCCTGTAGCGTCCACAGTTGCGCTCTCGTGGGGGCCCGTTGGAGAGCAGGCTGAACTAGCTGTAACGCTTTGGCAAATTCCCCGGCCCGCAAGGCGTCGCTGACCGCGCCGATGGGGTCTCCGCTCGTTTGACCGAAGAGAGAAAAAGAGAGAAGAAGCGAGAATAAGAGGCCAGTCCGAAAACCGAACCTTGACCCGGTTCCCATGTTTGCTATTATCTCCCGGAAAACGGGCAAGCCAGAAAAAGGTTTACTCACCAACAGAGAAGAGTGACAGATCGAAAAGTTTGGACGCGCCGGGTCTCGAACGTGTAAATAGCGGGATCCTAAGAACCGCAACATCGCACTGAAACCCCGGATGACAACACGCAGGAAGAACTCGCCCAACCTTTGGCCCCTGGCCGCTCTGGTGCTCCTTGCCACGTCAGGAGTACTGCTGCTCGGTGCCACGGCTGACACAGCGCCCAGACCTCGCTACCCTCAAGAAGACATGGGTGCCGATTCCCTTCCCGCCAGAAAAAAGGCCCAGTTGGAAGCCGCCAGGCAATTCAAGATCTTCCACGACTTTCGGTTCGTAGAGCGCCTGCCGGAAAGCGGCATCACTTTTCGACACCACGCCGTGGACGAGGCCGGCAAGCACCTGCGGATGGGTCACTATGACCATGGCAGCGCCGTCGCGGTCGCTGACGTCGACGGTGATGGACTCTACGACATTTACTTCGTGAACCAGGTGGGTGGCAACGAACTGTGGAAGAACATGGGTGGAGGCAAATTCCGAAACATCACTTCCGAGGCCGGGGTCGCGCTGCCAGGCCGGATCAGCGTTGCAGCCGCCTTTGCCGATACCGACAACGATGGCGACCAGGATTTGTTCGTTACTACAGTGCGCGGCGGCAACGCGTTGTTTGAAAATGACGGTCATGGCCATTTCAAGGACATCTCTCAGGAGTCAGGCCTCGGCCTCGCCGCACATTCCTCGGGTGCGTTCTTTTTCGACTATGACAACGACGGCCTGGTTGACCTCCTGGTGTGCAATGTGGGCAAGTACACCACCGATGACAAGGGGCCTGACGGCGAATATGTTGGTATAGCGAACGCTTTCGACGGGCACCTGTACCCAGAGCGCTATGAGTATCCCGTGCTTTACAAAAACATGGGGCACAACCACTTCAAGGACGTCACCTCCGAGGTAGGACTGCACCCGCACGGCTGGTGCGGCGACGCGACCTTCGCCGATGTGAATGGAGACGGCTGGCCCGACATTTTTTTCCTGAACATGCAGGGGCACAGCCATTACTACGAAAACCAGGGTGGACGCAAGTTCGTCGAGAAGACCGACCGGCTTTTTCCCAAGACCCCGTGGGGCGCGATGGGAATCAAGTTCTTCGACTTTGATAACGACGGTCGCATGGATCTGTTCATCGTAGACATGCACTCGGACATGAGTCAGGAACCGGGCCCCGAAAACGAGAAAGTGAAATCGACGATCACCTGGACCGACTCCTATCTTCAAGGGACAAAGTCGGACTTTATCTTTGGCAACGCGCTCTATCACAACTTGGGAAATGGCCAGTTCGAGGAGATCTCCGACCGCATGGGCGCCGAGACTTATTGGCCCTGGGGTCCGAGTATCGGCGATGTCAATGCGGACGGCTGGGACGACATTTTTATCCCCTCCGGGATGAGCTACCCCTACCGCTATGGCATCAATTCACTATTGTTAAACGACCGGGGCGAGACCTTTGTAGACGCTGAGTTTGCACTCGCGATCGAGCCGCGGAAGAAACTCTACACTCCCTGGTTCGAGATCGATTGCTCGGATCCCCACGAAAGACAATTGCAAGCACAATTGAAAAGCACGGTCTGCGAGGGTCAGCGAGGAAAGTCGATGGTGATGGCTCCGCGCTCCAGCCGGTCCTCCGTTATCTTCGATCTTGATAATGACGGCGATCTCGACATCGTGACCAATGACTTCAACTCCGAACCGCAGATTCTGATCAGCCGTCTAGCGCAACGAAAACAGATTCACTGGATCAAAATTAATCTCGTCGGAACGACCTCGAACCGCAATGGGCTGGGCGCAACAGTGCGAGTCAAAGCTGGCGGCCGCATGTATACCAAGTACAACGATGGCAAATCGGGTTATCTCGCGCAGAGTGTTCTGCCCCTCTATTTTGGCTTGGATGCCACCAGCAAAGTCGACAGCGTTGAAGTCCAATGGCCTTCTGGTGGCAAACAAACCATCAGTTCCGGACTGCCAGCCAATCAAACGATCAAAATCGTTGAGCCGAAATAGGTGCCGTCAATTCTGCGCGCCACGATGATTGTGCGGCATGCATCCCGGACGCTCCCCAGATCTTTTCACCCCGTCGATGCGTCCCGCGATCTCTTCTCCTTCTGGTTGTCTTGTTCCTGGTCGTCTCGCCGTCCTTGCAAAACGAGTCTTTGGGTTTTCAAACAGAAGGGGAGTCTCTTACCTCAAGGTTCATTGAGCAGTACCTCAGCGAAATTGAAAAATTCAAAGCGCCCGGGATGTAAGCCAACGGTCAGTACCTCCAGGGGCCAGCATCAGTGTTCCAACCACAGGTTGTACTAAGACTAAGCGGAAATCAAAATTATCCTGTGTCCCAAATGACACACATGCTTTAACGGACCGGGATTGGATTGTGATTCGTCAAACCTCATCCAGAAAGGAGAAAATGCGATGCGCCTCATAGCGAAGCGGGCGGCGGACCGCGCCCTCATGAACTTGCATTTCGAGAGTCTCATTCTGAACGGAAACAGTGTCAGGGGGACGATGTTTTGAAACCATTATCGTGCTCGGCCACGGTTACCACGTCCCGGCCTCGCGCTTTGGATTCATATAGGCACTGGTCGGCGATTTTCAACAACTGAACAGAGGTCGCTCCATGCTCCGGGAATGCTGCAACCCCTACCGAGATCGTCAGCTGCTGCAGACTCTGTTTCCTGTACTGCAGGCGCAGGCTTCTTACTTCGGAGCGCAGCACATCCGCACGGGCAGCGGCGCTCTGTGAGTTTGCCTCAGGCAGAATAATGGCGAACTCCTCTCCGCCATATCGGCAGCAGATATCCGAGGTACGAAAGAAATTGCGAAATAGCTCAGCAAGCGACTGAAGCACCATATCTCCCGCATCATGACCAAAGGTGTCGTTGAATTTCTTGAAGTGATCGAGGTCAAGAAAAAGAACCGCCACGGGTTGCTTCCTCCGGGCAGCCAGCTGCAGCTCTCTTTCGAAGGATTCCTCCAGGAACCGCCGGTTGAACAGGTGAGTAAGAGGATCACGAATCGATTGCTCGCGAAGCGTTTCGCGCAGCTGCAGGCTGGCCAATGAAAGAGCGATTTGAGATGCCACGCTGCCCGCCAGTCGCTGATGCGATTCCACGAAGTTCTCCGGGACAGGCGCATCCCGCAGGTTGGCGGCGCTCGCGAATTCTAGATGCAGAATGCCAATTGTGTTGCCCTGTGCCACCATCGGCACGCAGATCGATTCAGCCGTCGAGTCTTTGGCCAGATGTTGGCAACGGACGCCACTCCCCGAGCGGCCACTCCAATGAGGCTGGCCACTGCGCAGAGACCAGCATGCATCCGGAGGGAACGTCGGGCTCAAGGCGTTGCCTTCCCCCCAACGAACCGCCGCCTCGATGAGGTCGCGCGACGACCGGAGCAAATAGAGAGCTCCGGCACGTCCATCGGGAAAAAGCTTTTGCGCCGAGATCGCTGCGACCGCGCAGGCTTCTGCAACGTTGCCACTGCTCGCCAGCAGAGATCCCATTTCATTCAACGAAGTCATCTGTTTCGTTCGGAGATCCAGTTCCCTCACCAGACGATCTGAGGATTCCGTATGTTGCCGCTGTATTTCGATCGCCCTGACCTCTTCCGAAACGTCCTCGTAAATCAGGTATGCCCCCCGTACCTCGCCGTTCACCAGGAGGGGGACGCCATGAACTGCCAGGTTAAGAATCTCCCCGTCCTTGCGTCGACCTCGAACGGTTGTGTGCAACCCTTTGCCGCTGAAAATCTCGGCTATCAGCTGACGGGAATTCGTAGTCTCATCGTCCGTTATTCCCATATTCGCAATGTCAATCGAGCTGAGTTCGTGCCGACCATATTGAAAGAGTCTCTCGAAAGCGGAATTCGCCAGTTGAACCGAGCCTTGCCGGTCCAAAACCACGATCCCCATTGGAGTGTTTTCTATGAGTGAGCCCAGATAGGTTTTTTGATCATTGAGATCAACTGCCAAGCGCTCGCGCTCGCTGACCTCGGATCCTACGAAGAGGCCGACAGAAGACAGCACGAGCATGAGCACTGCGACTTTGGTGAACAGGACCGCAGTGGGAGGGAACGAGTGCATCGCGATTACGATTCCAAAATTTAGAAGTAGCAGACCGGTGACAACTCTGCGAACTCCCTGACGCATCGCAATCCAGATAATCGGAATGAAACACAGATAGAAGTGATCGTAACGGTCTTCTGTCCCGAAGATGACCCAGAGGGCGCCTAGGATCGCGAGCAATTGGCCGATACCTTCCGCGAGCCTGCCCAGACTGAAGGTATTCCCCATGGTCTGCGCTCCGGTCAGGCGGGGTGGGGGGGCCCCCGTCGAGAGCCAATGACGAACCTGAGGAAAGACATGCACAAGAAGAAACGGCGCAATGCCCACCAAACCGATGGCGTCGCCTAAGAACCACCCCACGGCGGAGGTCCTGGCGTCACTCCAGGCAATGCTGTGATCCGCAATCAGGCATCCGACACCAAAGGCGGTTGCCGCTGCCGCCGCGATCGCGCTCATGAAAACGTAACGGACTATGTCTTGTCGACGCCGAAGTTCCAGATCGATTTGCAGCCGAGCGCGTAACACGTGAGCCGCCGAGCCGTAACAACAAGCAATTCCCAAGGCGCCTGCGTTACTGAAGGAGATCACAGGCTGTAGGTAAATGAGCTTGCCGGCCAGAACATCGGCAAAACCAGCTAGAAGCGCAAACCATGGATTGACGCCCAAAAGGAGTGCCATGACCAGACCGATGGCCGGATACCACGCGACGAACCCAATGCGGGACAATAGAATGACTTCGGGCCGGTTCAGAAGAAGGTACAGAAGCACGAACGAGAGCGAAACGACAACGTAGCGAAAGATCAGGCGTCGCGAAGGCATGAACAAAAGTTCCCCGAGTCAGCTGAGACTATTCGAGATGCGTTTTCATCTGACGATCATCCGCGAGAGGAGATGTTGCTACTCTCAATTGTGCGGGAAACAAAAGGAGAGGGGCTGATCAATACCGCTCACGAATGCAGATAGTCACAATCCGTTGCTTGCGGAACATTTTTCGGCATTTGATAATCGAAGAAGCACTCGCGCCACGCCAGATCATCGGTCGCGCCCAGGGTGGCGATGGGCCAACGGGACCGGATCCGTTGCGCGGCTTTTTGACCGCGATGAGCCGAGCCGTTGTCCATGATCCAGAACACGAGCTGAGCGGATCGATACGGTTCCTGGCTCATGACCTGGGCCATTAGGCGTTCGGTCGGAGCAATCCCGTTTTTCTCCTCGCAGCGCCCGAAGAGCTTGGCCCGGTGGACGTCCCAAGCTGCCAAGTACTCCAAGCACCTATGATTCTGAATACTAAGCCAAGGCATTGTCCGGCCCCGCAGTTTGATGGTTTACAGCAGAGCCACGAGAATCCGGTGCTAATCCTGAAAGGATCAAAAAGAGCCAAGTGCGCTCGCCAATCGACGTGATCGGCTGTCTGTTCGGCAAGAGCGCAACCGGCCATGCGAAGACAAGAATCGACATGGCGTTGCAAGATTGAAATCGGCCCCTGTACGCCGACTCTGGGTCGTTTTCCTCGCAGAAGAGCTCGCCTGGCGAGATCATGGACCTAGGGGCCGCAAATCAGCGGATCAACACCGGCGCGATGGTGCCGATTGGGATCGGATTCCAGTTTTCCAAGAGCACGCATCGTTCTCTGTTCTGATCAATCGCTTCGCAAACCGCCTCCGGGACTAGTGGTTTGGAAAACACTTTATCCTCTTTCGCATCGGAGCCTTAAGTGCGGTCAAAGAGACGAGGTTTTCCTTTGAAAACGATCCTTCTAGTTGAAGGCAGGGTCCTGAGAATCGCAAGCGAAAAGGCGTTGATCCGCCAACCCACACGCAAAGAAAACCGTACGGCATCCTGCTTTCCTCGCTATAATTGCGCCCGGAGACCCCCTAAAAATGAACCGACCGAACCCTCAGGGATGCGCATCCTTGTGCGCTGTTGTCGTCACTCTTTTGTTCGCCGTAATCATATTGCTATCATCAACAACCGCTCATTCACAATCCGCAGCCGCCACAGGACGACTGGAAGGGACCATCGCTGATCCTTCCGGTGCCGCGATTCCAGACGCTGAGCTCACGATCCGCAATCAAAACACTGGAATCGCCACTACCGTCCGCTCTACGGCGGAAGGCGAGTTCGTCGTCCTCTATCTTGATCCGGGCAGCTATGAAGTTTCTATCCAGAAAACTGGCTTCGGGAAGCTTGTGCTAAGAGACATCGCGGTCACAGTCGGGACCCGCGCCATCCTCCATCCCCGCCTTTCTGTTGGCAAAATCGATACCACCGTCACCGTCAGAGCCGAGACTCCCTTGGTCGACACGGCGGAGTCCTCTCTCGGCACGGTTGTGAGCCAGCAAAGCATCGAGTCGCTTCCGCTCAACGGACGCAACTTCACCGACTTCGCTCTGCTGACTCCCGGAGCGACCACTGACGGCGATTTCGGAATGATCAGCTTCAACGGCGTCGCGGGGAACTATAACAACTACACAGTCGACGGCGGCAACAACAACAACGCCTTCTTCGCCCAGCAGATCGGGCGGACCAGTATCCCCTACCAGTTCAGCGAAGATGTAATCCGCGAGTTCCAGGTCACCAGTACCGGATTCGAAGCCGAATTTGGCCAGTCCGGCGGCGGCCTTGTGAACACCATCACCAAGCGCGGAACCAATCAAGTGCACGGCGACGCCTACTACTACATCCTCGACTCTGCCACCAGCGCCAACGACAAAATTAACGAGCAACAAGGAATTTCAAAGCCACATGATCGCAGGCAGCAGGTCGGAGGTACAATCGGCGGGCCACTCGTCCACGATCGTTTTTTCTATCTTGGAAATTTTGAGAGCCAGATCCGCAACGAACCCTTAACGGTCAATGACGGCCCCGCTTTAAGTGGTCTTCCATCCGACTTCTTTGCCAACAATCCTGCTCTCGCATCCCAGGTACAAGCGGCCGCTGGCTCTTTCCCGCGAAGCTTCAACCAGAACGCGGCGTTCGGCAAGATCAACGGCATCCTCAACGACAAGAACACTCTCGGCGTCACCTACAACTACCAAAGCTTCCGCAGTCCGCACGGTTACTTCAACACTCCTACGTCGACGGGCGACGGTCTCTCTCTGACCGATGGCGCAACCAGCCAATTCCTTCAGGTCTCGCTTCAGACTGCGTTCACCGCGACCGCAGTCAACGAATTTCGCTTTCACTATGGCAGCGACTATCACTTCGATCTGCCCGGCACACCACCAGCTTCACCGGCGGTCACCATCCAGAATCCTGATACAGGCTTCGTCTTCGGCGGAAACCGTTTTCAGCTCGCCAACACCGACCGCCGTTACGAATTCACCGACACGTTTACCAAGATTCTCGGAAAGCACACGCTAAAAGCCGGCACCGATATCAACATCAGCCACAATTCCGACTACTTCACCTACGGCCCGAAGGGCGAGTACCGTTTCGCCAGCCTCGCCGATGTAGCCACTGGTAATTTCGAACTTTACCTACAATCGTTCGGACAATCGACCATTGTCCAGACCTCGCCCACATATTCCTTCTTCGCTCAAGATCAGTTCCGCGTCACGCAACGCTTGACGTTGAACTACGGCGCGCGTTACGACCTTCAAGTCTTACCGCAGCCCAGGGCGTGCGATCCGGCGTTCACCCTCACGTGTCACATTCCCTACAGCAAGAACAACATTGCGCCTCGGATCGGTTTCGCCTATAGCCTCGACAGCAAGGGAAACACCGTCGTCCGCGGTTCCTTCGGACTATTTTTTGTCCAGGAAGATCTCTTGGATGTCTCGCAAGCCTTCGCCTCAAATGGCGTGACGCGGCCCTTCCTCACGGTAGTCGGGCCTGCCTTTGGGAATTCCAACCCGCTGGTTACCTACCCCAACAGCCTTACTTCGTTTCCGTCAGGCGCGGGAGGCACTCCATCGCTCGTCGTCTTCTCGCCAAACTTCCGCAGCCCCTACGTCGAACAGGCCAATGCCGCCGTCGAACATCAATTCGGCGCGCAGACCGCTCTTAGCGTTGGATACGTGTACAGTCACGGACTTCGCTTGCTGGGAAATTCGAACGGCGTTACCCGTCAAGCCAACGGTAATTTCGGTTTCGATTTGAATCTCGTCCCGCCTGATCAGCAGGTTGCCTTTGGAGGCTCGTTCAACACCGCCACCATAACCTTGCCCAACGGCCACCCCTACACCACGCCGGACTACAGTGCGATCGACGGGTTTATCAATCCGAACTTTGGAACCATCAATGCCGTCGATAACTCAGGACTCTCCGTTTATAACGGCCTGCTCGTTTCCCTGCGCCACAACTCGCGCCAGTTCCTCACTTCGGTCGCGTACACGTTATCCCACACGGTCGACCAAGGAGCCGGCTACTACAACCAGTTCGATCAGGCCTCGCAACGCGGACCTTCCCAACTCGATCAGACCCACCGCTTCGTGGCGACTGGAGTATGGCTTCCGCAATTCCACGGCCTCAAGAACTTTGAATTCAGCAGCATCCTGAACCTGGCCAGTGGCCGCCCGTACACCGCGGTCTTCGACAATCCTGAGGTGAATTTCTCTGTCGTTCCGGGCGAAAAATACAATTCTTTCCGTGGTCCGACATTCAAGGACGTCGATCTAAGCATTTCGCGCGAATTCCATCTCGGCGAGCGCTACCGGATGGGACTCCGCGCTGAAGCCTTTAACATTTTCAACCACCCCAATTTCCAGCAAAACGTTGTCGACAACGTGCAGTACATTGCCAACGCAATCGGCCCCAATCCCGGCAACCCTACGGATCAACTCTGGAGCGCTGCCCCCAACCCAGACTTCGGCGTACCTGGAGCTATTGTCCCGAAGTTCGGCTCCCGCAGCTTTCAGTTCTCGACGAAGTTCGGCTTCTAAACGGACGGTTCGCGTTGTAAATGTAACGGACGAACTGAACGACCAGATCGCTCAGCTTGCATTCCGCTCGAACCGAGGGCAGACCGAGCGCACAAAAGGCTCGACGCTTAGCAATTGCTAAGCGCATTAAAATGAATGGCTCCCCGTGTGGTAGCAGAGTCAACAATGAAACTCTGTTTCAGACGCGGCTCCCCAGGGCTCTGCCGCTGTAGGTCGTAACGGGTGCCGGCCGGGTGGAATCGAGCGTCAATAGTCTATAAGTGAGATTGATTCCATAACAATGTCGGCCCCCACGCCCGGATAGACTTTGGTGCGAAGCAACCAAGGCCGGGAAACAGTCGAATGGGATGACTATAGGTACGGATTTCTACCCGGGTTTCCAGCAAATTGCGTTTGTGGATACCGGTACTGGAGAACTTCCTGTTCCGGAAGAAGCGAGGAAAGAACACAGTGTTTGAGGATCTCCGAGTAGAGGAGACCCAGGAGAGCGGTAGGCTCTCTTTGGCTGTGTCCGGCGTTTCCAGCTTCGTGCCCGTTTAAGGCCGCCGTGGCTCGCCTGGTTCTCCCCCCTCACAGACCCACCGTGCAGAATTACCGCAGCGGGTTCCTCAAGCGCTACTCCCTGCGCCCGCCCAGACATGTGTGATCCGAGGTTGCACCAATGGATGCTGGCGAAGGATTTCAGTAAACCGCTCCCACGTCATCGATCTCCCGCGCGTGCGGCGACTCAGCCAATCCCGCCAGATACACCGAACCCTCTGATAGAACTGCCGAATGCTGCGGCATTCGTCGGGCGTCCGTAGTACTTGGTAGTGGCCGCGGAGTTTGGCGTTTCAGGGTTTTCTGTTGTGCGTCCACAGGGTCGTGCCGATGTTCTTGGCACCATTCGGCGATCGCTGTCAGCCCCCGACGGAGCCGTTTTCCAATCGTCCTCACGTGTACTGTGAACTTTCCCTTCCGGCTGCGAGCGCAGATATGCGTTAAGCCGAAGAAATCAAAGGTCTGGGGTTTCTTCCCCTCTCGCCTCGCGTTTGTCGTTTATCCTTATCTAATGCATTGCTCGTAATCTAATGCGGTGTCGTACTGATTCTAAAAGACTTCTATGGACGGAAACCGGGGTTCTTGCGCACTTCGGTGCCGGCGAATCGGCGTACCACCTTTTGCGAACCGGCGGATGAAGTTTTACCCGCGTACCAGAACGGAGACACAGCGGGCCCGGCCCGCTGGAAAAGAAACTCCTTGGCCGCCACCCGCCCGGGCGTCCGAAACGACCGGCTGAGCCGAGTTGTCGTCATCAGTTATTATTGTGCGTCTCTTCGCGAGCAGGGATTTGGTCTTCGCGACTAATCAAGGAGCCTTTGTTAAGCCGTTATTCTGGCTCGGCGCAAGTGTCAGTAAGTGGCGAAAAAGCTCGCTGACCGCTCCGGATTATAGCCGCGCCGGTCGTAGAGCTTGGTGGTGCCGGGCTCGCGGTGGCCAGCGGCGCTCACGGCGCGGTGGTCCACCTGGCGCAATTCATCGTAGTCTGGATGCGCAGCGTCTGCATGAAATGCTGCACGCCGAGCTTGTAAGCACGGCGGGTGCGCTCGCTTTTCTGTTCGGCGAAGCTAGATTTCTTCTTCGGGGATGTCGGCGAGCGCGGCGACTGGCGACAATGCGCCGGGAGAGTCAATTACGATTTGTAAATCTCTGCCGCTTTCCAACTTGCCTATAGCTGTTTTGTTACAGCCTCCTAGCCGTGTTATCCACTACGTGATAAACGGGATTATCACGCGTCAGTCCTGGAGATGTTAAGGCGCGTTGTTTGCGAGTGAGATTTGAAATTGATCATTGACCGCTTCTCTGAAGTTCTGCCCGCATCGACTGTACCCGCTTACATTAGCCTTGCGACCGGCGAGGGGGACGATGTTCCACACTTCCCCGAAGAAGACTTCTGGCCCGGCACAGTTTCCGGATTGCTCGTTAAACGCAAGTGTACTGCTCGGCGCGCGTCGCCCAGAACTGCGAACACGTTGACTAGCCTCGACCCCGTCCTTAAGATGAATGCTCCGGCGACGAGCGTCTCCCATGATCGGCCAAACCATCTTGCACTATCGCATCATTGAGAAGCTGGGCGCCGGCGGGATGGGCGTAGTATTCAAAGCCGAGGACACCACACTCGATCGCTTTGTTGCGTTGAAGTTTTTGCCCGACGAAGTGGCCAAAGATGCTCAAGTCTTGAGCCGCTTTCGCCGTGAAGCAAAGGCCGCTTCTGCCCT
>Ga0073928_10004977_pt1 | contig 19012 bp, 17 predicted proteins | sample PaiPotPPA55metaG_FD_76969 | JGI IMG/M metagenome (GOLD analysis project Ga0073928, IMG submission 76969) | Iron sulfur acid spring bacterial and archeal communities from Banff, Canada, to study Microbial Dark Matter (Phase II) - Paint Pots PPA... ... | reverse complement strand
GCGCACGCGTACTGTCTTTATGGAAGCACTCAAACGCGTCGATATCGCGCTGCCGACCTTCGATGATGAAGCCGTGCTGTGGGGCGATCCATCACCGGAGAGCACGGTCGCTCGGCTGCAGGCCTTCGGTGTCGGCGAAATCGCGGTCAAGAATGGCCCGAACAGCGCGCTGGTCGCTGCATCCGGCGCACTGCAATTCGTGCCGGTGCCGGAAATCCTGGCGCCGGTCAATCCGACGGCGGCAGGCGATGGATTTAATGCCGGTTATCTTACCGCCCGGCTCTGCGGCAGCGAGCCCGAACAGGCGGCAAGTGCTGCGCACCGGCTGGCTGCTGATGTGCTGCGTCATCCCGGCGCACTCCTGCCGCGCAGCGCTGCCGCCATCCATTGAGTAGGAACGCGGCATAGAGTCCCATAGGCATCGGTTGCCCAGCTTTATTTGCAACTGACAAAAATCCCATGGAAGCGTCCTTGGCCGGCTCCGGCATTCGCGCTATGGAGGGGAACACCCAATACAAGGGGTCAAACGGCCGTGTACGGCCGCATTGGAGGAAACGTCTATGAACCGCAAGATCACGCGACGCTCCGCGGTCGCGCTCGCGGCCGCCGCGCCGGTCGCACTGGCAAGCCGCGGTTTTGCCCAATCGCCGATCGTCATTAAGTTCAGCCATGTCGTGGCGAACGACACGCCCAAGGGCAAAGGCTCGCTCAAGTTCAAGGAACTCGCCGAGCAATACACCAACGGCAAGGTGAAGGTCGAAGTCTATCCGAACTCCAGTTTGTATAAGGACAAGGAAGAAATCGAAGCATTACAGCTCGGCTCGGTGCAGATGCTGGCGCCGTCAACGGCTAAGTTCGCTCCGCTCGGCGCCAAGGAATTCGAGGCGCTTGATCTGCCCTGGCTGTTCAAGAACGGCCAAGTTTACACCAACGCGATGAAAGGGCCGGTCGGCCAATGGCTTTTTGCGAAACTTGAATCAAAGGGCATCAGTGGCCTGGCCTATTGGGACAACGGCTTCCACATGGTTTCGGCCAGTCGGCCGCTCCTGGCGCCGGCCGATTTCCAAGGTCTGAAAATTCGCATCTCGGGATCGAAAATTGCGGATCAGTATTTCCGCGAGCTCGGCTCGATCCCCCAGATCATGGCGTTCTCTGAAGTTTATCAGGCGCTGCAGACCGGCGTGGTGGACGGCTGCGAGAACACGGCTTCCAACTATTTGACGCAGAAATTCCACGAAGTGCAGAAGCACATCACGATTTCCTATCACGCCCATTTGCAATATGCCGTGATCGTCAATTCCAAATTCTGGAATGGTCTGCCGCCGGACATTCGCCCGCAGCTGGATAAGGCCATGGCCGAAGCGACCGATTACACGAACTCGATTGCGCTTCAGGAAAATGAAGATTCGCTTGCGGCGATCAAGGCCTCGGGAAAGACCACGCTGCATGATCTGACCGACGATCAGCGCAAGGCGTGGCAGGTGGCAATGGCGCCGACCTACAAGTGGGCGAAGGGCCGCGTCGGGCAAGAAGTACTCGATCTCCTGGTCAAAGAGCTTAACTTGCAAATTTAGCGGCGCCTTTGTCAATCGAGGAAAAAAAGAAGCGGCCGGGAGCACAGTATCTCCCGGCCGATTTCGTGCGGGCGGGGGCTCGCATGCTCGGGCGCGTGCTGGATCAGCTTGAAGAATGGCTGATCGCCACGCTTATTGCGGCGGCAACGGTTTTAATTTTCGTGGCCGTCCTGCATCGTTACGGTACCGGCCTGTCCATCGATCTCGCCAAATCGGCCGCCGCGCACGGGGTACCGATAGTCCCAGACGTATTGCGAGCGATCTATTCGTGGCTTGCCGCACGCGACCTGTCATGGGCGCAAGAACTCTGCATCTACATGTTCATCTGGATGGCCAAATTCGGCGCCGCCTATGGCGTGCGCACCGGCATCCATGTCGGCGTCGACGTGCTGGTCAACCTGCTGCCGGCGCATTCGCGCAAGCCGGTGATCCTGTTCGCGATTATGTGTGGCGCGTTATTCACCGCGACCATCGCGCTCTTTGGCAGCAGCTTCGTCGGCCAAATGTTCAGCACCGGCCAGCAGTCGAACGATCTCGAAGCGCCGATGTGGGTCATCTATTCGGCGATCCCACTTGGTTCCGGGCTGATGTGCTTCCGCTTCCTGCAAGTGGCATGGCATTTCTATTGGACCGGCGACTTACCGCATCACAATGAGGCGCGGGTCGCGGGTGTTGCGGCAACCGATCAACTGCACCCGTCAACCGATCTTCACGGCACGGTCTCAGAGCGCTGGGCAAATCCGCTGGCGCTTACGCTGATCATGGCGCCGATTTTAATCCTTGCCGTCTGCATGGCGCAGAAAACCGGCATCATAGTCGTGCCGCAAGCGGTTCGGGCGATCACGATTTTTGTGCTGCTGATCGCTTTCATGCTTACCGGCATACCGGTGTCGATTGCGCTTGGATTAACGGTCTTGACGTTTCTGTTCATCCTCAGCGACGTGCCGATCGAGTCGGTGTCGATGAAACTGTTCACCGGCCTGGAGAGCTTCGAGATCATGGCGATCCCGTTCTTCATCCTGGCCGGTCATTTCCTCAGCCACGGCGGCGTTGCGCGCCGCATGATAAATTTTGCGGTCTCGCTGATCGGGCATTGGCACGGCGGGTTGGGACTCGCCGGAATCGTCGCCTGCGCGATGTTTGCTTTGGTGTGCGGATCGAGCGTCGCCACCGTCGCGGCGATCGGGGGAATCGTGCTGCCGGAAATGGTCAGACACGGCTATCCGATGCGGTTCGGCGCCGGAATTATCACGGTCGCCGGTTCGCTCGGCATACTGATGCTGCCGTCGATCCCGAAAATCGTGTACGCGATCTCCACCAACACCTCGATCGGTGCGCTGTTCGTCGCTGGTCTACTGCCTGGCTCGCTTTTGACCGCCATGCTGTGCCTGGTGACCTGGTATCTCGCCAAAAAACGAAACTATCCGTTCATGCCGAGAGCGAGTTGGCTCGACACATGGCGCGCGTTTCGGGAGAGCCTTTGGGGTTTGATGCTGGTCGTCATCATCATCGGCGGCATCTATAGCGGCTTGTTCACCGCCACCGAGGCCGCGGCGATGGCGGCTATCTATTCATTCTTTATCTCGGTTTATGTGTACAAGGCGATCAAGCTTAAGGACGTATCCCAGGTATTGCTGCGCGCGGCGAATACCAGCGCGATGCTGCTCTACATCATTACCAACGCGGTCTTGTTCTCGTTCGTTCTCACCAACGAAAATATTCCGTCGGCGCTGGCAGACTGGATCACGGCGCAAAATCTCGGCTGGTTCGGTTTCTTGCTGCTGGTCAATGTGCTGCTGCTCGCAGCCGGCAACTTTATGGAGCCAAACTCGATCATCCTGATCATGGCGCCGATCCTGGCGCCAGCGGCAAGACGGTTGGGTATCGACCCGGTACACTTCGGCATTGTTATCGACGTCAACATGGAGGTCGGTCTGTGCCATCCGCCAGTCGGCCTCAACTTGTATGTTGCGTCGATGATCGCGCGCATGCGCATCACCGACCTGGCGGTGGCGGTTTGGCCTTGGCTGGTAACGATGCTGGTGTTTCTCGTGGTCGTTACTTATTGGCCAGCGCTGACGCTGTTTCTGCCCCACCTGTTGGGCATGTATTGATAGTTGCGGTCCTGCTCGCGGCCGCACGCAAGTCCGCGCTGAGGCCGTAGGCCAAAACAAATTTTTGCTTTAGTCGCGGAAGTCGTCAGGGCGCAGCGCAATGGGCATGCCATGCGGCGTGCGCGCACAAGCGCGTTGCCAGGCGTGACGAGTCCGCATCACCATCGCGGGATCGGCTAGGCCCTTTTCGGCGAGAATGCGTTCCAGCGTGGCAAGCCAATGCCGGTAGTAGGTTTCGCCCGTATCGGGATCGCCGGCCGCTTGCGCTTTTTTGATTTCTTCGCCGAGTATTTTCGCCCACTCTTTCCAGGTGAATAGTCCTCGCTCGCTGAGCGAGACGGCCAGCGCGAAAGCCTCCGCCTCCCATGGCTCACGAAAGACCGGGCCATCCTCGTTGCGTGGAATATTCAGCTCGGCATTCCGCGCGATTGAGCGAACCGCTGCCGCATCCGCGCTCATGCGGGCTCCAAATAAGGTTCAAACGCCTCGATCGAGACTTTTAGCGAGGGCTCCGCACTCTCTCCCCACAATTCGCGGCCATCGAATAACACCGTGTACAGCCATTGGGGATCCTCGCCCTTGCCGATCGCGACGGTGTCCGGGAAGACGTGACAGCCGCGCAGCGCCTCAATCACACCGACGCGCCCGCGGGCGTAACGCGGCAGGCGGGTATGCGTGCTGGGATGAATGTTCTTGGTGCGCACACGATCGCCGGGCTTAAACCGCGCCGGTGCTTGCGGCGGCCGGGCAAACGAGCCTCGCGTGACCGTCTTGGACACTTCGCTTGCGGTCAGCTTGCGTTTGAGCGGTTTGCCAGGCCGTAACGCGCGACCGGCCGCAAGCTCGTCGGGGCCGGCAAGGCCGAGCTCGACAAGCTGCTTTTCCATGCCCAATTCCCACTTTCTGTAATAGGAACTGGAGAGGTAAACATCCGGCGGCAATTGCTCGCGGGCGGCGCGCGCTTGATCGATGGTCCAGACGCCGGCGTAGCTCATCGCGCGATAGAGCGCGTAAGTGCGTCTCTCCCAGTCGTCATGAAAGACCGGTTCATTCGTCTCGGATTCGACTTTGCCGAAGCCGTGCATGCCGCCCATGTCGTGGACGCCGTCCATCACGCCACCTCGCTGGCCTGCTTCGGCATACCGGTGCCAATCATGCTGTCGCGCGTGACGAGGCTCGCTAACTTTTCCTCGCTCCACCCCTCAGTGCCGGCCGGCCGCATCGGCAGCACGATAAACCGCGTCTCGGCGGTCGAGTCCCAAACGCGAATGTTGGTGTCCGCTGGCAGCTTGACGCCGAAGTCCGCCAGTACGCCGCGCGGATCGTTCACGGCGCGCGAGCGGTAAGGCGCTGCTTTGTACCAGACCGGGGGCAGGCCCAGCACCTCCCACGGATAACAAGAGCACAGCGTGCAGACGATCATATTGTGCAGTTTCGGCGTGTTCTCGACCGCGATCAGGTGGTCGCCCACGGGATTGACCGCCCCAAGCGCAAGCACGGCCTTGCTGCCGTTTTCGAGTAGCGCCCGCTTGAATGAAGGATCGCTCCACGCCTTGGCGATCACGCGCGCGCCGATATGCGGCCCGATCTTGGTCTCATAGGCCTCGATGATCGCATCGAGCGCGGGGGGATCGACATAGCCCTTCTCGGTCAGCACGGTCTCCAGCGCGCGGACGCGCAATTGCATTTCCGAAAGCTCGGAGCCGTGCTCGCTACCGTCGTGATCATGCTCGTGTTTTTGCGCCATCTATTGCTCCAAGCTTTTGCACCAAGCTTTTGGTCCAAAGGCGGCCCGTTGGCAGGTCATTCCCGTTTTCGCCAAGACCGATGAGGCGGATTATAGTATGGCCGGCAACCATGCGAAACACGATGGCGCGAATCGTCGACGGAATCGATCGCTTCACGGCGGCGATCGGTCGCATCGCGACCTGGTGCTCGCTTTACATCGTGGTGGCCGAGTTCGCCGTAGTTGTGCTGCGGTATGTCCTTCACATCGGCTCGATCCCGCTGCAGGAGTCAGTCCTTTACGCCCATGCCGGATTGTTCATGCTCGCAGCAGCCTGGACGCTTGCAGTCCAAGGGCATGTTCGCGTTGACGTCTTCTACGCGCAGGCGAAACCGCGGACCCGCGCGTTCGTCGACCTCATTGGTGCGATCATCTTTCTCTTGCCCTTCGCCGCCGCTTTGTTTGCGCTGACGCTGCCCTATGTGGAGCGTTCGTGGTTCATCTTCGAGGGCTCGCCGCAGCCGAGCGGGCTGCCGTTTGTTTATCTCCTCAAGACGATCATTCTGGTTTTCGCAGCGCTGATCGGTCTGCAAGGCGTGGCGCAGGCCCTCCATGCCGGTCTCACCTTGAGCGCTCCAGCTCGGCAACAATCGCGCTGACCATGGGCGAAACACTTGCGGTCGGCATGGTGCTCGCAGTCTGCGCCTTGCTGCTTGTCGGCTATCCAGTGGCATTCACGCTCGCCGGCGTGTCGCTCTCGTTTGCCGTCGCGGGCGCAGCTTCTGGTGTCATGGAGCTTGCTTTGCTCGGCGCACTGCCGGCGCGGATTTTCGGGATTATGACCAATGATGTGCTCCTAGCCATCCCGCTGTTTATTTTCATGGGCGTAATGCTTGAGCGTTCGCGCATCGCCGAGGAACTGTTGGAAACCATGGGGCGGTTGTTTGGCAGATTGCCCGGCGGCCTCGGACTGTCGGTTATTGTCGTTGGCGTCCTGCTTGCCGCGGCCAAGGGCGTCGTCGGCGCCACCGCCGTGACCATGGGCTTGATCGTGCTGCCGACGATGCTGCGGCACGGTTACGACAAGGCGCTCGCGGCAGGGACGGTGGCGGCCACGGCGACGCTTGCCCAAATATTTCCGCCGGCGACGGTGCTCATTCTGCTCGGCGATCAGCTCAGCAATTCCTATCAGGCAGCGCAATTGACAAAGGGCAATTTTGCGCCGCAGTCGGTCACCGTCGCCGATTTATTTGCCGGCGCAATTTGGCCAGGTCTCGTCCTGGTTTCCTTCTATATGCTTTATGTGATCGGGGTCGCGGTCGTGCGACCAAAAAAATCTCCGGCGATCGCCGCCGATCCGCACGCATTGCACGGCGTCGCGCTCGGAGTGCGGCTGGTCGCAGTTCTCGTTGCCCCCTTCGCGCTTATTCTCGCCGTCCTCGGCTCCATTCTTGCCGGCGTTGCGACGCCGACGGAAGCTGCGTCGGTGGGCGCGGTCGGCGCGATCCTGCTTGCCGCGCGCAAGGCCGGCGCCAAAGGACTGCTGATGCCGGTGATGATCCGCACCACCCAGATCACCAGCATGATCTTCGTCATCCTGATCGGCGCAACGGTATTCAGCCTGGTGTTCCGCGGTCTCGGCGGCGATAGCTTGGTGCAGCGCGTATTGAACGATTTGCCCGGCGGCGTAACCGCTGCCGTTCTGGCGGTGATGGTTACCGTTTTTTTACTCGGTTTCGTGATGGACGCGTTCGAGATTATTTTTGTCGTTGTGCCGATCGTCGCGCCTGTACTGCTGCAAATGCCGGGAGTCGATCCGGTCTGGCTCGGCATCATGTTGGCGGTGAATTTACAGACGTCTTACATGCATCCACCGCTTGGTCCGACGTTGTTCTATTTGCGCGGCGTTGCCCCGCCCGAAGTCACGACCCGCGACATTTACCTCGGCATCATCCCTTTCGTGCTCATTCAGCTGGCGATGCTGGTCGCTCTGTGGTTTGCGCCGGGGCTTGCGACTTGGCTGCCGCATCGGCTTTATGGGTCGTGAATTTCCGCGTCTTATTGCCACCCTCAACGCGAAGAGAAGCCATGACCGCAGCACAAATATTTAATCTCCAAGGCAAAGTCGCGCTGGTGACAGGCGCCTCGAGCGGGCTGGGCACACGGTTCGCTGAGGTTCTGGCCGCGAGCGGCGCCTCGGTCGTGCTGGTGGCCCGGCGCGCCGAGCGGCTCGCGGCACTGCAGGCGCAAATCGAAAAATCCGGCGGCAAGGCGATTGCGGTGGAAGCCGATGTGCGCGACCGCCGCGCCATGGCGAGCGCGTTCGATGCTGCGGAGAAGAAGTTTGGTACGGTAACGATCCTGGTCAACAATGCCGGCGTGGCGCATGCCGGCCGCGCCGTCGAAATGACCGAGCAAGAATGGCGCCGCATCCTCGACACCAATCTCGACGCGGTGTTCTTTTGCGCCCAGGAAGCGGCGCGCCGCATGCTGGCCGCCAAGAGCGGAGGCAGCATCGTCAATATCGCCTCGGTGCTGGGGTTCGGCGTCGATAAAGGCGTCATCGCCTATGCCACGGCAAAAGCCGGCGTCATTCAATTGACCAAGGCGTTGGCGCTCGAACTTGCTTTTAAGGGCATTCGGGTCAATGCAATTGCACCGGGATGGATTGTCACCGAGCTCAATCGCGATTATCTGCAAACCGAGCGCGGCGCCGCGATCAAACGCGACATCCCGATCGGCCGCTTCGGCGAGGAACGCGATCTCGACGGCCCATTATTGCTGCTGGCGTCCGATGCCGGCCGCTTCGTCACCGGCGCCACGATCGTGGCCGACGGTGGGCAGATGGTGGCGCTGCGCGGATAGCGGGGAGGCGCACCGATACGAGCGCCTCACCCTTGTTTCGATGCCTCGCGCACGAAATTGATGATGCCGGAAAAATCGGTCCCGCTATGACCGGCCTGCGCGAAGCGCTCGTATAGTTCGGCCGCGTGCGCGCCGATTGCGGTTTTGACATGCACTGCATCGGCGGCTTCGCGGGCGAGTTTGAGGTCCTTCAACATCAAAGCGGCGGCGAAGCCGGGCTTGTAGCCGGTATTGGCCGGGCTCGCCGGAACGGGGCCGGGAACGGGGCAGTAGCTGGTCAGCGACCAGCATTGGCCTGAACTCGCCGAGGCGACATCGAACAGCGCCTGGTGCGAGAGGCCGAGCTTTTCGCCGAGAACAAAGGCCTCGCTGACTGCGATCATCGACGCGCCAAGGATCATATTGTTGCAAATCTTCGCGGCCTGACCATTGCCGGCGTCGCCGCAATGCACGACGCGCTTGCCCATCCGTTCCAAAACCGGCTTGCCGCGCGCGAAAGCTTCCGCGGAGCCGCCGACCATGAAGGTCAAAGTCGCGGCCTTGGCGCCGGCGACCCCGCCCGAAACCGGCGCATCAAGCGCAGCGATACCGCGGTCGGCGGCAAGGGCGTGTGCGGCCCGTGCACTGGTCACATCGATCGTCGAGCAATCGATAAACAGCGCGCCGCGTTTTGCCGAGGGCAATACTTCGCTCCAGACCGACCGTACATGTTCGCCGGCGGGCAACATGGTGACGATGACATCGGCTTTCTCCACGCAGGCCTTCGCGCTCGGCGCGATTTCAAGTCCAGACTGCGTGGATTGCTGGCGAGCGGCCGCGACGAGGTCAAAGCCGACGACAGAATCGCCCGCTTTGACCAGATTGGCAGCCATCGGCCCGCCCATATTGCCAAGGCCGATGAACCCGATGTTTGGCATGGAGCCTCCCTAGAGCGTAGTTGTTTCAATTGAATCGATCGGTGCTCTAGCATGTTGATGGAGCATGATCTTTTCGGAAAACCGGTTTCCACTTTTCCGGATCATGCTCTAGCTTTCGAATTTGAGTTCAAGTTTTCCGACTGACTGGAAATGACGGTCGACGATGTCGGGCGTGACCGCTTCGATTTTATCCGGACGCCAGCGCGAATTGCGGTCTTTGTCGATGATCGTTGCGCGAATGCCCTCAAGGAAATCGTGCCCGGCGATGCATGCCAGGGCGATACGGTAATCCTGCTGAAAACTCTCCTCAACCTTCTTGAATGCCGCCGCCGAGCGGATGTTGCGCAGCGCCACTTTGAGCGATGTCGGCGAGGCTTTGCGCATGGCATCGAGCGCCGCTCGCGCGGCTTCGGCGTGGCACGCGCTCAACCGCGTGACGATGGCTTCAAGTTCGTCGGCGCCATAGCACGCGTCGATCCATTCGCGTTCGTTTTGGAGCCGAGCGGCAGCGGGTGCAGCGGAAAGCCGTTCGAGGCTGGCGCGGGCCTGCGCGCTATTGCGGCAACCGGCGAGGACACCCGGTAACTCGCGTAAGTCATCCGCAGGAACATGCACATCGGCAAGGCCGCAATGGATAGCGTCCGCGGCGCCGATGCGATCACCGGTCAAGGCGAGATAGGTTCCGGTGTAGCCGGGCGCCCGCGCCAGCAAGAAACAGGCGCCGACATCCGGAAAAAAACCAATGCCGACCTCCGGCATGGCAATGGCAGAGCGCTCGGTGACCACGCGATGCGCTGCATGCGCCGAAAGTCCGACGCCGCCGCCCATCACCAGCCCATCCATCACGGCAACAAGCGGTTTGGGGTAGCGCGCAATCAGCACATTGAGCTTGTACTCGGTCGCCCAGAAGCGTGCCGGGAGTGAATCGCCGGTCTTGGCGGCGTCGTAAAGCGCGCGGATGTCGCCGCCGGCGCAAAATGCACGTCCGCCTGCCCCGTCAAGCAACACAGCGCCGACGTTCGGATCCGACTCCCATTGCCGCAGCAGCGCAGTCATGGCGCGCGCCATATCGAGCGTAATGGCATTTAATGCTTGCGGCCGGTTCAGCGTGATCCGACGCAACGCGCCGTCGCTTCGCACCAAGAGGTCGCCGTCGCGCAGAAGCGTCTCACTCATCGACCGATAAGGCTTCTTGCCACGATCAGGCGCATGATCTCGTTGGTGCCTTCGAGAATCTGGTGTACGCGCAGATCCCGTACGATTTTTTCAATACCGTATTCGGCCAAATAACCATAGCCGCCGTGCAACTGCAGTGCCTGATTAGCGACATCAAAGCACGCGTCGGTAACAAATCGCTTGGCCATGGCGACGAGCCGCGTGGCAGCAGCATCTTTGCGATCAAGCGCCGCGGCCGCGTGCCACAACAAAGCACGCGACGTTTCAAGCGCGGTCGCCATGTCTGCCAGGCGAAATTGCAGCGCTTGAAATTCATCAAGCCGCTGGCCGAAAGCTTTCCGGTTGCTCATGTAGGCGAGCGTCTTGTCCAAGGCGCATTGGCCGCCGCCGAGCGAACAGGCCGCGATATTGAGGCGACCGCCGTCGAGGCCCGCCATTGCAATCTTGAATCCACTTCCTTCGGCGCCGAGCCTGTGGTCGAGCGGAACGCGCGCGTCCTGGAACAGGACGGCCCGGGTCGGCTGGGCGTTCCAGCCCATCTTGCGTTCGTTGGCGCCGAACGAAAGTCCGGGCGTTTTGCTGGGCACGAGCAACGCGGAAACACCTGAGGGTCCTTCGCCGCCGGTGCGCGCCATGACAAGGTAGAGATCGCTGGCGCCGCCTCCTGAAATAAATTGCTTCTGTCCATTGAGGACGTAATGGTTGCCGTCGCGTATGGCGCGCGTGGTCAAGGCGGCAGCATCCGAACCGGCGCCCGGTTCACTGAGGCAATAGCTTGCCAGGAGCTCCATGGTGCACAGTTTCGGCAGCCATTGCCGACGCTGCGCGTCTGAACCGAAAGCATCGATGAGACTTGCCGTCATGTTGTGGATCGACATGAAGGCCGCAGTTGTCGGGCAACCGGTTGCCAGCGCCTCGAAGATCAGAGTGCCTGTCAGGCGCGACAGGCCGGAGCCGCCGACATCCTCGCCGACGAAGATTCCGCCCATGCCGAGCGCGGCGGCTCTGCGCATTTCCGCGACCGGAAAATGCTTCGACTCATCCCATGCAAGCGCATTGGGTGCGAAAACTTCCGCGGCGAAGGCGCGCGCCATATCGCGAACCGCGATCTGGTCGGCGTCGAGAGCAAATTGCTTTGCTGCGCTTGAAATCGAATCCAGCATGAAGTCGAACCTACCGCCGAGCTTTTAAAGACCGAGCTTTTAAAGACATTCTCGCACCGCAGTTTGGCGGCGGCAAATGGGGGCACGCTAATGGCGTCCAAGGGTGCGCCGCTTGAGCGGGCGCGCGCTAAAGCGAAATGGTTTTAGGTTGAATCGCCATTTCGCTTTAGCTTATTGTTTGAGCATGATCTTTTCCGAGAACCGGTTTCCACTTTTCGGGATCATGCTTTAGTGATTGTGCGTACTCCGCCGTGCTCGCTTGATGTGCGTTGCACCATAAGGCGGCGCGGGTGAATAATACGGGTTCAATCCACAAAAGCCGCGATTGCCCGCCACTACATTCGGCGCGCAGGCCTGCACGGAGGGATATTCGCAATCCCACTCGATGTTACCCGCTCCGATGTTCACGACGGCACACCACGGCGCGTTACCGATGTAAGCTGCATCGCCCGCAGAAACCTCAAAAGCGAGGACGGCTGCGGCGGTTGCGATCACCAATAGGATGCGGTTCATTGGATTCCACCTCGGCTTTGCCTTAGCTATAAACTCTCATCTGGGTTAAGTCTTTCTGGTTTTGCAGCTTTGACGACGATTGCAAGCCTGCGAAGGGTTGATCGATATGGATTTCACGCTTTCGCCGGAAGTCGAGGATCTGCGGCAGCGCACGCGTGCCTTTATCGAAACAAACGTGCTGCCGCTGGAATCCGATCCGCAAAATTTTTCCGAGCACGAGAACATACCTCTGTCGCGGCTTGCTCCGCTTCAGGAAAAAGCCAGGAGAGCCGGCTTATGGGCGCCGCAATCGCCCAAGGAATTTGGCGGCATGGCGCTGCCGATCGTCGCCTGGGCCGCTATTTACGAGGAGGCGGCGCGTTCGCTGTTCGGGCCGCTCGCCATCAACTGCGCGCCACCCGACGACGGCAATATGAATCTCCTGGCGCGCATCGGCACGCCCGCCCAGCAAGAATGGTGGCTACGTCCGATTGTCGAGGGCAAGGTAAAATCTTCTTTCGCCATGACCGAGCCGGCGCCGGGCGGCGGCTCCGACCCCGGTATGATCCGTACCTGCGCCGAGAAGAAAAACGGCAAATGGATCATCACCGGCCGTAAATGGTTCATCACCGGCGCCGCCGAGGCCGCAAATTTTATCGTGATTGCAAGAACGTCGGACGATAGACGCCGCGGCCTGACCGCGTTTCTCTACCATCGCGATCAACCGGGTTGGCGCATCGTCCGCCGCATCCCGATAATGGGCCCGGAGGAGCACGGCGGCCATTGCGAGCTCGAATTCGACGGCCTCGAAGTCGCCGACGAAAACGTGCTGCTCGGCATCGGCGATGGTCTCAAAGTGACACAGATCAGGCTCGGTCCGGCGCGCCTAACGCACTGCATGCGGTGGCTCGGCCTTGCCAAGCGTTGCATGGAGATTGCTCAGGACTACGTCGCCGGGCGCGAAGGTTTCGGCGTCAAGCTCGCCGACCGTGAAAGCGTGCAGATCAAGCTCGGCCAAGTCGCGCAGCGTATTCAAATCGGCCGCCTCTTGACCATGCATGCTGCCTGGAAGCTCGATCGCGGCGATCGCGCGCGCAAAGAAATCTCCATGGCCAAGGTGCATGTCGCCGATACGCTACACGAGGCGTCCGACACCGCCATCCAGCTCAACGGGGCGCGCGGTTATTCGAAGGATACAATATTGGAATGGATTTACCGCGCTGCTCGCGCCGCGCGCCTGGTCGATGGCGCTTCCGAAGTGCACAATATGGTGTTGGCGCGTTTTCTGCGCGAAGAAGGCCGCGACTTCTGGAGCTGGAGCGCCGGCAACAGGATTTAAGAGAACTTCCTCATTTCTCGCAGGTGACACCCCGCGGTGCGGCGTATTTGCGCCGCGCGGGCCTGTACCCGTGCGCCTGTATCCGGGCACCGGTATCGGGCCGTACCAAGGCTGCGCGGCGAGTAATGGTAAATGCGCGATGACCTGCGCAGATGAGTGAGTTCATATCATCTTAACGGTTCGTCAACCTGGACCGATAGATCGTCGCCCATGCGAGACAACCGGCTTTGGCAGGCGATGAAGCGCGCCGCTGTTTTGACAGTGGCCGCAGCGCTCCTGTTCGGCGCCGGCGGAAGCTTGTTTGGCGCCGCGGAGATCGGTCTATACGCGCTCAAGCGTCAGTACTGGCGCCCTGCCGCGATTCCGTATCCCAAGGAAGATCCCTACAGCCGGGCCAAAGAAGAGCTCGGCCGCGTTCTGTTTTTTGATCCAATATTGTCGGGTGCACGCGTCCGATCGTGCGCCACTTGCCACAATCCCGGTCTGTCGTGGGGCGACGGAGAACCGCGGGCGATCGGGGAAAATCAGGTGCGGCTGCCGTTGCGCAGTCCGACACTACTCAACATCGCCTGGATACCGAAACTCGGCTGGGATGGGCACTTCCGCGACCTCGAGAGCGTCGCAATGGGTCCGATCACCGGACAGGGCAATATGAATTTGCCGGAAAAGGAGCTGCTGGCGCGGCTCTCGGCGATACCCGGCTATGTGGCCGGGTTCGATTCGGCCTTCGGCGAAGGCGGCGTCACGCGAGAACGATTAGAACAATCTTTGGCCACCTACGAGCGCTCCATCGTATCGACCGACGCTCCGTTTGATCGATGGATTCATGGCGAGGAAGCAGCCATTAGCGCCGCTGCAAAGCGGGGTTTTGCTCTGTTCAATGGCAAAGCAAATTGCGCCGTGTGCCACAGTGGCTGGGCTTTTACCGACGGGTCTTTCCATGACATCGGCGTCGCCAAGGATGACGATCTGGGCCGCGGGCGGTTGTTTGCGAATTCGGTAAAGCTGCAGCATGCATTCAAGACGCCGACCTTGCGCGACGTGGCGCGCCGCGGGCCCTATATGCATGATGGCTCGATATCGAGCTTGGCGGAGGTTATCGACCTTTACGATCGCGGCGGCATCGATCGGCCGAGCCGCGATAATGATATTCATCCGCTCAATCTGCAGAATAACGAGAAGGCCGATTTAATCGTGTTTCTCAATACGCTCAGCAGCGCGCCCAGGCCTTACCCGGTCCCGGTCTTGCCTCGCTAAACTCCGCCAGCCGCATATCCGAAACCACGGCGGTACATCGTCCGCCGTGAGATTTCCGTGCGGGCTAGGGGGATGTTTTACAAAAGCACCGGCAACGCGCAGCTCGATAGCGCCAATCCACATATCAGCAGAAAACCGGCGCCGATCTCGATGACCCGCACATAAGCCGGAAAACGCCTGGACGTGCCGGCAAGGAGAGCGCCGGTAACGATAGTCAGGATCCCGACCGCCAACATTCCAGTTCTCGCGCGCTCGCAGTGCTCACAGGAAGCCTGTGATTTAGCGGCGATCACTTACCGTCCGGCTAGCCAGATCGTTCGATTTTTCAGCATCATGCGCTGCTCATTTTGAGGATTAACCAAAACTTAATTAATGCATGGCGAGGAACCTAAGTTTTGTGGTAAAGCATTAAACATATCAACGAGCTGCGTGCGGCGTGCAGCGGTTGTCGCGTTGTGTGAGGAGGCCCCCGATGACCCGGCTTACCAGCCGGCTGCCAATCGCGGCTGCGTTGTTGCTTGCTTGCGTGATCGACGCGATCATGACCGAGCCAGCCAGCGCACACGTCAAATGGTTCTGTGCCTTCGACGTCGCCGGACAACCGATCGGCCTTGCCAACGTCCTCTGCCCGGATTTCGAACTCCTGACTGGGCTTTCGCTTCTCGGCCTGATGACCGGCAGCGCGCTCGATGTCACGCCGCTAGGCGGCGCCATCCAGCGCGCATTGAACCAGGCCACCTCTTATCTGCGCGAAAATATCGAGATCATCTTCCGCGCCGCCTGTGCGTTCTTTTTCATCTCTATTTGGGCGCTGGGCGGGATTTTGCTGACTCCCGAATTGAAGACGAATTCGCCGTGGGTCGCCGCAATACAGCTAGGCATTGCCGCAGGCATGCTGTCGCGACGCACGATGCCCTTTTCGGCGCTCGGTATTGTCGTCCTCTTCGATATCGGAGTTTGGGAATACGGTGCGTTTCATCTAGCCGATTATCCAATCTTTCTCGGCATTGCCGCTTATCTTGCCTTGGTTGGCGCTCGAACGAATTTTTTCGGCACGCGCCCGATCGACGTCTTGCGCTGCGCTGCGGCGATCACGCTGATGTGGGCAGCCATTGAAAAATGGGCCTATCCGCAATGGTCATATCCGCTGCTTGTCCAGCATCCGGAAATGACATTGGGATTTGACCCGGATTTCTTTATGCGCGCGGCGGGCGCAATCGAATTCGCGCTGGCGTTTTCGTTGCTATGGACGCCGCTGGTCCGGCGCATCGCCGCTATTATGTTAATCGCGATGTTTGTTAGCGCCGTCTTCGCGTTCGGCAAGATCGATCTGATCGGACATTCGCTGATCGTGGTCGCGCTCGTTGGGATTGCGCTCGATGACGCCGGCGAATCGGCGCGAGTGCGAGACTGTGCGCTGATGCCGATCGGTTATCTCGCGTCGCTCGCGCTGTTTTTGGGGACCTACTACGTGGTGCACGCTGAACTGTTCGGCACCAAGATCCTGTAGCTTTCTATTGGACGTGGACCATCAGGCGCATTTTCGGATGAATTGCGCAAAGCACCTCAAAATCACCCGCTGCGGGAAAGGCGACGTCGGTCCTGCTGCCTGGCTGCTGGTCGCCGGAATCGTACGAGAATTTGGGTGAATCGATGTAGGCGTGATGCAACAAATCCGCGTCGTCATTAACAATCTGCAACGTTTCGCCACGCTTGATGCTGATTTCCCCCGGGTGGAATTCGCGGCCCTTTTGCGAGATCGTGTATTGCGGCAAAGCCAGTCCCACCAGCGTGCCCAATCCAATCAGAAGGGCTGCGCCTGCAAGAACGACAAAGAGGCGGTGAGAATACCTCATCGCTTCGTCTAGGGTCATCGACTGCCTTTTGTACGCCCGAGCGGTGTCCTAACGGTCCAGCGGGCGAACAGATCACGTTACTTGAAAGTGCGGCGTCCCAGTTAAGGGTCCGTTAACGGGTTCATAAGTTTGCGTTAAGGAACCCAGGAAGATTGACGCGTTTGCTGCAGCGCCTTTAACGCGGTCCGATATACGCCCTGAGCCCGTAACAGGGCTATCCATGCGGCACGGGCGAATAGCGTTACTCCAGTCAGTACTGGCGTCTACTTGGCGCGACGCGGTCGCGAGGGCGGCTTCGCTCTGTATGACCATTCGTGGTCGTATCCTCGTTGCGTTCTTGGTCATGAGCGTGATCACCGCCGCTTTGGGCATCTACGCAACCTTCGGCATAAGACACGCGGGTGTCCTGGTCGACAAAACGTTCGACGAATCGCTGATGTCGATCAATTACGCGCGCGCGGCGGCGGCCGATTTCGCCGCAATGCGCGCAGCGTTCACGCGGCAGTGGATCGCTGCTGATCCGCAGATGCGCGCGGCGCTCAACAATCAGATCGAAAAACTTAGCTCGTCGCTTGCCGAGGACCTTCAGATCGCCGCCGGCCGTTCTCAGTCGGCTCGCGCTGCACGTGCTGCCGAAAACGTAAAAAGTGCGGTCGAAGCCTGGAAAAAGGTCTGTGAACGACTCGTCAATGGCACGACAGCCGAGTTGAACTGGGAAACGCTCGACCAATATGCTTTCAAGGTCGACGAACAAATCGATCTGCTGGTGAACTATACGGCCGGCGACGGCTTCCTTTACCGGCAAAACGCGCGCGCCACCGTAGGGCGCGACATGCAATTCAATATCGCTGGAACTGCATTGGCTCTCGCTTTGTCCGGCATTGTCGCTTGGGCGCTCGCGCGCCGAATCGTAGGGCCTGTTGCGGTAGCCTCCACTGTCGCCGAGCGGATCGCAGCCGGCAAACTCGACGTCGCCGTGCCGCATGGCAGCGCGGACGAGCTCGGTGCGCTGCTCGCCGCTATGGGGGTGATGCGCGACAACATCAAAGCCATGATGGACCGCGAGGTGGCGCAGCGCCGCAGCGCCCAGGCAAGGCTCGCCGATGCGTTGGAATGTTCGCAGGATGGCGTCGTCGTCGTGGACGCCAATGACGTCATAGTACTGGCGAACGCCCAGGCGGCAGAGTTCCTTGGCATCTCGGCTAGGCTGCTCAAGCCGGGCACGCCGCTCGTCGAGCTGACACCGGCCCTGCAGGGCGCCACCGATGCCTCCCACATGCTGATGCGGCGCGACAAGACTCTTCACGCTACCAGCGAGACACTCATGGCCGACGGCCGTTGGCTACGGTTGAGCCGCAGCCCCACCAGCGACGGCGGCTTCATCGTGCTGTGCGGCGACGTTAGTCGGCTTAAAAAACAGGAATGGTCACTGCGGCAATCAAACCTGTTGCTCGACGCCGCATTGGAAAACATGTCCCAAGGCCTTTGCCTATACGACGCGCAGAACAGGCTTGAAGTTTTCAATCGGCGCTTCCTGGAAATATTCAAGCTTCCGCCCGATCAAATTAAGGCGGGCATAAATTTCAAGGAAGTTCTGGCTTCGAGCCTCGCCGTGAACAACCATCCCGGCAAAAACGTCGAGCAACTCTTGGCTGAGCAGGCTGAATTTCTCAGAGACCGGATAGCGAAGCCGCATCTTTACGAGCTCAACAACGGCCGGGTCGTTTCATGTCTGTACTGTCCGACTGCGGACGGGCGTTGGGTCGCCACCTATGAAGATGTCACGGAGCGCCGGCAGGCCGAAGCCAAGATCATGCACATGGCCCGGCACGATGCGCTGACCAATTTGCCTAATCGCGTTCTGTTCCGGGACAAAATGGAGAAAGCGCTCGGCCGCGGGGACCGGATTGCGGTTATGTTCCTCGACCTCGATCGTTTCAAAAGCGTCAACGATTCGCTCGGGCACTCGGTGGGCGATGCGCTGCTTTGCGCTGTAACGGAACGCCTGCAGCGCGTCGTATCGGCGAGCGATACGGTGGCGCGGCTAGGCGGCGACGAATTTGCGATCGTGCAAAGACATGCAACACCGGAGAGTGCGAGCGAGCTTGCCGGCAAGGTCATTGCCGAGCTGGTCGAACCGTTCGAGGTGCAAGGCCATCAGTTGATCATCGGGACCAGTATCGGCATCGCGATGGCGCCCGCCGATGGCAAAGTACCCGATCAGCTCCTGCGCAACGCCGATATGGCGCTTTACCGCGCCAAGTCCGACGGGCGCGGCGCTTATCACTTTTTCCAGGCCGAGATGGATGCGCAGATGCAAGAGCGTCGAACGCTCGAGCTCGACCTGCGCAAGGCGCTTCAGGCCGATCAGTTTGAGCTCCATTACCAGCCGCTCATCGACCTTGGACGCGGAGAGGTCTGCGGATTTGAGGCGCTGCTGCGCTGGCACCATCCCGACCGCGGCCTGGTCCCGCCCGACGAGTTCATTCCAGTGGCCGAGGAGATCGGGCTGCTTGTGCCGCTCGGCGATTGG